>Ga0180300_10001135_pt1 | contig 12244 bp, 15 predicted proteins | sample GuaBasSediGuay15_FD_121798 | JGI IMG/M metagenome (GOLD analysis project Ga0180300, IMG submission 121798) | Subseafloor sediment microbial communities from Guaymas Basin, Gulf of California, Mexico - Guay15, Core 4569-2, 21-24 cm | ecosystem: Environmental > Aquatic > Marine > Hydrothermal... | reverse complement strand
TCAGATGTACTTGTAATAGCTCTCGACCACTATCTCGAATGGGCACTGTATCGCACCCGGGAGACACACGGCTTCGCATTCACCACAGTAGTCGCAGTTTTCGGTCCTGGTAAGCCACACGGTGTTACCCGCCAAAGTCAGCGCATCCTCAGGGCAGACCATAACGCACAAGCCACATCCGTTGCAGAGGTCCTGGTTAATGATAGGCATCTCGAACATGACCGTCCCCTAAGATTTATGGAATTCTAGCACGGCCGCACCCGACGTTTCTGTGACCTTTGTCTCTTTCCCGTTATCTCACACCTCTCCACTGGCCAACTCTTTGAGGGTTTCCTTGTCAACGATAGCAATGCGGTGCCGCTCCATTCTGATAGCCCCCTCCTCCTCCAGGGCCTTAAGAGAGCGGCCCACCACTTCTCGGGCACTCCCCACCATGGCCGCCATCTCCTGCTGCGTCAGCCTTGGCCTGGTACCGCCTTCTGTGCCTTCTGGCTCTGTAGCGTACTCCAGCAGCAGCCTGGCCACCCTTTCTGTGACGTGCCTGAAGGAGAGGTCCTCCACGAGGGTCACGAAGTGGCGAACTTTCTGTGCCAGGTCTCTGACCACGTTGATGGCTATGGTGGGGTATCTCCGCATCAGGTCATGCATGTCGGGCCCGGCTATGCCATACAGCCGGACCGGGCTCATGGCGCGAACGCTGGCCGGGTTTGGCCCACCGTCGAAGGCAGCCACATCGTTGAAGGAATCGCCCGGCCGCAATATACACAAGATCTGCTCCTTGCCCTCGGGTGACGTCTTGAAGGCTTTGAGCGCCCCTGACATTACGAAATAGATTGCTCCGGGGGGATCGCCCTCCAGCAGGATCACTTCGTTCCTGTCGGCTGTCTTTTCGAAAACAAGTTGCCTTACAGCCTCCAGTTCGGCCTGACTCAACCCTTCGAAGTAAGGTATAGACCTCAGCGCGTCTAGCTCAACCGTCATGCGATATCGGCTGGCCCTGAGCCCGTCCTCGCCAGTGCCTCCCTTGTCGCTATCCAGCCCTCAGCGCTCGGACTTGCTGAACCACCCCTGAGGGTCCGACAGGTATTCATAGGAGTCCATGAGGGTCAGGTAGTGGACTCTCTCCTCGGCTGTCAAAGCCTGGTAGAAGGCTTTCTCCGCCGGGCTGGTCGCCTCCTGGTCACGGCTGCGATAGAAACTGTAGGTCCAGCCCTCCAGCTTCATGGCTGCCTGCATCGCTTCAAGCTCGGCCGATAAAGGGGTGACATCCTCCCCCATAGACTCTATGGCCTCTCTAAAGACGCTCCTCAGGCTTTTCTCCTGCCTGAAAGCAGTCTCCTGCGACGGCCACTCATGCTTCTGCGCCACCGCCTCGTACACTTCCTTCACCTTTCTGTAGTGGACATCCTCTTGTTCGGCCAGATGGCTGAACAGGTCCCTTGCCAGGACGGTGTAGCTCCTCTCAGCCGATCTCTGATAGAATTCTTTCCCTTCCAACTCCAATTGCAGTGCCGTTCTGAGTGCCTCGGCTCTTGTACCTTCCTGCTTGGCCATTGCTCCCCACCTCCGCTTCCGGATATGCACCTGTTATCAGACCTGGGCCAACCTTCTGCCCAGCTCGAATGCCTCGGTCAGTGCACCAGGGTGTTTCTCGATCTCACCCTTTGTGTCTACCCCACGAACCAACAACTCGTGGGAATAATCAACATCGATGGCCTCGAAAAAGTACTTCACCGTGAGTATTGATCCAGCGAACAGGTTATCCCCCCTGGTAGCTCCGACCGCGATGAAAGCGCCCTTGCGGCCACCAGTGGGTGGCTTTCGCTTCAGGACGTGCTTCCTCACCCAGAGGGCTTGACACCGGTCGATGAGCGCCTTCACCTGCGCCGTCAGCCCGTAGAAGAACATGGGCGATGCCACTATGATCCCCTCGAAGCTCAGGAGCTTGGGGTATATCCCATCCATGTCATCTTTGATGACGCAGTCGCCGTTTCTGGTGCAGCCATAGTATTCCCGGCAAGGGGCTATGTTCAGCCTGTCGACTACGATTTTCTCTACCTCGGCTCCCTGGCTCCTTGCACCTTCGAGCGACCGGTCCAGCAGCAGGTCGGTATTCCCTCCTGTACGTGGGCTTCCCATGATACCGAGAACTCTCACTGGCGCCTCCGGTCGGGCGAACGCTGGCTGCTCAAAACGGGTACGGTTGGGGTGACACCGCTCTTCTCCCGCCACCTCCACCGCGATGATAAGGCGGTACTACGGCACTGTCAACTCTGCGTACGTAACCACCAGGAACAGCGAATGACTTTGGAGAAGGAACATTCTGGAGTGTGTAGCGACGAGACCTGAAGGCCTGCCCGGCCCTCGGGCAAGGCTACAGCCCGGCCCCTACACGCAAGACGGCCTCTTCAGGCTCGACGGGACGGGGATGCGTCATCCCAGCAGGCCCTCATACCCGTTCTCAGGGATGCGATGCCCCCTTGCTCCAAAGACATTCAATGCCTTCTTCCCCGCCACGCTTCTGCACAGACCGTTCCCAGCCCGAGCAGGCTGGGCTCTGTCATTCTGTCGTGCTGGAATCCGAGATCCAGGCCCACCAAGGCACCCAGCCCAAACAGGCTAGTACCTCCGATCCAGAGACGCTCCTTAGAGCCCCTTATCTGCGACGTAGCTGATGAGGTCGGCCAGGCGGCAGCTATAGCCCCACTCGTTGTCGTACCAGGCGAGCACTTTTACCATGTTGCCCGCCAGCACCATGGTGCTGGCGGCGTCCACGATCGAGCTGGCCGGATTTCCCTTGAAGTCCGTGCTCACCAGTGGCTCGTCGCAATACTCCAGTATCCCTTTCAGCGAGCCTTCGGCCGCCGCTCGAAACGCCTGGTTGACCTCCTCGGCGCTGACCTCCCTATCCAGGTCGGCCACAAGGTCGCACAGCGATACGGTGGGGACCGGGACTCTGAGGGCCATCCCGTGGAGTCTGCCTTGTAGCTCGGGGATTACCTGGGTCACCGCTCTGGCGGCGCCGGTAGTTGTGGGAACGATGTTGAGCGCCGCTGCGCGCGCCCGGCGCAGGTCTTTGTGGAACATGTCGAGGGTTCTCTGGTCGTTGGTATAAGCGTGTATCGTGGTCATCAGGCCCTTGCTCACCCCGAAGCTCTGATGCAGCACCTTCACCACGGGGGCGATGCAGTTGGTGGTGCAGGAAGCATTGGACAGAACGTGGTGTTTGGCTGGGTCGTACTTGTCTTCGTTGACGCCCAGCACAACGGTGATATCCTCGCCCTTGGCCGGCGCGGAGATAATCACCTTCTTGGCCCCGCCCTGGAAGTGTGCTGACGCCTTGTCGCCCTCCGTGAAGATTCCGGTGGACTCGATCACCACCTCCGCGCCGTAGTCGCTCCACCTTATCTTGGACGGGTCTCGCTCCGCCAGCACCTTGATTGCCCGACCGTCGACGACAATCGAGTCATGGGTAGCTTCTACCTTGCCCGGATAAGCCCCGTAGGTGCTGTCATACTTCAACAGGTGGGCATTCGTCCTGGCGTCGGTCAGGTCGTTGAGGGCCACCACCTCCAGCTTTTGGGGATAGTTCTGGACAATCGCCTTCAGCGCCAGCCGGCCGATGCGGCCAAAGCCATTGATACCGACTCTTGTAGCCATTTGCTGACCTCCCTTACCTAGAGTAGAGCCCAACATCACGCTTTGGGCTGCCTGTGGCAGCCCGCTACGTGTTCGCCCCTTTGACCAGCAGAGACCTACTTATGCCGTCTTGCCCAACGAGTCTTCTTGAGCAGCTTCTTGTGCTTGTGCTTCGCCATCTTCTTCTGGCGCCACTTACGCACTGAGCCCATAAGAGTTACCTTTCATAGAATCTCCTGGCACCCTGCGCCGCCGACTGCGCCTCAGCATATCGAGGAAGGCCTCGATCTTGGTCCGCAGGTGCGGCGTCAACATGTAGTCGGCGTTGCCCTCCAGGGTCAAGACCGGCAGGTCAATCGCCTCCCGAAATATAATATCACCAATGCCTCGATGGCAAAAGCTTTGAACATAATGGACCACGCCGTGCACCTGCCGCCGCCTCAGCTCAGGGAGGATGTCGTCCAGCCGACCGAATATGGAGTACGGATACGTGTAGTGGGCATACTGCTCGGCCAGCGAGTCGCCGGGCCGCGGCATGGAGAACTGCCGCTGGACCTCGTTGAACACTATCCTGGCCTCCTGCCGCTCCACGTACCGGTACAGGTCGTAGGCAAAAACCGAAGGCACACCCACATAGGCAAGCCGGATATCCTCAGCGTACGGCTGGCGGGAGCGGCACTCCCCCAGGAACCGGCCAAGGAGCCGTTCGTATTCGCGATAGTCACCATTGAAATCTGAGCTGGAGACCAGCCACAGGTGGTTCTCCCAACCGCTGACTAGGTTGTCCTTCCACGTGAGCTCATCCAACTGCCACGTCAGTGCGCGGCATGCCCCCAGCTCCCCTCTCATCTCCTCCGCGGCTTCCACGCTGGTGCCCAGACTCTCGGCCAGCGCTCGAAGCCGACTCTGCACCTGGTGAGGGTCCGGCACGTCCGGGTAGGCAAAGGGAATGACCCTCAGTCCCTTCAGCTTGAGGACCTCCATGAGCATGACGGTGTTGGAGCAGTCCCCGGTGGTAACGCAGATGACGGTGTCAAAGCCCTGGTCCAGGCACACCCCATAAATGCCCTTGATCCAGGTACAGCAGTTCTGCGGAAAGCCAGCCCTTTCAGCGATCTGCACCAGCCTGTCGGGGTCCGGGTCGCTGATGAAGACGTTGTTCAGGTCTACCGGTTTGTATCCCGCTGCCAGGAGTATCTCCACGGGAACGGTGGTGGTAATGCCTATGGGTCTCATGACGCTTTGGTGGCTCCATAGACCCGAACACCATCCCGGGCTGACTTCTCGGCTTCTCCCTCCTGGCACAGCGCTTCCAGGTGGGCCAGGGCCGAGATCACGGCCAGCCGCTTGTCCAGGGGCAGCAACTCCTGGAAAGACAGGGTGACACCGTACACTATCCACGGGATTCTGGAAGATACCTCGTAGGCCGTTTGCCACCCTTGCCTCAAGACATCGACTATAGCTGCCTTCCGCTCCTGGTGATGCTGACGGACCTCCTCGACCCTCTGCCTGGCATTGGTGAAGACGTGTTCATGCGCAGGAAGGACCAGATCAATCTCCAGTTGCTCAATATTCCGGAGAGAGCGGAGGTAGTCCTTCAGAGGCTCTTTGCCCGACTGCGGGTGCAGACCGACATTGGGAAAGGTTATGGGCAGAAGGTGGTCCCCGGAGAGCAGAATCCTTCGCTCCGATTCATAGAGACAGACGTGGCCCGGCGAATGTCCCGGTGTCCACATCACCTGGAACTTGAAAGACCCGTGGCTGATCGTCTCGCCACCCTGAAGAGCGATTTCAGGTAGCACCGGGGCGACGTATTGCCTCATTCCGAGAGAGGCGCCTCGCAGCGCGGGCAGTTCTTCCTCAGGCACTCCGTTCAGCCGAAGCCAATCGGACATCTCCCCCAGCAAGTTGTCCATACTGACGTACCTGGCATTGATGAAGTCCTTTTCTACCTGGTGTAGTGCCACGCTGGCCCCGGACAGCTCCTTCAGTCTGCCCGCCAGCCCGTAATGGTCCGGATGAAAGTGAGTAACCACTATTTGGCGGATCTGTTCGAAGCCGACACCTGTTTCGTCCAATTGCCTTTCCAGGGCGGCAAAGGCGCGGTCAGTGCCCCAACCTGTATCAACCAGCAACCAGCCGCCCTCACCCCTGATCAGATAGGCGTTAACATCCGCACTATCGGTGTTCGGAAAAGGGCCGGGGAGCCTCAACAGATGGATGCCCGGTAGTATGGAGGTCATTGCCTGGCCAGGTTGCGGAATGCGACTTTCCCAGCGTAGCGGCCCCTGGACCCCAGGTCCTCTTCTATCCTCAGGAGACGATTGTACTTGCAGGTGCGCTCCGAGCGGCAAGGCGCACCCGCTTTGATCTGCCCCGTATTCAGGGCCACAGCCAGGTCAGCTATGGTGGTGTCTTCAGTCTCACCGGAGCGATGGCTGACCACGGCTGTCCAGCCCGCCGCGTGGGCCCTGGTCACCACCTCCATCGTCTCGGTGAGCGTACCCACCTGGTTCGGCTTTATCAGTACGGAGTTGGAGCTGCCTTCAGCTATACCACGCTCCAGACGGTCCAGGTTGGTGGCGTACAGATCGTCCCCCACAAGCTGCACCTTCTCCCCCAGCCTGCTCCGCAGCAGTTGCCAGCCCTCCCAATCATCTTCCGCCATCCCGTCCTCAATGCTAATGATAGGATAGCTGGAAACCCACTCGGCATAGTATTCGACCATCTCCGGGCCGCTGAGCGTCTTGCCTTCTCTGGCCAGAACGTAGCTGCCTTCGCTATAGAAGGTGCTGGCTGCCGGGTCGAGGGCAAGATAGCAGTCCGCGCCAGGGAGATACCCCGCCCTCTCGACGGCGGCCAGGATCAGTTCCACCGCCTCCCTGTTCGACTTCAGGGAGGGTGCAAAGCCACCTTCATCACCCACGTTGGTGTTCAACCCCTTCTCCTTCAGCACCGAGTGAAGGGCATGGTAGATCTCGCTTCCCGCCCTGTAAGCCTCCGCGAAACTGCGTGCGCCTGCCGGAACCACCATGAACTCCTGCAGGTCCGTGGAATCGAGGGCGTGCTTCCCCCCGTTCAGGATGTTCATCAGTGGTACGGGCAGAACGCTGGCCGCGACACCACCGAGGTACCAGTACAGAGGAACACGGGAGAACGCGGCAGCCGCACGGGCCGTGGCCAGCGATACTGCCAGCACCGCGTTGGCCCCAAGAACGGACTTGTTCGATGTACCGTCAAGCTCCAGCATCCTCTGGTCGATGGCCGCTTGCTCCAGGGCAGACATTCCCACAATGGCCGGGCTGATGCGTTCGTGAATGTTCTTCACTGCCTGGAGCACACCCAAGCCATTGAACCGTCCCTTGTCTCCGTCTCGAAGCTCCACGGCTTCATGCACACCGGTACTTGCTCCCGAAGGAACGGCGGCCATGCCAATGGTCCCATCGGAAAGCACCACCTCTACCTCCACCGTGGGATTGCCGCGTGAATCGAGGATTTCCCTGGCACGGATACGCACTATGGTGGCTACACCTGGCTCCACGGCTTCAACTCCGCTTTCGCGCCGCACCGGCAGCGGCCAGCGCCTTCTCTACTGCATCCTCGACACTTTCGGCCCGTATGATTGAGTCATCCACCCCCTGGCCCTGAGAGAAAGACGACGTGTTCAGCCCTATCACTGGGATTCCACTCTGAAGAGCGAAGGCGATCTCCGAGAGAGTCCCATAGCTGCCGTCAATGGCGACCACGGCTTGAGACGACTTGACCACGATCACGTTGCGCGCATAACCCATGCCAGTGACTATAGGTATATCAACATAGGGGTTAGCCGAACTGCGGTCGTCGCCAGGCAGGACGCCCACCGTCGTGCCCCCCGCCGACTTGGCACCCTTGCACGCCGCTTCCATTACCCCACCGAGGCCGCCGCATACCACAACAGCCCCCCTCCTGGCCAACTCCCGTCCTACCGACTCCGCCAGCGCCACCTCTTCCGCTGAGCACTGTGCCCCACCAATCACCCCAATCAGCATCTCGTTACGTCTCTCAGCGAAAAAGCCCCAGCCAGTCTAGGTCCACCGTACGGATTATATCATCTCCAAAGCGCCTGCAACAAAAACAACAAAAAGAGCAGAACAAACAACACCCGAGGCTGCAACCAGGGAACCAGCAGCCGCCCGGATGTCCTTGCAAGCCACTGAGGCATGAACAAGCCAACGCGCGGCTCAGTACTCTATGACGGCTATCACTCCCCCCGCCTTTACTGATTGACCCGCACTGACTTGGATCTCCTTGACTACACCCGATACCGGAGACAGTATTGGGTTCTCCATCTTCATGGACTCCAGTATGCAGATGATGTCCCCTTCCTTGACTTTGTCTCCGACACTCGCCTTAACGTCGATTATCTTCCCGGTTAGAGGCACCTCCACAGTCTCTAACGCCAAGGTTATAGCCCCCCTTTCAGCCAAGCGTTGCTAACAAGGAACTGCTGCAAATTATAGCTGGCTGCGAGAGCTCCCGTCAAAGTCCGTCAGCACCACATATCAGGCACAGGGCGAAGACCGACAGAATCGGGTACATCGGCTGACGCACGCTGCCGTACGGATACAACGACTGTATCCGCAGTTCATAATTCATAAGTTGCCAGGTGGGCGAAGCCCGCCTTTCGACCGCGCCTCCTTTGGCTGGGGGTCTGGCCACGCTTCACCCAACCCGTGTTATGCGCTCCGGGTGAGGGACGCGCCACCGCTCCGCTGCACCCACCGAGCATACGGACGGACGCCGACCCGGCCTTGCCGTTGCCGCACGGCTGGATATGGGCTACAATCACACTGGGGAGGTCATCAGGAGAACGCCTATGAGTTGCACCACGGTACTGAAGGAGAAAGGATACAGGATGACGCTACAGAGGTCGATGATCCTAGATATCCTCCACGAGGCCGAAGGTCACATCACCGCGGAAGACATCTTGAGCCGAGTCAAGTCCAAGGCTCCCGAAGTCAACAAGTCGACCGTGTACCGGAACCTGGAACTCCTCGAAGAGCTGGGCGTGGTCGTCAAGAGCGAGCATGACGGCAGGTTCATCTACCATCACGCCCAGGAAGGTGGCCATCATCACCTGGTATGCCGGCGGTGTGGCAAGATCATAGAGTGCGATAGGGACGTGCTGGCGCCACTGGAAAAGACCTTGATACAGAAGTTCGATTTCGAGGCCGACCTGAGGCACATCGTCATTCATGGCATCTGTGGTGCCTGCCGAAGGAAGCAGGGCTAACCGCAGCGGGGAACGAAGGGCGGGGCTTGTCCTGACCTGCCTTTCCTAGCGCTGGCCAGGTAGCTGTCCGATCCCTCGCTGATCTCCACGTCATTGAACCCGACACCCGACAGCATTGCCTCCATTTCACTCCGGTCAGGGATCAGGTCATTAGCCACTGCGGGAATGCTACGGTGGATGCCGTTGATGGCATCGCGGCTTGCGGTGTGGCAGATGAAGACTGCCCCACCCTGTTTGAGCAAGCGGTAAACCTCGCCAAGCGCCCTCGGCTTGTCCTGGAAATGGGGGAAGCTGGAGTAACATACCACGGCGTCGAAGATTCCTCCGAGTAAAGGCAGGCTGCACACGTCGGCTTGCACGTACTCGACGTGTCCGTCGAAGCCCTTGGCCCGGGCCATGTGCAGCATCTCCTCGGCGATATCCAGGGCCACCACCCGGCCGCCATCTCCAGTGCGGCGCAGAATGAACGGGAGGAACACGCCAGTCCCAGTACCCACGTCCAGCACCACCGAGCCAGGCTTGATCTCCAGGCGTTGTGCCATTCGCTCCAGCTTGCCCGTGTCCTTCTCGGCGATGGTTGCGTCCCAGGTGGCAGCCTTCTGGTTGAAGTATGTCCTAAGCACTGTCGCCCCCCGGCGCTGTCTCTGCTCGCCACCCTTTCACCTTCCGCTTTGGAGAGAACAGAGCTGCCAGCATGAAGATCACTGAGGAGGTGACCACGATGGTCGCCCCGCTGGGAACATCGAACAGGTACGACATCAGCAGGCCGGCCCAGCCGGAGAGAACGCCGAAGCACGCCGACAGGACGAACATGCGTTTCATGCTGTAGGTAAGCTGATAGGCGGCGGCGGCCGGGTTCAGGATCAGGCTGAAGATGAGCAGACCCCCGATCGAGCGCAGGGAGGCGGTAATGGTGGCCCCGGTGAGAAACAGGATGGCGTACAGAGTGAGCGTGGCCGGAATGCCCACCGAGAGGGCCATGTCACGATTGAAAATGGTAGCCTGCACCTCCTTGTAGAACACGGCCACCAGCCCCACCACCACCACGGCCACCACGGCCAGCAGTATGATGTCCCCCCGGGTATTGGTCAGGATGCTGCCCCAGAGCAACTCCAGGGCACTCGACTTGGTGCCCGGCATCAGGCCCATGAAGAGAAAAGCCAGGCCGAGCATGAGCGAGAAGATGACCCCGACCGACGTTTCCGGGCTGAGCTCCCCGCGGTCGGCCAGCGGGCCAACAATGGCTGCCGCCAGCAGGCTGAAGGCGAAGGCCCCCGCCAGTGGATTGAGACCGACCCACAAGGCCAGAAGGGCTCCGGCAAAGGCGGCATGTGACATGCACACGCCAATAAAGGGCATGTGCATGAGCACTACGAAGACCCCCACCACCGAGCAGGCAATCCCGCCCAGGAACGCCGAAAGGATGGCGTTCTGCATGAACTGGTAGCCGAAAATGGAGAGGTCCAATTCGAGGCTCCTCGGGCGCTAGGAGTGGACCAGGGCGCCCTCCCTGCGGCGCTTCTCCACAAGCGACACGGGCATGTCGTAAAGCCGGCTCAGGTTATCGTCGCTGAGCAGTTCCGTCGGCGGGCCTTCAGCCCAGATCAGCCCCTCCTTCATCAGCAACACGCGGTCGCAGGCAAGCGGCAGGGCGCTGAGGTCATGCGTAACAAAGAGCGTGGTCAGGCGCCGTGTATCGTGCACCAGTCTCACCAGCTCCAGTATGTCGCTTTTCGCTTTCCAGTCCAGGGAAGCGGTCGGCTCGTCAAGAAGGAATATCTCCGGCTCCTGGGCCAGGCAGCGGGCGATAGCCACCCGCTGCTGCTCGCCGCCTGACAGGTGGCCAATCGGTCTCTGGGCCAGGGCTGTCATGCCTACCAGCTCCAGGACTTCGTCCACCACCTCCCAGTCGTGCTTCCCCGGCCGGTGCACCAGTCCCAGACGACCGTAGCGCCCTATCATCACCACATCGCGAACGCTCATGGGCATCCTGGGGTCTATGTTCTGTACCTGGGCCACGTAGCCGACCCTTTTCCTGACACAGCACCCCCTGCCCGGTGCGGGGCAATGGCCGAGTACGGATACCCGCCCGTGCAGCAGCTTCCCCATCCCGTTCACCACGGTAAGCATGGTCGTCTTCCCGGCACCGTTGGGACCGACAATGCCGACGAACTCTCCCGTTCTCACCTTGAGGCTCACGCCGCGCAGGGCGATGTCCTCCCGGTAAGAGACCACTGCACTATCAATGTCGATCACCGTGTTGTCCATGGCATTCTTCCCTCGGTGTGTTGCTGACGGCATAGCTATTTGGTTACCGCCTCCAGGATCAGGTCTATATTGTGGTCGATGGCCTTCTCCCAGGTCTCGGTGTTGTCAAACCCGCCCGGGAAGTTGGACAGGACGATCCTGGCACAGCCGATGTCTTCAGCGATCGCTTTGCCCCCATCTGCACCGCTCTGGAGGTTATCAATGACGAGAGTCACGTCCTCTGCTTTGCCCAGGTCTACCAAGTGGGCCGACATCTGAGCAGTGAGGGCGTCCGGCCGCGGATATGTGTCGATCACGTTGAGCCCCGTCCACCTGACGAACCCCACCTGCATCTCGGCGCACAGGACGTTTATCTCGGAGAGGTTCGCCGAATCCAGGGCCTGCTGTATCTCACTTCCTTTGGCCAGGACGGCGTTGGCATACTGCTCTGACCTCTGCTGATAGGTGGGGCAATTGACCGGGTCGACCTGGCACAGATGGTTGGTGATCGCCGCAGCAGCCTCGATCTGAACGTCCGGCGTCATCCAGTTGCCGGCGATATCAAGGCTGACCGAAGTCAGGTCGGGGTTGTCTGCCGAAGCGATCAAATCCGCCGCAAAGGTCTCGCCCTGCCAGCCGTGGTAGAGGAACAGCGGCGCATCAGCCAGCTTCTGGACATCGGTGGGTGAAACGTCGAAGTGCCCCGGGCACTGGGCCGGGGGAATGATGTTGACTACCTCAACCAGGTCCCCTCCCACTCGCTCCACGATAGATGCTATGAGCGAGGTACTGGTCACCACCGTGAGGGTTGCCGTCTCTCCCTCTGGACTCGACGAACAGGCGCCGCCAAGTGGAACGGCGGCCACGCCAATGAGCAGAATAGCAAGGACTAAGGCCAGTCTATGCACGGCTACCCTCCCGCTGGTTGTATTATAGCTGCTGCCAGCAACGGGCTGCAACTGCAACTGGTGGCGAGGCTCGGCCGCAGCCGCAGTGCCACTGGGTGCAGGCGCAACCGATTGCATCTATCATATCACGGCGGGTCAGCTATGTCAACCGGGCGGGCACGGTCTCAGCTCCGTGATC
>Ga0180300_10001134_pt1 | contig 12245 bp, 2 predicted proteins | sample GuaBasSediGuay15_FD_121798 | JGI IMG/M metagenome (GOLD analysis project Ga0180300, IMG submission 121798) | Subseafloor sediment microbial communities from Guaymas Basin, Gulf of California, Mexico - Guay15, Core 4569-2, 21-24 cm | ecosystem: Environmental > Aquatic > Marine > Hydrothermal... | reverse complement strand
GCTGGCTGTGTTGTCGGATTCCATGATACCTCTATTATTTTTGTTCCATCTGCTCCTGTATCAAGAACATTTGATTTGTAATTCCCTGAAGAATAATATTTCCCTTCTTCACTGCCAATTGAACTTATTGTAGGTTCGGGAGATACTCTTGAACCTCTTACAGAAATCTGAAATATCGTAGCACCTAATTGCCAAGAATCCCACCCCCATCCTTGAACATCATCAATCCACCCACGATGTCCAAATCCCCATGAACGTTTATCGTTATTATTTACTACATCATTTGCACCAACAATTATATATCCTTCAGGTGATGTAGGACAAGGTTGGTCATTTGATATTCCCAAATGGTAAGCATTCCAAGCATAATATTTAGTCCCATTCCAATGATATGGAGGATTAACCCAAGCAGCAGAGTATAGAATAGAACTAGAAATTTCTATTGTTATATTCTCCCCTGTAGAAACTCGCTCCAAATTCAAATAGCACATCGGCCAATCAATATTTGAAACATCATGCCCCCACTCATCCTGCCCTGGAGTTCCAAAGTCTGTTTTCCACTTTTCTGGATCATCTGATTTAAAAATTACTGTCCACCCAGCATATCCGCCTAAAGTCCTCGTATCACAGTATGCGACAAATGGTTCACACTCCCCTGGACCATCAGGGTTAATAAGGTAACTTCCACTTGGCAATCCAGCAATCCAATGGTGTAATCCTTCAATATACAATTCGTTGATATTTGACCCCTGAAAAGCAGAAACATTTCCATAATACATCCATATATCAGTATTTCCATTTCCTGTTACTGTTGAGACCTTTACCCAGAAACCTTTTGGATTGTTTGTATCTGGCTCTATCCAGTAATTTAAGACACCACCTGAAGAATGCACAAACCTGAAATCATCCATATCTGACTGCGCCTTTGACTTTATATCTGACCATGCACTTCCAAACTCTGTTGTCGCTATAAATACCTGATAATCATTTAAGGTTGAACCTGTGTTGTTTATCGTGATTTTTCTTCTATATTTCCAGTTCTCATCCCACCAGTTGGTTAATCCGGGTCCGTCAAGTTGCAACTGTGTCTCTGGATACCAGGTTGTTTTTGTTATTAGTCCATCTTCCCAGTCATTCCTCTCTGTCTCTGTCCAGATTGCTGATGCTAATAAATTAGATAGATAGTGAAGCAGGAAAAACTAATCAGATATTTCTTTCTTCTGAGATTATCCATTGCCTTTTGTATTTTACTAAGCCAGTAAGATTTTTGCAATATTTTTTTCATTCTTCAAGCCCTAACTCTTTTTTTGCTTTTTGAAGAGCTAAACGTGCTTTCTCATGCTTGGGATTTAACCTCAGGGCTAAATCCCATTCCCTTATCGCCTCCCTGAGTCGTCCCTGTGCATATGCTACCAAACCTTGAGTATAATGCCTCTGTGCGGCTTCGGGGTCTATTATCTCCTTCTTCTCCACTTTCTTAACTTTTTTTCTCTTCTTTTTCTTTACACTCGCAGCAATTTTCTTTAATTCCTCAAGAGATTTTTCTATCATTTTTCTTGACTTTTCTTTCCATATGTCTGAAGATGGAATTATTTCTTTATCACAGATTACTATAACTCTTTCAAATTTTTTGATTGCTCCAATATATTTCTTTTTTTCAAAAAGTGAATTTCCTTCTTTATAAATTCTCCTGATTTTTGCCTCTACCTCCCTTTGATACTCTTCTTTTGCTCTTAATTCAAGTTCCTTTTTCGCTCTTTTTAAATATTCCTCTACTTCTTCATTACTACCATTTAAAGCAAGATATTTTTCCCATTCATTTTTTGCTTCCTGAATTTTTCCTGCCCACCAGGAGATATATCCTTTTGCATATGATAAACTTACTGGATCAGAAGTTATATCTTTTGATATTTCATACATCTTCTTCTCCAGTTGATTAAAATATTCTTCAGTATTTTTATAATCTGAAGATACTTCCAATATTTTTCTGAAATATTCACCCGCTCTAAGGTACTGTTTCTTTTTATAAGCTTTGACTGCTCTTTTATAAAGTTCCTCTAAATTGAACTTCTTTTGTTTTAGAAATAGATACTCTCTGGCTTTTAATACCATTTTTTGTCTTTCTAAATTCATTGCTTCAATTTTGGGCTTTAAAATCTCTAAAGCACATTTTTTAAGATATTTCCTCGCTTTTACATTTTTGGGCTGTATTAATAAAACCTGCATAAAGTAATCTATCGCTTTTCTGTAATTACCTGACTTAAATTCTTTTACTCCCTGTTTGTAAATTTTACCCGGATCCTTACTATTTTCAATTCCATACCCACTTTTAAAATTCATCATTATTGATATTACCAATAAAAGTATCCTTATTCCTCTCATTTTTCTTTAAGTTTTTCACTTGCTTTCTTCATCATTTCAAATGCTTCCTCATTCATTGGTTCAACTTCAAGAACCTTATTAAACTCAAGCACTGCCTCTGCGTATTTCCCTTCTTCATAATATTTCATTCCTCTTCTAAATGCTTCTTTTGGATCAATCCCTCCTGCTTTTATTCCCTCTATATCTAAAACTTTCCCGAACTTAATTCCTATACTGATTCTGTGAACCACTCCCAGTTCTCCATAACCGGAATACGCATAATCTAAATTCACATTCAAAATATTCACTCCAAAACCTATTCTTAATCCATCTGAGATATCAGTATTTCCTGTACTTTTATATCCCATTCTTAAACTGAATATTTTCTTAATCTTAAATTCTACTCCTGCTTTAAACGCACTAAGCGTTCCCTCTTTCATTAATTCAATTTCTGTATCAATATCACATATTCCTATATCTTTTCCCCATCTTAAACCAATCCTTATAATTTGTGGTAAAGGATAACTCTCATTTTCATATTGTAATTTCCCACCCAGATTCTGTAAACTCATACCTACCTCAACCGGCTCCCCTCCACTCCATCCGCCACCCTCTAATTTATATATCCATCCTATATCTATACCCATTCCCTTCCCTTTTGCTTCTCCAAGATCATCCTGAATACTCTTTATTCCTAAACCTATTCTTAACTCATTTCTCTCTCCTACTAACTTTCTCCCATATCCAATTTTCATAACTTTTGTTCTTAAATTCATTTCTCCATTTTCATAACCACTACTTGTATATTTCTTTATCTCTCCTATATCTAAAATTCCAAGCCCAACCCCTATTACTCCAAACTCTTTTATTTCACCCTTTAAAGGTATAGACCCACTTATAAAATCCGCATTCATTCCTTCATACATACCTAAATGTGTAATCTCAATATCACCATTTTCCGCAATATATCCTAATCCGGCTGGATTCCACCATATACTTGAGCCATCCTTATTTACTACACCAACCTCTCCCATACCCACCTGCCTTGCTCCCACTGGAATTGTAACTATTTCTCCACTTGTTGTTCCCACTGAACCTAAAACTCTACAAGTTAAACTTATCACAATCAGAAATACTAAACTAATTCTTCTCATCTCTCATCACCTTATTATCACTATTTTCCCTGTCTTCTTATTATTCCCGGTATCTATCACATAAATATAAACTCCAGGTGCAACATCTTCACCCTGTGCATTTTTCACATTCCATTCATACTTTCCATCTCCGTCGTTTTCTTCAAGTTCTATTACTTTCTTTCCAGTAATAGTGTAAATCCTTATCTTACAACTACTCGGTAATCCTTTATTTATATCTGGATTACCAAATACTATTTTACTATCTTTTGGTCTCCAGGGCACTGGATATGCTATAACATATCTCAAATCCAGATCACTTGCTCCCATTAAAACATAATAACTGAAATGAGTAACCCATGACCTTACCACCTGTCTCATCTCATCTATCTCACTATCTAATTCTTCAAATTCATTATTGACCTCATCTAATCTACACATTTTTAATGTTTCTACTTTTACTTTCGGAGAACTTCCATCTATTATTCCATCTCTATCTTTATCACTATACGGTATCTCTATTCGAACAGGTAAAGAGAAACTTTCAGATAATAGCTGCCCATTCTCATCCTTCAAAATTATCTCTCTTAAACTTCCCTCAAGTGGATATTTAAACTTATCATCTATCTTTAATTTCGCTTCCTCATATCCAGCAGGAACTATAGTTGAAGTCTTTATCATAATATAAGCAGACCTCTTAAGAGTTCCTGCTTCAATATATACTTTTGTCTTACCATCACTTCCAACTATAACATTATCCTCACTTGGATCCATTATTGTTCTGAATCTTTTTATTGTGGTAGTAGAAATCTCATTTCCAAGTACATCTCTTATTCCCTTCATTATCACCAATTCATACGTGTAATTTTTCAATAATTCACCCTGAGGTGTAAATATTACTTGCTTTGTCTGGCTATCATATCTTACTTTACCCGAAACCTCCCATAACCCTTTCTCTCCTAAATTATTCATAACTGCTCTCAATATCACTTTTCCTTCTATGGTTGAACTGTCAATATCTCTATTAAATAAAATTGCTGGTTCTTCATACACACTTACTCCCACTACCTCTCCTTCCTGCTCTTCTCCTGTAACAAAACCCACTTCTTTCACCTCTGGTGATTCTCCGGGTTGAGCATATTTATACACAAACTCCGCCACCTCTCCCCAGTTTCCTGCTCTGTCTTTTGCTTTTATCTTAAAATAATAAATTCCACTTCTAAATACTTGTGTAGAAAAGTATAGTAAATTTGTATCTATCACATTATCCGGTTCAATCTGGCTATCTGTAGAAAATACTATACTATACCCTTCCACAGGTGCTGTAGATGCTGGATTATCCCATTCAAAATATGGATCTGAATGTCCAGTCCATTCTCCACTTATTATTTCTGTTTCCATACTTACATCATACCAACACCTTATTTTTAAAATCTCAGGTGGTTCGTTATCAAATCTTATCGGCCCAAATGTCTCCTGTCCCATCAATCCATCACTTGCATTCTCTCCTCTTACATGTAAATACCAATCCCCCTGTTTCGTCATAGTAAATGTCATTGTGGAACCATCCCATTCAGGGTCTGTGGTAAGTGCAGTATCTGCTGAATTCTGATTGAATCTATAATGATAATGGTCTGACCCGGTTACTGTAAAACTAATATACTTTATATTTGTCCATTCTCCCTCATTTAATCCAAGACATTTTACCACCACTGCATATGGCGAAGTTATTCCTGGCTCTGAATCTGGACTCCATCCAGTTTCTCTTCCTCCTACGTTTCTTGCTTTTACCTTAAATGTATATGAATTATCTTTACTGAGTCCTACCACTTCTATCCCTTTACTTCCACCCCAGTCATTACTTAAAACATCCCTGTAGGGCTGCCAAACTATCTCATCACCTAAACTTCCATCACTCTGTACATATTTTTGTAACTCATTACAATAAATTGCATACTCTGTATAATCTGGATTGTTGCCAGGATTTATTGTTACTCTTAAACTATATGTAGTGGGTTCACTTATAGCTGGTGCTAATGGTTCCTCTGCTAATGTATAGGTACTTACTTCTATCAAACTCCAATCACTCTCATCTCCCACTATGTTTCTACTTCTTGCCTTAAAGTAATATTCTCTATTTGGATCAAGTCCCTCTATAATCCAGGTTCCTTCTGTATTTAACCATTCACTTGTTGTTCCTGTTGTTAAACATCTTATTTGTACCCCACTTAACCCAATATCTGAATTGGTGAAAGTTCCTTTTGCCTTAACTGCCATTGAACTACTCCATATTTTTACAAACTCAACACCTTCAGGAATTTCCATCAGGGTATACCCTGTTACTATTTCTGTTCCACCTCCTTCTCCTTCTAAACTTACAGCTCTTACATAAGCCCAGTAGGACGTGTTCGGCGTTAAATCAACTACCGTCCAGGTGTTCCCGTCTATTCCTTCATAGTTGCCTGTGGATGTGTATAAATTATAACTTAGAGCATCTTCAACTTTACTCCATTCGTATGTTATTGAATTCTCGCTCTCGTCTATTATTTTAATGTATTCAGGTGCTGCAGGTGGTGTCTTTGCACTACCAGTTGAACTATATCCTGTCAAATATCCTTCTCCATTCATTGCTTTTGTCCTTACATAATATATTTTCCCTGCCTCAAGTAAACTAATACGTAATGAGGAATCAGCAATGAGGGAAGTAGAAATAATTACTGAAAAATCTGAAACTGTTGAAACTTCTACAATGTATTGTGTTCCTGCAGGATTTACTGGATCATTTATTGTTACATCTATATAATTACCATCTGTCTGATTCCACCCCGATACTACTGTCGGTGTAGATGGAACCGCCGCTCTGGTGTATCTTACTGTTACTGCAGATATCGGACCTACTGTTCCTTCCCTGTTTCTGCTTCTTACATAAAATTGATAACTTGTATTCGGTGTTAAATTATTAAGTATCCAGTAATCATTAACCTCTAACCATGCTGAATGAGTGGATGTCCTTGTCTCATAAAATCTTATACCACTTTCCCCTTCTGTTTGATTCGTAAATGTCCCAATAGCTTTTACTTTTATGCTTGTGGAACTTATCTCTACAAAATTTATTGCAGTCGCTCCCTCCATCAATGTCGCTCTTATAAATGGTCCTGCTGCATTACCACTTACTCCATCCCCATTCCTCGCTGTTATCTTGAAACCATACGTTGTGTTGGGGGTGAGATTACTCAATGTCCATTGTTTATTTGTCGTCCAGTCAGAAGTCAGGTCTGTCCTTTTCTCTTCAAAAAGTAATCCACTAAATCCGCTCCTCAAATTGGATAATGTTCCTGTTACTTTTATTGTGATATAATCCTCTCCTGTTTCTTCCCATATTATTCCTGTCGGGTCTTCAATTAATGTATACACTCCACCAAGAATTGTCCAATCTGTCTCACTTGTTGCATCTTTTGCTTTAACCCTACAATAATATCTGGTATTTGGCCTAAGTCCTGTAAATTCATAACCAAATGATGTTATCCATCCACTTGAGTCTAATACCACTGAATAATCACTTACACTTGAAATTTCTACAAAATAATATGTCCCTGAAGGATTACCATTACTCGTCCAGTTTGCTTTAAGTGAGGTCTGAGTTATATTTGAATAATCTGCTGTGCCCGGTGGATTTACTCCCGTGGTATTTAACTGTGCTGAATTATTACTCCATTCCGTAACTATTCCAGCACCGTTCTTGGCCCTTACCTTGTACGTATAACCTATATTGGGTTGTAACCCTGTGTTGATTACTCCTTCATCCCCTCCAAATTCTGCCCATGTGTACCATGTTGGTAAATCAAGTAATGTTCCATCCATTCCTACATATTTGCCTTCTGTATTGTTAAATACTTGATATAAAGTCCATGGTGGATTTGTCCCACTTGATATTCTGACCCTTATTGAATTGTCTGTTGCATCTGACAGAATAGGTGGTGGCGGTACACTTGCTTTTGTCCACTTTACAATTTCTGTGGAAACATTTAAATCTCCATCCCCGTTTTTGGAATTCAAAGTAAAATAATAACTCGTATTCACGTTCAATCCATCAAACCATATATAATCATACACCTTTGTCCAAGTGCTTTTCATAACTCCACCAGTTGATGTTTTTATCTCATAGTAAAGACCACTTTCTCCCTCAAATAAATTGCTAAATCCTCCTATATTGGAAACAGCACGTATCCCTATGCTTGAACTCCCAATAACAAATTCTGCTGTTTCAACTCTCTGAATTGAAGTATAGGCTTGTGTTGAAGTGGAAGGAGCCCCAAATATAATACTGTCCCTGCTTGCCCTTACATAACAGGTATATCTTGTGTTGGGCAATAAATCCTGAAATGTCCAATCACTTGTGGGTGAATCTGCTGTATCACTCCATCCTCCTGTAGAAATACTTATGTAAAACCTGTATGCTACTGCATCTGCTACATCATCACAATCAAAACTTAACCAGTAGGAATCAGATACTATCTGATTTGTTGTATGTTTCATATTTGTAGGTGCTGCAACAGGAGTTGTTCCTGCTTTTACTCCACTCCAATCTGTCTTAACTCCACTCTGATTCTTAGTTTTTATTTTATATGAATAAACTGTATTTGCAGAAAGATTTTTATGATACCATACAGTTGCTGTTGACCATATAATATCAAAATCTTCTGTTAAATCTGTCAACTCCCATGTTGTTGGATTTAAGTACTTGCTCTGCTCAATATTAAAAATTGCAAATTTCACTCCATCAGACCCTATAAGATTATCTTTACCTTCAATAATAATCTGTGTGTAGTATCCTAAATTTTCATTCCAGTTTCCTTCAACAGATTGAATTTCAGAAACCTGAGCATGTGTATAGGTAGAAATAAAAACTGATGGATTCTCAATTCCATCCTGATTTCTTGATATCACTTCAAAAGTATATTTTCTTGCAGGAAGTAATCCAGTTTTTGTCCAGGAACTTGAAGTATTTGTAAGCCACCCGGAATTTTCACTTCCCTGAATTATCTTCACTGCTGAAGAACTCACCCCAAGATTTGTATATTCATCCAAAAGTTGTGCTGTTATTGAATATGTTGTTACATTTACAAAATTAAGTCCTGAAGGAAGTTCTATTCTTGTTATTTTTGCAAATGGTCCCATCTCTCCTATTGATACAGCATCTCCATTTCTTGCTTCTATCTTAAAACTATACTCAGTATTTGGATTTAATCCCTTAAATGATTTCACAGGATTTGCTGTCCAGTCACTCCAGACATCTCCAACTTTTAAAAATCTTACCGCTGCATTTCCTTCTGCTCCCAAGTTAGATAGATCTTCTCCATTTATATTTTTAGCAGCTTTTATCGTAATAGATGTAATATCAACACTCACCCAGTAAGCTGTTGGTTTCTCTATTAAAGTGTATTTTCCTGTTGTATTCAAAACAACCCAGTCTGATTCTTTTGGAGAAATAGGATCTTCTGTTCTTGATCTTGCTCTAAAATAATACTTTGTATTTGCTTTTAAACCCTTGAATGTATACTCATTTGCCTCAATCCAAGAACTCTCTTTATCCTCTCCTCCATCAAAAGAAGAAGTAGTAGAACATTCAACCTTATAATCAGTATAAGAAGGATTATTGCCTACAAGCCATGTCACTGTCATACTTGAAGTAAATACACCTGTAACTGGATCTGGAGGAACTCCTGGCACCTCACTCCATGTCCAGGTTGATTTTGAAGCAGAATAACTACTTTCCACTCCCTCAGAATTCTTTGCTTTCACCTGAAAATAATACTTTCTATTCACATTAAGACCTGCAGGAGAAGTACTTGTTGCTGCTATCCAATTACCTAAATCCTGCCAGCTTATTCCATCTGTTGAAATCTGAACAAAATATTCCACTCCTGTATCAGTCCATTCTACTGTAATCTGTCTTGTTTCATTACCAGGAGTTGGATATACTGAAGTGATTACAGGAGCATCGCTTCTTGTTGACCTCACTGTCGTTGTACTCCAATTTGTCTGGATTCTTTCTATGTTTCTGGCTTTAACTTTAACCCAATATGTTGTCCCTGATTGTAACCCATTAAGTTCAATATATCCATTTACTCCATGCCAGAAATCTTTACTTCTCCACACTTTACTTTCACCAAGTGTTCCATCTGCCTGCACATAATTTGTGGTATTAAACTTATCAAGTGAAACAGCAATTAAGTATTCTGTATAAGAGGGATTACCATCATCCTGAATTGTTATCCTCAAAGAATCTGTATCAGAACTTGAAGGAGGCACATTAACTTGAGGAGCTATTACTTCTTTACAAAGTGTCCATTTCATTGCAACTTTGCTCTTTGTAGTGGTAGAACCTGCTACATTTCTTGATTGACCCACAAAATAGTATGTTGTATTTGGAGAGAAACCACTAAGTGTAACATAAGATGTTGTTTTCTGCCAGTTTGTTGATGATACAAAAATCGTCAATCCTTCATCCTCATATGCCTCTATATTCCAGCCACTTAACCCGGAATTTAAATTACTTAAATTATTAACATTTGAAGGTCTAACAGAAATTTGAGTGCTGCTATCAACTATAAACTCTAAACTCTCAACTATTTCTATCTCTGTTGCCTTTGCTATCCAATCTGTTGGAGGATTATCTACTGCATCTCCATTCCTTGATCTTACTCTAAAATAATAACTTGTATTTGGACTAAGTCCTGTAAGTAACCATTCATTATTTGTTATCCAATCAGAATTCTTGCCTGTTATATTTTCTTCAAAAAATAACCCACTTAAACCACTCCCGAGATTACTGAGTGTTCCTATTGCTTTAACTCTTATAAATGTGGTTGAAGATTCAACTACACTTATCCCAGAAGGAGATTCAATAAGTGTGTATTTTGCTCCCATATTTACCCACTCTGTTGGAACCCCTCTCTTATTCCTTGCTCTTACTCTAAAATAATATTTTGTATTTGGACTCATTCCGTTAAAATCGTAATATACCACCGTCTGCCATCCTGAATCCCAGCCAAATGGACCATCTGCACTAACAGAAGATGCCTGACATTGATACTCTGTCCCATCAGGATTTTGAGGACTGCCACTATTCCAGTTTGCTGTTATTGTGTTCTCAGTTACATCTGTAAATGGTAATGCCTGAGGTTTGGAAGCCATCGTCATTGTAGAATATTCTATCGTCTCATTATTCACTAATCCAACCCTGTTTCTTGAATTTGCTTTAAATGTATAGGTTGTATTTGGAGTAAGTCCTGTTAAATACCAGTAATCTGTTGTCTTTATCCAACCAGAATCAGTTCCAAGCGTTGTACAGTATGTTATCAAACCACTTTCACCAGCATCTAAATTTGTATAATTTCCACCTGGTCTTACTTTTATTGTAGTATTTGTTATCTCTCCAAATTCTACATAAGAAACCTCCTCTATTCTTGTTGCTTTAACAATTTCATCCCCTATTCCTCCCTTAGGCTGATTCTCTTTTCCTTCTCCATTTCTTGAATTTGCACTAAACCAGTAACTTGTATTTGGAGTGAGTCCTGTAACTGTATATGTTATTTGAGTACTGTACGGAGTAGAAGAAACTAAACTATCATAAAATGGACTATCATAAACTTTAAGTGTAACTCCTGATAACCCCGCTCCCAAATTACTAAATGGACCTCCCTCTGCAGTAAATGTTATTGAACTTGAATAAACTTCATCAAAATTTATTCCTGTTACTGGCTCAATTAAGGTCCATGAAGAACCCAGTTGTGTATAATTGCTCTCTACTCCTAAACTATTCCTTGCTTTAACCTGAATATAGTAGGAAGCATTTGGCTGTAAATTCAAGAAATAATAAGTAGTATTTGCTAACCATCCACTTGAAGAAATTACAACACCTCCGTATCCTTCCTGTGATGCCTCTACTATATACTCTGCTTCTGGAGAATTTCCTCCATCTCCCCATTCTACTTTTATGTAATTTACTCCTCTCTCTGATATTGACCAGGAATACTTCTCAGGTTGATTTGGTAATGTTGAAGTACTAAATCCTGTAACCCATTCTGTTTCTATTCCTTCCATATTCCTTGCTTTTATCTTGAAACTGTATGTCTTTGCTGGAGTAAGGCCTGTTGAAGTCCAAGTCGTTGTGGAACCCTGCCAACCAGAATCTTCTCCCGTAACCATATTACAAATTCTTATCGCTGAAGAACTTATTCCTAAATTTGTAAACTCATTAAATGGCTGTACTGTGATAGAATAAGTACTTACTTCAACAAATTTTAAACCTGTTGGAACTTCAATTTTTGTCGCCTTTGAACCAAGTCTTAGCACCTTGTTTTCTAATCCATCCTGGTTTCTGCTCTTTATCGCTAAATAATAGCTTGTGTTCGGTTCAAGATTCTTCGCATCAAATGTTATACTCTTTATCCAGTTGGAGGATGAAATTAATTGAGTATAATTAGAATCTTCATATAAAAAGAATGCTAAACCTGAAAGTCCTTTACTTAAATTGCTGAATTCTTCATCCAATGCTACACTCTTTGCTGTAATCCTCATACTGCTAAGATAAACTTCCCAGCCACTTGTATCCTGTTTTATCCCTTCAATCCTTGTAGCACTTGAACCAAGTATTATAAAATCTGTTTCTTCATTATCTCCATTTCTGGCCTGAACTTTAAACCAGTAAACTGTATTTGCTTCTAATCCTGTAAATGTTCCACTTGT
>Ga0180300_10001133_pt1 | contig 12256 bp, 7 predicted proteins | sample GuaBasSediGuay15_FD_121798 | JGI IMG/M metagenome (GOLD analysis project Ga0180300, IMG submission 121798) | Subseafloor sediment microbial communities from Guaymas Basin, Gulf of California, Mexico - Guay15, Core 4569-2, 21-24 cm | ecosystem: Environmental > Aquatic > Marine > Hydrothermal... | reverse complement strand
ACTTGGAGAATATAATACCCGCTCAGTCTCCAAGATAGATTTCGGTCCATCCTTCCTATGGCTTGAAAGCTGTATTTGTGGAAAGATAACTGGCATATATCCAGAGAATGTTGTCTCTCAAGCTTTATTGCATTCAGGTGTAAATGCTTTAATAGCATCTACAACTGGTTCAAATATACCTGGCGGGTATCTGCCAGGTAAAAACCATATGTGGGATACATGGTTGGGAACTAAACTTAGATATAAACAATGGGAGAAAAAAGTTGACAATGGCATATATCCGGATTTTCATTTTGGAATGAAAATGTTTAATGATATGTGTTATTACATGGCTAAAGACAATACAACCGTTGGAAAAGCTTTTAGAGATGCTAAAAATAACTATCTTCCATATGATGCAGATTGGGAACTCTGGTGGAATCCACCACTATGTAACAACGGTGGGGAAGGAGGAGACTCAGGATATGGTACTCATTTGGAGGCGAAATATACTTCTTTCCAAGAATATGTTCTTTATGGCGATCCAGCATTCAATCCATACACACCTCTAGAAAATACTTAGAGTCTTTCTTTCAACCTGAGTTATTGAAATATCTAAAGAAAAGAGCTAATATCATTACTTGAGAACATATAAAAGGAATTTCTCTCAAATAGATAATCAGATAATTCACAGAGAGGATTGATGGATTTCTTTATAGAAGATTATCTACAACATAATAAAAAGCGAATATTGATATTCAGGAGAGCGAACTTTATTAGTCAATATTAAATATAAGTGGCATAAAAATATTCTATAATGAATAACATTTATAGAAATATATAAAAACTATGTTGAGATTAAAGGTGGGAGGAGAAAACATGAAGAAAACATATCTTAACATCTTGGGGGGAATCGTAGTAGTATTCCTGCTTTTTTCAGTGAATGCAAATTCAGTAATAGAAGGTAATGCAGAAATTGTAAAGGAAACAATATCTCAAGAGGATAAACCAGCTATTGTCTACATCTATAAATTTGATCCAGATAAGAAAAGAGCAGTCAAAGAACCCATTGCAAAACTAACATTGGATGAGGTAGAGCAATTAAAATATGAGTTGCAAAATATTCAAAGGGAATATAAAACTAGTGTAGAACAGATTCAACAGCAACTTAAGGTTATGTATAAATGGAATTTGATATCTGATGATGTATATACTTATCTAGAGAATTTAGTGTCATCCTTCAATAATATCTCAAACCCAATCCCTTCGATCTATAATACTCCACCCTCTTTTGGCAGCTCTATTAGTCCAGGGGTTATAATATGTGGCCCATCTTTGGTTTCATTTCTCTCTATAGGTGGCAGTATACTCCCACTTCAAGATCTTCTCTTCCATAATATATTGGCACCATTATGGCGAGCTAATCTAAATGACACGCACCTACCTTTCCTCAATGGCACACGTATCCAACCTTTCCTAGGTATTATGCCTGCTGTAATCTTTCTAGGGTTATCTATGACTCTTATAAATGTAATAGGCGTCAAAATTGGTCCTAGTATAGTTCTATCACCATTCCTAGCGATATTGGCACCTCATGCAAGTTTTGGTATATCAGTAAGTATCTTTGAAAAGAGCTACCCTGTCAATGTGTTAGATTGGTCAATTGGTATCTCTGGAATAGGGTTAATCTCCTATTTCTACTCATAATCTCTCATTATTTTTGCCACTGAAACTATTTTATCTCCCTCGTTAAGTTTCATTATCCTTACTCCCATAGTGTTTCTACCTTGCACTCTTATATCTTTTACTGGTATACGCATTATCATGCCATTCATACTAGTGAGAATAATCTCATCTTCATCTGTCACCTCTTTTACAAATATAACTTTACCGTTCCTCTCATTAGTAACAATAGTTCGAACACCTTTGCTACCTCTATGTGTTTTACGATAATCTTGTATAGGTGAGCGTTTACCATAACCATTTTCTGTAATAGTAAGGAGAGTACCTTCCTCTCCTATAACTGCTAGAGAAACTACTTTATCATCTCCATCTAATCGCATACCTATCACTCCTCTAGCGTTTCTACCCATTGGTCTAACCTCTGTTTCATTAAACCTACAAGCCTGTCCATTTGCAGAGGATATCAAAATATTATGTGATCCATCAGAGAGTTTTACATCGACAAGCTCATCATTTTCATCAAAGGTAATAGCTCTGATACCATTGGCTCTGATATTTTTATATGCAGATAACACTGTTTTCTTTATGAAACCCCTTTTGGTAACAAATATTAGATAATGATCCTTATCAAATTCTTTTACTGGTATAGCTGTTTCAATATATTCTCCATCCTCCAGTTTAGGTAGAAGATTTATAATAGCTTTACCTTTAGAATGCCTTCCACCCTCTGGTATCCTATAACCTTTCAACCAGTATACCTTACCATAGTTTGTAAAGAACATAATATAGTTATGTGTAGATGTTATAAATGAATCAACAACTATGTCTTCTTCCTTTGTTTGCATACCTATTAATCCTTTACCACCTCTATGCTGAGTTCTATATGTTTCAAGTGGTATACGTTTTATATAACCGCTGTCTGTAATAGTTACAACTACATCTTGAACAGGTATCAGATCCTCTAATTCTATATCTATTTCACCTTCTACAATCTCTGTTCTACGTTCATCTCCAAAAGATTTCTTAATCTCTAAAAGCTCTCTTTTAACCTCCTGTAAAATATTGTCTCTACTGCTAAGTAACTCCTCTAATCTACTTATAAGCTCTTTAACCTCGCTATATTCTTTTCTAACAGATTCTCTCTCTAAACCTGTTAGTCTATGCAAACGCATATCTAAGATAGCCTTTACCTGTTTCTCAGAGAAGCCAAATCGATTCATCAAACCTGTTTTAGCTTCATCAACGGTTTTACTGCCTCTTATAATAGATATAACCTCGTCTATATGATCTAGTGCAAGCATGAATCCTTCTAAAATATGTAGCCTATCCTTCGCTTTATTAAGATCATAAGTAGTGCGTCTAGTAATAACTTCTACACGATGCTCGATATATTGTTGAATAAGGTCTCTCAAAGTTAAAACCTTTGGCGCTCCATTTACAATAGCTAAATTGAGTATACCAAAAGTGGTTTGAAGATCTGTATGTTTAAACAGTTGAGTTAACACTACATCCTCTATAGCATCGCGTTTTAATTCGATAACAATCCGCATCCCTCTTCGATCACTTTCATCTCTAAGATCAGAGATACCTTCGATCTTCTTAGATTTAACCAAATCAGCTATATTTTTCAATAAATTTGATTTATTAACCTGATATGGCAACTCTGTTACAATAATACTTTTTCTATCCTCTCCTTCCACATGGGTTTTAGCTCTAACTTTAATTAAACCTCTACCTGTTGCATAAGCATTAATTATACCCTCTCTACCATAGATTATCCCCCCCGTCGGAAAATCTGGCCCATGTATAATATCCATAAGTTCTAATGTTGAAACATCTGGGTTATCAATAACCTTTATAATACCATCTACAACCTCTGATAGATTATGAGGAGGCATATTAGTAGCCATACCAACAGCTATACCAGAGGAACCATTTATCAGTAGATTAGGTAGTTTAGATGGCAAAACCATAGGTTCCTTTAAAGTACCATCAAAGTTATCCATCCATTCTACTGTATCCTTCTCTATATCCTCAAGCATTAATTTAGCTATCTTAGACATTCTAGCTTCTGTGTATCTCATAGCTGCTGGAGAATCACCATCAATTGAACCAAAATTACCTTGTCCATCAACTAGAGGATAACGTAGTGAGAAATCCTGTGCCATTCTAACCATAGCATCATAAACAGCTTGATCGCCATGTGGATGATATTTACCAAGTGTTTCTCCAACAACTCTAGCTGATTTCTTATAGGGTCTCTCATGAGTAAGACCCATATCATACATTGCATAGAGAATACGCCTATGCACAGGTTTCAGACCATCTCTAACATCTGGAAGAGCCCTACTCATTATTACACTCATAGAGTAATCTATGAATGCACGTTTCATCTCTGATTCAATTGCCTGAACATAAATTTCTTCCTCAGAATCACTCATATATTCTCACCAAATTATATATCCAGATTAACAACTTCTCTAGCATGTGCCTCAATAAATTCTCTCCTAGGTTCTACTTTTTCACCCATGAGAATAGTGAATAATTCATCTGCTTTAACAGCATCATCAACAGTAACCTTTATCATCTTCCTATTCTTCGGATCCATAGTAGTCTCCCAAAGCTGAGAAGGATTCATCTCTCCGAGACCCTTATATCTCTGAATATTTACCCCATTTTCGCCTAATTCTCTAACCTTCTCTATTCTCTCCCTCTCAGAATAAGCATAAAACACTTGTTTACCTTTAGAAATTTTATATAGAGGAGGTTGCGCTATATAGAGGTAGCCCTCTTCAATCAGAGGACGCATGTATCTAAAAAAGAATGTTAATAATAGAGTTCGGATATGTTCACCATCAACATCAGCATCAGTCATAAGAATAATCTTATGATATCTTGCCTTCTCGATGTTAAACTCATCCCCTATACCAGTACCTATAGCAGTGATTAAAGCAAGGATTTCATTATTTTTTAATATTTTATCCATCCTGGCTTTCTCAACATTCAATATTTTACCTCTCAAAGGTAGTATAGCTTGAAATTCTCTATCTCTACCCTGTTTTGCACTTCCTCCTGCTGAATCTCCTTCCACGATATATAATTCTGATTTACTGGGATCTCTAGAAGAACAATCTGCTAGTTTACCAGGTAGCGATGTTGATTCTAATAAGCCTTTTCTCCTAGTGAGCTCTCTAGCCTTCCTAGCTGCCTCTCTAGCTCTGCTAGCAGTAATTGCCTTACCAAGTATAATCTTAGCTATATTTGGATGCTCCTCAAAAAACTCGCTTAACTTCTCATTGGTAAGGCTCTCCACTATCCCTTTAACCTCGGAGTTACCAAGCTTAGTCTTTGTTTGACCTTCAAACTGTGGACTTCGAAGTTTAACTGAGATTACAGCGGTTATACCTTCTCTACAATCCTCTCCAGATAAACTGAAATCCTCTCTATCAAATAAGTTATTTTTTCTACCGTAATCATTCATAACTCTTGTTAAAGCGCTTTTAAATCCAGATAGATGGGCTCCACCCTCATGTGTATTAATATTATTGGCAAAGGTAAATATATTCTCAGTATAGCTATCGGTATATTGTATAGCAATTTCTACCTCTAAATCCTCTCTTTCAGCATAAAAGTAAATTGGCTCCGGGTGTAGAGGAGTTTTATTACGATTTATATATTTTACAAATTCCTTTATACCACCATCGTATCTAAAAACATCCCTTCTGTTGTTCCTCTCATCTCTAATCTCGATCTCTAAACCAGCGTTTAGGAAAGCAAGTTCTTTTAGACGATTAGCGATGACGTCATATTTTATATCTACGGTTTCAAAAACCTGTGGATCAGGTAGAAAAGTAATAGTGGTACCACTTTTTGATGACAAACCTATTTCTTTTAGAGGAGTTACCGGTACACCTCGCTCGTATCTTTGAAAATATTCCTTTCCATCTCTACGAACTTTAACTTCAAGCCAAGTGGAGAGAGCGTTAACACAAGATACACCGACTCCATGTAGTCCCCCAGATACCTTATAAACTTGGTCGTTAAATTTTCCACCAGCATGTAAAGTAGTCATCACTAATTCAACGCCAGATTTACCATATTTTTTATGGATAGAAACAGGTATACCTCTACCATCATCAATAACTGTAATAGAACCATCTTTGTTCAATATCACTTCTATCCTAGTTGCATAACCAGCTAGTGCTTCATCAACCGAGTTATCAACAACCTCATATACTAGATGATGGAGACCTCTCTCATCTGTGCTACCTATATACATCGCAGGGTTTTTTCTAACAGCAGATAATCCTTCTAAAACTTGTATAGAATCTGTATCATAACCCTCGATTGGATTTGTTTTCTCATCACTCATATCTTTCACTTCACTCAAAATCAGCTGGCATATATCCTTATTTTTTATCCCATCTCCACGGGAATAAATTTCTAATAAATCATATGGAGTAGAAGCTAATAAATCTTACTGTCATATATGATGCAAATCTATATTTTTATGGAGAAATCAACATCTGTTTAAATTTTAAAAACATTAATTAATAAAAGAGATATTCCCCTTTTTCTAATAAAAAAATCTACTGAAGGGTTTGGATGGGTATTTCAAGGTTTAAGAGAGGTTTAGTTAGAATACATCATGGTATCTCTATAGTTATAATACTATACCCTATATTATTTAGTAGTGTAACATCCGCAGAGGATTTAATCCATGATTATGCCCCTATCTTCTATTTCGAGAGAGAAGAGACCTGTTACCCTGTCAATGTCTTCTATTATATAGATCATTCTTATCTTTATTATTTTAGAGAAGAACCACAACTTTTAGCTACAAATGTAACACCTAAGTTACTAGCGATATATTCGAATGATTCAAACTATTATTTAGATAATCAGCTAGGAACTCCCTCTGACAAAAATATAATTGAGGAATATCATAAAATAATGGATAAACTAGGATATACTCTCTATGCTAGAATAATCAATATTGATTCTACAATGGTGTTACAATACTGGATGTTTTATGTTTTCAACAATGGTGTTTTAAATCAACATGAAGGCGACTGGGAATTGGTACAGATTGTTTTCCTAGAAGATAAACCAATAAAAGTTATGTATAGTCAACATTACAGTGGACAACAAGCTTCCTGGAGTGAAGTAGAGAAAAATGGGAAACATATACATGTGTATGTAGCTAGAGGCAGTCATGCAAACTATTTTAGATCCTACGCGGGTAAACTAGGAGCTGCTGAAGACTATGTTGCTTCAAATGGTAAGATACTATATCCAAGTCAATATAACATAATTAATCTAACTGATCAACATTGGCTTCTATTCTCTGGACGGTGGGGTGAAATAAATAGTTATGAGGATATAATTTATGGAGAAGCTGGACCCTTTGGACCAATGTATAAAGATAATGGTGCTATATGGCATCATCCTATAGAATGGGGTAACAGTTTATCTCCTTTGAACAACTATCTACTTATATTGGAATGGATATTGTACAATTTTTTAATTATATTTATATCTATAACTTTACTCTCTATATCAATTTTAGCATATAGAATATATAAACGCTATAAATCAATTGGTTTAGGACCTAGGATTTTCTCCATTTTTTATATAGATGGATTAAATAGGAAGAGCATTGGAAATATTATTCTTATTCTTTCTATTTTTATAGCGGTATCAGGGTTATTCTATACTTGGTATAATGTTACAACAGATTTAAATATAGATGGATATGCTACCTCTGAACCTATTAAAATAATCTCAATTGATGGAGTTAAAGGCCTCCAGATAAATCTACTTGATCCAACAAAAGGTTCGATAGGAATCGGTTCATTTATACTACCATTCTCTTTGATATTAGGTATAGGATTATTACTATTCATAGTTGGAACTATAGGTATAAATAAAAGCAGAAAACTCGGTAGAAAATATATAATACATGGTATAAAATTGTTGTTACCTATACTAATGTTGATTCTAATATTAACTAGTATTAGATTTTTTGTCTATCAAATTGACTCAGCTCCGTCTTTCTTTAGAGAAATAATAGATGATATATCTAAATCTCCTCTAAATGGAAACACAGTTATAACGGTTGATAACGGTTCCACTAGTGGAGAGATAACTGTACAATGGGGTGTAGCTTCTGGAGGATATATGCTGTTAGCCGCAGGGGTTATGATGACTATATCTGGTTTATTATTAATTAGAGAAGATGCAATATTCTTTGATAGAAAAAGGGTTGAGTAGAAGAGTATGATTGCAAATACAGATCTCCATATCCATCCTCTCCATAATATACATCAGGATACTCTTAGATTACTAGCTGTAAATGCATCTCTAAAAGGCCTCAATTTACTTGGATGTGGAGATTGTCTACAAGATTCATGGAGAAATAGAATTGTAACGGAATGTAGAACTATAGATGAAGGGACTTTTGAGTACTATGGTATAAGGTTTATATTGTCTGTTGAAATTGAAACAAGGGATCGTATTCATCATCTAATATATTTTCCAAGTTTATCAGCTGTTGAGGAATTCAAATCGAATATAAAACGATATTCTTCTAATCTAGATAAATGTAGACCAGTTGTTAATCTATTAAGCTGGGAGGTTGCTGAATTAGCAGTAGATGTAGATGCGTTGATAGGACCAGCTCACATATTTAACTCGTGGAGAGGGGTGTATGGAATCTATAATTCCATAGAGGATTGCTATAAAGATCTATCAAAACATATTCATTTTGTTGAACTAGGACTTAATGGTGATACAGATTATGCAGATCGTATACAAGAGTTACATAGATTGACTTTTCTATCTAATTCTGATACACATAATTATCATCCTATGCGTTTAGGTAGAGAGTTTACAAGATTTAAAGTTAGAGATCTTACATTTGAAGAGATAAAAAAAGCTATTCTCCATATAAATGACAATAAACCTATTCTCAACGTAGGTTTACCACCGGAGGAAAGTAAATATAATCAATCAGCATGCCCTAGATGCCATAGGAGATATACAGAAGCAGAAGCAGAGAAATTAAAATGGAGATGCGTATGCGGCAAACCTATTAGAAAGGGAATAAGTCATAGAATTGAGAAAAGAGCTAATTTCTTAACACCTCAACATCCTATCCATCGTCCACCTTATTTAAAATTTCTACCGCTTGGAGAGATAATTAAAAGAGCTTTAAATCAAAAGAATCCGTTTTTAAAAACAGTACAGGAGAAATGGCGTAATCTCATTAGTATTTTTGGAAATGAAATCAGAGTATTAATTGATGTTCCATTGGAAGATATAGCTAGGGTGACTACTCCATCAATATTAGAGGTAATAGCAGCTCTTCGAGAAGGTAATGTGTTTTTCAAGCCAGGTGGAGGAGGGGAATATGGAAAGATTATTATACCAAATATAGAAGAAAGACTTGTTGTATCATTAAAGCCAGAGGAGAAACGATTATTTCTTATATAAAGAATAACTCTTCTAGAAAGGTAAGTCCATAAAATTTTTTGCAGAGATAGAGGCTATTACTTCTGTTAAAATTAGAAGGGGGATCAGCACTCAAGATCTTCATCACACCATCAGATCAGAAAGGGTTCGTTCATCATATCCCCCAAAGATGAAACATATAATACAAATTTAATACTTTTTCATTCTATTTTGTTAACCCATTGTCTTAGCTAATGTTTCTCTCCAAGTTTTATCTAAAATATCTATATTCTGATGTATAATCTCCTCGCCATTATTTCTAATTATAAGATCATTGCCACCCGTAACACCTAATTTGATAAATGGGATATCTTTCTTTTTTAATGTATCTGTGAAATCCTTTTCCTTGGATTTTTTAACCTCTATAATCCATCTAGTATTGCTCTCTGAGAAAAGTTTTAGATCAACTCTAAGATTTGGGCTAACATTGGATATATCTATATTAGCTCCTATTTTACCACCTATGGTCATCTCAGAGATACAAACAGCTAACCCGCCTTCACTTATATCGTGACATGCATTAACATAGTTTTTTTGCATAGTAGATAATATACCATCTATGTTTTTCTTTAGAAACTCTCCATCTGTTCTAGGTACAATCCCTCCAGCTATATTCATTATTTTATAATACTCTGAACCCCCAAGTTCCTTCCTAGTTTTCCCTCCAACTAAATATATAGGATCACCTTTTTTCTTAAATGGAACCGTGATAGATCTTCTTATATCTTCAATTACACCTATACCTACTATTTCTGGTGTAGGTGGAACAGCTGTTTTTATAGATTCATTATAGAAACTCACATTACCTGATATGAAAGGTAAATTAAGTTTCCTAGCCATCTCCCCAAGTCCTCTACAGCTTTCATAAAATTCCCCCATTCTCTCCGGTTTCTCAGGGTTACCAAAATTTAAACAATCGAGAAGGGAATCAGGTTTTGCACCTACTGCTACAAGGTTTCTACATACCTCATCTATAGCAGAACATGCACCCCAAAAAGGATCTCGTTCCATAAATCTAGGATTAACATCAGCTGTTACCGCCAGTCCTTTGAAAGAATTCTCCAAAGGTTTTATAACAGTTGCATCTCCATGAGTTTCATAGTTAATCCAACCTTGCAAAGGTTTTATGACAGTATTACCTTGAACCTCATGATCATATTGATGTATAACCCATTCCTTTGAACAAATATTTGGAGAAGCCATTAGTTTCAAAAGTATATTATTGAGATCTGGTATTGGAAAGCTTTTTTCTTCAATTTCTCTCTGGTTTACAGATGGTTTCGCATAAGGTCTAGTACAGTGATCATAAACTGGTCCACCTATAAGAAAATCTAAATCTAACTCCAGTATTTTAAAACCTTTATAGAAAGCTTTAATGATTTTATCCTCAACTACTCTACCAACTGGAATAGCAGTAACATCCCATTGTTTGCATATATGAAGTACTTTATCTACATTCTCCGGTTTAACAAGGAACATCATCCTCTCTTGACTCTCTGAGAGCCATATCTCCCATGGTTTCATACCTTCTTCTTTCAATGGGATATCATCTAGATGAATCTCCGCTCCAAATCCACCAGCATATGCTAGCTCACCAGAAACACAGGATAAACCTCCTCCACCAAAATCTTTTAAACCTTCTAGTAAACCTTTTCTATTACATTCAAGAGTGGCATGAATAAGTGGCTCTTTAGTTATAGGATCTCCTACTTGAACAGCTGATCTACTACTCTCCTCGCTCTCCTCTGTAAGTTCAGCAGATGCAAAGGTAACACCGTGTATTCCATCTCTACCAGTTTTACCACCAACATAGATATAGATATCACCACTGTTTTTAGCTTTACTATGTATAAGCTCCTCTTTCCTCATTATACCTATACAACCAACATTCACCAAACAATTACTGGTATAGCCTTCATGGAAGTATACTTGACCTGCTAATGTTGGAACACCTATCCTATTTCCATAATCACGTATACCTTCTACTACACCTTTCATAATATACCTAGGATGTTTAACACCGGAGGGAAGATCTTTAAAAGATGTATCTAATGGTCCAAAAAACAATGGATCTATATAGGCAAGAGGTTGCGCACCCATGCAAACTATATCTCTAACGATACCTCCTACACCAGTAGCAGCTCCACCATATGGTTCAATAGCAGAGGGATGATTATGGGATTCTAATGCTGCACAATAATAATGATCTTCATCAAACTCTATAACCCCTGCATCCTCTCTAGCGACGATTTTATCTTCACCTATACCATATATGTATTGTTTTAGAGGTACTTTAGAAGATTTATAACAACAATGCTCTGACCACGCCTGTCCAAATGCTTGTAATTCAATATCTCTAGGTAAACGTTTTTTTTCACGGAAATACTCTCTAATACCGCGCATCTCATCTACAGATAAAGCAAGACCCATGTATTCGCTAATATTTTTTAAATCCTCATCTGAGGCTGAGAAGAGATCAACCTCGTATAATTCAAATGGTAAATCTATCTTCTTGAAAAACTGTTTGACATTCAAATCATTTCATCCCCCAAAAGTTTATAGGAGTTCTATCTCATATGTATGTATAACAGGATTTGTAAGTAAACGCTGACACATATCTTCAACTTCTTTTTTTATATTTTTACCATCCTCTATGGTAATATTGAAAACCCTTGAAGTTTGCACTTTTCTCACATTTTCAAAACCTAATAGATGAAGAGCTTTAAGCGTATTTTCTCCCTCAGGATCAGAAACACCTTTTTTAAGTCTAACTGTAACTCTTACTTCAACCATCATACCCTGCAATAGGTAACAAAGAGATTAAATTATCGCTTTGCAATAGTTTCCAGTAACTTTCTAATTTTTATCTGAAAAGATTTAAGGGTGTCTTCATTTCGAATAACATAATCTGCATCCTCAATAACAGAAGGTAAACCCCATTTTATCTCCCTTTCATCCCTTTTCTTTATATCTAAAATATTATCTGCATCATCCTTTCTATTCCTAGTTAAAGCTCTTTGTCGTCTTATCTCATCTGAAGCAATTATAGCTATAATTATAAAATCTTCTCCAAAAAATTTTT
>Ga0180300_10001132_pt1 | contig 12260 bp, 9 predicted proteins | sample GuaBasSediGuay15_FD_121798 | JGI IMG/M metagenome (GOLD analysis project Ga0180300, IMG submission 121798) | Subseafloor sediment microbial communities from Guaymas Basin, Gulf of California, Mexico - Guay15, Core 4569-2, 21-24 cm | ecosystem: Environmental > Aquatic > Marine > Hydrothermal... | reverse complement strand
CATGAACTTTTTATTAAAGCTGAACTATGGGATACTTTTGAAAATAAAATTTTAAAAATTTATAAAATAACAGGATTCTTAAACTATCCTCAAGCTTTAATTTATGTTCTTTGTGATAAATTAGTAGAAAGTATTTCTCACTATAAAGGCATTGCTTTTTCTAAAATAGCTTTTGTTAAAAGAACTTCTCAAGGAGACAAGCTTTATATAATCGACTTTTCAAAAGAAAATCCACGTCTTTTAAGAAAAGCTTCTCTTATATTATTTCCTAAATTCTCTAAAAAAGGAGACAAACTTGCTTATTTGGTTTACGAAAAAAATAAATATTTTTTAGAAATTTATAACTTAAAAACTTTAACTACAGAAAAATTTTTTATTAATGGTCTTTGTTCTACTCCTGTATGGTTTCCTAATGGTAAAGAATTAGTGCTTACTGTAGAGGAGAAACAAAATATGGCACTTTATCGTTTTAATTTAAAAACTAAAAAACTTATTTCTCTAATTAAAAAACCTGGTATTCTTCAGGCAGGAAGTATTTCTCCTGGAGGAACTTTTTTGGCTTATGTATACGGAAAAAGAGCAGGAAACCCTCAAATTTATCTTTTGGATTTAGAGACTTTAAAAACCTATCGAATTCCTCAAAAGAGAGTTTATAATACTTCTCCAAGGTTTTCTCCTAAAGGAGAAAATCTTCTTTTTCTTTCAAAAAGTGGAGGTGTATCTTCAATTATTCTTTATAATCTAATAACTAAGGAACAAAAACAAATCAAATTTTTAGGAAATCTTGAAGATCCAGCTTTTTCTCCTACAGGTGATTATATTATAGCTTATGGAGAAGGTATAAAAGGAAAAGGGTTATATCTTATCCATTTAGATTCTTATTTAAGCTACCTTTACCTTCCTGGAAGTAATTTTATTTTTCCTGATTGGACTAAATTATAGATATTTTGCTAAACTTAAATCACTTACTATAGCTGTTGCTCTAAGCGCTGCATCATAAGCTATAGTTAAGCTTTGAAGTTTAGTTGCCAACTCTGCAATATCAGCACTTTCAATATTTCCAAGATTAGTTTCTAAGGTTTGCTTAAAATCTTCATAAAGATTTTTCTTTGTCTCTAAATGAGAAATCTGTGAACCTATTTTACCTCTTTCAGCAGAGATATAATTGTAAATCTCATCAAGTTTTTCTATAAATTTCTGAATATCATACTGTTCTCTATTATAGTTTACAGTATTATTAGCCTGTAGAGTGCGTTTTAAAGCAAGAAGAGTTTCAAAAAGTCCTGAATCCATAAAAATAGCTTGTCCATTTCTTCCAAGTTTTATAGTTGTATTTTCATCATATCCTATTTCAAAATCTTCTACTGAACCATTATAAACTACTTTTTCTATAATCTGTCCATCAGGCAGACTTTCTTTCACTAATTCAAAAGGTTTCTCTCCAGGTAAGTATCCACTTGTTTTTTTACCTGCAAAAATATATTTTTCTCCAAGTTGGGAATTTGCAAGAGCTAAAATAGATGAAACGATACTATCTATTTCATTAGCAATAGCTTGTCTTGATTGAATATTTTGTGTATCATTAGCTGACTGAATTGCAAGAACTTTTGCTCTTGCAATCAAATCTTGAACATTTCCTAAAGCTGCTTCCTGAGATCTTAAAACACTTAAGCCATCTTCTATAGCTCTTTGATATTTTTCTATATTAGAAATTCCCTGTTTATAATTAAGACTTACAACTACTCCTGAAGGATCATCTGAAGGACAAAGAAAATTCTTTCCAGAGGCTATTTTAAGTTGGGTAAGATTTATCTCAGAAGAAAGACGATTTAGATCTGCTAAAATGCTTCTAAATTTTGTATTAAATCCTATTCTCATTTTCTATCCTTTAAACTTATCTTTTAGCACTAATAAGAGCTTCAAACATATCTTCTACAGTAGTTAAAACTTTAGCAGAAGCTACAAAGGCTTGCTGATACATTATTAAATTTGTCATTTCTTCATCTAAAGAAACTCCAGATATACTCTCTTTTATGGATTTTAATTGAGAAATTAAAGTCTCTAAAAAGTCTTTACTATCTTTTACAGACTGCTTTGCAGAACCTACTTCTCCTACTATACTGGAATAATAATCTTGAAGTGTGGAATAATTTAAAGTTTCTCTTGTAACAGTTGCTGAATCTGCAATAGCCTGAGCTGTTCTATTGTCTCCTCTTTCAAGTGTATACCCCTTAAGGGTGTTTATAAATCCATAATCATATTTTGTCTGAATATAATTACTTCCATCATAAAGCTCATCTTGGATAATAAAAGTTTTTGTATTATAAAGACCTGTAGTTTCTATAATTAATTTTCCATTTCTATCAAGACGTGAGACCAGTCCATATATTACATTTTCTGTAGAATTTATTTCTTGTAAAAGATCAAAAATCGTATCATCGTTAGTATTTCCATCTTTATCAATATCTTCAAGATTTATTCTAAAAATATTTAAAAGTTCACCATTTTCATCAAAAAGATAAAAAGATAAGTAATCTGTCTCTGATGTTGAATCAAATTTAAAACCTTCAAATCCAGTTATTTCTACAGTTGGAGGGGTTGTCTCATCCCATCTAAATGCAGGAATATACATAGATTCACTCTCTAATAAATCTACTACAAAACTATCTCCAGTGCCACCATAATTTTCTCCTATTTCAAATCCGTAAACTGTTGTCTGGTCAGGTTCAAGTTGAAAATATAAATAATTACTACTATCTAAATAGGCTCTCAAATAAGGAAGTCTATCAAGTTTATTTACTATTGTAGAAAGAGAATCTACACCAGCTGAAATAGGAATTTCTATATAATAGCCAACATCATTATTTTTTACCCATTTATATAAAGTACCAAAAATATCTTTAAAAGTGGAAAAATTGGAAGATGTTAAATTAAAAGTAAAAGGATTGCTACCTTCTGTGCCATCTTCAACTACAAATAACCCATTGCTAATGTTTATACTAATTTTGTTATCAAAAGCTGATCTTATTTGATTTATAATATCCTCTATTGTAGTAAGTTCATCTATTGTAATTGTTGTAGAAGATACACTTGTCCCATCAGAAAGACTACCAGAGAAAGTAAATGTATCTCCACTGTTAAATCCAAGATCTACTAATTTCATAGTTTCATCTACTCCACTTTTTAAAACATAGAAAAACTTTGTGTTATCTGGATTATCTGTAAAAATTGGTATGTTATCTCCTTTATCACTATAAAATTTAATATAGAGCTTGTTTATATCAAAAGTCTGATCTGGATTAACTGGATTAGAACTTTTAAATATTCCAAAAAGAGGTTCTTCACTTCTAAAAGCTGTAACATCCATTTTCCCAGAAGCAATTAATTCGGGTTTTTTGACCAGAATATCGTTAACTTGAAAATTAGCAGGATCTGAACCTATAAAAAATATGTTTATTCCTGTTGCTAAAAGTATACCTGAGGTATCATTTGAGAAAGCAAAAGAATAATTATCTTGAGCTTGAAAAACAAGTTTTCCACTTCTTGCAACTGCTCTTACATCCCAAGTGGTGGAATCTGTATAAAAACCTACATCCTCAAGTGCTAAATTAATCTGATTTACTAAATCATCTAATGTTGCATCAACACTTAATCCTTCCAAAGAAACTTTTACAGGTGTTATTTTATCAGTAGGATCCTTGACCCAAATATAAAAAAATCCAGTAAGTGCGCTTCCATCAGAAGTTTTAGTAAGATCTAAAAAATATGGTAATTCTTTAATATATTGATTAACTTGATAAGCGCCTTCTAATTCTTTTTCATAAAAAATTAATCCTACACCTTGAGTATGAAGTTCATTTACAGCTTTAATTAATTCTTCTCCAAAAAGTTTAAGTCTTCCTGCAAGATTAAGTTCAGTTACTTTTCTTTGATAAGCTGGATCATCAAAGTTACCAAAATCTATAGGTCCTGAAATAGAAAAACTTAACTCTCCAGAACCTCTATATTGATCTTCTATAAAAAGTCTTCCATCTTTAATATAGGCTATAACAGTATAATTAAAGGCTTTTTCTATCTCATCTAAAAGATCCCTTACTGTTTCGTTCCCGGTATTTATGGTAAAACTTCCTGAAACGGAATTTCCAAAGTGATCTGTTCCAGAAAAGTTAAAAGTGCCTGATGTAACTCCCAAATCACTGAAATTATCACTTTCACTTATCAATTCTCCTGATTTGGTAAAAACCGTTTTATTTCCTGAAACATATTCGTAATTAAACTCATCTGAAAGTTGCTCTAAAAGTCTTAACCATCCTCCCAGTTCTCCTGAACTTACTTCATCACTTGTTAAAGGAATTTTCTCTCCTTTTGTGCTTACCCAATAAACATCTGTTCCTGAAACTTCAAGATTCCAGCTTCTTCCAAGCTCAACTAAATTAAATCCTTTACTAAGCACTATATTATAAGCTCCTTCCTTAGTTTCAAAATATTGAATAGACGCAAGTTGAGATAATTCTCCAACAAGCTTGTCTCTTTGATCTCTAAGATCATTAGCTGAACGACCACCTGTTTCCATAGCTGAAATTTGAAGATTCAATTCTGCAATTTGAGAACTTAAAGCATTTATTCTGTCAACTAAAGTTTCTAATTTAAGTCCAATCTGAGTTTCCAAATCCTGTAAACCTTTAAATTTGGCTTTTAAAGTTTCTGTTATAAGTTTTCCTGTTTCTATTACTTGGGTTCTAGCAGATAAATTTTCAGGATAATTAGCTAAATTTTGCCAAGCCATCCAAAAATTTTGTAATATTTGAATAAGCCCACTTTCATATGCAACTTCATTAAAAAGTGTTTCTAAAATAGTCATTCCTGTATCTTCAGCAGAAAAAAGTCCATAATCTATCCTTTTTAAATTTATATTTTTTTCTAAAAAAGCATCAAAATAACGTTTAATCATTTCAATTTTTACACCAGTTCCAATAGGTCCTGCAGGAGAAGGACTTGGGGGAAGAGTAGTCTCTACAGGCTTTTGTCTGCAATAAGCTTCATTATTTATATTAGCTATATTATGGCTTATTACCTGAGTAGCAGTTTGAAAGGAAAGTAAAGCATTTTTAGCTATATTTAAAGCTGCAATTAATCCTGCCATTTTAAATTTTTTATGCTGATTTAGAAAGAAGTTGAGGATTCATTTTTACAGCTCTTTTCCCATAAAATTCCCTCTCATAGAGAATTTGAGTTAAAAATTTGTAAGCTTCCTCAACAAAATTAAGTCCTGCTTCAATAATTTTTTTATTCCTCTCATTAATATCTGCTATTTCTTTCAAAAATTTTTCTTCCTCAGGAGTGAATTCTTTATCTTTTAAATAATTAGCAAGTCTTGCTTTATAAGAGGCCCATCTCAGAATTTCTTCTACTGCTCCGTTCATAAGTGCATCTTTTTCTTTTTCAAGAATCTCTTTCAGTTCTAAAAGCTCTTTCCTTACCATAAAATTTCCCTCCTCTTTTATTTATTATCGGCATTATTATCTTTATTCTTAAAATAATTTTTTATAAGAATCTGATATAAATAATCACTCAAGCTCCTTGGTCTACCTGAAATAGAACGGGCTATTTCCTGATAAAGATAATCTTGAAAAATCTTTTTTTCTAATGTTTCTGGAAAAAAATTACTTTTTATAATAGTATTATTTAATCCTTTTAAAACCTCATACCATATTAAAGATTCAAACTCACTACAAACTATTTTTAAAGCTGTTTTTATATCTTTTTTACTTAAATTAATAATTTCATTCAGGTTTTGATAATAAATTCCATAATTTTTCATTTTTAAAAAACCTTTTAAATAATTATTAGTTCAGCATGTAAAGCACCAGCAGCTTTTATAGCTTGTAAAATTGAAATAAGTTCAGTAGCTGTTGCTCCTACTGCATTAAGTGCTCTTACAAGCTCTCCCAAAGTTGTTCCTTTTTCTAAAATAACTACTCTTGCTTTTTTTTCTTTAGCTTTTATTTCTGTTCTTGGAACTATTACAGTTTCTCCAGGAGAAAATGGATAAGGTTGATAAACCTCTGGATATTCTCTAACTTCTATACTAAGATTCCCATGTGCTATAGCTACTTTAGAAATTATTACATTTTCTCCTATTACTACTGTTCCTGTTCTTTCATCAATAACTACTTTGGCTGGGGTATCAGGGGTTATTTCTAAATTTCCAATTTCTGCTAAGAGTTTTACTACTTTTTCTCTATAAGAAGTTGGTATTTTAAGCTCAATGTTGCGGTTATCTTTTGGATAAGCATAATTTCCATTTAGATAATCATTTATTGCTTCTGCTATTTTATAGGCTGTAGTAAAGTCTGCTTCTTTTAAAGAAAGGGTTATTTTTGGATTTACCTTTAAATCTTCTTCTACAATTCTTTCTACTATAGCTCCATTAGGGATTTTTCCAGCAGTAGGATGAGCTGTTTGAATACGTGCACCTGTACCTTCTGCTGCAAATCCTCCAATAGAAACTGGACCTTGAGCTAAAGCATAAACTTTTCCATCTGGCCCTAAGAGAGGAGTTAAAAGTAAAGTTCCTCCTTGAAGACTTTTGGCATCTCCCAGAGAAGAAACTTCTACATCTATTCTCTGACCAGGCATAGCAAAAGGAGGAAGATAAGCTGTAACTGATACTGCTGCTACATTTCTAAGAATAATTTGTTCCTTAGGAACTTTTATACCAAATCTTTCAAGCATATTTACTACAGATTGAACAGTAAATTTACTTAATATCCCATCTCCGGTTCCTTTAAGTCCAACAACCAATCCATAACCTATTAAATAATTACCTCTTACACCTTCTATATCAACTATATCTTTAACTCTTGCTCCTGAGGCTGAAGATGAAATAAAAAGATTCAATATAATCGAAATAATTATTATTTTTATTCTTCCCATTTATAAATCCTCCTAAAAAAGCCAAAAGAGATGTAATAATCTGGTAATAATTCCAGGTCCAGTGGCAACTTCGCTGGTGGGTCCCTTACCACTATATTCTATATAAGCATCTGAAATTTGAGTGGAAAGAACTGAATTATCATAATCTATATCTACAGGTCTTATTATTCCTGTAATAGTAATATATTCTAAATCTTTATTTCTTTTAATAGCTCTTGTTCCCTGAATAACTAAATTTCCATTAGGTAAAACCTTAATTACCCTGGCAGTTATAGTAGCTACAATTTTACTTTCTCTGGATATTTTTCCTTGTCCAGAAGTAGAAGTTTGTAAACTTCCATCAAAAAGTTCAGATGGTGTAGCATCCTTAAATACTCCTTCAATTCTATTTTCTAATCCTAAAAATTTGTTTATTCCTGCTTCTGCTGAACTACTTTTAGAAGTTTGTTGTTTTACTGTGTTAGAACTCTGATAGGTTTCAACAATCTTAATGGTTACTATATCTCCAACATGCCTTGCTCTTAAATCAGAAAAACTAATAAAAACCGGGCTATCTTTATATAAAGAACCTTTACTTAAAGATTTAGGCTCTTTATAAGAAATATCTATCTTTGGTGGGGGTGGAGGAGGAGGTGGTGTTTTTGGATTATATTCAAAACATCCACAAAGATAAAATAAAATAATTAATAAATATAAAAATCTTATTTTATCTTTCATTAAAATGAGACCTCCACTTCTTCTGAAGAAATTACCTTTCCCCATAAAACTTTTTTACTACTTAGATTTTTAACTTTAATTCTTCCTCCTTCTCTTCCATCTTGAAGAGCTATCCCTTTTGCCTTTACAATGAAATTGTGTCCTCTGGCTACTATATAAACTATTTGATTTCTTTTGATAATCACAGGTCTTTGTATATGAGAATATCTAAGAACTGTACCAGCTTTTAAACTCATTCTCACCTGTTTCCCTATAGCTGATTCTTTATTTAAAATTACATCTTGGGGAAGCCTTGAAAGAGGTTTTAATTCCAAAGTTATATCCTCTTCACTTAATATAGCTTTATTAAGAACAGGTCTTTCAAGCACCACTACAGGAACTTTAGCTTCTACATAACCCCAAATTTTTACTCTCTTTAAAGTTTTTCCTTTTCTAAATTCTAAAATAAGAAGATTAGAGCCTACCTTAGGAGTGGTAATAAATTTAACTTTATAAGATATTTCTTTTAGAATATTTATATTTTCTGGTTCTATTCTTATTTTTTCTAAGTATAAATCCCCCTTTACCCAAGAAAGTTTATTTTTTATTTCTTTTAGAAAAATATTTTTAAAATCTTCAGAAGTGTAAAATGTTTCAGCAAAACTCAAAGTAGTTTTAAAAAAAAGAACAATAAAAATCAAAAAAAAGATTATTAATCTTTTCATTTTTTACCTCTTAAGATTATTTGCCATTTCTAAAAGATTATCTGCAGTAAGAACTGCTTTAGAATTAGCTTCGTATGCTCTTTGAGTTATAATCATTTTTACCATTTCTTCTACTACATCTACATTAGACATCTCTAAATATCCTTGAGCTATGGTTCCAAAACCATTCTGTGCTGGAACTCCTTCTATCTCATCTCCTGCTGCATCAGAAGCTTTAAAAAGATTTCTTCCTACTGCATAAAGTCCAGCAGGGTTTGGAAAATCATATAAAAGTATTTGACTCTGAGCCAAAACATTTCCGTTAGAATCAAGAGCTGTAATTATTCCATCTCGAGTAACTTCAATCTTTACAGTTCCTACAGGAATAGTGAATTCAGGATAAAGTCTTGCTCCATCAGAAGTTACTATATATCCATCTCTATCAAGTTTAAAATTTCCTGCACGAGTGTAATATTCTTCTCCTACCAAAATGACTTTAAAAAAACCTCTTCCTTCTATAGCTAAATCAAGTTCTTGGTTGGTAAGTTGATACTCTCCTTGAGTAAAAAGTTTAGCTACAGCTACCGGTCTTACTCCAAGTCCAATTTGCATTCCTACAGGAGTTAGTGTTCCTTCTGCTGTTAAAGCACCAGGAAGTTTGAGATTCTGATAAAATAAATCTTCAAATTCAACTCTGCTTTTTTTAAATCCTGGAGTATTCACATTAGCAAGATTATTTGCAATAACATCTAATTGGAGCTGTTGTCCTTGCATACCTGTTGCTGCACTCCAAAGTGCTCTAATCATATTCCCTCCTTATCTTTGCGAAATAGTTAACAATCTCTCTATTGCTTCATCTAAGCCTTTAATTGATTTTTGAATAGCCTCAAAAGTTCGATTAATTTCTAAAAGATTTACCATTTCTTTTAAAGGATTTACATTAGATTTTTCTATATATCCCTGTTTTATTTCATAATTTTCGGATCTTCTTTCCTGGGCACCATCTGAAATATAAAGATTTTTACCTAATTTTTTTAGCTTACTATAATCATCAAAAGTAACTACATCTAATCTTCCAATCTCAGTCATATCTATGGATAAAATACCTTCAGGAGATACTTGAAGTTTCGAATTTTCCATAGTAATAAAACCTTCTCTTGTCATTCCAGGATCAACTACTACTGGGGTTCCATTAGCTAAAACTGGATATCCTTCAGGAGTTACAAGCCTTCTCTCAGTATCTAAAGTAAAATTTCCTGCTCTTGTATAAGCTATTCCATAAGGTGTCTGAACTTTAAAAAATCCTTCACCTACTATAGCAAGATGTAAAGGCTCACCAGTATATTCTAATATTCCCTGTTCTTTTCTAATAAATGGAAGTGTCTCTTTATAAATTTTGATATATTTAGGACCTATTTTTTTCATTAAAACCTCTATAAAAGTGATACCATCAGCTTTATAACCAGGGGTATCAACATTTGCTAAATTATTAGCAGCAATAGTTAATTTTCTTTCTATCAATTGAGCAGCTTCCAAAGTTTCCAATAATCCTAAATGAGGATTTATTCTAATTCCATTCATAACAAATCTACTTTTTTAAAATAGCTATTTTATATTTATCAAAACTTATGCCTAAAAGACTTTAAAATTTGATTGACACAAAAAGAAAATAATTTTAAAAAAAATAAATATTTTAAAAATATGAGGAATTTATTTCCTATTTAATAATGAATAAGTGAAATTATTTCCTTGTCAAAATTTCAACAAAATGTCAAAATAATTTACTAAAATTCTCCCCCGATTCTGAAATTAAAATTACTTGAGTCTTCATCAGGTTTCCTATCTATATTATATCCCCATTCTATTCTCAGGGGACCAAAAGGAGAAAGCCATCTTAATCCCACTCCTATACTTTTTCTAATATCTGAACTCTCAAAACCTGTTTTTATATCCCAAGCATTACCTATATCAAAAAAAACAACTCCATTTAAATTAATATTTTTTATAAGTGGAAATATAGCTTCTGTCTGAAGATAAAACATCCTTGTTCCACCAATTTTATCTCCTGTTTTAGGATCCTTAGGAGATATATCTCCATATTTAAAACCTCTAACTGAATTTATACCTCCTAAAAATAATCTCTCATAAACTGGAACTTTTTTTGCTCCTCCCTCTGTAATATAACCATATCCTAAGTTAAGATGTCCTATTAATTTAAAAATTGGAAAATAAACTTGATGTTTCCCTTCTAATTTAATAAAATTACTTTCTCCTCCTAAATATTCCCCAGCATATTCTATTTCTAATTTATGATACCATCCTTTAGTTGGCAGAAAATATCTATTACGAGAGTCGTAAATCACACCTGCTTGTAAAGCACTGGTAATATTTATATCTTTTGATTCTAAAATGATCTGAGCTACATCTTCAGAAAGATCCTCTAATTGGGTATCATCATATCTATATCCAATATAACCAGAAAGTTCAGGAGTAAAGCCATATCCAATCCTTATAGATCCTCCTTTGCTATCTTTAGTAAAATCGTCATATTGAAATCTGAGGTTATATAAAGACCATCCTAAAGAATAACGTGAATCTTTAAAATAAGGATCAAAAAAATTTATAGAGTATCTTGTAGTTCTTGCTCCTAATCTTGCAAAAAGAGTAACCCTTTGTCCTTTTCCAAGAAAATTTCTTTCGGTAATGTCTCCCATTATAACAAATTTATCATAAGAACTATAACCACCTCCTATGGCAAAAGATCCTGTAAGCATTTCTTTTACTTTAACCTTTAAATTGATCTCTTCTTCTTTTACTCCCTTTTCTTTTTCAATTTTTACTTCTTCAAAATATCCTAATCTTCTAAGTCTTGCTTCACTTTCTTCTATACGAGAAGCACTATAAGGCCACCCTTCTGCTATTTTAAGTTCTCTTCTAATAACTTTGTCTCTGGTTTTAGTATTCCCCTCAATCTCTATTCTCCTTATATAAACAACAGGTCCTTTATCAATATCAAAGGTAATGTTGACTAATCTATTTTTAGGATCTTTTTTTATTTTAGTATCTACTTTAGCATAGGCATATCCGTAATCTGCAAAAAGATGAAGAAGAATTGATTCATCTTCTCTTAAAGTTTTAAGACTAAAAATCTTCCCAGGAGAGGTTTGAATTTTTTTATAAATTTTTTCTTCAGGAAATAGATCTTGATTTATTTTTACCTTTCCTACTTTGTACTGAGATCCTTCCTCAATAGGAATCTTTATAATCACACCATCTGGTTTTTCTTCTACTATAGGTTCTCCTATTTTCACATCTATATATCCTTTATTTTTATAAACTGTTTCTATTTTCCCAAGATCTCTCCGGAGAAAAGCTATATTATAAACCCCTGGTTCTGCAACTGGCTCAGGACGAATAAAAGCTCTTATATATTGAGTTATTTTTTTGATGGGTGAAAAAACAGTTTTTTCTGAAATAGAAAGGTATTTTTTTAAAGTTTTATCAGAAAAAGCTTTATTTCCTATAAATTCAATTTTTTTTATATATTTTTTTTTACCTTCCTTAATATTAAAAACTATATTTATTTGAGCAGGAGGTGCTTTTTCAGTCTCTATAAAAACTTGAGTACCTGAAAAACCTAATTGTTCATAATACATTTTTATATTTTCTATAGCTTTATCAAGTTTCTTAGGTGTAATAATTTGTCCTTCTTCATTATCAACAATCTTTAAGATCTCTCTTGTTTTAACTTTTTTTTTTCCTCTAAATATTACTTCTCTAACTGAAGGATTTTCTTTAATTTTAAAAGTAACAATTACTCCCTTAATTCCCTTATCAATTTTTAATTCTATATTTTCAAAATAGCCCATTTTATAAATAGCCTTTAAATCTTTATTTAATTTTTGGGGATCAAAAATATCTCCT
>Ga0180300_10001131_pt1 | contig 12267 bp, 13 predicted proteins | sample GuaBasSediGuay15_FD_121798 | JGI IMG/M metagenome (GOLD analysis project Ga0180300, IMG submission 121798) | Subseafloor sediment microbial communities from Guaymas Basin, Gulf of California, Mexico - Guay15, Core 4569-2, 21-24 cm | ecosystem: Environmental > Aquatic > Marine > Hydrothermal... | reverse complement strand
GGAGGTGACGGATCTTGCCCTTAGTCCTGGGAAGGAGCCACTGGAGCTTAGAAGCAAGCCTCACCACCTTGCCAAAGAGACTCCTCTTCTTCAACAGCTTTTCAAAGACCACCTTTTTGGCAAAGGAAAGCCCTTTGTTCTCTACGATATCGGCCCTGGCTGCAAATGTAATTGTGGCAACCTCCACCTTGGCAGGGCAAAACTGGGCACATCTATTACATGTAAGACACTTACTATAACGTTCTTCCAAGTGTTTCCAATCATATTGGGCACCTTCCAACAATTCCATGGCAAGGACATTTCTACCACGTGCCACAATAGGTTCTGTGTGAATCTCTTGGTACACCGGGCAAAAATACATGCAGAATCCGCACTTCATACACTGCAAGACCTTGTCCTGAAACTTGGTCAAGTTTTCTAAGCGCATCTCTTCCCCCTGCAAGTTATTAGCTGGTTATTTTTTTCACATTATACATCTTCGCTTCAGTTTAGTCAAATGGTTTTACTTGACAAGATCCTTTTGTTATTGTAGTTTTTATTCTCCTTTTATATACGGAGCCATGGGGGAGTTTTTAATCATCTTTGTCACCGCCGCCTCTGAGCAAGAGGGGGCAGAAATTGGCAGGGTTTTGGTAGAGGAAGGATTGGCCGCTTGTGCAAACATCATTCCCCGAATTCGCTCTGTTTACCGATGGAAGGGAGAGATATGGGATGAGGCAGAAACCCTCATAATCATCAAGAGTACTGAAGAACTTTTTGAGAGGATAAGGAGCCGTGTTAAAGAACTTCACAGTTATGAGATACCTGAGATCAGTGCGATAAAGCTGGACAGAGGAGATTTAGCCTATTTAGAATGGATAAAAGAGACAACTTCCTCTGAAGGAGATTAAATAATGGGAAGTGTATTAAAAAAGAGACGGAAGAAAATGAGGAAACACAAGCACAAGAAGCTTTTGGCTCGAAATCGCCATAAGAGGAAGAGATAAGAAAGTTTACGATGAGGCCCTTTTTACTTAATCTCGTCCTTTTTCTGCTGACTATCTTTTCCACCCTTCTCATCGGGGGTCTCATTTACTCCCTCTCCATCATCTCCATCCTCCTGGCGCATGAGATGGGGCATTATATAGCGAGCCGTAGGTATAAGGTGCCTTCATCCCTTCCATATTTTATTCCTCTACCCATTCCTCCTTTTGGTACCCTCGGAGCCATCATAAAGACCAAAGGCACTATCCCCCACCGAAAGGCCCTCTTCGATATCGGGGCCTGGGGCCCTCTGTTTGGGCTCACGCTAGCCATTCCAGCAGTAGTACTGGGGCTCCTTTTATCTGATGTGGTGGACGTATCACAACTTCCATCAGATAGTATTAGTTTGGGGAACTCCCCCCTTTTTTCCCTCTTGCAGAGAATGGTCCTGGGCAAACTTCCCCCAGACACCGATGTGGTTCTGCACCCAATCGCCTATGCTGGTTGGGTAGGGCTGTTCATCACCTCTTTGAACCTCCTGCCAGCGGGACAGTTAGATGGAGGGCATATCATCTACTCCCTTTTTGGACCTCACAGCAAGATCATCTTCCGCCTCACACTTTTGGGGATATCATCCATTTGTATCATTTACAACCTGGGATGGTTACTGTTGGTGATCCTTTTATTTTTTATCGGCTTCAGGCATCCCCCCCCAGTAGACGATCGCACCCCTTTGGATCGCCGTAGAAAATTCACCGGGGCTTTTACCTTTTTCATCCTCTTTACCACCTTCACCCCCATACCCTTTCCCGCTTTTGCTGTGGGAATAAGGGAAGTCCTTAAGTCTTGGCTACATCTATGAGGGAAGTTGACCTTCATGTCCACACCACCGCTTCCGATGGAACCATGAGCCCTGCTGAAGTTGTAAGATATGCCAAGGAGAAGGGGTTGAGGGCTATAGCAATAACCGATCATGATACCATTGAGGGTTTAGATGAAGGGATTAGGGAGGGTAAAGTGCAAAAGCTGGAGGTGATCCCTGGGCTGGAGTTGAGCGTGGATTATCCAAAAGGCACTATGCACTTGTTGGGATATTATATTGATCCAGATTGCTCACAGCTGGTGGAGAAGCTGATGGTAGTACAAAAGGCCAGATCAGAGAGGAACTTCAAGATGCTCAAAAAATTGCAGGAACTGGGAATCGAGGTAGGCCTTTCGGAGCTGAAGAGGGTCGCCGGACACGGGCAAATAGGTCGCCCCCACTTTGCTCAAATCATGGTTCAAAAGGGGTACGTAAACAGCTTCCAAGAGGCCTTCGATCACTTTCTGCGCAAGGGAGGACCGGCCTATGTGGAGAAATTTAAATTCTCCCCCGAAGAGGCAATGAGAATTATTGTTGAGGCTGGGGGTGTACCAGTTTTGGCTCACCCTTTTACCCTCAACCAGCTCAACAAGAGGGAATTGGAGGAATTGATATTGGAGCTCAAAGAAAAAGGCTTGGAGGGGATAGAAGTGTATTATCCAGACCACACAGTTCAACAGAGGGAGTTCTACCGATACCTGGCAGAAAAGCATGGGCTGTTTATCTCAGGTGGTAGCGATTTTCACGGCCAGACCAAAGAGGGAGTAGAGTTGGGAGAGGGCTATGGAGACATTGAACTCCCTTATAGCTTGGTAGAGGAGCTTAAGGCAAAGAGGAGGGCCAGATTTATGAGAGCGTAGTCTTTAGTTTAACATGAGGAGGTGATAATGTGATAAAGGCCTATATTTTGGTCAGCTTGGTCCCTGGTCTGGAGGCCAACACCATACCACAGATCAACACTCTTCCAGGGGTTCAAGAGACCGATCTGGTCTTTGGTCGTTGGGATGTGGTGGTGCAGGTGGAGGCCAAAAATATACCTGACCTTTCAAGAATGGTCATCAATCAGATTAGAGGGCTTCAAGGGGTACAATCTACGGAGACCCTGATCGGAGGGGTAATCTAGGATCAACTTAAATGGGTGGAGGGAAAAGGTTTCTTTCTGACATTAAAATGGGTGAGAAACAGTTGGTCATGTTGGGGGGGAAAGGGGGAGTGGGGAAGACCACCTGCGCAGCTGCCATCGCCCTGCATATGGCCGAAGCGGGAAAGAAGACCCTGATTCTCTCCAGCGATCCTACGCCATCGCTCTCGGACATCTTTGAGGTACCCATTGGCGCCCAGGAGATCCCTATCCCTTATGCGCCCAATCTTGTCGCCCTTGAGATCTCCTCTGAGATCGTCCTTCAAAAGTGGAAGGAGCGATTTGGTCCTGAGATCTACGAGGTAGTCTCCTCTTTTGCCGACTTAGATTGCGATTTCGTCTTAGACTATGTGGGAGGGGCACCGGGGATAGAGGAGGAATATATGCTTTATTACATTATGGAATTGGTGAGGGGAGGGAAATATGACATAGTGGTATGGGATACTGCTCCTGCGGGGCATACCCTGCGATTGCTTCATCTGCCAGAGATCTTTCTGCGGCACTTAGAAGGGGCAACCAAATTTTATCTAAATCTGTACAGCTACCTCGAGCGGGTAAAAGAGGCAGCAAAGTTGAAAAGGGGTAAAAGGTCCCTTTTGGAGATCATCTCCGGATGGCAAACCCTTTCTGGCGAGATCGCCGCCTTTATCAAGGATAGACGCTACACGGAATACATCTTGGTCACCATCCCTGAGGCCCTAGGGGTCAAACAGACAGAACGTATTGTCCAAGATTTCGACATCCATGGTTTGCCGGTAAATTACTTGATCATCAACCATGTTATCAAGGAGGCAGATTGCGCCTTCCATCGAGAGAGAAGACAGATGCAAGCCCATTATATCAAACTCCTGGCTGAAAAATATGGTGGGCGTCTTAACCTTATCCTCCTCCCCCTCTCCCCCTATGAGATAAAAGGGATCGAAAGGATAAGAAAGGTATCGCATCTGCTGTTTAGTTAGTTACTGCTTCCGACATACCTTCTCCCAATCTATATGCATGATTTCGTCTCCCTTAGGGGAGACATAGACCAACTCCCTCCCTTTGCTGCCGTTGATTACCTTAGAGAAGATCTCCTTCGCTCTATACCTTCCGATCAGTTTTAGGTACCTAATCAAAAACCTCATCCTCTCCCTCATGTCTATAAAAAGTGGGGTGGATGTGTTCATCTGTACTAATTCTCGAATTAATTTCTTTTTTGATAGTGCTTTATCCAATTGTACGTCGTCCATATCGATAAGACCAAATTCCCATTTATTATCCTCTTCCTTTACCAGGATATTACAGGTTTTGAGGTCTCTGTGGGCGATCTTTAGCCTATACAGTTCAGCCATGAAGTCCGCTAATGCCTCTATAAAGGCCCTCTTTTTTATTCTGTTCTTTAGATGAGAGGTCCTTATCATGTATCGATCAAGTTCAATATAGCCTGGGGGGGAATCCACAATGAAAAAGGCCTCATGGGGAAGATGCCACTTTCTATGTTCCAACAAAGCCAAAGGGGCAATCCCGGCTACACCTCTTACTACCAGCCCGTTGCCCTTTAACCATCCCTTCCGCGCCTTTGACCCCCTAATAAGTTCTTTAAATTTTAACAGAGGGTCCTTGTACCGATATTCTTTTACACAGATCCTTTTACCCATAAACTCAAAAAGGGTGATGGCTGTCCGGCGATCGTCTTTGATCAATCCCTCTTTTTTGGCTGTTAAAATATCCTTATGTTTTTCTAACATTTCCAGCAATTCTTCAAATTTCCACCCTCTCTTCGAATATATCTGCCAGCCTCCTCTCCTTAGCGTAAAAAAGCCACTGCTATTTTTTAGGCACCTCTTGGTCCTACTCTTCATATGTCGTCGATAGATCTTCTCCTCCATCTGTTTGATTTTCACCAAGGCTTTAGCAAACTCTTCTTTGAATATATCTACACCTTCATCGTAAAGCTGCAAAAAGGCCTCTTTGTCCTCAGAAGATAGCCGTCCTCTAAAGGAATAAAAAAACTGTGCCAGGTTCCAGAGGCGCTTATCTAAAGAGACCCCCTTTACTCTCATAGCCCGATGGAGGTCAATTAGGTATAAATTTTTTTCATTTTTTTGTACCAATATATTTCCTGCATGCAGATCCTGATGGAAGAGACCGGACTCGTGTACCTTTTTGATCAATCGGGCTGCGCGAAAGATATAATTCTTCTCCCCTCCTTCTCGAACCAACTCTATTAGAGGTACAGAAGGGGAAATGGCTTGGGTGATCAGGAAGGCCTCCTTTAGGACCCCACCTCTGCGGGCCTCTCCCATCGCCAAAGGGAGAGGAATCGGGATTCCTCTGCGCAATGCCAGATGGGCCATCACCCACTCTCTGTGGGCCTTAGAAGGGGCGAAGAAATACTTTAATCTCTCTTTTAAGCCTCTTATCTTATATCTTTTTAGAAAGAGGTCTCCCTTAGGACCTCGTATAATTAAGGCAGTACGAACAGGTGATTCCTTTATCACCTTTTGGAGAGGGGTCCTTAGCAGGAACTCCTCTGGGTCATCCAATAAGGAAGGGGGCAACCATTTATCGACACCTTTGGCAATGGTCCAAAGTATGCTCCCCGCACCCATTTTTTGAGAAGGGATCATTCACTACAACTCTGGGCTACTTCTTCTAATATTTTGTACAACTTAGGAGCACAAGCTTGTACAGAGAAAGATCTCTGTACCAATTCCCTACCCCTTGTCCCCATCTCACGCCGCAACAGGGGATCTTCAATCAATAGGGAGATCTTTTCTATCCATTCCTCGTGGGTCATAGCCCAAAAGCCATTCACACCGTCCTGCACCACGTCCCTATTGACACCTACTGGTGTACAGACCACCGGCACACCTACCCCATAATACTGGAGTATCTTCAGCCCACATTTGCCCCACGACCAGGGATCATTCCGCAAGGGCATCACCCCTATGTCCAAACTCCTTAGATCATCCACTTCATCTTCCTGATTCCATAACTTTTTGACCACCGAGATATGGTCGCAATCAAAAAAAGTATCGCAAATAATCTTCAGCTCTAGATTCCGGTATCTCTGCCCCAATTCCTCGAAGATAGGACGCATCTCTGCCAGATAGTGGATGCTGCCATGGTCACCGATCCAGCCGATAGTCACCCTCTCTTTTTTTTCGTTGTAGTCCTTAAGGCAATATCGCTTTCTGTCAATAGGAGTAGGGATTACTGTTACCCGATCGGTAAACCTCGCGGCCTGGTCCCTGAGGAAGTTGTTGCCGGCGATGACATGATCCGATGCCCTTGCGATGCGAGCGAACCTCCTCTGGCGAGTTCTGGAGTAAGGTGAGGGCGCTGTAGAATTTCTATACATTACTGCATCGTCAAAATCGTATACTATTCCCCTCGCCCGACAGCGCAGCAGTTGTAAAAAGGGTGGATTGAACCTCTTTCTCTGAAGGAAGATCACATTATGATCTTTCACCCTTTTGAGGAGCCGTCCATACTCAACTATCCCCTTCGGGTAGGTAGATACATGGGTCTGCACTCCCCTTTTCTCCAGGTAAGGGAGATATTGTAGGACCCGGTAGCGGCTCGCAGCCACCTGCCATCCCTGGATCAGGAAGAGGACCTTCATAATCTATCTACCTCTTCAAGAATTGAGGGTCTTTTTCTGCGAGGACAAATAACTTTTTCCCGAACAGGAGGTCGGCGGAGAGGGCATGCTTCAAGATTTCCATATTTCTCTTCTTCTGCCTTTTATCTTTTTCTCTCATGAATGACCGGTATGTCATCGCATAAATCAAGGGGATTAGAGGAGAAAATATAATAGCGGTTTTACTATACATATGGGTGCAAACGGAGATGATCTTAAACCCGTTTCTATGGAGATTCACACGTAGATCAAAGTAGCTCACCATATTGATATGGCCGCCTCCTTTGTAATCATCTACTTCATTTTGAGGCCTATCATGAAAAGTAGCAAACCCCACTAATAAATGTGCAACTCGCGCCTTCAGGCTCAAGATATCCTTAATATCTCTATAATCTTATCGTGTGCCTTTCTTCTGCTGATGCCCATTTCTTAATACTCTCCTTGGAAACTTTCTTCTCTTAACAGCCAAGATCACGATGGATTTGGCGAAATCCACATTTAAAATCCTATGCAGTGGATAAAAGAGGGTGAGCCGTAGTAGATACTTAGGGAAAGAGGCGTTGAAGGTGCGGTAAATCTCTAATACCTCGAAGCCCTGGCTGAGTAAAATTCCCCCTAGCTCCTCATAGCTGTACGCCACTTTATGGGTAGCATCTAGCCAAAAACGACTAGGGTTAAATATGTTTGGTGTAGTGATGATTAACAATCCCCCATTGACAAGGAGTTCATTAAGTCGCTTTAACATCTTTATACCATCTTCGAGTTCCAAGTGTTCGATTACATCTAAGAGAAGGACAAAATCAAAATGCTCATCAATTTCATCCAAAGAGTAATAATCGTGGGGAAGGTGGCGATCTATATCCATGCTTTTATAGATTACATTGTCATATTTTTTTATGATTTTATCCTTTACCCCTCGCTCTCCAGCCCCTACATCAAGAAGGCGCATCCCAGGACGAATGTATCTATCTATTAGGCTAAATCGCCTTTTAATTAACGGAACATCCCATATTTTACGATAACGCTCATGAATTTGATCTCGACAGTAGATCATCTCGCTCCAATTCAACATTTTGCCTCCCTTCCTTCAATCTCTTGCAACACCCTCAACATTTCTTCATAACATTTCTGTTGAGAATATCTCTGGGCCAATCTGCGGGCGGCAATAGAGGCCTCTTTTAACTTACTTGGGTTTGAAAGGGCGAGGATCTTTTCGGCCATGTTCTCCACATCTTGTGGGTCCTCGAGGACAAAACCCTCTTTCCCCTCTGAGATTATCCAGCCAGCCCCATTGTACCTGGTAGTAATTACCGGAAGCCCGCTGGCCAGGGCCTCTAACACCACCAGAGAGCAGGCATCGTAAAAAGTGGGATGCACCAACATATCAGCGCTGGGATAATATCTTTCCAGATCGGGCACGCCCCCAGCAAAAAAAATCTCTCCCTCACAGCCTATCTTCTTGGCAAGACGCAGATAAGGGTCATCCCTGTCCCTCCCTACCACTAATAATTTGACGTCTTCCTTCTTTTTTTTCACAATGGCGAGGGCTTGAATGAGGTATCTCAACCCCTTGAGTCTGAAGTTATGGGAGACGAAAAGCAGAAGAAGATCCTCTGGGCCCAGGCCATAACGTTTTCTGACCTCCTTCCTGTGTCTCCTGTTACGGGGATGAAAGCGTTCGGTGTCCACCCCATTATAGATTACGTCGATTTTCCCTTCAGGTATTCCATAATGATCGATGATATCCCTCTTTACCATCTCAGAGATGGCCACGATCTTCTTTGCCTTTTTATAAGGGGCATCCTCCACTATCCCCTCAGCCCACTGCTTGGGGCTAAAGATCCTCCCCAAGAACTTCAGCCCCCAGATCCATGGGTTATCATAGGCCCGCAGACTCCTCCAAAACCAACACCAGTGGACTCCCCCATGGGGCTGTAATAGATCTGCTCGCCAGGTATTACCTACCCCTATAGTCACGTCGAAGTTATCTCTTTTCATCCCTCGGTGGCAATTCAAAGCAAAGGATAGAATATGTAGACTTTTGGGAAAGGGGACTGCGGATACCTTATGTAAGTTAAATCCTTTTATATCTTGCCCGAAGCGATGGGCAAAGATATGTACCTCATGTCCCTCCTGAACCAAGAATTTCATCAACTCAAACAAAAACCTCTCTGCTCCTCCCTTGTGAGGGGAAAAATCCCTTATCCCCAGGGCGATCCTCATACACAAAGACCTTTTTTCAAAACCCTACGATAGAAAACCTCCACCTCTTGTGCTTGACGCTCCAGGCGGAATTCACTTTCGGCCACCTCACGGGCTGCTTTTCCCATCCAGCTTCGTAATCCTCCATCTTTTACTAGGGGCAAAAGTGCCTGACAGATGGCCTGAGGGCTTTCCTGCACCACATATCCAGTGACCCCATCCTTTACCAACTCCGGCAGCATCCCCCTTTTGGTCACCACCACCGGCTTACCCATGGCCATGGCCTCCCGCAAGGCCCTAGCTGTGCCGTCAGAGCCAGGGGTGATCAGCACAAAGACATCCATGCAGGCGAGGGTATCGACATAGTCCTGCGTTCGATAACCGGCCAAGACCACGTGAGAGGATATTCCCAACCGTTCCATGGGTTCTAACACACTTTCTTTCATCTGGCTGCTTCTGCCCACCAGCAAGAGCCTTATCTCGGGGACCTCCTTGATCAGAATTGAGATGGCCTCTAGGAGGATATCAGTTCTTCTGTACCTCTGAAACCTGGCCACAATCCCCACCACGGGAGATGAAGGGGGAATTCCGAAGATCTGTCGCATGTCTTTATGTTCCTTGGTGGGATCGAATCTGTCGAGGTCAACGGCCGTGCTCACCTTGGCCACTCTCTCTGGGGGGAACCCCAATTTCTTCATCAGCCTTTTTCTCCCTTTTTCGGAGAAGGTGATTAATCCATCGGTATATCGCCTAAAAAACCATCGACTTATGAGATCTGCATTCAGGGAATCCCTTTTATGATCCATTCGGATCACCGGAGGACGCCTCCTTGAAGCTTTTGCCGCCAAAGCGCCTACTATATGGTCATGGGAATTGTGGACGTTGACGATCTCAAACCCCTCCTGATCGATATAGCGAGAAAGTCTTTTAATGTCAGAGACAATGTCTTTGAGACGATAAATATGATACGGTTTTGAAATAGGAGCCAGATGAAAGGAGTCAATTCCCCTAACTTTTCTCTCCTCCACTGCCTTCTCCACACTCTCTGTAACCTCGAAGGGAGGACGGCGGTAGGCCAACACTACCTCATGCCCCCGCTGCTGGAGGGCCTGGCAGAGGTTTACCACCGGCTCAGACGGTCCTGTCCACTTCCAATCGGAAAAGAGGTGGAGAATCTTCATTTGAAGGCATCACCCCAATATTTATCTCTATATTTACGATAGAACTCGATGGTCCTGCGGATCCCTTCCTCCAACGAGGTCTTGGGTTCCCAGCCCACCACCCTCTTGATTTTGGATATATCCGTGTAGTAATCTCCTGGCTCCACCTCTTTCCTCTCAGGGGTGAAATCAGTGAAGTCCACCCTGCCACTGCCCGCAATTTGCACGATTTTTTTGGCCAAATCGATAAAACTTATTGGAATACCAGTACCCACATTAAAGACCTCCCCATAGGCCTGAGGGCAGGTGGCCACCATCAGGAAGCAATCCACTAGGTCACCGACATATAGAAAGTCCCTCAAGATCCTCCCGTCTCCGAAGACCGGTATCGTCTCATCATCCATGGCCTTGCGGATGAACCAATTGAGCACCCCAAACTCGTCATGCTGCATCTGATGGCGTTCTCCATAGGTGTTGGTGATCCTAAGACATATCCCCTGGATCTTATGGATATCGTGATAGACGAGGATCATCTTCTCCGCTGTTAGATTGGTCACGGCATAGATCCCTTTGGGATTGGTAGGATGGTCTTCATTAACAGGCAAATGAACGCTGGTACCATATTCGCCCCTTGTTCCCGAGAAGATGAGCTTGACATCCTTATTGTACTTTCGGCAGGCCTCCAGCAGAACCAGCGTACCCCGGCAGTTTATATCTAAATCCTGGATGGGATTGCGTACACTCTCCACATGGTTTACCTGCCCTGCTAGGTGGAAGATATAGTCCTGCCCTTGTACTAGGTAATTCATGGAGAGTTGATTTCTTACATCGCTGAAGTTTACGTGGACCTTATCGGTGATGGGAGAGATGTTGAAAAGGTTCCCCCCTTGACGGGGGATCATGTTGTCCACTAAGGTTACCACAGCCCCCAGCTCTACAAGCTTTATGGCGAGGTTGCTTCCGATGAAGCCTAAACCTCCGGTGATCAATACCCGTTTGCCCTTAAAGGTCTCTTCGTACCTCGTTGCCATCCTTTAACTCCCTCTGCAATTCCCATAGCTTGGCATATTTTATGAATACATAAAACATAGTTGAGACTATAATGATCAGACCTGGTATCCCATCCAGAAAACCACGCTTGAGGATATACTCCTTTACGAAGCGGAAAAGGGGGTTAAACAACATATTGGCCAAGCTAAATCTTCTTCCTTCACGGAGCATATCCTCGGCAGCGATCTGGGAATATCTGTCGATGGTCTGAATCTGATCGGAGATATCTTTATAAGTATAGTGAAGATAGCAGTTTTGTAGGGTTTTCACCCTTCCATCCACCTTCACCTTGGCGTGTAGCCCCCCTTCCCATCTCCCTTTGGTACGATCATAGAGTCTAATTTCGTAATCAGGATACCATCCTCCGTACTTTATCCAACGCCCCAGGTAATAGGTGCGTCGATGAACGATATAACCATCCCACTGACCATTATTGTCTCCTAGCTCCTGCCTTATCTCTTGAGCCAGCTCAGGAGGGACCTCCTCATCGGCATCAACAAACATTATCCATCGGTTAGTCGTCAGGTCGGCGGCATATTGATATTGCTCTTGATGGTTTGTCCATTTGCGCTGATAAATCCGCTCAGTGTATCGGCGACATATCTCCAGGGTGCCATCTGTACTGTAAGAGTCCACGATAACTAGTTCATCTGCCCACTGGAGGCTGCTCAAACACCTCTCGATGGTTCTCTCATTGTTATAAGTAAGGACGTAGACCGAGATCTTCTCCATTATCCCTCCAGTTAAGAAGGCCTTTTTATGAGCTTGGCTCTTATGACTTCGCAGACCTCTTCTACCTCTATAAGCTTCATGCAGCGATGGTCCTCAGGGCAGACCCTTTTGAGGCAGGGGCTGCATGGAACCTCTTTACGGACAACCACGTGACCTTCGCCCAGAGGAGAAGTAGCTCGAGGATCAGTTGGACCAAAGATAGCCACTACTTGTGTGCCAACCGCCGCTGCCAAATGCATAGTCCCTGTATCATTGGTGACAAGGAGCTTGCATTGTCGCAACAAAGATGCCAACTGGAGTAGGGAGGTCTTTCCAGATAGATTGAGACATCCCTCCCCAATCCCCTGAGCAATGGCAGTGTTTAGTGCCATTTCCTTGGGAGTTCGGGAGCCGAAGATAATGATGGAGGCATCATAATCTTCTATCAGTTTTCTGCCCAATTCCACGAATCTCCCGGGGGGCCAACATTTGGCATCCCCGTAAGTAGCCCCAGGGTTAAACCCAATAAGCAGTTTTTCCCCCAAGCCCTTTT
>Ga0180300_10001129_pt1 | contig 12291 bp, 6 predicted proteins | sample GuaBasSediGuay15_FD_121798 | JGI IMG/M metagenome (GOLD analysis project Ga0180300, IMG submission 121798) | Subseafloor sediment microbial communities from Guaymas Basin, Gulf of California, Mexico - Guay15, Core 4569-2, 21-24 cm | ecosystem: Environmental > Aquatic > Marine > Hydrothermal... | reverse complement strand
GAAGAAGATTATAGGTTTTCTAATATGTATGCTGTTGATTATGCCTATATCTGGTATATTAGCTGATTGGAATCCAGGTGACCCATATAAAATGCATTTTCCTCAACTTCCTGATCCTCTAGGTTGGGATGTTGATGCGACATATGTCGAAGAAGTATGGCCACAAAATTGTCTAGCAGACGATTGGCTTTGTACAGAAACTGGTCCTGTTTCAGACATTCATTTTTGGGGCTCATGGCTCAATGACAATATTGGCAATATTACTGCCTTTTCAATAGCAATAGCAGCTGACATTCCAGCAGATCCACCAGAAATACCATACAGTAGACCTGGAGTGACCCTTTGGGAAAGAACATTTTATCCAACAGATTGGGTAGTTGCAGGACCATGGGAAGGATCACAAGGATGGTATGACCCCGGTGAAGGATTCTACATACCTGATAACCATATTTTGTATTGGCAGTATAATATCGAAAATATAGAAGATCCATTTATTCAGACAGAAGGAACGATTTACTGGTTAAGTGTCTCAGCAATTGTGGAACCTGCATCTCCTCAACCTAGATGGGGCTGGAAATCTTCAGATGATCATTGGAATGATGATGCAGTACATGGTTTCTGGTATGAGTTAGATTGGACAGATCTTTATGAACCACCAGATTTTGAAACATCTCTAGATTTGGCTTTTGTGATAACAGGGGAGGAATCTATGAACACTCCACCTAATACACCTAGTAAACCATCTGGCCCATCTACAGGTGAAACAGAAGAGTGGTTAACCTATTCTACTAGTACTACTGATCCAGATGATGATCTAGTTAGATATGGTTGGGATGTTGATAGCGATGGAATCGTAGATTATTGGTCTACTAGTTATTATCCCTCTGGAGCAACACATTATGTAAATATAATGTTTCATAGTCCAGGGGTATACTATTTGAGGGTTAAAGCAGAGGATATACATGGTGCACAGAGTGGTTTCTCGCCTTCTAAACAAGTGATTATATCTGGAGCGAATAATCCTCCTTCTAAGCCTAGTACACCAGATGGACCATCGTACGGTAAACCAGGAGTTTCATATACCTATACAACTAGTACTACTGATCCAGATGGAGATAATGTCAGATATGGTTGGGACTGGGATGGAGATGGAACTATTGACGAATGGACTAGTTACTATCACTCTGGTTCCACAGTAAGTGTATATCATACTTGGCTACTACCAGGCGTATATAATGTGAGGGTAAAAGCAGAAGATGAGAATGGTGCACAGAGCGATTTCTCTCTTCCAAAAACAGTTGTTATATCAGCCAATTCTCCACCTGCTAAACCAGCTATGCCATCTGGTCCAACATATGGTAGACCAGGGATTTCATATACCTATACAACTAGTACTACTGATCCAGATGGAGATCAGATATATTATATGTTTGACTGGGATGATGGCAGCACCAGCGGTTGGATAGGCCCACATAATTCTGGTGAAACTATTTCAGCATCTCATATATGGAATACAAAGGGCACATATAGTGTTAAAGTTAAAGCTATAGATGATCCAAATGGTGATGGTGATATCTCTGATGGATTAGAAAGCGTATGGTCTGATCCATTACCAGTTAGTATGCCAAAGAGTTATATACTGTATCTACTAGAACAGCATCTACCAAAGCTCTCTTTCCTAAATATTCTTAGGAGATAACTGTAACCTCTGCTTTATCTGCATCTACTATAACCCTATCTCCATTTTTTATCTTTTCTATATCTATTTGATCTACACATGGTATACCTGCTAGTATTACACCTGTTGCTACAATGGTTTCTGTTTCTTTGTTGATAATAGCAGCTGGTGCTACATTATTCTTTTTAAGTCCATAGATAACATATGATCCAACTGTTGAGCCTTTACCGTATGGAAATATGAGGATTTTATCTTTAACGCATTCTCCTTCAAGAGGATGCCCTTTTTCTATTACAACACCTGTTTTAATATCTATACCACCGTAGAACCCTATTGGTTCAGATGATACAATGGCTTCACCTTCTGCTTTACCAGGTGATATCATTCTCCCTTTCATTCTATAGCCTCCAATAGTCTATCTATATTTGCAAAAACAACTTTTTGTTTACAGAAACCAGGTAGATAATTGGCTGCTTTACCAGAGTTTACACCAGTTGTATTATAACCCATTTTTTCTATTGGAGATACAACCATGCAGGTATCTGCAACTATATAACCTCCTGCTTTCTCTATGATCTCGGTGAAACCCATACGATCTGCGGCTTCTTTCATCATCCTAGATGTACAGATCCAAACTGGTTTCCTAAGTTTTCTATCTTTAACTTTAGATGCAAGGGTTGATATCTCTCTTAGAGATGCATGAGGGCAACCTAGAATAACAATATCTGGTTCTACTCCAGATGTCAGAGTATCATATGTTTCATCTATCTCTTTTTGTGTAACATTTATTGTTTCGAGATTATCCTTAGAGATTAAATCAGATTCTGGTGTAAGATTCTCTATATGATATAATGCTACTGCTCCAGATGCAGCCATTGCAGCTCCAAGAGCTTTCAGTTGATCAGTGTTAGCATTTTTTATACCTGTAAAGTATGGTATTTTATTTTTAACTTGCTTCCCGATATAGTATCCCAGTGCACCGAAATCAGAGTTGAATTCTAATCTAGCATCTACCTCTATTTTTATAGTTGGTTGTCTATTCTCCCAGAGATGTAAACCATAGTATGGTGTTCTACCGCATATAGCAGCAGCTAATGCCGATGGGCCTCCTTCTCTATTGGTTCTAGCTCCTATAACAGAGTTAGCAAAAGAAACTGCTGAGGATTCAGACCAAGCTATATGTTCTCTAGACCTCGGTAGATTACCAGCTAGATAAGGTGTACAGGTTGATGTTATAACTATACCCATTTTCTTGAAAGCATTCATTATTCTAATCTGTTTCTCAGCGAAATCCCTTGGGAAACCTAGTTTATCCCAGTTTTCTAGATCCATTCCAGCTGGATTTAGAAAAGTAAGAACTTTAACCTTTGCATCTTTTGAAGCTAAATCTTCTAGAAACTCTAAACCTGGGTCAGAGATAGATTTATAGCTTACACCTGCAACTTGAACTGAACCAACTGGTATCATCTTCTCTGCCTTATATATATCTCCTAGTCGAACTAAGAGACGGAACATACGTTCCATTACTTCTCCATATTCTCCTTCAAGGATTTTTTCTTCTTCCTTAGTAAGATACATAAGGTATTCCTCAGGAGGAACATTATAATACCAATATTTTAGCCTTATGTAGAACATCTATTCAAAGATTTTATTATACCGTAACTCTAAAAACCTATGACGATATAATATTATTTTACCCTCAAAAAATCATAAATTTTTAGTGGGATAGGTGAGTAGGGAAGAGATGGAATCAATAATCAAGATATTCTCATCGCATGGAACACTTATACAACCAGATACATTAGAGTATATACTAAAAAAGGATGATCCAGAAGAATTTTCTAATAGAATTATCAGTCAACTCAAAGAATATCCACTTATTTTAACTTTAAACCAAGTAAAAGAGCTCGAAGAGAATTTAGATGAAACAATAGATTTACCCCATGCTGGAATAGATGAAGAAGAGATATCAAAACATATACCCTCTATTAGACAAATAACTATACCAGTTGAAGGAGAAATAGGACAATCATCTATACAATTTAAAGAAGAAATAAAAGATAATGGAAGAGAAATTATCTCTACTTCTACATGGAAACCAGTTGCTAAAGAATATCAATCGGATATAAAAATTATTAAAGATATAACTGGTAAAAGTTTATCTGAAGGTTCAACAGAGGATTTTGCTAAACTATTCTCAGATAGATTTGAAACTCTTAGGAAAATCCTTAGAACACAACGTAGAGAAGTAGCTCAAGTTATACCTATAAATCGTTTAAAGAAAGTTGATTTCAAAGAAATACAACTTATAGGTATAGTCAATGAGGTTAGAACAACTGTTAATGGTAATAGATTAATTGAATTAGAAGATGATACAGGTATAGTAACAGCTATAGCATTGAAGAAACAATCAGATGTTTTCCAACAAGCGAAATTAGTTTTAGAAGATGAGATTATAGGAATAGTAGGGCAACTTAGTAAACAAGGAGATTTATTTGTTATATCAAAGATAGTGTTTCCAGATATAAGTTTAAATAATCATCATCATACCACTGATATACCTATATATGCTGCTTTTATAGGAGATTTACATGTTGGTAGTAGAGAATTTATGGAACACCAATGGAATCTCTTTATAAAATGGTTAAAAGGAAAACTTGGTAATATACGACAGAGGGAGGTAGCTGGTAGAATAAAATATTTGATAATACCTGGAGATGTAGTAGATGGCATAGGAGTTTATCCTAATCAAGAAAAAGATTTGATTATAACTGATCTCTATAAACAGTATGAGGCATTAGCAGACTATCTAAGTATGATACCAGATTATATATCTGTTATAATACAGCCAGGTAATCATGATGCAGTTAGACCTGCTGAACCACAACCTACTTTTGAGAAAGAAATACAAGATTTATTCACTGGAAATGATATAACCTTTATAGGAAACCCCTGCAGTTTCACTATTCATGGTGTTGAAATACTCTCATATCATGGTCAGAGTATGCTAGATTATGCTACAAGGATATCTACTTTAAAATATAATGAACCTCTTGAAATTATGAAGGTGATGCTTCAAAAACATCATCTAGCACCAGTATATGGAGGGTACACCCCGCTTGCACCGGAGCATAGAGATTATATGGTTATTGATAGAATACCAGATATATTTGTAACAGGACATGTACATCTAGCTGGTATTGGAGAATATAGAGGAGTTACATTGATTAATGCTTCTAGTTGGCAGAAACAAACGGGTTATCAAAAAATGATGAATTTCATACCAAACCCAGCAAAGATACCAATTGCTGAACTACATACAGGTAAAGTAACAATGATGGATTTCAATAGTATATAATATCCAACCTAGTACATGCATCTCTAAAAGTTAAGGCATTTTTTCTTATGAAATCGCTTATTAATTTGGTATAAATTTGGGTAAAATAGTATATATATGATGGGAAAATTAATAAAACTATGAAGGAGGTAGTTGTAATAGGTGTTGCTTTTGTTTTACTAATGAATTTTCCAGTAACAAGTGAGATCAATAATACCTTTGATGTATCTACCAATGATGGAATGGATTTGATTCTAAATGAAAATGGATCTATTGAAAGCTTAAAGATAGATAGTATAGAACTAGTAGATAAACCATCGCAGGTATTCTATATTAGAGATCTAACACCAGATTACGAGATAGAAAACTTGGTTTACAATGCAGGTTTCGAGATTGATGCTAATGGAGATGGTATAGCAGATGGATGGCAGCCTTACGCCTTGCAAGGAGATATAGACATATCGTTAGATGAACAAAACATCCATTCTGGTAATAAATCACTGAAAATGTTTGCACCATCCGCTAACAAACCAAATGAAATGGCATATCTCTCTTCATCAATTGAAATCGAAGGGGGAGAAGAGTATTGTTTGTCACTTTTTGCAATGAATGATTTCGGATTTCTTGACTGGTGGACTCTCTCAATGTATGCATACTGCATATTCTATGACTCCAATGGATACGAAATAAGTCGAGAGGAGATGGAGATACATCACACCGTAAACTCTTGGAAACAGTTTTCGAAAATCTTTGTATCACCAACAGATGCGAAAGATGCGAAAATATTTCTCGTCTTTAAGGGTCCAAAAAATAATGCCCCTCCTGGAGCCAGCGAAAGTACAGCATGGTTTGATGATATATGCCTTTACGAAATGCCAGAGAAAACTAAGATGAAAGCCATTGTAGGGACATTAGGAGAAGAGCAAAATAAACTTGTTTATGAGGGGAGTTTTAACGGACTTAGCTTTATAGCAAGCTATGAATCAAAAGGAAACTATATTGAAATAAATGGTGAGATTGAAAGAAATAATGAAGAAAAGGCATTAGATGTCTATTTCCTCCTGCCCATAGATGCCAATCAATGGAAATGGTGGGATGATATAAGGAATTGGCATAAGATAGAAAATGGGATCTATGAAATGGTTATAAATGCTGATGAAAGTAGCTATTTGCTACTTTCTCCATATCCCGCATCTGCAATAACAAATAACAAAGTAGGGATATCAATTGCAGTTCCCTTATCAAAGCCTCGCATTTTCAGAATTTTCTATGATGCTAATTTAAATAAATTTGGAATATCCTTCAGTTTTGGTTTGTCTCCTCTAACTCCATTTAATAGTGTGAATTTCACCATCTACCTATATAAATGTGATGCAGGATGGGGTTTTAGAAGTGCATTGGATAGATACTATAATTTCTTTCCACAGTATTTCAATAGAAGTATTGATCAAAAATTCATGAACTCTACTGGAGAATTTGCTGATTTTGGAATAAGAGCTGTACAAGGACATTTTTATAATGAAAATCAGGCAAAACTTTTGCCGGAATTTAACAGCAAGAATGTTTATACAGCTGAATATACACTCCCAACCCAATTTGAACCAAAATCTTTGCGGGGTATATATGAGCCTTCTCCAAATTATGAGGAATTTATGAATCTAATTAATTATTATGCTAAAAATGGAAGTATTTTCATTAAAATGAAAGCGAGAGCAGTGGAAAATTCCACTATACAGGATGTAAATGGAGACATTATTCTAGGGCAAATAATTAGGGGACCAAACTGGGCGCCTGATTCATGGGTCGGCAGGATTCCATTAAATACTGATCCAGAATTGCCAGGGTACAACATAGCAACCATGATGCTCCAAACGGTACAACTTGCTTTTGAAAATGCTGAAAAATATCATGCTATCATAAATGGAGTAGAAATTGATAATTTCATGAAAATGTGTAGATATATCGATATGAATGAAACCCGTTTTCAATACACAGATTTTCCATTGGTTTATGGTGCAAACAATTTCAAACCAGGCATTCATGGCATGACGTCAATGGTGGAATATCTGCAGTATCTATCAGAATGGCTAGATGAGAATGAGCCAGATACAAAAATAAGTGGAAATTGTGTTGAAATGGGTGTAGCATCTTTTGGTTTTCCTTATCTTTCTGGCTTTCCTTTCGAAATGGCTTCGCTAACAGATTGGAATTTCAATGATATTGAATTAAATTATAGGAGGAGTATAGCTTATCATAAGATGATTTCTGCTCATCAATGTTCAAAGATGTATGATAAACATGGAAGTATAATTATGCCATATGTTTATGAATTCATAAATGAAAGCATTTTTTATGGGATTTATCCTCTCATGAAAGATGATTTCTTTGAAAACTGTAATTATGAGAGATCTCGCCCTGTTTACAAAAAAGTTATTCCTATCTTGGATGAATTATTTCTTGCTGGCTGGGAACCTATAACATATGCTGAAACAACTAACGGGATATGGATAGAGAGATTTGGAGACAATAATACTATTTATTTTACAGTAAGAAATAATGATACCACAACTATAGGGTATAATATAACAATAGAAGCAGAAAAACTGGGGATTGAGGAAGATATCAACATTATGGAGATGCTTTCCTTGTCTACTGTTTCATATGAATATAAAAATGGAAACATAACTATCCACGACACCATAGAGGGAAAGGAGACAAAAATTTTCAAAATTTCAAATTCTCCTATGTTGTCTGTAGAAATAACAAAACCAAAGGAAAACCATCTTTATATCTTTAATAGACAAATAATACCTATAGATAATACAATAATAGGAAAGATAACCATAGAAACAAGTGTCTATAGCAGTAAAGGAGTAGATAAAGTTGAGTTCTACGTTGATGGTAATTTAAAATTCACTGATCACGAAGCGCCATATGAATGGCTATGGGATGAAAGGGTCATTGGAAAACATGAAATAAAGGTTATAGCTCACGATATCTTTGGTAATAAGTCAGAAGATAAAATAAATGTCATAATATTTAATTTGGGAGGTAAATAGAAATGAAAAAGTTGATTATTGGAATAATATGTATGGCGCTAATGATACCGTATGGCTTAGCTATGCAATCGAGCAACGATAAATGGCCCCTTACAAGTAGCAACTCAAACATTACAGATGTACCAACTTTACATGATTTTGTACCTTTGGGTACAGAGTTCGTAAAAACGGAGAATAACGAGCTCAAGTGGAATGGCTTGAAATGGAGATTGAGCTGTTTCATATTTGTTGGTATAGGAAAAACCACAAAGGAAGAGCCTTTCCTCTTTCAAATAAGGATACCCCACCCAGTTCATGGGCAAACTCCGGATCACTTTGCTGATATGTTTTTCATAAATGGTGAATGGCGTAAGTTCTATGCTCTTATAGGTCCACCTTACTATGATGAGGGAGAGACGTTTGATTTTCCAACCGTGTATTGCTATGGTAAATACAGGGATGGAAAGAAATGCATGGCATCGATGTCCTATAACCAAGCTGAGAGAAAATGGATCTACAAGGTTGTTCCATTAGAAGGGAATGAAGTAACTATAGAAATCAAACTGAAACCAAGAGGTGTTACTTACTGGATGGGTAAGCCAGAGGGACCTTATATCATTCATGGAGCAATATTCAATAAAGAGGATATAGACATATGGGGAGGATTCTGGGAAATTGGTGAATGTGAGGGTTGGATAGAAAAACCTGGTGTTGAGAGGATAGAGTTTACTGGTCATGCTATATGGGATAGGGCATATCATAGGGTTTATTACTCAGACACTGCTGTGGGAGCGGCTGGGGCACCATTGTGGTTTACATGTGGTTATCTTCATTCAAGGGAATTCCAATTGGCTATTGGATATACAGAAAATCCATCTCCTATAGAGCCACCTGTTCCATTCCAGCATCAGGGAAGGCTAAGTTTCCCTTCAAGAAGTCTAAGTTTCAGGTTTGATAATTATACATTAGAGGATAATGGTGGTCTGCAACCATCAAGGTTCTACATAAATGGTACCTATGAAGGTGGAGAGGTTAGACTTGTGGGGGATGTTGCTTTATTCTACCCGACTAAATGGGGAGTAGGTAGAGGAACATGGTGGGATTACAACGCAAGTAGGACATGGGGAAGGGCTTTCATGAATTGGAGAGGCACTATAACCTTGTACAATGAAACCATAGATGTAAATAGCGCAACCGGAGTTTTTGAAAGTACGAGGTATAAGGGTACTACCGGTGGCAATATATCCGTAAAGATAAAGAAACCGCTGGAAGGCTACCTATACCTCTTTGATAGGCAGATAGCTCCTACCTCATTGGGTAATACATTGATAATTGGGTCTATAACTGTTGAGGCTGATGCAAGGGGAGAGATAAGCAAAGTAGAGTTTTACATTGATGACAATCTGAAATCAACAGATTATGAGGAGCCATATCCATGGCTATGGAATGAATTCGCTATAGGTGAGCATGTGATAAAAGTTATAGCCTATGACAGTGCAGGAGGTAAGGTAGAAGATAAAATAAATGTCATAATATTTAATCTGGGAGGGAGAAGTGAATGAAGAGGGGTGTTTACACCATCTTTATCGCTTCAACAATTATTCTGCTGTCTACACCCCTGATGCCATTTCTATCCGGAAACGGAGGTAAAGATGCAGAACAAGCTGACTGGATAAATGATCCTCTGTTTGAAATGATACAGCCAAGCAAGAAAGGAATCCTCACTTTTAAAGAACAGGAAGAAATGCTTCCTTTGCTTGCTGAAATGGGAATAAAAACAATTTACTTAACCCCCATATGGAAGTATAAACCTGGAACACCCTTGAGTAGATACTATATTTTGGATTACTATGAGATTGATCCAGCAAAAGGAACTGAAGAGGATTTCAAACATTTCGTTGAGACCGCTCATAGTTATGGGATAAAAGTAATATTAGATTTGGTTACCGCTCATACTGGACCAGGTAGGTACATTTATGAGAATCATAAAGATTGGATTCTTAGAGATAAATATGGGAACTTGGTTTATTGCTGGCCACATAAAAGCTGGGGATACGCTGTAGATAGAGCAAATCCAGAGGTTATAAATTATTTCACCAAGATAGCCAAGTATTATGTTGAGGAGTTTGGAATCGATGGGTGGAGAGTAGACGCTATAGGAACACAGTACTGTAACGAGAGTATTCCAGACTGTCCTCAACCTGTGGAAGGAGAGCATCACTCAAAGTATTTACTTGAAAGTATTAAATCTGCTCTTGGAGAGGATAAGGCATTATATCTGGAATGGGCTTATCTTGGAAGATTATATCTATACAATGCTGGAGTAGAGGAGGAGGATGGATGCCCGTGTCCCAATCCTATTCCATGCTCCATGTCTCTACCGGAGTTAAACGAATATGCTGATGCTTCTTACTCTTATGAATTCGGTAAATGTTTCATGCGAGATGTTATAATGGGAAAGGTTACTTCCGAAGATTTTGTGGAGTTTTTTAAGGAAGAGTGTCTGTACTATGGAAAGCCTAGAGGAAGATTTTTGATGACGCACGATTTTGGTTATCAATTCTATGAAAGTAATCCACAGTTACACAAAATTGGAGCGGTTTTGATCACTACTGTCCCAGGATTTCCTCATATTTACCATAGAGAAATCTTTCCAGATGGAGATATTAGTTCGATTAATCATGAAATGTTCAGCCTTTATAAAGAATTACTTGACATAAGGGAAAAATACAGGGCAATCAAACAGAGCACGATAGAAAATGTATGGAAAGGCGGAGATAACATTATTGCCTATTTGAGGAAATGTGAAGATGAAAAAATCGTTGTTGCTGTCAATTTTCAGGGAAGAGAGATGAGGAGTATACTGAAAATACCTTTTAGAAAAGGGGATGTTCTATACGATGTTCTAAATAGGGAAAGTATAGTAGTCGATGATCCAGATAATTTTGAATTGACCTTGCATCCATATGAGGCAAAAATCTTGGTAGCGGAAGATAATGAGTCACCAGAGGTTCACATAGAAAAACCAAAAGAGGGGTATTTGCACATTTTTAATAAGGCTTTGCTACCCATGGGAAAAACGTTTATCATTGGAAATATTACAATCGTAGCGAACGCTGTTGATGAGAGTGGAATAGACAAGGTAGAATTTTACGTCGATGATAAATTGAAAGCAACAGATGATAAAAGTCCATACGAATGGCTTTGGAATGAGTTTGCCATAGGAAATCATGAGATAAAGGCTGTAGCCTATGACAATTCTGGTAATGAAGCAGAAGATAAGATGAATGTTTTAATATTTAACTGGATGTGAAAATATGAAGAGAATACTGATAATGGGGATACTGTGCCTGGTGCTTAGTGTGGTAAACCTTGAGGAGATCAAATCAGATGATTTAGAAACAAGACAGCCAATAGAGACTCCTGCTATACCTGATGATCTAAAAGCAACAGCAAGAGAGAAACTTTCTCATGTTAGGGTAGCCTGTTTTTACATGACCATAACAGATGGTAGAATATTCAATAGAAGTTATGATGATGTGATAGATATCCTCAAAGGTGTGAGAACAGATTTTGTATTCGGTGCTTTCCATCACTGGATCACTTGCCCTGAACGTTGCGAAGATATATTCGATGCTCCACCGGAATGCATCGATCCCTCTAAGATCCAAGAGCAGTATGAAAGATGCAAGGAGCATGGTTATAGTTTTACAGAGTTTCAAAATGCAACCGAGAAGATAAAAGCCGAGGTGCCAGATGCGGTAATTGGCGTCTCTCTCCCCCTGGAATTTCTAAATCCCTGCAGTAGAAATTCAATAACAGGTGAATTTCTTTTGAGAAACGAGACATGGGAGATGGCTTTAGATCCATCGAAATGGGGTATTCCAGTAACAAGGGAAGAGTTTCAGACGTGGTGGGCAGAGAGACACGGTTGGGTAAAGGAAGAGCCGTATAATCCAAAAGAGGAGATGCCATTTTATTTTCCGGATCCATCAAACCCGGGTTTTCAAGAACTATTTCTAAGTCATGCAAAAAGATTGATTGATGCTGGAGCAGACGCAATATGGATAGATATGTTATTCATGCCTTCACTCCTCCTTGAACAGCTTACTGGTGACGTAAACCACATAGCAGTAAGGGAAACTTTTGAAGCTTCTTCAGAAATTGTGGATAAAATACACGAGTATGGGTCTGTCTCTTATACAAGTCTGCGAGCCCGCGGGACTACGCATGCTCTG
>Ga0180300_10001128_pt1 | contig 12293 bp, 11 predicted proteins | sample GuaBasSediGuay15_FD_121798 | JGI IMG/M metagenome (GOLD analysis project Ga0180300, IMG submission 121798) | Subseafloor sediment microbial communities from Guaymas Basin, Gulf of California, Mexico - Guay15, Core 4569-2, 21-24 cm | ecosystem: Environmental > Aquatic > Marine > Hydrothermal... | reverse complement strand
TCCCGGTGCATATTTTCATATTCGTGTTTACAGAATTATATGCATTACAAACAAAAGGCATAACACGCCTACTACGTCTGTTAAGCTGGTTATTAGTGGTATAGTATCGTTATCTGGGTCCATTCCAAATCGGAAAGAGAGAATTGCAATGTAATAGGAAGCAAGGTTAAGAAAAGTTGTACATAGAATGCCGCCTAAGAGGGAGATGGATAGCATTTTAAATACGTTTGGCGTGGATATGCCAAGAAGAATACACACAGTGTAGGTTAATGCACCAACGATTAGAAATACAAAAACGGAGAGAAGGTATATCACCATGAAATTGGAGGATACAAGCTTATCAGGAATACGTTTTGGATTCACCGTGCCGATGTGAAGCATGGATGAAAGGCGAGCACTTAATATGCCGCCTAATGCATTATTTCCACCCAAAAAGGGTGGGATGATTACTAAAATCGCGGGAATGGTAATTAAACTGTGCAACCGTAAATCCAGTGTTATTCCGGCAAGCGTGCCAAGGATAATGCAGATGAAGAGCATCGGGATGCTCTCTATAAGAATGCGTCTTACAACGGTATTGCTTGTTTTCAGACCTTTTACGAGGCAGAAAACCGCTACAAAGGCGAATAAAGCTGACAACATGTTAACGGGAGATAACCAACCCCAGAAAAACCACAGGGTATTGAGCAGGTTCAAGTTGGACAATAAGATAGCAGCAAGGAACAAGGAAGGAATGGTTATCATGTCGCCAGCAGAGGTTATTATTGGCGAGGAGATATTATCCAAATCCCAGTTTCTGCGGTAGCCGAGGATGGAGACGAGAATTGCGATGCCGAGCAGAACGATACCAGAGATTAAGCCACCGATTACCGAGATGAGAATCAATCCCGAAAGAGAAATACTTGGCATTCCAAACGCATTTGCTACTATTTTCGCCATAGCGCCGAGAATCACAGAAAGAATGAGCGTTAGTGAAAGGGATGCGTAGGCATTTTGATATAACGGGCTTCCTTTTTTCAGAGTAGGAGAGAAAAGACCGAGATGCAGAGAAGTTCCTAATCGAGAGACAAGTGCACTGTAAATGTTGCCACGCATGTCAATTGCAGGTGGAATAAGTATCATGAGCCCGGGGAGCAGTTCCAGCATGTCTGTCATCAAACTCAACCCAATTCCAGCCAGAATACCGGTGAAAGAGCAAAATAGCAGCGAGAATGGAGCTTGTCTAAATAGGTCTGAGAAGTTATGAAAAAAGGAGGATGCATGATCGAGGGAAGCCCTTAGAGTAAGAGTAATCGTAAGTTGCATTCTTTTCGCTGTTTGGATTCTCATACTTCCCTCTACCTCCTCTCTTCTGCCAAAAGGTATCCTTACCTTGACCCGTACTCATATTTATGCCCCTTATCTTTCGCAAGCTCAGGCGATCAAAGCTATTCGGGGGTTCAGGTTCAGCTTCGCTTTCGGTATCTCTTCCGTGCACAGACATCTTGATTTTGTTTCTTATTTTACCCCATTCCTTTATAAACATAGTGAAAATGTCCTCAGAGGAAAACAAACTGGAGGAGATAAGGAAGAAAATAGATGAAATAGACGCTGAGATTGTAGATTTACTTATAAAAAGGGTACAATATGCGAAACAGGCAAAGGAAGAGAAAATACGAATGAACAAGCCGGTTAGGGATTGGCAACGTGAAAACGAAGTAATAGAAAAGTGGTGTGCGCGTGCAAGAAGGGGCGAGGACTGGAATTTAAGCGAGGAAATGATGAAGAAGATTGCGGAACTCATAATTGAATATACACTTAAAATGGAAATCGAAGAGGGCAATGAATGAAAATATGAAAGCCATGATGGTTCGCACGACAAAGGGAATCGTAATAAAAATAAGGAATTTTGAAATGCCTGATATCAGGCGGGTAATGGAAATAGAAGAGGAATCGCTCTTGGATGGCGATGCTGGATTGTATTTGGAGTTATACGAGGAGTGGCCAGAGGGCTTCTTAGTGGCGGAGAAAGAGAGCGAGATAATAGGTTTCGTAGTTTTGGTATTAACGCCGGAAGGGGAAGGGCGGGTATTCGCAATTGCGGTCGATTCAAGATATAGAGGAAGGGGCGTAGGACGAGCACTATTAAAAACGGCTTTTAATGTGCTGAGGAAAAGAAAAATAGGTTATGTGCGGCTGGAGGTGCGTGTTAGCAATCAAATAGCACAGAGATTATATAGAAGTACGGGATTTATGGAGATTGGGTTCATTCCTCTTTATTACAAAAATGGAGAAGGGGCGATAGTGATGAGAAAGGTGTTATAAACCTTTTATGCGGTCCACAAATCAATCCTAACAGATATATATGATAGGTAGTAAGTTTGACGAAAGAGTGTTAGCAAAAGCGGTTCAGGCACTAAATAAGCATTTGCCTGTTAAAAGGAAGACACTTTTGACGTTGTTGAGTGAAGATAAACCTGCCGTGCAGGGGAGAGACAACTCGGTTCTTCGAATAAAGAAAGAAGAACTGCATAAAATAGCGAATCTAATCCCACAGGAGGATTATGGAAAATTGAGGCTTCCTATATACATAGAACTGACGTCTGATTATGGTAGAGGAATAGCAAGAGTGCATGGGAAGTCGGAGTGCGAAATAGTAAGGAAGCTATTAGGAAAAGAGAGTGAGGAGAGCAAAGAGGTTGACGAAATTTTTATGCATCGAGGAGACATGAGGAAGTTGAGAAGAGAGTTACAAACCGCTACTCAATATGCCTTCTTTTACAAACTTTCTTAGAATTACCAGAAAAAAGTTTGAGTTTGAACAAGGAAAAGAAGAAGTGTTATGAAGCTAAAAGAAGCTTTAAAGGGTATATTGGAGGATAACGAGCTGAAGAAACTGATAGCATCTTATGACATCATCGGCGATATAATACTCATCAGAATTCATCCCGATTTGGAATCAAAACGAGTGATTATTGCAGATGCGCTCCATAAAATTCATCCGCGGGTGAGAAGCGTCACAGCAGTTCCTCTTTACTCTTACACCGACAAGTTATACCGAACAAAGGATTTGGAGGTAATATGGGGGGATGAGAATCTCGAAACCACGCATAAAGAAAGCGGTTGCTTCTTCAGAGTAAATCCCAGGTCTGTTTTTTTCTCACCTCGTTTGTCTTACGAAAGGATGCGAATTGCCAAAAAGGTTTTGTATGGCGAAACGATAATAAACATGTTTTCGGGTGTAGGCTGCTTCTCTATTGTGATAGCGAAGAAGCAACCCCGAACGAAGATTTATTCGATTGATGTGAATCCTTATGCGTATGAGTATATGAAGAAGAATGTGAGATTGAACAAGATGGAAGGGAAGGTAATCCCGATTCTTGGAGACGTGAGAGAAGAACTGAAGAAATTAGGATTAGAAGGAGTTGCAGACCGTGTGCTCATGCCCTTGCCGGAACAGGCACATTCTTTCTTGCCATTCGCAGCGAGAGCATTAAATTTGGATAAAGAGGGTGCAGGAAGTGTGATACATTATTACGATATAGCGCAGGGAAGAAAAGAGGATGATTTATTTAAGATGTCCTTTAAAAGAGCCAAAGATATTCTTGCTTCTGCTCTCGAGAACTCGTTAAGAGTAGAGATAGGAGAGCAGAGGATTGTGCGTTCTGTTGCACCACGAAAATATCATATAGTTTTGGATTTGCATATAGAGAGGATGGGATGAAACTCTTCCCTTTTTTGTATCTCTTTTTAGTTCATACTTCCAGTTCGATACCCTTCAAGATCAAGTGTGACGTAATTGAAGCCAAGCGTTTTCAGTTTGCCACAGATATCCGCAAGCATTTTCGTATCGAAAAACCCCTCAATCTCTTCTTTCCCGACCTCAATCCTCGCTATTCCTCCACGGTGGAGTCTAACCCTGACTTGCCGGAAGCCAACATCCTTTAAGTAATCCTCAGCTTTTTCTATCATCTTCAGTTTTTCCACCGTTATCTTCTCTTCGTATGCTATCCTCGTAGCTAAGCAAGGATTGGGGGGCTTATCCCAAAAGGTCAGCCCTATTTCCTTTGCTATTTGTCTTATTTCTGTTTTCTTCATGTCTACTTCAACCAGAGGGTGCCAAACTCCTGCTTCCTTGGATGCCGCGATCCCTGGACGGTGTTTAGCCAAATCAGACGCGGTAACGCCTTCTGCTATTGTTGTTATGCCTGCAGCAGCCGCAACTTCGTTTAATATCTGTGAAAAATATTTTTTACAAATGTAGCATCTATTATACGGATTTCTGACGAAATCTCCGTTCCTCTGCCATAAGAATTGGAATATCTTATACTTGATACCCATATGGTTTAAAAAACTCTTAACATGTTCTAATTCCCTCCTCGGAAACAGTTCACTGTCTATCGTCACTGCCATGACTTTTTCACCCAGCACTTCATGAGCAACCGTCAGCAGAAAACCGCTGTCAACACCGCCAGAGAAAGCGACGAGTAAATTCTCTTTCTCTTCTATTCTTCTTCTCAATTCCTCAAGTTTCTTTCTCGCGGTGTGCATAAATTTTTAGTAAGATTAAATTAATACATATAGAGATAATAATGAGCCGCATAGGATTGCTAATCCACGGACCTGAGGTAATAGACGAAGGCGAAGTGAGGGAAACGATAGAAACACTAAAAGGAGCGGGATTTGAAGTAGAGGCGGCTTTGGGCGGAATAACGGGTAAAACAGCAGTTATAGACGCGGGTATGCGGCACGTAATAGACATAAGCAAGGATTTGAAACCATCAGAAGTAGTGGATGATTTCTTAAAGCGAGGAGTAGATTTTATCCTCTTGGTGAACCATGCAAAGACCGAAGAGAGCGGGTTCATGTTTGGCGAAGGTGTTCTGAGAAATTTCATTGACAGAGGCGGCGCGAAGGATAGTCTTTCGTTTGTGCAATTGGAATACAGCAGTAGGATTATTATTCGATGGCTTTTGAAGCCCAAGGATGAGGACATATACAGAAAGATAACAGGAGTTTTCTGTGGATTCGAGGAAAGGGAACCCTCCAAGCTCAAATCAAGATATAAAAGGAATACCCAATCAAATCTCGTTTATCGCGAGATAAGAGGTGTGCATCCAAATGAGAAGATTGTGGTGGATGGCGTTGTTATCGGAATGTCATCACGGGAAAATAAAAATAATCGCGTTACGTTGGTTGCGAAAGATGGAAAACTTGTAAAAATCATAGGCGGCACGCTGATAAAACATAATCTTGAAAAGCTGCCTCCCCTGGATCTGGAGAAAGAAATGATTAAAACTGCAAGCGTAATCAGGAGGACGAAACCGAAAAAGATAGGAACAGAAGAAGTATCAAGGAAGGGAAAGGAAAAGAGAAAGAGAAAAGCATGCTTTTTCTATACCGTTGAGCATCTTTTCCCGAAGCTCGAAGAGATGTATGCAGAAGATGCAGATATTGAAGTTGCAGTGACCATAGGAGACGATACGACAAGTATTGCCGGCGATATACTGAAAAGGTTTGGGATTCGCATGATAGGCATTACCGACGGCGATGCAGATGGATTGATAACGGGGATAGAAAGTGGAGCCCTGGAAGAATACGAGAAATTCCTGCCGCCTGATTCGGTGATTATAAGATTAAAGCCAGAAAGGGATGACATTATAGGGAAAAAGGTAAAGGAAGAGATTTTTAATGGTGGCGAGGAAATCGAACTGAACGGTGATATTGAGAAGCAAATTGAGGATTTGAAACATCGCATACTCGCCTTGGCTGAAGAGGATACCATCGGGGTGTTGAGTAATGCTTAGTGTCCAATTTAGGAAGAGTTTAAATTAAAAAATACGCAAGTTATTTATCTACCTATAATCTCTTTAGAAGTCAGGAGGCGGAAAATGAAAGGAGTAATTGTACTTGCCCTAAAGGAATTGGTGATAGAGAAATTTGGAATAGACAAATGGAAAACAGCATTAGAAAAAGCAGGGATTAAGAAAGAGCCTTTGATTTTGCCCATATCAAATGTTGATGATCAGCTTTTTTTAAGAATAGTTAATTCACTCTGTGTGGTTCTAAACTTATCCTTCATTCAAGTGGCAGATGCATTTGGTGATTATTGGGTCAATGTGTATTCACAAAAAATGTATCATGTTTATTATGAAAATGTCAAAACGGCAAAGGATTTTTTGTTGAAAATGGATTCAGTCCATGTTGCTTCTACGAAAAGTATGCCTGATGCTAATCCGCCAAGATTCGAATATGAGTGGAAGGATGAAAAGACCTTGATTATGAAGTATAAATCACGACGGGGCTTGATAGATTTCATGGTGGGGTTAATTAAAGGGGTTGGTAGATTCTATAAAGAAGATTTAAGAGTAACTAAACTTGGCAGCGATAAAGTCGAAATTGTTTTTCCATAATAAAAATGGTTGATGTTTCAAAATATAAGGAATTGTTCGTAAACGAGTCAATGGAGCATCTACAATGTATAAGTAGAAATCTGCTGACGTTAGAGAAAGAACCAGAGAGTACAGATGCATTAAATGAAACGTTCAGGGCTTTGCACACACTGAAAAGCATGGCTGCTACAATGGGGTATCCTGACATGGAAAACCTGGCGCATGAGATGGAGAATGTGCTTGTCGTGCTGAGGAAAGGGAGGGGACTGGAGAAAGGAACAGTTGATGTGCTGTTAGAATGCCTTGACGGGCTTGAAACACTTGTCGAAGCTGTCGCATCCGGGAAAACAGTCAAGCGTGATTTAACAGCACTGTATAAAAAACTGGACTATATCCTGCCGAAAGAAGAAGGTGTTGAAGCATCAATATCAACCGTTGCATCAGAAGAGAAAAGGGAGCGGAAGGAAGCAAAAAAGGTCAGTCCTGCAATAAGGATAGACATAGAGAAGATACAGGTATTGCAGAACCTTGCTGAGGAATTATCGATAGCAGAGATGAGGCTTCTCCAGATAGCATCAAAGCATGCTATCTCTGAACTCAATGAGATAACAGCAGCAACACATCGGCTCATATCCGAACTACTGGACAGAGTAATGGAGATGCGCATGTTCCCGGTTGCATACATATTTGACAGGTTCCCAAGAACGGTGAGGGATTTAAGCATGAAAACAGGTAAAGAAGTAGATTTTGAGGTATCCGGGAAGGAGATAAAACTTGACCGTCTTGTGCTTGACGAGATAAACGATGCAGTAACGCATCTGCTTCGTAATGCGGTGGACCATGGGATAGAAAAGCCGGAAGATAGGAAAAGGGTGGGGAAAAAGGATACGGGAAAAGTCATATTAAGCGCGCGGAGAGAAGGGAACTACGTTGTCGTATCAGTCGAGGATGATGGCAGAGGAATGGATATAGAAAAAATCAAAAAGACAGCAGTAGAAAGAAAAATCATTACTGGCGAGGAGGCATCACAGATGAATGACGGGGATGTCTATAAACTCCTGGGCGCACCAGGGCTGAGCACGACCAAAAAAATCAGCGATGTTTCAGGCAGAGGCGTGGGTTTTGATGTGGTGAAATCAAAGATCAAATCACTGGGCGGAAGCGTAAGAATATCATCAGAAAAAGGTAGGGGTACGATCGTTGAATTGCGTCTGCCTTTGACTACCGCTATTATTCAATCTCTACTCGTTGGTGTGGAAGAAGAGATATATGCCATCCCTTTAGATTCTGTCAGAGAAATTGTAGCGGTTAGTGAAGAGAATTTGAAAAGCGTTGAAGGAAAAGAAATATTTAGATACAGGGGACAGGTTCTGCCGCTGCTGAGATTGAAAAACATTTTTGACGTTCCGGGGAACAAAGACAAAGATAAGATAGGCCCCGTTGTAGTGGTGGAAGGAGACGAAAAGTTGTTTGGAATTATGGTTAGCACACTTCTTGGTCAGCAGGAAACGGTAGTCAAGCCATTGAAAGGAATGCTCAAAGGCAGGAAAGAATTTGCTGGTGCCACAATACTCGGCAATGGCTCGGTTGCCTTCATCTTAGATGTAGGTGGGTTGATATAGGATGTAAAGAGGATGAAACTTTTTCGGACGCTTATTTCGCTGGAAGATGCATTGAAGACCATCCTATCTTATGTAAAGTCACCAGAAATAGAAGAAATCGGGTTTGACGATGCTTTGAACAGGGTTTTAGCAGAAGACATTTATTCGCCCGTAGATAGCCCTCCTTTTGACCGCGCTGCGATGGACGGGTATGCGCTTAGGGGAGAGGACTCTTTTAGTGCATCTCTAAATAATCCGGTATTTTTAAAGAAGAAGAGCAGTGGAGGGGAAATAGGAGAGGGGGAATATTTGCCTATACAAACAGGGATGCCGCTGCCAAAGGGCAGCAATGCCGTTGTTATGCTCGAATATGCAAAGGAAAGTGGAGATACACTGGAAATTTTTAAACCCGTCACACCGGGTAAAAATGTTTCTTTTCGCGGTGAGGATGTAAAGAAAGGAGAAGAGGTATTAAAAGAAGGGAGGATGTTAAAGGTTCATGATATAGGTATGCTCGCATCTCTTTTCAGAACGAAGGTGAGGGTGTATAAAAAAGCAAAGTTTGGGATTATCTCTACTGGCGATGAGCTTTCTGAGCCAAAAGAGTCTTTTGATAGTAAAGGAGAAAGAAAGATAGCTGACGTGAATAGTTATGTGCTAGAAGCTCTGGTCGAAAAAATCGCAATACCATATAGGGTCGGTATAGTGAGAGACGATTATGAGGAGATTAAAAATGCAATAACTTCTTCCTTAATGTTAAAGAATTGCGATGCACTATTAATAAGTGGTGGGAGCTCTGTGGGTAAAAGAGATTTCATAGCTGATGTGGTAGAAGATTTAGGAAAGCTTATATTTCACGGTGTGGCTATCCGACCCGGCGAACCAACGGGTTTTGGCGTCATAAACAACAAACCTGTGTTTGTTCTGCCAGGTTATCCCGTAGCAACAATATCTGCTTTTGAAATGCTCGTAAGACCTTTTTTGTATGCGATGCACGGAATGAAGGAAGAACGAAGGAAGATATTTGCGGGGGCAGGTAAAAAAATACCTTCCGCAGTTGGTAGAACTGATTTTGTGCGTGTAAGGCTAATTTGTACTAAAAACGAATATTATGTGGAGCCAATAAGAGTGAGCGGCTCGGGCATATTATCCAGCATGACGAAATCGGATGGGTTTGTAATAATAGAGGAGAATAAAGAGGGTATAGAAGAAGGTGAGAAGGTAGAAGTGAATGTGTGGGAGTGGTAATAGAAATGTTTTTTTATTTTTATTTAATTTAAAAGAGGGAAAATGAAATAAGTAAGGGAGAGAGAAAATGGAAGAAAAAGGAATAATAGCAAAAATTACTGGTCCACTGGTTGTTGCAGATAAGATGCGAGGATGCGAGATGTACGAGGTAATAAAAGTGGGAGAAGAGGGATTGCTCGGCGAAACGATAAGACTGGATGGCGATTTTGCATATATTCAAGTATATGAGGATACAACCGGTTTGAAGCCCGGTGAGCCAGCGATAAGAACGAAAGCCCCTTTATCCGTTGAACTCGGACCGGGGATATTAAAAAATTTTTATGACGGTGTGCAGAGACCTTTAGAAGGTATAAGAAAGAAAGTGGGAGACTATGTAAAAAGGGGTGTTTATGTAGATGCGCTCGACCGGGAAAAGAAATGGCAATTCACACCCGCGCTTACCAGAGAGGAAGGCAAAAAGATCGTGGGTGGGGATATCCTGGGTGAGGTTCAGGAAACAAAGGTGATAAAGCATAAGATTCTTGTGCCACCGGGGATAAGCGGTAAGCTTTTAGAGTTAAAGGAAGGCGAATTCACTGTTCAGGATACCATAGCGAGGATACAAACAGATGGAGAGGATATGGAATTGAAGCTCATGCATAAATGGCCGGTGAGAAAAGGGCGACCTTACAAGGCTAAATTAGACCCGGAGGTGCCTTTGCTAACCGGACAGCGCATTAATGATACCTTCTTCCCGATTGCGAAAGGAGGGACGGGGGCTATTCCCGGTGGGTTCGGAACAGGAAAAACGGTGATGCAGCACCAATTAGCGAGATGGGCAGACTCACAGGTTATCGTGTATATCGGCTGTGGAGAGAGGGGAAATGAAATGACCGAGGTTTTAGAGGATTTTCCAAAGCTTATTGACCCTTATAGTGGTGAACCGCTGATGGAACGGTCAACTCTTATTGCAAACACCTCTAATATGCCTGTTGCGGCACGAGAAGCATCTATTTATACTGGAATCACGCTCGCTGAGTATTATCGTGATATGGGCTATGACGTAGCGATACAGGCTGATTCTACATCAAGATGGGCTGAAGCACTGCGAGAAATATCAGGAAGGCTGGAAGAGATGCCAGGGGAAGAGGGGTATCCTGCTTACTTAGCAACGCGATTAGCGGATTTCTATGAACGTGCAGGCAGGGTAAAAACGTTATGTTCTGATTCGGAGGATCGGATAGGTTCTGTTACGGTAGTAGGGGCGGTATCGCCACCTGGAGGTGATTTCTCGGAGCCCGTGACACAGAATACGCTACGAGTGACGGGCGTTTTCTGGGCTCTTGATTCTTCTTTAGCAGATAGGCGACATTTTCCAGCTATAAGTTGGTTGAGGAGCTACTCCCTCTATCTCGGTGACCTCCGTGACTGGTTTGCGAAATCCACGGCACCGGACTTCATGGAGCAGCGAGAGGAGATGATGGGGCTATTACAGAAGGAAGCAGAACTGCAGGAAATAGTCCAGCTTGTCGGTGCAGATGCACTCCCAGCGCGAGAAAGAGGAACATTAGAAGTTGCTCGTATGATACGGGAGGATTTTTTGCAACAAAACGCATACCATGAAATAGACTCTTTCTGCTCTTTGGAAAAGCAATATCTGATGGCAAAAATCATTCTTCAATGGTATGACGGCGCAATAGAAGCGATGGAGAGCGGAATAGCGGTGGAGAAACTTGAGAACATGCAAATAAAGGATGCCATCGCGAGGATGAAATATGCGCCAAATGAAAGCTTCAGGGAGAAATACGAGCAGATAATGAAGGATATGAAGGATGAGTTTGAAATATTAAAGAGGAAGGAGGCAGGTGCTTCGTGACAAGGGCGTTTGTGAGGGTGACTAAGATCAAGGGAAAAAAGAAAAAAGAGGTGAAATGAAATGGCAATAGATATCTCAGCACGAGAATATACAACGATAAGAGAAGCAGCGGGTCCTTTAATCGTGGTAGAAGAAGTAGAGGGTGTTTCGTATGGCGAAGTAGTGAAGATAGTGACACCGGGAGGAGAAGAGAAGACCGGGCAGGTGCTGGAAGCGAGTAAGGGTCTTGCGGTGGTCCAGGTCTTTGAAGGCACCTCTGGAATAGACACATCAAAGACGAGGGTGAGATTTACCGGTGATATAATGAGAATAAGCGTTTCACAAGATATGGTTGGTCGCTTTTTCGATGGTTTGGGCAGACCCATAGATGGGGGTCCGGAAGTGATACCAGAAGACAGGCTCCCTGTTACAGGTGATGCAATAAATCCTTCGGCACGCGATTATCCCCGCGAGTTCATTCAAACCGGCATTTCCACTATTGACGGAATGAACACGTTAGTACGGGGACAGAAGTTGCCGATATTCTCCGGTGCAGGGATGCCACATAATGTCCTTGCGGCACAGATAGCGAGGCAGGCAAAGGTGCTAACCACTGGAGAGCCTTTCTCCGTTGTGTTTGCGGCAATGGGGATTACGCATGAGGAGGCTTCGTTTTTTATGCGCGACTTTGAACGCACGGGAGCAATCGAAAGAATGGTTGCATTCCTTAATTTAGCGGATGACCCTGCTATTGAGCGTGTAATAACGCCGAGAATGGCGTTGACAACTGCAGAATTCCTCGCTTATGAATATGATATGCATATTCTCGTTATTCTTACGGATATGACGAACTACTGTGAAGCGTTACGTGAGATAGCCGCGGCACGAGAGGAAGTTCCCGGAAGAAGAGGCTATCCAGGATACATGTACACTGATTTGTCAATGAATTACGAAAGAGCAGGCAGAATAAAAGGTCGTAAAGGATCGATTACGCAGATACCCATTTTAAGTATGCCCGATGACGACATAACGCATCCTATACCTGACCTTACGGGGTATATTACCGAGGGGCAGTTTGTTCTTTCTCGCGACCTACACAGAAGAGGTATGTATCCACCAGTGGACGTTTTGCCTTCGCTGTCAAGATTGATGGATGAAGGAATAGGACCGGGAAAGACGAGAGAGGACCATGCTGGCGTATCTAATCAGCTTTATGCGGGTTATGCAGAAGGCAGAGAC
>Ga0180300_10001127_pt1 | contig 12298 bp, 10 predicted proteins | sample GuaBasSediGuay15_FD_121798 | JGI IMG/M metagenome (GOLD analysis project Ga0180300, IMG submission 121798) | Subseafloor sediment microbial communities from Guaymas Basin, Gulf of California, Mexico - Guay15, Core 4569-2, 21-24 cm | ecosystem: Environmental > Aquatic > Marine > Hydrothermal... | reverse complement strand
TAAGGCAGTCCCCTGAAAAAGGCTTTACGAGCGAGGACATTGAGCATTCAACCGCAGCGAGTAGAGCGAGCCACATACGCGAGCGTCCTTTTGAAGGGGAGCTGCCTTAAAAAGAAGTAATGATGAAAGAATATACTGTAACTCTTATTCCAGGAGATGGTATTGGACCTGAAATAACTGAAGTAGCAAAAAAAGTAATTGAAGCAACAGGAATAAATATAAAATGGGAAATTGTGAATGCTGGAGAAGATGAGTATAAAAGGAGTGGAAAACTTATACCAGAGGAAACACTTAAAAGTATAGAAAAAAATAAAGTTGCACTTAAAGGACCTATAACAACTCCTGTTGGTTCTGGCTTTAGATCAGTAAATGTTTTTTTAAGAAAAAAGTTTGATTTATATGCATGTGTAAGACCTTGCAAATCGTACGGAAAATTTGGGTTATATTCTGACATTGATATAGTTGTTATAAGAGAAAATACTGAAGACCTTTATTCTGGAATTGAGTTTAAGAGCGATGAGGAGGAAGGAAAAAGGATAATTGAAATTGCATCAAAAAAAGGTGAGATAAAAACACCTTCTGGTATTTCCTTAAAGGTAATCTCAGAGGAAAATTCTGAAAGAATTATAAGGTTTGCATTTGAATATGCAAAAAAGAATAATAGAAAGAAGGTAACCTGTGTTCATAAAGCAAATATAATGAAATATTCTGATGGACTCTTTTTGGAGGTTTTTAACAGAGTTTCTAAGGATTATCCTGAAATTGAAAAAGAGGATAAAATTGTTGATAATATGTGTATGCAACTTGTAAAAAAACCTCATCTTTACGATGTTTTAGTTCTTCCAAATTTATACGGAGATATAATATCTGACCTTTGTGCAGGACTGGTTGGTGGACTTGGTCTTGCACCAGGAGCAAATATAGGAAAGGAAATTGCTATATTTGAAGCAACTCATGGTTCTGCTCCAAAATACAAAGGAATGAATAAAGTAAATCCTTTCTCAATAATTTTAAGTGGAAAAATGATGCTTGAATATTTAGGAGAAAAAGAAAAAGCAGAAATGATTGAGGATGCAGTAAAAGAGATTCTAACTGAAGGAAAGGTTTTAACATACGATTTGGGAGGAAGTGCTGGGACTAAGGAAGTTGGAGAGGAAATAATAAGGAAGATAGAGAGCAGAAAGAAGTAAACAGCAAATGGCAAATAGCAAATGGCGAATGGTAGAAAGATGAAAAAGGAAGAGACACTTGTTATTATTAAACCAGATGCTCTCTGCCAGAAAGTTGTTGGAAAGGTTATATCAATTATTGAGGAAAATGGTCTTAAAATTAAAGGTTTAAAGATGATACACTTGAATAAAAAAGATGCAAAAAATTTTTATATTGAACATAAAGGAAAAGATTTTTATACTCCACTTGTTAATTTCATGAGTTCAAATCCATGTATTGTTATGGTTGTAAGTGGAAATAATGCTATAAGAAAGATGAGAAAAATTGCAGGGAAAACAAATCCAAAAGATGCAAAACCGATGACAATAAGAAGGATGTTTGCAAGAGATGGAAGACATAATATTGTTCATGCATCTGATTCAAAAAAATCAGCAAAAAGGGAGATAAAATTTTTCTTTAAAAGAAACGAAATATTTGACTGGAAATATATAAACTATAAACTATGAACTCTCAACTCTCAACTCTCAACTCTCAACTCTCAACTAATACAACCATACTTGTCCTGAATTGTGGTTCATCATCAGTAAAATTCAAAATATTCAAATTCCCAGAAGAAAAGGTCCTTTTAAAGGGCATTGTTGAAAGAATTGGAGCAACTGATTCAATAGTAAGAATAGAGGATGAAAAAAGAGTTACAAATATCCCTGACCACCATCAGGCAATTCTTGTAATACTTGACAAAATTAAAAATCTTAATATTGAAATTGATGGAATTGGTCATAGAGTTGTTCATGGAGGAGAATACAATAAAAGTATGATAATTAATGAAGATGTAAAAAGGACAATAAAAAAAATGTTTGAAATTGCACCACTTCACAATCCATATAATTACGAAGGAATTATTGCTTGTGAAAAAACCCTTCCTGGAAAAAAACAGGTTGCTGTATTTGATACCTCATATTTTGCAGAACTTCCTGATTATGCATATCTATATGGAATTTCATACAAGTATTATAAAAAGTATGGAATAAGAAAGTATGGATTTCATGGAACAAGTCATAGATATGTATCAATGGAAGCAGCAAAAATTCTTGGAGAGGATTTCAAAAAATTAAAAATAATTTCATGTCATCTTGGTGCTGGCTCAAGCATAACAGCAACAAAGGATGGAAAAGCAATTGAAACATCAATGGGTTTTACTCCTCTTGAAGGTTTAATAATGGCTACAAGATGTGGAGATATTGACCCTGCTGTTCCTCTTTTTATAATGACAAAGGAAGAACTTTCTCCTTCAAAAATAAATGTTATTTTAAATAAACAGAGTGGAATATACGGAGTATCTGGAATCTCCGGTGATTTCAGGGATATACTTAAAGAGATGAAAGAGGGAAACTACAGAGCAAAACTTGCATTTAAGATGTTCTGCTATAGAGTAAAAAAGTATATTGGAAGTTATTATGCAATTCTTGGTGGACTTGATGTTCTAATATTTACGGCAGGAATTGGTGAAAATGTTCCACTTGTAAGAGAGGAAATAACAAGGAATTTAGAACATCTTGGAATTGAAATTGACCACAGAAAAAATAGAAACCCGAAAAATTATATAATCTCAAAAGAAACTTCAAAATGTAAAGTTCTTGTAATTCCAACAAATGAAGAATTGATGATAGCAAGAGAAACAAAAAATTTAATCTCTTCTTCTTGAAGAGAGTAAAAGTAAATTTCTCAAATCCTCAACCCCTTCTGCCTTAAGCCACTCCTTTATAAAATTTTCCACATCTTGAGAAATCTGTGCTATTGCTGTAAGAGATTTTAAATAAAAATTCCTTTCATCAGTTGAACAAACAATAAAAAATGACACAAAAACCTCTTCATTATCAGGGAAAACCACACCATTTTTACTTCTCACAATTATTATCTCAAAGATACTTTTTCCATCAACAATTATGTGTGGAACAGCAAGATTTTTCCCAATAACAGTTGAGGATGTCCTTTCTCTGTTAATAAGAAGTTCATATGCTTTTTCTTTACTAATCCCTGTTCTTTTCTCAATAACTGAACTGACAATCTTAAAAAACTCTTCATAATCAAGTTTCCTGTCAATATCAAGAATCTCTGCTTTTCTTATCAATGAATCAAATCTGTCCTCTGTTATTTCATCCCTTTCAAGTAAAATATCTCTCAATTCTTCTTCAAGTGTCTTTGAAACAAAAACCTTATCAGAAAGAACAACTCTTTCAACAATATACATAAGTGCTGATTTTCTCATAACCTTTTTTTTGACATAAAATATATACCACAGTAATGAAAGAAAGAAAAATATAAGGAGGGAAATAAGGGATGTTGTTCCCATCTCTATTATAAGAAAACCATAAAAACCAACACTTAAAATCTGTAACCAAGGATAAAAGGGAGAAAGAAACTGTGGCTTATAACTTGAAATCTTACTCTCTCTCATCATTATTAAAGAAAGATTCACAAAAAGGAAAAGAAGAAGCATAAGAGTTGATGCAAATTTCACAAGATTTTTTAAATCAAACACCAGAATCATAAAAGCCATAAATAATGAAGTAAAATATATAGAAATATAAGGAACGCCCTTTTTTGAAATTCTTTTAAAAATATCAGGTAATAATCCATCTCTACTCATTGCAAATGGAGTTCTGGATGCACTCATTATTCCAGCATTTGCTGTTGTTATAAAAGCAAGCATTCCAGCAACAGTTAATGCAAATACTCCAATTCTACCCCCAAAAACTTTTACTCCTTCATGAAGGGGAAGGATTGTTTTTCTTAAAATCTCTTCTGGAAGAAGTCCAACAGTTATATCAACAACAAGAATATAAATGATGTTTACAATAATTAATGCTGAAAGCATACCCCACAAAACATTTTTTCCAGGTTTTGAAATCTCCTCTCCCAAACTTGAAACCTTTGTAAGACCTGCATAGGAAATAAAAATAAATCCTGCTGTTGAAATCACTTTCTTTACTCCATAAGGTAAAAATGGTATATATCTCTGTGGTTCAACAAATCTATATCCAATAAAACAGTATGAAATCAAAATCAAAAGTAAAGTCATTACAAAAATAACCTGAAATCTTCCTGCTGTCTTTACACTTAAAAGATTAACAAAAGTGAAAAAAATTACAAAAAATACTGCAACTGCTCTTATCGTATTATAAGATACATCAGGAAGAAAAAGTTTTGTGAATGCTCCTATTCCAATTAAGGCAAATGCACTTTTCAAACTTATTGAAAACCAGTTTGAAAAACCAGCAACTGTTCCTGCAAATGAACCAAGAGACCTTTCAACAAAAAAATATGTTCCCCCTGCTTTTGGCATTGCTGTTGTCAGTTCTGCTTTTGAGAGGACAGTTGGAATCATCAGAATTCCCGCAATAAAATATGAAAAAATAACTCCAGGACCTGCCTCTGAAAACGCAATTCCAGGAAGAATAAATAAACCTGAACTTATCATTGCTCCTGCTGAAATTGAAAAAACGTCAAGAAAACCGAGTTTCTTTTTAAGTCCTTCTTTCAAGATTACTCCACTGTTACACTTTTTGCAAGGTTCCTTGGTTTATCAACATCAAGACCAAGTTTTGTAGCAATGAAGTATGAAAGAAGTTGTAGTGGAATTATTGAAAGAACTGGAGAAAGTTCCTCTATTATATCAGGTATATAAATTACATGTTTTGATACTTCCTTTATCTTTTCATCTCCCTCAGTTGCAACACTTATTATTATACCCTTTCTTGCTGCTACCTCTTTTATATTTGAAAACATCTTATCATAAATCTCACTTTTTGGAGAAATACATACACATGGCATATTTGGATTTATGAGTGCAATTGGTCCATGCTTGAACTCTCCTGCTGGATAACCTGTTGCATGAATGTATGAGATTTCTTTTAATTTTAATGCTCCTTCAAGTGCTGTTGGATAGTTTATTCCCCTTCCAAGAAATATAAAATCCTTTGATTTGTGGTACTTATCTGAAAGTTCCTCAATAAAGGAAGTATCTGAAAGAATCTTCCTTATCTTCATTGGAATATCCCTTAATGGCTTTAAATACCTCTTAAACTCCTCCTCTCCTACTACATAATTAATCCTTCCAAGATACAACGAAAAAAGATATAAACATAAAATCTCTCCTGTATATGCCTTTGTTGAAGCAACTCCTATCTCAGGACCTGCTTTTATTGGTATTATTCCATCTGATTCCCTTGCTATTGTTGATTTCTCCTGATTGACAATTGATAAAACCTTTATAAACTTACTCTTTGCCTCCCTTAAGCCCGCTATTGTATCTGCTGTCTCACCACTTTGAGAAATTGCAATCATTAAAGTGTCTCCTTCTAAGAGGGGATTCCTATATCTGAATTCACTTGAGATATCAACTTCAGTATAAACCCTTGCAAATTTTTCAAGGAAAAATCTACCAACAAGCCCTGCATGGAAACTTGTTCCACAGGCATGGATTATAACCCTTTTTACCTTTGATAAAAAACTTTTTGAAAGATTTAAATTTTCAAAAAATATCTCATCCCCTTTTAATTTATCATTCAAAATTCTCTCAGCAACCTCTGGCTGTTCATAGATTTCCTTCAACATATAATAAGGATAATCTCCTTTATCAACATCATAAATCTCAACACTTGCTCTCTCTATTTTCTTTTCTATCTTATTTCCATCAAAATCAAAAAATAAAACTTTATCCTTGTAAAGAACAGCCATTTCACTATCTTTAAGATAAACAAAACTTTTTGTATGAGGTAGTAATGCTGGAACATCACTTGCAACAAAGTTTTCATCCTTTCCTATTCCAACAATAAGAGGAGAGCCAAACCTTGCTACAACAATTTTATCCGGTTCTTTCTCTGATATAACACATATTGCAAATGCTCCTTTCAACAATTTTACTGTCTTTCTTGTTGCTTCAAATAAATCTCCATTAAAGTTTTCCTCAATCAAATGTGCTATAACCTCTGTATCTGTTGTTGAACTGAATATATGGCCTTTCTTAATAAGTTCCTCCTTTAATTCTATATAGTTCTCAATTATTCCATTATGAACAACTGCTATTTTTTTATTACAGTCAAAATGGGGATGGGCATTCTCATCGCTCACTTCTCCATGTGTTGCCCACCTTGTATGACCTATCCCAATATTTCCACCAACTGGATTTTTCTCTAATATCTCCCTTAAAATTTTTATTTTCCCTTTCTTTTTTCTATAAATTAACTCCCCTTCCTCTATAACAGCAACTCCTGCTGAATCATAGCCCCTGTATTCAAGACGTTCAAGTCCAACGATTAAAACAGAATCAGCAAGTTTATCTCCTATATAACCAACTATTCCACACATTACCCCTTCATCTCCTCTATCTCAACAAGAAGTTTATTTACAATCTCCTCTGTCTTCTTTTTACTTCTTGATTCAACTATTACCCTTAAAACAGGTTCAGTTCCACTCATTCTTATATGAATCCAAAAATCTTCAGCATCAATTCTTATTCCATCATCAAGATTAATTTTTTCATCTTTAAACTTCTCTTTATAGTAAGAAATCAAATCTTTCATCCTTCTTCTTGGAAATTCAATCTTTCTTTTGTCAATATAGTATCTCGGAAACTTTTTAACAATCTCACTTATTTTCTTACATTCTTTTGCCATATATTCAAGAATAAGCCCTATTGCAACAAAACTATCCCTTCCATAGTGAACTCTGGGGTCAATAACCCCTCCATTTCCCTCTCCTCCTATTACACTTCCTATCTCCTTCATCTTTTCACTTACATTTACCTCTCCAACAGGTGTTCTCACAAGTTCAACATTATGCCTTTTTGTTACCTCATCCATCATTCTTGTTGTTGAAAGATTACATACAACAGGTCCCTTTTTATAAGAAAGAACATAATCTGAAACTATTGTAAGAGTATACTCTTCACTTAAAATCTCTCCATTTTCTGTTATAATAGCACATCTATCAGCATCAGCATCCTGAGCAAAACCTATATCACAACCACTTGAAACTGTCCTTTCTGAAATTTCTCCAAGATTTACAAATGTTGGCTCTGGATTGTGAGGAAAAAAGCCATTTGGAGTTGTATGTATTTCAATAACATCACATCCAAGTTCCTTCAAAAATTCCGGTGTTATTATACTTCCTGCACCATTACAGCAGTCAATTGCAACTCTAAATTTTCTCTTTCTTATTAAATCAAGATCAAGAATCTTTAAAACCTTTGATATATGAATCTCAGAGGAGTTCTCAAATTTCTCAACCTCATGAATCTCATTCCATTTCGCCTGTAAAAAACTTCCCTGCCAGTAGATATTTAAAAGTTCCTTTGCCTCATTAGCATTTAAAAATATTCCATCATCCCTTACAAATTTAAGAGCATTCCACTCACTCGGATTATGGCTTCCTGAAATAACAATCCCTCCATCTGCCTTTAACTCCTCAACCATTATTTGAAGTGTTGGGGTTGTTGAAATTCCAAGATCAATTACTTTACAGCCAGTTGAAAGTAGTCCTGATATTAGTGCGCTTTTTATCATTGGACCTGAGGTTCTTGTATCCATTCCAACAATTACTCTTCCTCCTTCAAGATATGTTCCGAATGCCTGACCAAGGCGAAGAACCACTTCAGGATTTAAACCCATCCCAACAATTCCCCTTACTCCTGACACACCTATCATAAGACCTTTCATACTTCCTCTCCTTTTTCTTTTAATTTCTCCTCAAGTTCTCTTATCTCAAGTTCAAGTTTCGTAATCTTTGTCTCCTTTTCTTTTATTTCCTTCTCAAGTTTTGATATTTTTTTCTTCAGTGAAAGATTCTCAGGAAAACCAATAATAAATGAGATTATTGAACCAACAAATGCTGAGAATAAAACAATCACAACAAGGGGTATATCTTTAAAACCAAGAAATTCAACCCTTGGCTGTGACATAACCCCAAGAAAAACAAGAACAACAATAAGAAAAAAAGCAACAATGAATTTAAGTTGCGTCATTACATCCTCCTTGAATTAAAGAAATCCTTTAAAAATTTTAATAAAAACTTTTTATTTTTCAATATCTTTTTTGAGTTCTGCAAGGATATTTATTGCCTCAATTGGGGTTATATTATTTATATCAATCCTTTTTATCTTCTCCTTAATTACTTCCTCTTTTAAGAAAAAATCAAGTTGCTCTGGCTTTTCCCTCTGAACCTTCCTTCTTCCTTCCTCCTCAAGTTCCCTTAAAATCTCTTTTGCTCTTTCAAGAACCTCCTTTGGTATTCCAGAAAGGGATGCAACATGTATTCCATAACTCTTATCTGTAGCACCTTCAACAATTTTATGTAAAAATATTATTTTCCCTTTATACTCTCTGACACTTACATTGTAATTCTTCACTCCATTTAATAACTCTTGAAGTTCTGTAAGTTCAAAAAAATGAGTTGCAAAAAGAACCCTTGGTTTTAGAGGAATTTTATTTAAATATTCAACACATGCCCATGCAATACTTATTCCATCAAATGTAGATGTTCCTCTTCCAACCTCATCCATTATTATTAATGATTTCTCAGTTGCATTGTTTAAAATATTTGCAACCTCTGTCATTTCAACCATAAAAGTTGAAAGACCTCTTGATATATCCTCTCCAGCACCAATCCTTGTAAAAATCCTGTCAACAACACCAATTCTTGCTTTTTCAGCAGGAACAAATGAACCAATTTGAGCCATTATGACAATTAGAGCAACCTGCTTTATATAAACCGATTTTCCTGCCATATTAGGACCTGTTATTATCAAAATCTGATTCTCATTTCTGTCAATCAATGTATCATTTGGTGTAAATCTAACATTCCTTTCAACAACAGGATGTCTTCCTTCTATAATCTCAATTAAATCACCATCATCAACCTCTGGTTTTGTATAGTTATATTCAAGGGAAACAAAAGCAAATGTTGAGTAAACATCAATTTCACTGATTGTGTTTGAAAGTTCAAGTATCTCTTTAACCCTCTCTTTAACCTTCTCTCTTATACTTACAAATATTTCATACTCAAGAGCATTTCTTCTTTCATTTGCTGAAAGAATTATTGACTCCTTCTCTTTAAGTTCAGGAGTTATGAATCTTTCTGAATTAACAAGTGTCTGTTTTCTTATATAATCAGATGGAACAAGTTTAAGATTTGGCTTTGTTACTTCTATATAGTAACCAAATACTGAATTGTATCCGACTTTAAGTGATTGAATTCCTGTTCTCTTCCTCTCCCTCTCTTCAAGATTCAAAAGCCACTTCTTTGCCTCCTCAACCTCCTGATTTAATCTCTTAACCCTTTCATCATAATCTTCCTTTATTATTCCTCCTTCATTTAAAGATGCTGGGGGATTCTCAACAATTGATGAATCAAGTAAATCGTAAACATCATCTAAACTGTTTATATTAAATTCTGGAAGAATCTGTTTTAACTCCTTTACCTTTTTTAAACTCCTCTTTAAACTCACTAAATCCTTAGCATTTGCACTTCCAAAAGAAACCTTTGATACTATCCTTTCAAGGTCAAGTATGTCATCAAGAATATCCCTTGTCCTCTCAAGAATATCTCTATTTGAATAAAAAAATAAAACCTTCTCCTGTCTCTCTTTTATTTTTTTAACATCAATTAAAGGAGCAAGAAGCCATTTCCTTAAAAGCCTTGCTCCCATATTCGTCTTTGTTTTATCAAGAACATCAATAAGTGTTCCCCTTTTTGATCCATCATACACATTTTTTAAAATCTCAAGATTTTTTATACTTATATCATCAAGATAAAGTCTATCATTTTTCCTGTAGAAATTAATCCTTACAATATTTGTTATCTCCCTCTTCTGTGTCTCAATAAGATACCTGTAAAATGCATTAAATGCTTTTAATGAAAGATTCTTATCTTCAAGTTCATATCCTATTAAATTCTCAACACCAAGAATCTCTTTTAGTTTCTCTTTTCCTTCAAGTTCAGAAAAATCCGTCAATCTTAAATATACATTTTCAAATTTACCCTTTAAAAGTTCATATCCTCTATCATTTACTATTATCTCCCGTAAAGAGAGAGATGAAATTTCATTCATAATAAAATTAAATCCATCCTCATATTCTTCTGTAAGATACAGTTCTCCTGTTGATATATCTCCATAAACAAATCCACAGGATTTTTCATTTTCAAAATATACACTTCCTATAAAATTGTTTGTCTTTCCATCCAGAATATTCTCCTCTATAACAGTTCCAGGTGTTATAACCCTTACAACATCCCTTTTTACAAGTCCCTTTGATTTCTTCGGATCTTCAAGTTGTTCACATATTGCAACCTTTAATCCTTTTCTTATCAACTTCTCAATATAAGGAATACTTGCATGATGTGGAACTCCACACATTGGATACCCCTGACGGGAGGTAAGGGCAATATTTAATATCTTTGATGAAATTCTTGCATCCTCTCCAAACATTTCATAAAAATCTCCGAGTCTAAAAAAAAGAATACAGTCAGGATACTGCTTTTTTATATCCTGATACTGCTTTATAAGAGGTGTGAGTTTGGGCTCTTTCACTCTAAGATTTTCAAAATTCCCTTTAGTTCCTTCTTAATCTCTTTAAGAAGTTTAAGAGCAGGAACATTTTTATAGAATTCAAGTTCTAACTGCTCCTTTTTCTTTCTTCTTTCCTCAAGAAGTTTCTCTCTTGCTCCCTTTATACTGTATTTTTCAACATATAGAAGGTGCTTTATCCTTTCAATTAATTCTATATCTTCTTTTGTATATCTTCTTTGTCCTGACTCTCTTCTTGCGGGTCTTAAAAGTTTAAATTCACTCTCCCAGTATCTCAAAACATAGGGTTTAACTCCTGTAATCCTACTTGCCTCTTTTATTGTGTAAAACTTTTTCTCAATCATTCAAGTATTTCCGGAGAGGGTCTGAATTTAACAACCTTTTTCCCCTCTTTATTTATAAGTTCTCCTGTTTTTGGATTCCTTGCTAAATATGGTCCCTTAACTTTCACATAAAAACTTCCAAATCCCTGAATTGTAACCTTCTCTCCCCTTTTTAAAGCATCCTTTATGGTTTTAATAAATACTTCAACCGCATCCTTTGCTTCAACTCCAGCACATGTAACCTTTGAAACCTCTCTTACAATATCAAGTTTATTCATTTTGCCTCCTGAAACTCATCTTTGAGAGGTCTACTCATTAAATCCTTCAAAGATACTCTCGGTTTTTTTTCTCTAAAAAGAACATTATAAACTTCATTTGAAATTGGCATATCAATTTTATAAATTTTGCTCACTTTTCGCAACGCCTTAGAAGTGTAAACTCCCTCTGCTGTCATTTTAAGTTTCTTAAGAGCTTGGTCAAGTTTATATCCTTTTCCAATAAGTTCCCCAAGATTCCTATTTCTTGAATATTTTGAAAAACATGTAACCATCAGATCTCCTATTCCAGCAAGTCCCATAAATGTCTTTCTCTGAGCACCAAGTTTTATGCCAAATCTTGCAATTTCTGCAAGACCTCTTGTTATAAGTGCTGCTTTTGAATTTATTCCAAGACCAATTCCATCACAGATTCCAGAAGCAATTGCAATAACATTCTTCACACTTCCAGCAATTTCCACCCCTATTATATCTCTATTTATATAGGGTCTAAAATAATCTCTTGAAAATATATTCTGAATATCTTTTAAAATTCTTAAATTTTTACCAGCAATAACACAACTTGTAGGAAGTTTCTTTGCAACCTCCTCTGCATGTGTTGGCCCTGAAAGAACATAAACATCTATCCCCTTTATCTCCTCCTTCATAACTTCACTCATCCTTTTCATACTCTTTTCCTCAATCCCCTTAACTGCTGAAATAAAAATTCCCTTTTTTATATATCTTGAAAGTTTCTTAAAAAGTCCTCTTACTGCAAATGAAGGAACAGCGACAACATAAAAATCACTATGAACTAAATCTTTAATTGAGTTTGTTATTTTAACTTTTTCAGGAAGCATGATGTATGGAAAAAACCAAGGATGTCTTTTCTTTAAAAGATACTCAAAATTATTTTTATCATACTCCCATAAAGTAACATCCTCTTTTTCTGAAAGTAACAAAGC
>Ga0180300_10001125_pt1 | contig 12307 bp, 12 predicted proteins | sample GuaBasSediGuay15_FD_121798 | JGI IMG/M metagenome (GOLD analysis project Ga0180300, IMG submission 121798) | Subseafloor sediment microbial communities from Guaymas Basin, Gulf of California, Mexico - Guay15, Core 4569-2, 21-24 cm | ecosystem: Environmental > Aquatic > Marine > Hydrothermal... | reverse complement strand
GCGATACAAAACTCTTCAGGATCTCTATGCATTTCACCCCAGCTGGAAATCGCCTTCTCTGGGCAAATCGCCCAGCAACCACAGCCCCAAACACATTTCTCCCTATCTATCTTAGCTTTACCATTTACCATCTCGATCGCATCAACAGGGCAAAAACCTATACATTTACCACATCCATTACAAAGCTCAGACTTAACATAGGGCTTCATCTTCAAATGGTTTTGAGCCTTACCGCTTTTCGTTACACACCCCATACCAATATTTTTGAGAGCACCACCAAAACCTGTTCTAGGATGACCCTTAAAATGAGCAAGACTAATCAAACAGTCAGCTTCAGCAATAGCTTGACCAATCTCAACCTCCTTAATCACCTTGCCATCCACCTTAACTTTAACTCCACTAAGACCCTTAAGCCCATCCGCAATAATTATGGGAGCACCAACAGTCTCAGAAGTAAAACCATGACTCGCAGCAACCCTAAGATATCCTACAGCGGTTCCACGAGGCCTATCCAAACCAACACCAGTAGTATCCGTAACAAAAGGAACCCCACCAAGCTTCTTAATCTCCTCAACAATTATCCTAACATGAATAGGCCTTATATGTGTAAAGTTTCCCTCTTCACCCATATGAACCTTCACAGCGACAAGATCACCCTTATCAATAATGTCTCCCAACCCAGACTCGTTAAAAAGCTTAGGCAACCTAGCATTAATATTATCCTCCGCTTTCCGAACCTTAAAATCAACCATAAACACCTCAACCATAAAACCACCTTCCCAAACAACACATAATATATAACTCGTAACAAAAGTTGTTAAAATCTTTCTTGAAATTTTAGAGAAAACTTCGACCCAAAACTACTTTATTATAATTAACTTCAAAATGATCATACCTCCGCCATAATAATAAAATTCTAGAGATTAAGAAAGATTTTATCTAAACACTTCGTAGAATAGTTGAAATAGGGCAATACTTAGCCATTTGCAGATTTTGCTAGAAAAATTAAATAATGTTATCTCTAAAATTTGGACTTAATAAACTAACTAAGCTGGTTGATGGTAAATTTTGGTTTTTTGGATTTCCATAACTATTGGTTAATAAAAGTCAATTTTCTGATATCAGAAATACAGTAATGTTCCGCATCTGCAAAGATTATAGAATTTTCGGACAACTGAACAAACACAGCTTCGCGATTTTCTCCTAGATTCCTGGAATTATTGTAAAAGCTCGTATCTTCACTTGTTACAGGCCTAGTATACATTACTTCAAATTTTTCTCCATCTTCAGACAAAGCTACACCTTTAAATATGTATCTTGGAGACAAGTACATCTGTTTAGTTAACACGCAACTGTCAGCCCAGTAACCTATCTCAATGCTGTTGATCACCACGGATTCTATTTTATTCAGTGTTTTAATCGGCAACGTATCCCTAGGTATACTCTTAAAAGCCTGCTCAGGAGTAACAGTTATCTTAACGGTTCCGTTAACCTCGATTTCTCTCCAATGACCTGAAAACATAACAACTCTACCTTTATCACCTATATGAACACTTACATCTGAATCACCATAAACGGAGAAGTTACCAAACTTAAATCGATACTTAACACATAATTCCGTCACATAATACTCACCTGAAACATTCTCCGCTCCAGCACACGGACCTACACATGAAAACTCTATCTTCACCAAGGGATGCCTAGGCATTAACCCCTTTTCCCTCAAAGCATCCATTAGATTTTCAGCTATTTCTATAGCTCTTGAAGTTGAAGGAAGATCTGGAGGAGAATATACATGATAATCCTCACTATAATCCATAGCACCACAAACGAAGACATTTAAATCATGAGTCTCATCCCGCACATTATAACACGCAACATCTCCAGAATCATAGTAAATTGGAACGACTTCACCAGTAAAATTAAATATCTCCTCAGCTATAGCCAATACATCCTCTTCACTAAAACTCCTTTCAACTATCTCAAGACGCGGAACTTCACTTGGAGTTTTTGGATAAGAGCAATTCAAAACTAACGGTACCTCACTACATCCACCAGCTTCGCGAATCATATCAGAAACACGGTATATAGGTTGAAAAAGACCTTTACTGCTAAATAAAGCTAAAATTGCCAAGCTAAACAAAATAATCGATAACGAAACCTTTGCCCTAAGCCTCAATATTAAACACCTCAATTAAACACTAATTGTCTGATATCATGTTCTTTTAACCGAATGAAATTCATGGAATTTAATAAACGATCATCAAACAACGTAGAAACAATACTAACAACCATGTAAGATATCTTTTCCTCTAGTTCTCCAGCAAATAATATTTGCCTATATTTCTTCAACTTTTTAACAAAGATAAACTTATCTCCATACTTTAGTTAGTTGCAGAAACCCACAAATACCGACAAAATACCCCTTCATCAGTATAAATAGTACAATTAAAAAGATAAACAGGAAACAAATATTTCTGCATCACGATCGGAGCATATGCAAAATAGCTTAACCTTACATCATTAATAACGACCTTCTTGGCTCCTTTTTTCGTAGCTATCATAGTTTCATGCATTTCACGAAACCTTTCAAAAGCTTCCTCAGGACTAACAGTTATCTTAACAGGTTCCCCAATCTCAACCTCCCTCCAGTAAGCACGAAATTCATAAATTTCACCACAATCACCAATAGAAACTTCCACTCCGATTTCACCGCAAAGAGGCGTGCCATTAAACAAAACATCAAAAACGACAAGCAGCAACGTAACATACTTCTCATCAACAGTCCCATTAGAAATAATTGCTTCTGCACCGATTGTAACGTTGCTGAACCTTATCTCAATGAGCGGTGTCTTAGGTGCTAACCCGTAGTTTATAACTTTTTGAAGAAAATTCTCACTAATTTCTTTAGCTTGAGAAAAGGAGGGCAGCTTAGAAGGTATTTTTGGAGCTCCCATCATAGAATATCTTATTGCGCCAGATTTATAAACAATCAACTCATATTCTCCCGATCTAACCCTATATCCGACCAACTCTTCGGGACCATCGGAATAAAGTGATCCATTCACACCTAAACAATGCAAAGAAGAATACACAGGAGACACGTCACCAGTTAAATTAAACAAGTCTCTTGCAATAGCCAAAATCGCCTTCTCAGTAAAACTACGCTCAATAATCCTAAGAGAAGGAACTTCAGAAACAAACTCAGGCAAAGAACAATTCAAAACTAAAGGAACCTTTCTGTCACTATAAGCTTCCTCGGAAAGAATATAAGAATGCTGAGAGGCTGGTTGATAATGACTTCGATTCTCAAGTAGCAATGATAAAACCATTAGACCAACTAAAATAACTGGTAGTAAAACCTTTATTCTTCTTTTCATCTTGAACACCCAAACATAATTTAATTACATAACCAATGGTCCCACCTATAAATGATGTAAAATCGTCCTGGATATTATTGGTAAAACGTCGGATCCGTATGTATTCCCGACCCATAACCTGGAAGGTAATCATAATAATAATCATGAACTAACCAACCACCCCGGGCGTAAACAACAACCCTATATATGGCAGCCCAAACTGGCCAATAATAGCTATCCTGAGCGGGGTCTTCTTTTGTAGCTACCTGCCAAGCATATCCTATGGATGCTTCCCCGGTTAAATATGTGGCGAATATTTCTCCAAGACTTTCTGAATCGACAACTTCGGTGTCAAATCCTGTTATTCCATGTAGACCTTTGAATGCGCTTTTCCACTTATAGTATGAGGACTCTGCTAAGCATTCACAAGCACTTAAAAATATCCATTCCAAATCTTCATCTCCCCATTCTGCTTCGGAGTAATGTAGCATATAAGGATAGTTCCCATCTCCATCTTCATTAACCCCGAAGTAAAATGCTGGAGTGTCATCTCCATGTCCAGCAAAATAAACAAAATCAGCTGCATCAGCGTAAATGTAATCCCAACCTCCTACACTAGGCTTTTCAAAATCCTTTCCCATGCAAAACTGTTTCCAAACCTAAACTTCTCATAAAAACCTTTACTTATAAGATAATCTAAAAAGCCATTAGCATCCTCATCAGTATATTCTAAATCCGGCGCGCTTCCATAGTAATAATTTACCCATTCGACACCAATTTCCTTATCATTAGAATCGTCACCTGGCGAGGCATAAACCACGCTAATTAAAGGGTTTATAAAAGACAAAAAAATAAACAACGAAATACAAGGTAACACTAAATCTATATCCACCTTTTTTGTAATCATAGGTCTCCCATCCATCTAATCAATGTTTTTGTTGGCAATTCAACTATATATATTTTTTCGATCTTACAGCTATATGGTTATGTATTGGAATGTAAGTCTAAAAGTTTTAAAATGAAAATGCAATAAAATTCAGTTAAAATTATATATGTATCTTGATGTTAATTTCCAAGATTTTCTTGTTGTTTAAGTTTTATCTTAATTTTGCGATTCGAGTAGGGCTATTTGGATTATTTGCTTATTTTTGTTTAGAACTATTTTTATTTTGTTTTTTAAGGTTTTTTCGTATTTCTTTTTTATAAGATTCCATATTCCTTTGTCGTAAATTTCTATGCCGTATTCTAAAGCTTCTACTATCGTTGTATCAACCTTTTTTAATGCTTCCCAAGCTTCTTCAACCGTATATATTTTTGGATCTATAAGTCCGATTCTCTTCGCCATAAGAACTTTTTCTACATCTTCTTGGTTTTTCACAATTATTACTACATCTATGTCACTTGAAGGCTTCCATACGCCACGTGCTCTAGAACCTATTACAATTACAGCTTCCACATCTGTTCCTTTGTTTTTCAAGTCTTCTAAGAACTCGTTTAAGACTTCTTCAGCCTCCTTACCGTCCCATATTTTTCCCAGTCTTGACATATTTTTCAATCACACTCCAAACTTTCTCCATAGCCTCAATACATTTTTTAGCAGTTTCTTCATTATATTTTATCCTCAGTCTACGAGTTGCGTTAGGATATCTAGAAGCATAGTAATGCAACGTGAGTTTACGTATTTCCTCTACGCTAACCGTAACGCCTAGCATTTTTGTCTTATATTTTTCTTCAACAATTTTTATTAGTTCGGTTAGTTCATGCGTTGGCATAAATATGCCGATCCTTATGACTAGAGCTTTAAGTACCTTTTCAATAGCTTGTTGAGCGTGATAACATGCTTCTCTCCATTTCCCATGTGAAAATCTATCTAACGCTTCTCTCCTATCCTCTTCAGCGTATTCAAGCCAATCCTTCCACTCATTATCCCTTAAACTCGGCAAACAATCCCACCTAATACGAACTATACCATAAAGATAGTAGCGTAACTTACTTATAGATTTACGCAGACCGGTACTTAAAGTCGCAGTTTATAGCAAATCACACATGAAAGAGCTCTAAATCGAGTGCAAATATTATCAAGGCGCTTTCATAACATATAGTTTAAACCCAAGAAAATTAAATCCAATTCTACTCGTTTGCACTCAAATTAACTCTCTTATTTAGGACAAAGATCATTGAACTAAATATATTGGTATTGGATCTGCCGTTGTCTGGAGGGTTTAAAATAGTAGTATTATTGCTGTTGCTATTAAAATGGAGCCTATTATTGAATTAATTCCTGGAACTTCATTAAACAGTATCACCGCTAACAAAGATGCTGAAACAGGCTCAAGAAGAGCCAAAGTTGCCGCCTCATATGATTTTAAAACTTTAACAGAAACTATGTAAAGGGTATGACCTACAGCCGTAGGTAGTATTCCCAATGTTAAAAGTATGAGAACCGTAGTAACTCTAGAGGTACATGTATTCCACCCTGAATCGGAAGAGAATATATAAAAATCGTTATATAGCCCAACATGAAATTTGAGACCATGAGAACTTCTGCATCAACCTTTTTCCGAAGATTTGCCCCAATATTTAAGTAGATGGCTATAAAAGTTGCCGCTAAAAGCGCTTCTAAATCCCCAATAATATTTCCACTCAATGTTGCAAATTCTGTCAAAGCAATTATTAAAATACCTGTAAACCCAAGCACTACTGCAAGCAACTCTCTTCTTGAAGGTTTTAACCTATAAATTAAAATTGATAAGACGAGAGCTTGTATAGGAACCGTATTTACAAAAATTGTAGCATGTAAAACAGTTGTATGCTTAACAGAAGCTGTAAAAAATATAAAATGCAAACCGAGAAGAACACCCATCACAATAGGCCTTAACCTATACTCCTTAATTAATTCGTAAAGTTGTTTTATCCTCTTCCTAAAGTGAAGTATAAGTAGCAAGATCCAAAAACCTATAAAAAGACGAGTAAAAGCTATAGAATTACTATCAACATGAGGCAAAAATCTTATAAGAATAGCTGCCGACCCAAAAGAAAATCCAGCCACAACCCCAGCAATAAGAGCCACAGTTCTCCTCATAACCTCATCTCACCAAATAAACCCAATTTAGGATTGTTCAATTTAAGGCTAATTATTTTGAGTAAAGATGTTTTACTAGAATGTATGCAATTTCATAGGAAAAGTCAAAAAGTAGGAGGCCTAAAGTGTTCCATTTCAGGTATGGGATAAGAATTATACATGCAATTTTAAGGAAAGGTCTATGTTCCCAGATTTTAATGTAGATTTCTCTTATTTTTTTCTTTTCAGAAAAATAGTCGCTTACTTCGTCTAGAAAGGCTGAAACCGTGAGAATAAACGTGATAACAATATTCCATTCTTTGGGTATTCCCAGCAAAGCCACAGTTAAACATATAGTTAACAAGCCTAAGAGATGGTATCTGTTATCTATTTTACCTGTCATACCTGTTCCAAGAATTATTGCAATAAAAATCATATTAGCTCCAGGGTAAAGGGAAAATAGTAATCCTATGGAGAGACCAGAGAAAATGAACATGAGTGCAAGGACGATTTTTCCTTTTTCTGCTCCTTCATCAGTTAGTTTCATGGTGAAACCTGCTAAACTGTAAAGTAGCATTGCGGTAATTGCATTCAATTATGGCACCCATTTTTGCTCATTAAAATTTTTTGTTTCAATGTTCTTTGAAAAGTGGAAGAACAGAAGGAAGCTTAACGATACTAATAGTATGTCCATAATTATTACTCCATTCAAACCGTAAAGTACAAAGAGGGGATAAGGGGCTACAGGGCCCAAAGCATATCCAATAAAGCGGAAGGATCCATAAATAGAAGATATTGTGCCTCTAAGTTTCGGATCTATTTCTACTGCCAATGTATTAAGGGGAGTAAAGCTTAGTGTCGCTATAAACCCCATGGCAAATAGCAATATGGGGAGATAGGTAAACCAGTCAATAAACAGATAGAGTGAGATTAAGAAATCTAAACTTAGAAAACCTATTAAAACAACTTTTCTACGACCTATGAAGTCTGTTAAAAACCCAGATATAATGCTGGCAACAATCCCTCCTATACCAGCAGTGAATAAGTAAGTTCCCCACACGTTGGAAGGAAGATTGTAAGGTGGATACAAAACAATATTAGATAAAAACGTATAGATGCTAAGTCTTGTGAAAAACAGTGTTAACCCCATAAATCCTATTAAAACAACGAGAAAATTAAATATTCCGTACTTCAATATCCCAAATACTTTCTTCCTATCAAAATACGTTAAATTTTGCTCGGGGAGGAAAAAGTAAATTAAAAAGAACAGTATTAAACCGAATAAAAACATCACAAGAAAAACATATCTCCAGTAGATTAGCCCCATGAATCCTCCAACTAAGGGACCCAATGTTGCACCTAAAGTGGTTAATAAAGCCCCAAAACCCATAACTCTTCCCCTTACCTCAGCTTCAAATACATCTCCCACTAGCGCCATGGAAATAGGTGTTATGAACGCTGAACCAACTCCCTGCAACACTCTTGACAGCAGGAAAATTGTGATAGAAGAGGAAAAATAAGACGATAAAGCTCCAAGCGAATACATCGCTGCACCAAAGAGAAGCGTTTTCCTTCTACCATAAAACACATCGCTCAGCATCCCAGAGAATAGCTGCAAAACACTGAAAGGTATCATATACAATGTTATAGTTAAGCTGAGATAAAATTGCCCAACATTAAAATCGTTGCTAATATATCTGAAAAGAGGTAAAATCATATTCCCTCCAAAAGGCCCGCTAAAAGCTGCAATACCGAGAATAACTATCACTAGTGGTTTTTCCCATGTCATCGTCATCTCAACTCAATAACTGTTATACGTTCTTAATTTCAACCAATACTTTATAATATCATGTTTCCGTAATTATATGGAAACATAAATGAGAAATTAAAAAATCTTAGATGGTTCGTGATATTTATATTTAATTGGGATTGCAAAGAGATAAAAGTGAAGCGTAAACCTCAATCTGGTCAGTAATTATTGACCAGAGAGGAAATTGAAAAATAAGTAGAGGAAAATTATTGTTGTATCTAACTAAAAAATCCCATTAAGGGAGTTGAGAGTAGACTGCTGCTATAAGTAGAGGAAATATTATTGTTGCGTCGCCTTGAATGGTCGATATTATTCCTTCTTCCTTAACCTTCCCCCAAGATATTGCCTCATTGAGTCTTGCACCGGAGAGACTTCCATCGTAAGGCTGTGCAGTGGTTATTTGTACAGCGTAGTCTAAGCCCCCTCTTAAAAGGTTCGAGGCAATAGTGTAATGTTTTGAGATACCGCCACCGAGAATTATTGCTCCAGTTTTCTTAGAATCGTAAACTATATCTGCAAGCTCCTTCATATCTTTAGTTGCATCAACAACAAGCTCATGTTCCTGATTAAACAAAAATACTTGTAAGCCTAGAGCTGAGTCTTGGAACCCAGGTGAAAAAATCGGCACGCTATTCTTAGCTGCTTGATAAACAAAAGAATTTTCATCTGGCTTCATTCTTCTGCCTATTTCGTAAATCAACTCCCTAATAGAAACGGTTTTCTTTTCTTCATAGATCTCTAAAAGTATTCCTTGAAGAACTTTCTCTAAAAGCCCATAGTTTTCATTTGGAACATAAATATTACCTAGTCTATTGATATTCTCTCTATGAAGCTTGATGTCGTTAGCCTCAAAACTTCCAACGTAATATTTTCCACCATAAGCCTTTATAATATCGTGATCAATGCTGCCACCAGTAGTTATAATTACATCTACAAGTCTACGCTTAACTAAATCAGCAAAAACAGATCTTAAACCAGTTGCAACAAGATTAGCCGTAAAAGAAAGAAAAACAGTGCAGTCCTCATCTAAAAACATATTCTTAACAATTTTTACACCTTTAACTAAACTAAGAGACATAAATCCTCCACATTTCCCTAATTCATCTATAAATTGTTTGATAGTCATATTCTCTCTCAACTTCATATCTTTAACAACTTTATTTGTCAAAGTAAATCACCAAACATCCCACTTCATTATCCTAGCTTTTATTCATAGCACTATTAGTAAACTTTTGGATACTTAGATGTGCGAATCAAGATATGTATTTTCTTAAAACCATAATTCTACGCAAAGCAATTAAAATATTTAACAATTTAAAAGGAAAATTAAAACATGTAAATACCAAAATTGCTAACTGCGACACTTAGAAGCATTAGAATTGTTACGTAAAACAAATAGTCTAAGTGTGAACAATAAGGTAAAAACTCTTTTAAGTGACTTTACAGATCTCTATTGTTGTATTTCGTTAAAACTTTGGATTTTAAGCGACTTAAGTGACTAACAAAGGATACAAAGGAATACATTGTACTACAAAATAATGCGCAAAAATATATTGATTTTTTAGAAAAACGTTATGAGGTATATCACTACATTAAGACTCTCGTAAGTTACTTAAATTACGTTGTTAAAATAAAGGGTGCGTTAAATGACCAACAACCGCACAATACCATCTGAAATATTTTCCTTCTTCTCTATCGCAAAAAGCAACTCGTTGCTCGTAAAAGGCGCTCCTGGAACAGGTAAAACAATATTTTCCCTGCAATGTATTAATGAACTTAAAGAAAAAACCTCAGGAATATATTTTTCAACCAGAGTAGACGCTAAATCCTTATACGAACATTTTCCATGGATAAAGGAACAAATTCCACCAGAACGAGTAATAGATGCAACCAGAAGTATCGCACCTAAGGAAAGGGATCTCGCATATGTCATCAATTATTCTTCACTACCCGATTTTCTTAAAGGCCTCTACTCAATAGTACATAAAATATCACAGCAACAAACACCCCTAATAATCGTAGATAGTATTGATGCACTTGCTGCAAACGTTAAAATGCCTATTGAAGAAACATGTTCACGGCTCGTAAACTTCGCTGAAAGCATGAACTCCCAAATGATAATTGTAACTGAAAGATACGATACTTCCGCCATTGATTACATAGTTGACGGTATAATCAAGCTTGAGAGAAGATTTATTGAAAACAGGCTTCTAAGAAGAATGAGAATAGAAAAGTTAAGGGGCACAGAAATACGTAATCCTACATATTATTTCACCCTGCAAAACGGAAAATTCCAATACTTCAAAAAACTTCCAACCTATCATCTAATAGACGGTTCCTACGAATATGCTCATCATCCGCCAATAAGAGATAGTGAAGATACAAAGTTTTTCGATAGCGGTAAGTTTAGTTTTGGCACTGAAGCTATGGATGAAGTTTTTGGTGGAGTTAGAAGAGGAAGTCTTATACTCTTTGAGGTAGACGATAAAATGACCATGGAAGATGTCATTACAGTGACTTTTCCCATCGTAGAGAATTTTCTTACACAAAAACGCTACGTATTAATGTCACCTAGCGAAAATCTGCATCCTGACTTCCTTTTTAAATCGCTCAATAAACTCGTAGGTGAGGAGGTAACTTCAAAATATTTCAAATACCTTGACAAAATACTACAATACGTTGAACAAGACAATGATATCATAAAGACACAACGTAAAAGTAAAAGAATTTTAAAATTTCTCACCGATGCAATTAACAAACTCAAGGTAGAACATGGAAACCCTTTATCCCTATTATATTTGTTCATAGATACCTTGGAATCACTTGCCGATGTTAATAATGTTTTCAGAGTTTTATCAAGCATTGCTGCAAAGACAAAGAAAGAGGGTGATCTTTGCATTGCATTAAAATTGGTAAGCGGTAGGAAGGGAGATGAATACTACAGGAAGATTGCAGATGTTGTCATTAAACTGTTTACTCTCAACGGTATTACCTTCCTATATGGAATTAAGCCTTTTACAAAAATCTATAACGTAAACGTTGACCTAACACTCCCACATCCCAAACTAGTACTAACACCAGTAGTATAACATCTTAAACATTGCACGACAGTTATTGAGTAATTTTCCTCAACACTTTTCCGTTCAATGTACCTTTGTGCTTTCCCTTTTCAACAGTTATTTTACCATTTACAATTACATACTCTATCCCTACAGGATAACTGTAAGGATTTTCATATGTTGCCGTATCTCTGATTCTTTGAGGATCAAATATTACAATATCAGCGTAAGCCCCTTCTTTAATTACACCTCTACCCGGTATACCTAGTTTTTTCGCTGCCATAGATGTCATTTTTCTAATAGCTTCTTCCAATGCTAACACGCCCTTTTCCCTTACATATACCCCTAAAACCCTTGGAAATGATCCAAATCCCCTCGGATGAGTTAACCCTATCCTAGAGATGTCAGAGAGGGATAACGCCTCACTATCTGTACATATCATCGATAATGGATGTTTCATAACCGTAATAACATCTTCTTCACTCATTTCATGAATAATAACCTGTGCATTCTTATTCCTAAGAATTAATTCAAAAAACACGTCATACGGATCTTTTCCCATACTTTTCGCTATTTCCTCTAAACTTTTACCTTCTAATTCCTTATCACTATCTAAATACACCGGAACAATTCTATCCCAGCCGCTATCTGCGATACAATTATCCACTATATTTATAGAATTTTCTAACTCATACTTAACTCTCTCTCTAATATCACGGTTTTGCAGCCTTTCTTCAAGTCTTTCTCTCCCACCTTCAAGAACCCATGGAGGCAACAACGCTTCTAAAGATGTGTGACTAGCCGTGTAAGGATATACATCAAAACTTATATCCAACCCTTCTTTACGTGCTTCTTCAATCATTTTAATTGTCTCTCTAACTTTACCCCAGTTAACTACACCAGCCGCCTTATGATGAGAAATCTCAACAGAAATACTCGCTCTTTTCCCTATTTCTATGGCTTCCTTAACCGCTTCAATGAGGGTTCTCCCTTCCCCTCTAATATGTGAAGCATATAT
>Ga0180300_10001124_pt1 | contig 12313 bp, 11 predicted proteins | sample GuaBasSediGuay15_FD_121798 | JGI IMG/M metagenome (GOLD analysis project Ga0180300, IMG submission 121798) | Subseafloor sediment microbial communities from Guaymas Basin, Gulf of California, Mexico - Guay15, Core 4569-2, 21-24 cm | ecosystem: Environmental > Aquatic > Marine > Hydrothermal... | reverse complement strand
TTTCCATTTTTTTAAATTTAATATTATCTAAATAAATCTTACCTAATTTTTCTGTTACAATTCTATCTTCAAAAACAATAACCATTTCATAAATTTTCTTAAAATCTTGCAAAGGTTTCTCATATTCAGGATGCATTGTAAATAAAAAGAGAGGAATTGAGATAGTTTGCCAAGTTTTCTTAATACCATCTACAAGAACCTTTCCCTTCCTTCCTTCCTTATCCTTCAACTCAAGCCAAAACCGAGTTGTAGATTTCTTTCCTCCTTTAATATCAAAACATAAGTGAGTAAATTCAGAAACATCAATGTCATTTAACTTCATCCAGAAACCATTATAAGCAGGATAGGGAGAGTCAACATCATAAGTAAGAGTTAAAATTCTGTTTCCATAAATTCTTTCAATCTCATCTTTACAAAACTGAGTTCTATCCTTTGGGTCTTTATTCCATGCACCAAACAATCCTCCAACACAATTAACATGACTATCCTTCTCAAAATCAGCAATAAGCAACTCTTTTTCTCCCGCTCTCAAAAAAATCAGAAAAATTAAAAAAAACATTTTCTCCCCCTCCTAAATTTCATGTTTAAAAGAAAAAACCACACTATCCCCTATTCTTTCATGAATATCCATACCAAATATAATTCCTAAATTTTTAAAAGGATTTATCTCTATCCCAAAACTAAAAACAGGATACTCCTTGTTTTTATATCCAAAAATAAAGTCAACTGTCCCAAGTTTTAAAATAATCCCCGCATTTATATTCTTCTCCTCCTCAATATAAAAACCAAATCTTCTCCCCTCAAACCCTGCACCAAAATAATCTCTAAATTCAACTTCCTCCCTCCTTCCATCCTGCCAGTAAACATCATTTGATAAAACATTCTCAAGATATACTCCCACTCTCATGCCTCCCTTTTTAAAAAGCACTCCCATATCAACTCCCTGAAAACTTCCCTTTTTTTCAAGAGAAGCAAATCCAGAATTTATAGAAATACCTAATGAAAGAAATCTGCATACTCTCTGGGAAAAAACAAGTGAAAAAAGATTTTCATTATAAGAAAAATATTCAAATTTTGATGTTGTTGATAAATTTTGAAAACCAATTCCAATTTTTGTCTCTCTTGTAATATCAAAAAAATATGAAACATTTGCACTTCTTATAAAACCAAGTGAATATAAATCTTCAACAGAGAAATAAATTGCATTTTTTTTATTAAAAATATACCCTGCTGGATTACCAAAATATCCACTCTGTATTACTGAACTTTTATTTTTAAGAAATCTACTTTTTTCTCCATACCCTCTGAACTCAAAAGCAGAAAATAATCTCAGAAATAGAAAAAATAAAAATATCATCTCTCCACTCCAACCAATCCCTTGAAAATCTCTTCGGAAATAGAACTCTTACCTTCAATTACCCATATATAAACTCCATTATTTATAGCACTCCCCGGCTTCCATTCAAAAGAACAACTCCCTTTTCCAAATCTGTTTTCATACAGATAAACTCTCTCTCCTCTTAAATTGAAAACCTCAAATTTTACATCTGTCTCTTCATCAACTGAAAAAGAAATGACAAACGAATCATCTAACTCATCTGAATCTGGCGATATCAGTGGTTTTGAAGTTTTAAAATTTTTAAGAATATTTCCTTCTCTTTTAAAACCTTCCTCTTTCTCAAGAGCCACTTCATCTACCACAGCCCTTCCAGAACCTCCTTCATTTGAACTTACTGTAAACCATATTTTTCTTACAGATTTAAAATCAAATTTCTTATCAGATGTTGTTGAAAAATAAAAGAACTCATCAAAAGGAATGCTAATTTTTCTAAAATCTGTAAAATTAAGAACCGAAAAAAACTTCCTTATAAAAACAGTTCCATCTTTATCCTCAATTTTTACCTCAAAATTATTCTTCTCTCCTTCACCTTTTAAATAGAATGAAATTCTGTCGTATTTATAAAAGTTCCAAGATGGTAGAATCTGTATTGCAATCCAATTTCCATTTTTAAAACTATAATCAACTTTTAAACATTTTCCATCTATCCCTTCTTCTCTAAAAAAACTGGCCTTATTTTCACCCTCCTCATATAGATAAATTGGAAGAATATCTGGAGAATCTTCAAATCCTTCAATTTCACTTACAACCATATCCTCTTCTCCACTTCCAAATCTCAAGAGATCAATTTTTACAACTCCTGTTGAATTCTCCCATACAAAATTTATCTGTTTCAACTTTGAAAAATCAATTTCTGAAAATGAAGAAAGGTAAATTTTATACTCTTTATACAAAGAGGAAGCATAATTTAAGTATCTATAAACAAAACTTCCTTCCTCATCTTTTATCTCAAGTTTAACTCTTCCATCTCCTTTAATAAAGAAAGAAAAATATGAGGTCCTTGAAACATCTATTCCTCTTCTCTCTTTATCCAAAAAAATCCAGATTCCACACCAAGATGATGGAACATTATAATCCACTTCTAATGCATACTTCCCCTCAAATGAATCTTCAATGAACTTTGTTGAGATGCTTTCTGTGGACGGCATTATACCCCACTCACCAGATAAAACATTTGGAGAGGATCCATCATTGAAATCATCAACAATAATCTCATCTGAATTTATAAGACAGAACCTATCCAAATAAAAACTCCCCTTTCCTCCTTTGTTTTTTGTTATCGTAAATTCAATCTTAACAATTTTATCTCTATCTAAAACTCCATCTCCTGCTCCAAATTCAGAATCATTCCATAAATAATCAAGTGAATATGATAATCCTTCCAGACTGAGATTTATCCTCCGCCATGCATCTTCTGGCAGGAGATAAAAATTTTGCAAACCAAAAACATCTCCGTTAAAATCTGTAACTTTAAATTCAAGATTATTTCCATCTCCACTACTTTTACAATAAAAACTTAAACAGTTCCCGCCTGTTAAATCAAAATATTTATCCTTCCTTATTTGAGCCCATGCAGTAGATGAAGAACCAAAATCATAATTAAGTTCAATAGCATCTCCACTATAACCAGATACATTTTTTATACTTAAATTTGCATCTTCACTCTTCTCTATACTCCAATTAGAAATATCCTCCATTCCATCAATAACAGCGGGGAAAATCAGCAATGAAAAATAAATCAGTAAAATCAAAATCTTACTCCTGCTTCAATTTCATACAATATTTTCCCAAATTCAAAAGGATATTGAAATGCAAAATCAAAAATTGCCTTCTTAAATTCAAAACCAAAACCAAAGGAAATCCTACTTATATCACCTCCTGTCCTCAAATAAAACTTCAATCCTTCTAACTCTCTACTCATCTCCGCACCAAATTTAAATCTAATATTTTCACTTTTCAAAACTCCTATCTCAACAAGCAGGTTTCCAAAACGCCTACCAAAGAAAACTCCTGATTTCTGAAGAATTTTTTCTGTCTTCTTTAAACCAACGTCTGGTCTATTTGCGTCAAGAATAAATGCAGAAACTACCACCCTTTTATATTCTTTCAATATTCCTATATCAAATGAAAAAACACTCCTTTCATTAGATTTCTCAAACACAGGATCATTTTTTGTCCTGAGATCAAGAGTATATTTCTTAACAATATTCTTCAAACTTATTCCAAATCCAATACCGAAAATTTCTCTTGCATATCCGATGATTAAACTTCTCTGTAGATATATATCTGACACATCAAGATTTTTATATCCAATAGTAAAAGTATTTTTAGATAATTTTTTTGAAAAAGAAAGAGAAGAAAAATCAATTCCAAGTTCATTAATTTCAAAATAGCCAGGTGAATAGTTTATAAATATTGCATCTTTCGCATATATAAGAGATGCTGGATTGTAGAAAATTCCTCTTGAATCAGAATGAAAAATTCTGAAACTACCTGAAGTCCCATCTCCCTTTGCTTCATATAAAAACTCCTGATAGGACAGCAAATAAATTGCAAAAATTAAAAATATTATCATTTTGCTACAACAATAATTCCATAAACTCTCTTTCCATCCTTTTCTATCTCATAAATATACGGACCCGAAGAAACATATCTATCAGCATCATCCTTCCCATCCCAAACTGAAACATTATTAAGATTCCTTACAAGTTCACCGTTGAGTGTGTATATTTTTATTGTGAACTCTCCACTCAATCCAAACTGCACATAATCATTAATACCATCCTGAATTTCAGGTGTAATAATTTTTTCTTTTGGTTTCCAATCTTTAACACTTTCTCTTAAAACAGGAAATATGGCAAATTTTGAAAAATGCATTACTGTTGCAGAAACAATATTTTCACCGCTATCTACTTCACCTCCAATATATCTCCACTCATATCCATCCCAGTAAAAAATCCTCAAAGTATTTTCATCATAACCTTTACTATCTTCTCGACCATCATTATCAATATCATAATACAAAAGTTTTATAATGCATGGATCTTGAAACATAATCTCTGGTGTTATTTCATAACATATAACCGATCCTTCTGGCTCTTCAACTTTTCTAAAATTAAATTTAACTTCTCTTCCAATCCGAGGTATTAAAATCTCTGCTTCCCCATCATCAGGATTACCATCAAGAAGCTTTATTAACCCGGAAGAAAGTGTGATATTGAATTCATCCCTTATCTCTATGGAAAGTGGAGTTGGAGATGAAAAACTTTGATTAAAAAACCCACTGCTTCCTGCAACAGAATAAGTGTTCCAGTTTCCAACATTATCAAAACAAACAATATAATAATAAATCGTTGTTTTTTTATTTAATGGTGATATTTCAAATTTGAAATTTTCATTTTTTGTAGTTGAACTCATCAAAACTCCACCCTCCTCCCACCAACAGAATTTTACTTCTTTAACTCCTGAGATATTATCAACACATCTTCCTTTAAAAACAATCTTATTCTCTTTATCATAAATCACATCCGATGGAGCATAATCAATATAGATTCTCGGTATTTCTGTATCTCCCTGATATGATAACGAAAATGTTATTGTTGTAAAATATACACCTGCTGGCAATTTTCCTGTGAAATCTGCTCCTAAATAAAGATAAAAAGGAGAAACTGCTTTTTTATCTTGAACATATTGCTTTATAAACAAACCATCCATATCATAATAAGCAATTCTTGTATAAAAAGTGCTATAAGAAGTATCCCAATCATTATCATTTTTATCCTTTACATAAAACCACTGATCTAAAGTCGAAGAAGATAAACTCAAAGATGAGATATTTTGAGTATCATCATAAACCTGCCATAAAAGAGGAACTCTATATATAGGAGAAGAGGAAATAAAAACAAGTCCATTTTTAAATTCATCGCTTTCATTTACATAATTGTTATTCTCAGTAAAAATATCCAATCTCCAGGGAGATGGCTCTTCACCTGTATTAATTTCAATATACTGATTTGCTATCCAATAACCTGTTGACTTAATATTTCCAAAATCAAGTGTTGAAGTTGCCTCAGATGTTGAATAATCTATTACTCTTACACTAATTTCTGAAAATAATAATGAAATCAAAAACAAAAAAACAATCATTCTCTTGGGGCCTCTAAAAATACATCATCTATATAAAACTTTCCTTCTACATTGGCATCTCCTGGCTCCGGGAAAATAAGAATTTCTCTTATGTTTTTAATATCACAACTACCTATTTTTGAACTGTCCCAGTTCCATATTAACTTCTGCCAGGTACAAGAACTTGTTGTAACCTGCGTCCCAATATCACCAGATTCTGTCCCATTTTCATCTTTAAATTTTATGAAAATATCTATATTATTTGTTGAACTACTGCTCTCTACAGAATATATCCACATTGATATTGAACTTGAAGCGGAAACAGAGAAATCATGATTGTTTCCAAATGTATCTGTAAGGTCTGTACAATTAAAATATTCCCATTCTGCACCTGTTCCTTTTTTATAAGTCAACTCAAGTGAATACTTTCCAGAATGGGAAAGAGTAGATACAACAACATATGTAAATGTTGCAACAATTCCATCATCCCACCAGGAGGCATCGGGAACAAGATTCTGGTCCCATCTACTTCCATCGTTTTCAAAATCATCAATCTTTCCAGAAAGAAGATGCGCTTTTGCAGTAACAGTTGAGACCTCCATTGTTGTCTCAGATAAAAGCATTGCCAAAAATAAAATTAAAATAACCATAGAGAATAAATCTTATATTTACCCTTTTTTCTGAGTAGTTTAAACTTTTTTCTTTTTACTACATTTTTAAATCCATAAGGCACACCATAATTCATTTTCAAAATAACTCTGTATTTCCCTTCCCTTAAATCCTTTACTTTTTTATCAAACACATACCTCTTTCTTTCTCCAACTAAAACAGGTATTCCCAATTTTGTAGAAGATGAGAAAATTTTTCTTCTTCCACCAAAAATATCAATAAAAAACTGAGGTCTTAAATGAATATTTCCTTTATTTTCCACATTTACAAACAACATATTATCTTTAATATTCAACTCTATCTCTAATTTTGGCTTTGGCTTCAATCCTTTTGGCCAGAGATAAAATCCTGAACCTATCCTTGTTATTATATTCCCTTCACTTTCCGGAATAAAAAATACCTCAACAAACTCCTCCTTATTTACATTGCTATCATCTATCTTATACCCTATTCTCTTAAATCCATCAACCACAATCTCCTCATTTTCAATTTTAAGCCATTTTACTTCCGGTTCCTTCTTAACACGAACAACAACTCTTTTCTTAGATTCCACCTCCCAATAGCCACTTTCGCATTCAGAAGTTGTCTCTATTATTACCGGTTTTACTCTTATGTAAGCAAAACTACTGATGATAAAGATCAAAATAAATATTACCACTGTAATCTCCACTAGATGCTGACTTAAACTCTCCTCCTAAATAAATATAAACATCCTGATTATCTTCATCTGTTCTTCCTGAAGTTGGAAAATCTGCAAGATTGCAGTAATCTGGCCCACCATAACAGATATTTGCATAACTTGTTTTTGCATCATTCCAGTCAGGATCATTTTTATCCTTTATATATGCCCATCCTGTAGTTGTTGAACACTGAACTCCACCTGCTTGTATCTCATCATAAACTCTCCAGAGAAGAGGCAATCTAACAGTATTTGTTGCAGTATGAATAAGACCACCTCTACTTGTAGTTGTAGAACCACCCCAATTTGTATTATTTGTATAAATTCTTATTGCCCAGGAAAGATAATTGTCATTGTAATTTACCTCTATATACTGATTTGCCTCTTTGTAAGTAGTGGTGGATGGAACACTTCCCCAGGTAACTGTAGAAGTGGCAACATCATCACTCACATTTCTAACAAAAACACTCATTTCAGCAACTCCTAAAAGAGTTGCCTGTGCTGGAACTGAGGTTGAAACATCAACTGTCTCTGCAAAAAGATTAGAAAGAATAAACAGTGAAACCAAAAACCACTTTTTCACCTTACACCTCCTGTAGAGTCTCTAATTACCAGTTCTCCCTTCAAAAACAATGACTTTTCCCTCTTATTATTAATTTCCTTAAATAAAAGATTAACTGCTTTTCTCCCTATCTCCTCAAATGGCTGACGAAATGTTGAAAGGGGAGGGTCAACTGTCTTTGTTATATCTATATCATCAAATCCAATTACACTCACATCATCCGGAACCTTTATAGATAACTCCTTTAACCCTCTTATCACTCCTATTGCCATTAAATCATTACATGCAAAAATCGCTGTTATATCCTTCCTTTCTGCAAAAACATTCTTCACTAATCTATATCCACTATCCACTGTATAATCTCCATAAACAATGTATTCCTCACCAATATTAAAATCTAAAAGCGCCTTTCTATATCCTTTTAATCTATCAATTGTATTATAATTATCTTTCATACCTCCAATAAAAAGAATCTTTCTATGTCCCAGACCAATAAGATATGAGGTTATTTTATATCCCGCCTCAACATTATCAAGATCAACAAAAAGGACTCCTCTTTCTCTCACATTAATAAACACTGCCTTGATATTCCTCTTCTTTGCCTCCATTATTGGTTTCGAACCTTTAAGTGGAGCAACAAATATATATCCCTCAACAGGAAATTTTCCAATTTCATATTCTCCTCTTTCGACAAGAAGATTAAAATTATTTGCTGAAACCTCCTCAAAAATTCCAGTTAGAAGTTTATAAAAGTAATAAGCATTTATCTCCTTTTCAGGAAAAACAACACTTATCAATTCTGTCTTCCTCTTAGCAAGACTTCTTGCTATGGTATGTGGAGAATATTTTAGTTTTCTAATAACTTCTAATACCCTTTTCTTCGTATCATCCTTTACCTTCTCAGGAGAATTGAATATTCTTGATACAGTCGCAACTGAAACATTTGCCTTTTTAGCAACCTCTCTAATTGTTTTTTTCATGTAACCGTTTTCATTATATAAACAACAATCTAATTTGTCAAGAATTTTTTGAAAAAATTTTTCACTTGACAAAACTATATATAGTTTCTAAATTTGATGATGAAACTATATGTAGTGGGAGGTCCACATGAAAATCTGTGAAAATGGAAGTTGTAAAGTGGGAACTGTTTTATACTTTTTTGGAAAAGAGGAATGTCCTGAATGCAAAAGATTAAAAGAGACACTTGACTCTAAAAAAATTATTTATGCCTATTTTGACATCCAAACAGTTGAGGGCTTATCAAAGGCAGCATACTATAACATCTTTGAAGTTCCTGTTCTTCTTCTTGTAGAAAATGGAAAAGAATTAAAAAGATGGAAAGAAAATTTTCCTATTGAGGAAATTGAAAAACATCTTCAATAATGCAAAATACAAGAATTGCTGACTACTTTGAAGCATCCCTGATTGACTGGGAAGGAAAGATTGCTACAACTTGCTTTTTTTCAGGCTGTAATTTCAGATGTCCATGGTGTCAGAATGGAAAACTTCTTAAAAAAACAATAACAGAACTGCATAAAAGTATCCTTTCCCTTTTAGAAAATAAAAAAGATTGGATTGATGGAGTTGTTTTTGGAGGAGGTGAGCCACTTCTTGAAGAAGATGCAATTGAATTTGCAGAAGAGGTCAAAAAAAGAGGATTCCTTATAAAAATTGATACAAATGGCTCAAAACCTGAAATTTTAAAAACTTTGATAGAAAGAAATCTCATTGATTATGTTGCTCTTGATATAAAAGCAAGATTAAACGAAGAAAATTATAAAGTTGCAACTGGAACAAATAACTTTTTTAAAGAGGTCCTTGAAAGTATTAAGATTCTAATTGAAAACAATATTGATTTTGAATTTAGAACTACTCTTGTTCCTGAAATTATAAACAAAGAAGATGTGATTTTTAATTTAAAGTTTATACCAGAGAAAACAAAATATATAATACAAAAATACAATCCTCAAAATGCTCTTACACCTAAATTTAGAAATGTAAAACCATATCCTGATGAATATCTCGAAGAAGTGAGCAATGAAATAAATAAAAGAGGGAGGTTATCATGGGTAAGATGAAAATTACAAATATTCCACTTTATGTAAAAAAGAGGGATGGAGAAATTGAAAAGTTCAATCCAAAAAAGGTTCTAAACACTCTTAATACCATTAAAGGTTATGGAGAATTGACTGATTTTGATGTAAATAGATTATTTTTTGAAATAATCAATACTTTAAAACAGGAATTTCTTCCAGGAGAGACAATAAAATCTGAAAAGATTCAAGATATTATTTTAAATATCCTTCAGGAAAAAGGTTATTCAAATCTTTACAGAATCTTTTACTCATATAAAAACTTAAAAAAGAACAGAATCAGAGTTGTTAAAAAACTTGCAAAGGATGTAACTGATTATTCACTTCTTGTGACAAGTTCAAGGGAAATGATAAGCTCACCATGGGATAGAACAAAGATTATAAAGGCACTCACAAAAGAGATAGGATTAAAAAAGGATGAAGCGAAAAAAATTGCTAAAGAAGTTGAAAAAAGAATTATATCAAGTGGATTGAAAGTTGTTTCAACAAGTTTAATCAGGACAATTATTGATAACATCCTTCTTTCAAAAGGATATGAAAATAAAATCCCAAAGCACACTGAGGTTGGAATATCAACCTATGACCTTGAAAAGATTGTTCTTTCAAAACCAAAAGAAAATTCAAACATTGCAACACATAATCCAGAAGCAGTAAATCTTGCAATTGCAGAAATTGTTTTAAAACAGTATGCACTAAACAGGGTCTTCTCAAAGGAGGTTTCAACAGCACATAAAGAAGGGATAATTCACATTCATGATCTTGGCTATCCTGTAAGAGTTTATTGCAGTGCTCACTCTCCTGAATATTTAAAAAAGTTTGGACTCCGTCTTGATAATTTAAACATAATATCCAAACCAGCAAAGTATGCAAGAACCTTAACAGGACACCTAAATACATTCCTTGCAAGTATGCAGGCATTTTATGCAGGTGCACTTGGAATTGCCTACGTTAATGTATTCTATGCACCATTTTTAAGGGGATTGAGTTATAAAGAAATAAAACAGGAAGCACAATACTTAATATTTTCCCTTTCCCAGAGTGCATTTTCTCGTGGAGGACAGGTTCTTTTTGTTGATAACAATCTTCATACAGGAATACCAAACTATCTAAAAAACGTTCCTGCGATAGGGCCTGGTGGTGAATACACTGGTGAAAAATATGGAGCATTTGAAAAAGAAGCACAACTTTTCTTAAAAGCACTTCTTGAAGTTTATGGTGAGGGAGATGGACAAGGGCATTTATTTGCTTTTCCGAAATGTGATCTTCACATAAATGAGGAAACATTTAAAGACCCGGAACAGAAAAAACTCCTTGAACTTGCATGTGAGGTCGCATCAATTAATGGTTCTCCATATTTTATTTTTGATAGAGATGAGGTAACACTTTCTGCATGTTGCAGATTAAGAACTCAGATTAAGGATGAGGTGATGCTTAAAAATCCAGAAAGTATGAGGTTCTGTGGATTCCAGAATGTAACAATTAACATTCCTCAGGCAGCATATAGAGCAGTAAGAAAAGGAAAAAGAAATATTGAGGGGCTTCTTGAAGAGATTGAGATGGCTATGAATATTGCATTAAAAGCACACTTTGAGAAAAAAAGATTTATTGAAGAGATGATGAAACCATCAAGACCACTATGGGCTATTGGAAAACCATCACTTGATGGAAGACCTTATGTTGACTTAAACAAAGCAACCTATATTATAGGAATTATTGGGCTTAATGAGGCAATTCAGTTTATAAAAGGGAAACAACTTCATGAAAGTGAAGAGAGTTATGAAGCAGGTCTTAAAGTAATATCATTTATGTATCTCAAAGCAAAGGAGTTTGAGAAAAAATATGAACTGAAATTTTCACTTGAGGAATCACCTGCTGAAAGCGCAACAAGAAGATTAGCAAAGGTTGACCTTGAACTTTATCCAGAATCAAAAGATGTAATAAAAGGAAATATTGAAGAGGATGAAGCATATTATACAAATTCAATACATTTTGCTCAAGATGCACCAATAAGCTTTATTGAAAGAATTGAAAAACAATCAAGATTCCATCCTCTAATTGAAAGTGGAGCAATAATACATGCATTTATTGGTGAACAAAAACCTTCTCCAAAATCCATATTCAATCTTGTTGAGAAAACCTACAAAAATACTCAGTGTGCCCAGGTTACTATCTCTCCTGAATTTACAATATGTAACAGTTGTGGAAAACAGATGAGAGGAATTAAAAATATCTGTCCACATTGTGAAAGTAAGGATGTTTATAGCATTACAAGAATTGTTGGTTATTACTCAAGGATAGATAACTGGAATAAGTCAAAAATAGGAGAATTGAAAGATAGGCATAAAGGGAACTGGGTTTTTGAACATGGGAGTAACTGAGTAATTGAGAAGATGAGGATAAAAGTAAAAAGGATAAGAGAGGTAGAACTGCCACAGTATCAGTATCCCGGAGATAGTGGAGTTGATTTAATAAATGCAGAAGAAACTTTTATTCTTAAACCAATGATGAGAAAGGTTGTTCCAACAGGAATTAAGGTGGAAATTCCAACTGGATATGAATTACAGATAAGGCCAAGAAGTGGGCTTGCAGCAAAACATGGGATTACAGTCCTTAATACTCCTGGAACAGTTGACTCGAGTTATAGAGGAGAGATAAAAGTAATTCTTATTAATCTTGGAGAAAAAGAGATTGAGATAAAAAAAGGAATGAGAATTGCTCAAGGTGTTTTAGTTAAAGTTGAAAAGATTGAATGGAAAGAGGTAAAAAGGTTAAGAAGAAGTAAAAGA
>Ga0180300_10001123_pt1 | contig 12325 bp, 7 predicted proteins | sample GuaBasSediGuay15_FD_121798 | JGI IMG/M metagenome (GOLD analysis project Ga0180300, IMG submission 121798) | Subseafloor sediment microbial communities from Guaymas Basin, Gulf of California, Mexico - Guay15, Core 4569-2, 21-24 cm | ecosystem: Environmental > Aquatic > Marine > Hydrothermal... | reverse complement strand
GGACGCAGACGCACGCCGCCAAACGCTGATTTTTGAATTGAGTCTGGCTAAAATTCGTGGGGAGAAAAGGCCGGAGGCCCCGCTTCAGCGGGGATTTTCCGGCTGAAGCCGGACGTCCCACTGATTTTAGCCACACCCTTTTGAATTTGATCTGCGGAAATCTGCGTCCGATCTCGAATCTGGCAGATTGGCTGAGTAGCTACCAGTAGCAATTAGCGGCACACGTGAAAACGTCCCACCAACGCACGTGGTACGCGCCCCACGATACGTGTTCCTGCCTCCGTGTGTTCCTCCCGCTTGATCAGTCCCCGCCGATGGAATAAATCCACCAACTCCCCCAATTCGTAGGGGATGAGCACGTCAAGCCAGGTCATCTGCGTCTCCAATGCCCTCTCGATGTGGGTCAGAAGCACCTCCAACCCTTCTCCGTGGAGAGCCGAGATGGCGACGCTAGCGGGGAACTCGGCCAGGAGGGGGAGAATAGCATTGGGAATAGGTAGACGGTCAATCTTATTCAGCGCACTGACGATGGGCTTGTCAGCGGCTCCGATTTCCGCCAGTGTCTTACGCACGGCCTCGGCCTGGCGCATCACCTGGGGGTGGGTGACGTCAAGGACGTGCAGCAGCAGGTCGGCCTCGGTCACCTCCTCCAGCGTGGCGCGGAAAGCGGCCACCAACTGGGTGGGGAGTTTCTGGATGAAGCCGACGGTGTCGGTGAAGAGGGCCACGCCTCCACCGGGCAACTGGACGCGGCGCGTGGTCGGGTCGAGCGTGGCAAACAACTGATCCGCCACAAGCACACCGGCGCCAGAGAGGGCATTGAGGAGCGTGGACTTGCCGGCGTTGGTGTAGCCGACGATGGCAACGGTGGGCACGCCCACCTTACGCCGCTGCGTGCGGTGGCGTCCCCGATGAGCACGTACCTCCTCCAATTCGCGCTTGAGTTGGGCGATGCGCCGCCCAATGACCCGCCGGTCGGTCTCCAACTGCGTCTCGCCAGGCCCGCGCACACCGACGCCCCCCGTGGCTCCGCCGGCCCGCCCACCAGCCTGCCGCGCCAGGTGGGTCCAGGCCCGCGTTAGGCGCGGCAAGCGGTACTCGTACTGCGCCAACTCCACCTGCAATGCCCCCTCGCGGGTGTGGGCGTGCTGGGCGAAGATGTCGAGGATGAGCGCGGTGCGGTCGAGCAGTTTGATCCCCTCGCCCAACGTCTTCTCCAATTCCCGCTGGTGGCGCGGTGAGAGTTCATCGTCAAAAATAACCACATCGGCGGCGGTCTGCGCCACCTTCTCGGCCACCTCCCTGGCTTTGCCCGGGCCGATGAAAGTGGCCGGGTGGGGACGCTCCAGACGTTGCACTGTCTGGCCCACCACAACAATGCCGGCCGTGTGGGCCAGTTGCGCCAGTTCGGCCAGTGATTCCTCGACCGGCCAGTAGCCGTCGGACGAGGAGACGTGGGGGCCTTTCAGTTCAACCCCGACCAGGAACCCGCGTTCCCGTGGGGGACCGGTTGGTTCAGTTGGCTTGGCGATGCTTCACCTCCGGGTTAATGCGTAATCCGCGTGCTTCCCGTGCTGCCTGAGCGACGGGGAATAGACTTACAGCAGTCGCCTGCTCCTCGGCCTGGCGCAACGTGGCGCATCCCTCCTCGACCCAACCTGCGGCCAGAAGCAGTCGGCCGTACTCCAGCAGCGTGCGGGCGGCCTCCACCGGGTCGTCCAGGTCGCGGGCCAATGCCAATGCGCGCTTGAAGGCCGCCACCCCGGCCTCCCAGTTGCCCCGTGCCTGCTCGATCATCCCCTGAGCACGCCAGCCCGCCGCCAGTGCGCCCTGCTGCTTCCGCTCCTCTGCCAGGGCACGCGCCTGGGAGGCCCACCGTTCGGCCTGTTCCAGATCGCCCCGCTGGACCCACGCCATCGCCAGGGAGGCGCGCAATCCGGCGGTGAATATCTGCTGTGTCCCGGTGCGCGACTTCGCCTCTGCCCGTGACCAGTGCTCAATGGCCATCTCCCAGTCCCCGCGCCCGGAGGCTGTATCCCCCGCTTCCACGTAAAGCGCCACCTCGTGATAGGGGTGGGGATGCTGCGCCAGAAGCCGCAACCCTTCATCCAACACCCGCTCGGCCGCGTCCCAATCCCCGATGTGGTTGTAAATGCCAGCCAAAGTGGAGGCCAGGATCACCTGCTCGCTGACAATACCTGCCCGCCGCGCCAGGGCCAGCCCGGCCTCCCCTGCCTCGATGGCTGCCTCCACATCACCCAGTTCCTGGGCAAAGCAGGCCTGATTGTTGAGAGCGATAATCTGATGCTCTACCAGGGCACCGGCTTGCTCTATGTATCTGACCGACAGTGCTCCAGCCTCAAAAGCCTCACGCTTCTCCCCCCGGCTGTAATGGTAGAGGGAAAGCACCCGGTAACATCTCCAGAGGCCATCGAGATTGCCTGTCTCCTGTGCCAGAGCCAGGGCGTGTTGTAATGCTTTCTCGGCCTCCTCATAGTTTCCTCGACTGCGCTGGAGATCGGCCACATTGGAGTAGCCGATGATCATCTGACACTGGGCATCAGGTTGATCGCGGATGTACTCGAGGCCCCGCAGGGTGTACTCAAGGGAAGCATCCAGGTTATGAACGGCCAGACGGTCAGCGATCTCAAAGCAGGCTTCGGCGGCTTGAACGGGGTCGCCGACCTGCTCGTACAGCGCGAGCGCCTGCCGGAAGTACTCCTGGGCCTGATCGTAGCGGCCGGTGACGAAGTGGACACCCCGCGCCAAGCGCATCAATACGTCAGCCGTGCGTGCCGGTTCCCGCTCCCGATCCAGCAACTCCAGGGCCCGCTCGTAGTAACGGACCGCCTCGCTGGTGGCGTGGATGCGCATTGCGTGATCGGCGGCCAGCAGCAAGTAGTGTAATTCCTGCTCCCGCCGCCTCGCCTGACCGTAGTGATAGGCCAGGAGCGAATAATATGGCTCCAGGTTGTCCGCGTACTGCTCCTCGTACCATCGAGCGACCGCTGCGTGCAGAAGCCGCCGCTGAGCGAAGGCCAGGCTCTCGTAGACGACCTCGCGCGTGATGGTATGCTTGAAAAGATACTCCGGTTCCGGCACCAGTCGCTCCAGCAGCGTCAGGCCCAGCCGCTCCGATACGTCCAGGTGGGTCTGCAGTTCAACGTCCTCTATCGGCACCGGGTAGATACCCGCCAGTACCTGGTAGGGGAAAAGTCGCCCGATGACGCTGGCGACCTTGAGGGTAAGCCTGTTCCTCTCCATCAACTGGTCCACCCGTGCCTGCACCACCCCCTGCACTGTGTCCGGGAGACTGGTCCCGGCCGCCCGTTGCCGGTCGAAAACGACGCTGTTCCCCTCGGAGCGGATGCATCCCATATCCTGAAACATGTTGATGATTTCTTCAGTGAAGAAGGGGTGACCCTGGGTGCGCTCGAACACCAGAAGGACCAGTTCGTCTGGCACGCGGACGCCACCCAGCCGGTCCTCCACCAGGGCGCGGCTGTCCTCCGCCGTCAACTCGCTTAAAGTGACGGGGGTGTGATGCGGGAGGCGCTGGATCATCTGCCAGAGGACAGGGGTGGGGAGAGGCAGTGGGCGATGGACAAGGACGAGGAGCAGCCGGTCTTTGCGCATACTGCTGGCAAGGAATGCGGTCAGTTGAAGCGAGAGGTCATCGGCCCAGTGCGCGTCCTCGATCAGCACCAGAGTGGGAGACCGGGCTGCCTCCGCTTGCAACAGCGCCTGGACGGTGGCGAAGGTGTTGTCCCGCCGTGACCGTCCCTGCAGTCCGCGCGTCAGATCGTTGTCCTCCATCCCCAGCCCCAGCACCTCGGCCAAGAGCGGCGAGCGGATAGTCCAGTAGTCGGGCTGTCCCTCGGGGGCGGGAAGTCGGGCCAGCGTATGGGCGATCTGCTCAATCTGCGTAGCACGATCCTCGTCGCCCATCAAACCGCAGAGAGCGGCGACGATTTCGCGCCACGGAAGGTAGGGGGTCTCCTGGGCGAAGGGAAGACAGGCACCGCCGACGGCAACCCCGCCCTGCGATGTCCAGCGATGGAGTAGTTCGGAGACCAGGCAGGATTTGCCGATGCCGGCCTCGCCGCTGACCGTCAGTATCTGTCCCCGCCCAGACCATGCCTGCTCCATCACCACCTCGGCGACCCTCAGTTCCCGTTCACGTCCTACCAGCCTCTGCCGGTGGTCGAGGTACTGGCCGATGAATCTCTCCCGCCGACGCCGGGCGGACAGTACGGTGTAGAGTGACACGGCCTCGCGCTTGCCTCGGACCCGCACGGAGCCCAGATCGCGGAAGGTGAAGTGGTCGGTGGTGGCGTTGCGCACCCGCGCACTGACGATGATCTGTCCTGGTTGGGCCATCTCCATCAATCGGCAGGCCAAGTTGATCCCGTCGCCGATCAGCGTGTAGGCGTGCCGGTCGGGGGTGCCCACGGTCCCAACGAACAGGCGTCCACGGGCGATGCCAATACGCGGGTGCAGGTCGGGGGCGATGGAGGCGGCCGTCTCCTGTAGCGCCAGTGCGCAGGCCACTGCCCGCCGCTCATCGTCCTCGTGGGCCACAGGTGCGCCGAACTGGGCGATCATCACGTTCCCCTTGTCGCCTACCTCGATGTTGCTCAGCCAGCCTCCGAAACTACTGATACAGGACTGGGCCGCCTGGAACCAGGCGTTTAACCAGGCGCTGACGTCATCTCTGCCCCCGGACCTCTCGCACCTTACAAACATCGGAACGACCGAGCGGAACTCGGCCACGAATTCCTCCGGGCCGGACAGTTCGCGACTGGCCAGCACGGGGTGGATGAAGGGGCGTAGGAGTTCGTCGTCCACGACAGGCGACTGCACCGGCGAGGGGGGCACTGCCACGTTGAGGTGAGAGAGCACCCCCGTCTCATCGGCGGTGATGGCCTCCCCCACTATCTCCAGAACCGAGGGGTGAGATCGCACCTGATTAGGCGGCGCGGTAGACTCTGCCTGGACTGCTGCACGTATGGCCGGGCCGGCGAGCACCCATCGCTGGTGAGCGGCGCTGCCGACGATCATAAGCGTAACGGAGCCGTAGCCCACTCCCAACCGCACCGCCGGGTTTATGGGCCCGGCGGGTGTGTCCATCTCACCGAGGCGGTTCATGAAGTCCTGCATACTCAGCGCAGCAGCACAGGCTCGTAGCGCCGCAGTCCGCCGCGCCTCCTCGTCCTCCGACCCCTCGACCGGCCACATGCTGGTGATGGCATCGCCGCTGAAGTAGACCACATCGCCACCGAAGGAGCGCGTGACGCCCACCAGCATGCCGAAGATGGTGTTGAACGCTTGCTCTAACGCCTCGACGCCCTGAGGACCCCAGGTCTCCAGTTTCTCCACCAACGGCGTGGAACTCACTATGTCCGCGAAAATAACAGCGGCGCCAAAGGTGTACCTCTGGCCGGGGGCAACGGTGGCTGACGGGTCAGCCAGTCGCAGCAACAGCCAGTGGGGTACGTGAGGAGTGAGTCTGCCCGTGGTGGTATTCATCCTCTCCCTGTGCCATCCAGTAGATCAGAGTAGGGCAAGATGTCATCTTGTCCTACATCCATCCGCTTATCTGACCATAATGATTGTACGATGAAGGCGTGAGAAGGTCAAGCCTCACTGCCACTGGATCACCCAATGACCTTCACCGCTCCTGCTGTCCCGTCCACCGTGACCACCTGGCCGGTACGCAGGAGGCGGGTGGCCCCTTCGACCCCGACGACGGTGGGGATGCCGTACTCCCGCGCCACCACCGCACCGTGAGACAGGAGCCCCCCAGCCTCGATGACCAGCCCGGCGGCCAGGTTGAAGAGGGGCGTCCAGCCGGGGTTGGTGTAAGGGGCTACCAGAATCTCTCCCTCCCGCAGTGCCCGGGCCTCCTCCAGGCTGCGCACTACCCGCACCGGACCGCTGGCGCGACCGCTGGAACAGGGGATGCCCTCTAAGCGTCTCCCTCCCGTCGGCTCCGGTGTAGCGATGCGGGCCCCGCGTCCGATGACGCCGGGCGGCTCGAAGTTGCGGTAGGCGGTACGCAGCCGCAGATAGCGCTCAATCGCCTGCCGAATCTCCTCCGGTCCCGATCGTCCCTCCAGCGCCGCCTCGATCTGCTCCCAACGCAGCAAGAAGATCTCATCCGGCTCCCGCAGGAGGCCCGCCGTCGCCCAGCGGCGGCCCAACTCCAGGAAGAAGCGGCGACAGTGGTAGAAGGCCATCGAGGCCACCACGCGCATCTCCTCCCGCCACCAGACGTAGCGGCGCACCCGTTCCAACTGCTGGCGGAAGGAGCGGCGAGCGAAGGGCCACAGCCGCCGCCAGCCCCGCGAGAGGGCCGCCAGTGCCCGCGTCTCCGCTGCCTGTGCCGCCTCTCGCTGTGTCGAGAGTTGCTGGGCCGGGTTCTGCGGCGGTGTGATACCGTCACGCCCTATGGCGCGGGCGTAGGCCTGGAGTGTCACCAGCACGAAGGAGGGATCCTCGTCCCACCGGGGCACCGCCAGGTCCTCGTCCACCGTGCTCATGTAGCGGTACCGCCGGATGAAGGCTTCCACCTCTGCCCAGAAAGCACGGCCGGCGGGGGTGGCCTGGAGCCGCCGGGGGATCCCCTCTGGCTCCCCCTTGACTACGGCAGCCGCCACCTCCGGCTCCTCACACGCCTGGCGGGCCAAGGCCCACAACTCCAGTGTGGGCTTCGCCGTCCTCACGTCCCCCAGGCCGGTGATGAGGTCCCCATAGGCGATGGGCTCCTCCTCCGGCGGGAGGCGCTGGTTTAGATGAGATAGGGTCAGTTCAAAGTCGTCCTGGGCCTGCGTGGCGAGGAGGGTGACGGTGATGGAGACATGGTTGGCCTGCCCGTGCAGGTCGAACATGCGGTGCACCCAGTCGGTCAATTCGGCGTCGGAGAGGGCGGCGGGGTCCACGGCAGCGATGGCCGGCTCCTCCTCGTGGCGGAAGTGTTCGGCGAAGGCCGCTGCTTCCTGCCAGCAGGTCGTGTACCGCTTGTTGAGGGCGAAGAGCACGGGCAAGGCACGCAGGATGGTACGGGGCGTCCAGGGGGTGGTGAGGCCGTCTCCCTCATAGGTGGGCTCGATGCCCACGGTGGCGTCGAAGGTGCGCTCCTTGAAGCCAGGGATGACGGCGGCGAATCGTTTGACCAGCCCCACGTTCCAGTACCCCCGCCCGAAGAAGGGCCGCCCCCAGATAGTGCCAGGTGGGGCCTCCCCCATCTTAAGGTCGCGGAAAAGGGTCGCCAGCGCCCGCCCGTACTCCCGCTCCAGGCTGATGGAGAGGGAGAGGGGGGAGGCAAAGCCCGGCAGGACCTCCCGGTAGTTGGCGGAGGTCCATTGACCCAACTCGGGATCGAACTGGAAGGCGGTCAGTGGGCGGGCCTGGAGTACGAAGAAACGACCGTCGGCCAGCGCCCACTCGACGTCCTGAGGGTAACCGTAAAACGCCTGCACCCGGTAGCCCAGTTCGGCCAGTTCCAGGAGTTGCGCTTCATCCAAGACCGGGTAACCCCGCCGGTCGGCGGGCACCGGGGCTTCCTGCACACCGCCTTCGTTGGCGGTGATCAGCATCATGGGTGGATCGGCCAACTCGCGCCGCAGGACGGCGCGGTCGTAGGGGTTTACCACGTAGCGATCCGGCTCGGCCCGGCCGGCGACCAGCGGCTCCCCCAGCCCCCAGACGGCCTCGACCATCATTTCCTCCTCTTTGCCGGTGAGGGGGTTGAGGGTGAAGATGACCCCGGCCGCCTCCGCCGGTACCTGCTGCTGGACGATCACGGCCATTTCCACCCGGTCGGGATTCAGGCCGTGACGGGTGGCGTAGGCCCGGGCGCGCTCGTTCCACAATCCGACCCAGCAGGCGCGGATCGCCGTCAGCAGATTCTCCAGCCCGACGACGTTGAGGAAGGTGTCGTACTGACCGGCGAAGGAGGCTTCGGGCAAATCCTCGGCGGTGGCGGAGGAGCGGACGGCGGCGGGGATGGCCCGATACGCCTCTCTCACTGCCTCCACCACCTCCGGCGGCATCTCCGCCTCCGCTAGCGTGTCGGGGTCGGTGGTGCCCGCATCCAGGCCGTTGGCGGTCAGGAAGGCGCGGTAGGCAGCGGTGGTGACGCAGAAGCCGGGGGGCACCGGCAGGCCGGCGCGGGCCAGTTGGGCCAAGCGGAGGGCTTTGGCCCCCACGCGCAGAGCATCGTCTTCTCCGATCTGATCTAGGGTAAGGACGAACATCGTGACTCCGCTTATCCGTTTCTCATCTCACAGAGTGAGGGGCAGGAGGAGTTCGGGCAGCGCGTCCAAATCCATCTGGCTGAGCATCTCACACGACCGGTCCAACGCCGAAAGCACATAGTCCACCTCATCGGGCTGGATGATGAGTGGCGGCATGATCTGGATGGTCGAGGGGCGGAAGTCGGCGAAGACGGCCAAGACGCCGTTCGCACCCAGCGCCATCGTCATCAACGGCCCCAGCCGGTCGTCGCACAACTCGAAGCCGATCATCAGCCCCCGCTGGCGCACCTCGGCGACTATGGGATGGCGGGCCTTCAGGTCCGCAAAGCCGGCCGCGAACCGCTTCCCCATCGCCCGCACGTGTTCGAGGAAGCCGGGCTCGGTGATCTGGTCCAGCATCGCCAGCGACGCCACGCAGCCCAGCGCCGCGCCGCCGAAACTGGAGAGGTGGATGAAGGGGTTCTCCTGGAAGAAGCGGTCCAGGTGGGGGCGGTGGCAGGTGGCGGACATGGGGTAGACTCCGCCGCTGAGTCCCTTGCCGATGACCAGGACATCGGGCACGACGCCCCACTCCTCAATGGCCCACATCCGGCCGGTGCGGCCCAGCCCGGCCTGCACCTCGTCGAGGATGAGGACGGCCCCGGCGCGGTCGCAGAGAGCACGCACGCGGGGGAAGTAGTCGTCCGGTGGGATGAGGATGCCGGCGGTGGCGGGGATGGTCTCGATGATGACCGCCGCCGTCTCCTCGTCCACCACCCGCTCCAGTGCGTCGGCGTCGCCGAAGGGAACCTTGAGGAAGCCGGGCGGCATGGGGCCGAACTTGCTGCGGAAGACGTCCTCCCCGGCAGCGAGGGCGAAGCCGGTGTGGCCGTGGTAGCCCTTGCGCACGGAGATGACCTTGGGACGGCGGGTGTAGCCCCGCGCCAGTTTGATCGCTACGTCAATCGCCTCCGCGCCGCCGGGGGAGAAGGTGGTGTACTGGATGTCGCCAGGGGTGAGTTCGGCCAGACGTTTGGCCAGCACGGCCCGCATCTCGCTCATCAGCATGTGGTCGCCGACGTCCAGTTCGTCCAGCGCCCGCTTGACGGCCTCGACGACGCGGGGCGGGCGGTGGCCCAGGTTGAAGACGCCGCCGGAGGTGCGGCAGTTGAGCAGGCGTCGGCTGCCGTCCACGTCCCACAGCCACACCCCCTCCCGGCGGCCCGGCACGAAGTCCACCCCCATCTGCCGGTAGACTTCCACCCGGCCGGGGTTGACGTAGCGGGCATAGTCCTCAATGATCTGCTCTTTGGGTTGCTGGGCAATGTAAGTCATCAGTTCCTCCTCAAGTTTATCTTGACCGATGCAGCAAGCGAGGTTATAATGATATGCGAGACTGTACCAAAAGGATGAAAGCGTGAGAGTATATCAGTTCACTGTAATCATCGAGCGCCAGCCTGAAGGTGAATATTTGGTCTCGGTGCCGGCCCTGCCGGGCTGTTACACCGAGGGGCGCACCCTGGAAGAGGCACGCGAGATGGCTGTTGATGCCATCCGTGCCTATTGCGCCAGTTTACTCAAACATGGTGACCCGATCCCTGTCGAATTCCCCCGGGAGCAATTCGTCGGGCGGCTGAGCGTAGACCTGGAGCCCGCGTGATGCCCCGTCTGCCCACTGTGAAGCCGCGCCAGGTCATCCGGGCCCTGGAGCGTGTCGGCTTTGAGATTGATCATCAGACGGGCAGCCACGTCGTTCTACGGCGTGCCGATGACGGTTGCCGTGTGATCGTACCCTGGCATAACCGCGATTTAGGCCGTGGGTTGACACTCCGAATCGTCAAGAGCGCCGGCCTCACCCGCGATGAATTCATCGAGTTGCTCAGGTAACACCTCACTGGCCTCTGGAACTCAGAACGCAAAGACGGCTTTAACGAGGTGATGGCGCGACTTGTGCGTCGCCATCCCCAGCGCCTTCCGATAATCCTCCAGCCGAAAGCGGTGGGTGACCAGTGAGGCCAGATCCACCTTCCCCTGCGCCATCAAGTCGAGCGCGAGTTGCATCGTGCGCACCCGCCGCCCCCGCCAAGTCTCGAAGCCGTAGGCGTAACTTCCCTGGACGGCGATCTCCTTCAGCCAGATGGGGGCCCAATCAATCCCTTTGGGGATCGCCGCCAGCCCCAGCACGACCATCGTGCCGCCCTCGCGGGTGAAGCGGATGGCTGTATCCAGGCTGGCATCGCTGCCGACGCACTCGTAGACCACCTCCGCCCCGCCGGAGACGAGGGGCTTGCCCAGGAGGGGGCGATGGAGGCAGGCGGAGAGGTCCTCCGCCAGCGCCTCGTCGTCGCCGGGCCGGAGCATCTCGTCGGCCCCGTAGCGGCGGGCCAGTTCGGCCTGGAAGGGGTGCTTGGCGACGACGATGACGCGGTTGGAGTAGTCCAGCGCCCGTAGCGCCGCCACGACGCACAGGCCCACGACGCCCGCGCCCAGCACCAGCGCCGTGCCACCCTCCGGCGGCGGGTTGCGCAGGACGGCGTGGAGCGCGACGGAGAAGGGCTCGCTCATCAGCGCGTTCTCGTCGTTCACCTCCTCCGGGGGGCGCAGGAGTTGGCTTTGGTGAGCGACGAAGTTCGGGCTCCAACTGCCGCCGGTGCCGGCGCAGTAGCCGGTGAAGGTGCCGGCTCCGACGGTCCCCTCGGTGCGCCGCTCGCAGACGGCGGGGTCGCCCCGGGCGCAGGCCGGGCAAGGGTCGGCGAAGCCGCGCACCGCGCAGCCCAAGAGCGGCTCCACGACCACCCGCTCCCCCACGGCGAACCCCTCCACCGCCGGGCCGAGTTCGGCGATGGTGCCCACGTTCTCGTGGCCCAGCGTGAAGGGGAAGGAGGCGTAGGCGGAGGTCGAGGGGCTGTCGTGGAGGGTGATGGTGTTGAGGTCGCTGCCGCAGATGCCGCCGTAGCGCACGCGCACCCGCACCCAATCCGGGCCGGGCAGCGGTGGCTCGGGCACGTCGCGATAGCGCAGGCAGCCCAGGCCGCTCCAGTAGACGGACGGGAGCAGCCATCCCAGCGATTTGGCCAGGACGTAGCGAGGGATGCTGTCGTCGAATTGAAGAGCGTGCAAAGTTGTCCTCCTTGGTCAAATATTAGAGGTCATTGCCGATAGTACGGCAACTCCCAGCGGTCGAGTTGGTTTGCCGTGGCGCCCACCAACCGCCAGCCGGCCTCCGTGTGCACGACCGTCCACGTGACGTCCCACAGCGTGGCGAAGACGCGCCCGTCCACGTTGTCATAGGCGCGCACCTGGGCGACGACGGTGGCGCTATCCCCGCTGCGGGCGGTCTCGTGCACCGCGCCGACCTCCGCCGCGACGGTGGTGGCGAAGCCGACCGCCCACGTCTCGTAGGGCTGAGCGGCCTGGGCGGAAGCGCTGAGCAGGCCGTAGGCTCCGGGTAGGTCGCGGTCGTCCAGCGCCAGGTAGAAGGAGATGACGGCGTGCTCCGGCGTGTCGGTGTGGTAGGCGTGGGGGCGGTCCAGGTAGAACCAAGCGTATCGCTCCCAGGTCCAGGCGTAGTTGGCCCCGTCCCAGGTGTAGACCGCTTCCCACACCAGGTCGTCCCCGGCCTCGTAGCCGACGACGACCTCATCGCTCAGGTCGCCGTCGCTGTTCTCCAGCCGCACGCCGGCCTCCCCCTCGAAGAAGGCCAAGAGCGCGTAGCCCGTCCCATCCCAGACGAAGATGTGCAGCAGGTCGGTGTTGGTCTCGGCGTGCCCCCAGACGAGGATCTCAGTCCTCCCGTCGGCGTTGAGGTCGCGCACCTCCAGTTCGCAGGCGGGATGCTCGCCCAGGCCGTGTTTCTCCTTCTCCAAGGGTTGCAGATCGTACCAGGCGTCCCCGTCGAGGACGAAGGCAGCCAACCGGGGTGGCTTCTCCGGCCGCAGGTAGAGCCCCACCCACTCCGGCTCTCCATCGTCGTCGGTGTCCTCCCAACGGAGGCACAGCGGCTCGACGGAGGTTGCCCCCAGCCGCGTCTCCCCCGCCGCGATGGTGGCGGCGACGGCGGTGGGGTCGAGAGTGGGAACGAGGGTGGG
>Ga0180300_10001122_pt1 | contig 12325 bp, 13 predicted proteins | sample GuaBasSediGuay15_FD_121798 | JGI IMG/M metagenome (GOLD analysis project Ga0180300, IMG submission 121798) | Subseafloor sediment microbial communities from Guaymas Basin, Gulf of California, Mexico - Guay15, Core 4569-2, 21-24 cm | ecosystem: Environmental > Aquatic > Marine > Hydrothermal... | reverse complement strand
GAATCTTTTTATTCTGGACGTCTATTGTTAGCTGTAAGGGTATTTCTATTTGCAGCTGCATGGGTGGGGATAAATCCCTGCCCTTTTTAATTTCCAAGGAAGATGTAACAGCACCAAAAAATTGAAAAATTCTCAGGAGCGGAAGGATTATATCCACTGCATCCAATAATCGTCCATGGATGTTATTCAGATTTCAAAAAAAGAGCTCGAGGACATCATCGAAAGAAAGGTTAAAGAGGCTTTGATAAAAGCACTCATGGAGCTTACACCATACGTTTCCGAAGAGGAGCAGAAGGAAATCGATAAGATTGCTGGCCAGCCTGAAGATTACAGAAATGAATTTGAAACATGGAATGGACAATAAAATACCACAAAAATGCCCGTAAATTTTTGGAGAGACTTGATGAGAGTAAAAGAGGGGCTATTTTTAGAAAATTAAATGAATTAGGCTGCTGGGCCCCGAGACATGCTAAACACAAAGGACAAGAAATTCCAATTTCTATGCAGGTCGTTGAAACATGGACAAAAGGCAACTTGCACGAACAAAAGTGAGAATAATGTCGGATTTGATTCTATAGCATCTTTCCCTGTTCTCAGACTGATACACCCTGTCAAATCTAATGTTTTGCAAACCCAAATTCTTGTTAGGAATCTCATGAATTTTTTACGAACTCAAAAGCCTCGAATGAAAAAATTATATATTATTTCAGCTTATCAAAAAATGGTGATGAAAAATGGATACAAGAGAGCTGGGCCTTTCGGCCTTGATGGTTTTCTCAGCGGTCATGCTATCATATAAATGGCTCTCACTTTACAACAAAGCGGATCCGGGAGTTATTTTCTTTGCCTTTCTGCTGACTCTCGCTTTGGGCGGGCTTTTCATAAGCATAGAGATGCGGATGAGGAGAGTTATGGAGGAGTTTGAGAATACAAAGAGGGCCATAGCCGTTAATGCTGACGATCTTGAAGTGAGATTCGAAGGCATTTTGCAGGCAAATCTCAGGCAAATCGATGAAAGGCTAGAGAATGTTGAAAGGAGACTCTATCGTTGAATTGCTGAAACTAAGGTAAAAAATTTAACCAGTTTAGCCAACTCTTTTTATGGGTTCGGACGTAGGAGACCTCTTCGAGAGGGAAAGTGTAAATCTGAACTTCTTCTCAGGAGCGAAAATCTCCGTCGATGCGTTTAATACGATCTATCAGTTTCTATCGATCATTAGACAGCCTGATGGGAGTCCCTTAAAGGATTCTGAGGGCAGAATAACCTCCCATCTTTCAGGACTGCTTTACCGTATATCGAATATGGTTGAGGTTGGAATAAAGCCAGTCTTTGTTTTTGATGGAGAACCCCCAGAGTTCAAGAAAAAGGAGATTGAAGAGAGGATAGATAGGAAGTTAGAGATGGAAGAAAAACTTCTTGCTGCAAAGGAGCGGGGAGAAAAAGATCTGAAGAAGTACGCTCAAGCAACAGCAAGAATGGATGAATATATCGTGGAATCATCCAAGAAACTGCTCGAGCTGATGGGCATACCCGTCGTTCAAGCTCCGTCGGAGGGGGAAGCTCAGGCAGCCTACATGACTTTGAAAGGCGACACCGAATACACCTGCAGCCAAGACTATGACTCTCTACTCTTCGGGAGCCCAAAACTCGGAAGAAACCTTGCTATAACGGGAAAAAGAAAGCTTCCGGGTAGAAATGTTTACATTGATGTGAAGCCTGAGGTAATCGATCTCAACAAAAATCTCAAGAGGATTGAAATTACGAGGGAGCAGCTCGTCGACATAGCGATTCTTGTTGGAACAGACTATAATGAGGGGATAAAGGGAATTGGAGCCAAAAAAGCGTACAACCTCATAAAAAAGCATGGGAGCATAGATGAAGTCCTCAAAAATCTGAGTGTGGAAATCGAAAACCTGAATGAGATTCGTGAATTCTTCTTGCATCCTCCCGTGACGGATGAATACGATCTTAAGTTCTCAAAACCGGATTCAGCTGGAATTATTGAGTTTCTCTGTGAAAGCCACGATTTCAGTAGAGAAAGGGTTGAGAAGGCGGTTGAGAAGTTACAGAAGGGGCTGGAGGCAAGTCAGGCAACTCTGGAGAGGTGGTTTTAGTGGAAAAGTTGGTGAAAAAGCATGAACATGAGAGAAAACATGAACATGAAGCGGACATTGATGTGAAGGCTGGAATAATAACTGTTTCAACCTCCAGATACGAAAGGTATGGGAGAGTGAGGGGGGTTGAAAGCCTCGCTAAAATCGACGATCCTTCGGGCAATGAAATTCTTAACGGCTTAAAATTTGATGTGGTGGAGTATGCTTTGATACCCGATAGAGGAAGGAAGGTAGTTAAAACCCTCCTTGAAATAGTTGAGAAGGTTGATGCGGTGGTAATCACCGGTGGAACGGGTTTAAGTCCATCGGATGTGACGATTGAGGCTGTAGAACCACTTTTTGAGAAAAAAATCGATGGTTTTGGAGAAATCTTTAGGTATCTTAGCTTTAAAGAAGTTGGAACTGCTGCAATCCTTTCAAGAGCGATAGCCGGAGTTATGGATGGAAAAGTTGTATTTTGCCTTCCTGGATCGAAGAATGCTGTAAAACTCGCTGTAAGCTTGATCAATGACTCGCTTAAGCATATAATTTCCCATGCCAGAGGTCTCAGATGATTGCCAAGGTGGGAAGATGAAGTATCTCTCCTGGGATGAAACTTTATTTCGCAATCCAGAGGTATTTGATCCAGAATATCTTCCTGAGGAGCTGGTTTTCAGAGAACAGCAGCTCAACAGAATTTCCTCCAATATCAAGCCAGCGCTAAACAGATCCCGCCCAGTAAACATGCTCTGTCTCGGCCCTCCGGGCACGGGAAAGACATCCTCCATAAAGCTCATTTTCAAAGAAATTGTCGAGAGTGAAATTCAGAATTTAGTTCCAGTTTACGTTAACTGTCAGCTCGTAAATTCAAATCAGGGCATCTTTGCCAAAATCTTCGAGAAGGTTTACGGCTATCCCCTCCCATCTTATGGTGTTCCGTTTCCAAAGCTCTATGCATCTATCCTGAAAAAGCTTGCAGAAAGCGAAAAGGTTTTAATCGTGGCGTTAGATGATGTAAATCTCCTTCTCGACGACAAGATCATGAACGAGGCGATATATGCAATCCTCAAGGCCCACGAAGAGGTTGAGGGTGTGAAAACTGGAGTCATCGCGATAGGAACCGATTTGAAGCTGGCAGCAAGACTTGACAGCAGAGTTGGATCGATTTTTCATCCCGATGAGATCTACTTCCCACCTTATGGCGAGATTGAGATTTTTGAAATCCTAAAAAAGAGATGCGAGCTTGGTTTCTACCAAGGGGCAATTGAGGATGAGGTAATCGAGAAGGTTGCTGAGCTCACATTCGAGGCTGGAGACCTGAGAGTTGGTCTGTATACTCTCAAAATGGCTGGAATGGAGGCTGAAAGGAGAGGTTCAAGAAAAATCGAACTTGACGACGTTCTAAAATCTTTTGAAGGTAGCAGGAAAGTTTTTTTGAGGAAGTGTATGTCGATGCTTGATGATTTGGAAAGAGAGCTTTTGAAAGAGATTTATTCAACTGATGAAGATCTTACCACGGGTGAACTCTTTGAAAGGTTTTTAGAGAAGAAAAAATTGAGCTATACGAAGTTCTACAATCTACTTTCAAAGCTTGAAAATCTAAGGGTTATAGATCTGGTCTTTAAGAGTTTGAAAAAGGGTAGAACAAGGGTTATTATGAGAAGGTTCGATTCTGAGGTAATAATGGGGGCATTGAGAGAATTCAAATGACTTTGATAGAATTTAAATTTAATGGTTTAAGTCAACAAAATGGGTGAGTTTATGACCGAAATTACTCGAACTCTAATTTTTGGAAGGTTTCAGCCCTTTCATATGGGTCATTTGAAAGTTGTGGAGTGGGCTCTAGACGATTTTGAAGAATTGGTGATACTCATCGGCATGGCCGATGAAAGCCATACCCTCAGAAATCCTTTCACAGCTGGTGAAAGAATATGGATGATCCGTGAAGCCCTTAAAAGTGAGGGAGTAGACCTCTCGCGGATAATAACTGCCACAGTCCCAACGATGAGCATCTACGTTGGAAACGCGTACTACATAATCAAGCTTGTGCCAGAAATAAAAACGTTGATAACGAGGAATCCGGTAATAGGGCAAGTGTTCAGAGGGGCCGGAGTAGAGGTTATTGAACCTCCAACTTTTAGTAGGGAGGTTTACAGGGGAAAGGTAATCCGGGAGAAGATTTTAAGGGGAGAGAGATGGGAAGATCTAGTGCCTAAGAAGGTTGCAGAAATAATAAAGAAAATAGACGGAGTGGAGAGAATAAGGGTTGCAGGTTACAAGGATTAAGGAAGAGACTAAGGATCGGGAATCGTAGATTTGCAAATCAAAAATTCAACCCTCGGGCAGAATCTCTAAATCATCCTTGCTGGGATAATTGTACTTCTCCCAGAACCCGAATTGAGGAACGAGTTTAAGGCATTTTAAAATTGGGTTCCTTATCTCCTTCTGCTGGATTAGTATTTTAACCGTACCGAGCTTGGAGTCTCGGTATTTTGAGCCTGAAATTTTTTCAAGTTCAACGGAGAACTCATCCACGAGCCCGATAGTACTTTTCATCAGGTGAAGGTGGTTCGTTAAGCCAGCAACTCTTAATCCAACATCCTCTCCGTACTCTACCAGTCCAGAGATGTTAACGCTAGCTCTTATAATCAGCTTTCCAGGCATTAGGAAGGGATTATGGGTGTGGGTGGTGTTGTCGTAGCACGTGATCGTTCCGGAAGCCCTCTCCGCATCAGCCATCTCCATCGGATCGGAGAGATAGTCGGAGATTACAACAAAACCTTTTGAAAGCCTTTTGCCCAACGATTTAACAAACTTCATCGCCTCTAGACAGATCTCGACTCTAGATCTTGGATCCTCTACCCTTTCAAGATATGCTCTCAACCCCTCGTTCTGCAGCTCCACGGGCATTTCCGTAAATTCCCCGTTCTTGTATGCTACATAGATCTCTTTTGGCTCCCTCTCATCCCTTAAGACTATGTGAAAGGGGAGCATGCTTACGAGTTTATTTGAAATCATTATACCCCTAACGTCTGAAATCTCAGCCTCATCGATTATGTGAACGTTTTCAGGCAAATCTCTCCAGTTAAATGCTAAATACCTGTGGTTAACGAGGTAATAATCAACGTCTGACATCAGTTTAGCTACCCTTTTAACGAACCCGTAATTCGTAATCCCGAAATCGTAGATGGAATTGCCCTCACAAAGTCCAAGCATCTCTTCAGCTGCGATAGCAAAAGATTTAGCAAATGAATCGAGAAATCGGGTTGAGTAGCTAACCTCTAGAAGAAAAGAGATCTCCCTTGCGGTTAAACAGATTTCCATAAACCTACTGAATGGGATCGCCCCTCCTTCCTCTATAATTTGAATTATCTTTTCCCTGACATCTTCACTCTTTGTCTTCGCTTTTTCCGCATCCATCCCTTTCACCTTTTATTTCCACTCTTTAGCCCTCTAATCCTTAAAGAAGAGACCCTGCTTCTTCGTGAGCCTTCTACCCCCGCAAAATGGACAGAAAAGGTTTGGGATGTGGAGGGTTCCTGAGTAGCTTGTGGTTCTTTTAACGATTAGATCGAACTCTGAACCGCATCTTGCGCAATACAAATTATCCAGTTTTTGACCCATAGTAAATCTACGTGCCGAAAATATTAAAGTTTTTTTAAAGAAGAATTTAAAATAAGAAAGTCCTTGGTTTGACGCATCTAATACTTCCAGACTGGCTCTCTCTTCTCAAGAAAAGCAGTCATACCCTCTTTTGCATCCTCAGAAGCGCTGTGAAGGGAGATTACCTCGGTTGCATAGTCAAGTGCGGCAAAATCATGCATGTTGATCTGTCTGTAGAACATTCTTTTTCCAGATTCGAGGGTTTCGAGACTGTAGCTTGCTATTTTTTCGGCAAACTCTGTTGTTTCCTGTTCGAGATCATCAAAAGGTACAACTCTATTCACGAGTCCCCACTCGTAAGCTTGCTTTGCCGTTATGAACTCTCCGGTTATTGCCATTTCGTATGCTCTCTTCCTCCCAACAGCTCTGCTTACGAAGACAACCGGTGTGCTACAGAAAAGTCCTATTTTCACTCCAGGTATTGCGAACAAAGCCCCCTCTTCTGCCACCGCCAAGTCGCACGCGGCAACGAGCTGACATCCAGCAGCGGTAGCAACCCCATGGACCTGAGCTATCACTGTTTGGGGGAGATCTCTTATACCGTGCATAACCTCATAACACCTCTTGAAAAGTCTCTCGACATCAATAGGATCTCCAAGAACTTCTTTGAGATCGTGGCCAGATGAAAAGACCTTACCAGCACCTTTTACTATAACAACCTTTACCTTTCTCTCCTCTTTTATCCTGCTTAGCAAGTCCTTGAGCTCAGTTAGGAGAGCGTACGATAGCGCATTTCTCTTCTCAGGTCTGTTTAGTGTAATTCTACCGATTTTCCCTTCTTCTTCGTAGATTATGTTTTCATAGCTTAAATCCTTCATAGAATCTTTCATGACCTCATAATAAAGTGGAAATCTTAAAAACTTAATGGTAAATTGCGGAAAATTAATATCTTTTATATTTTTTAATCTGATTATTTCATGATTGTTATTTAAAACTCACCTTAAAAATAACCTGCGAAGCTGTTCTTAGCTTTTTTCTCACCTTTTGCATCTCGTAGGGGTAGATCATCATCGCATCTTTCACAAACCTATCGAAGCCGAAAGCCTTTTTAAGAAACTCTTGGTGAAATCTATCCCTTATAAAAATAACAGTTTCCCCGCTGAGGTAATTCATCTCGAGCAAAATCGGCACGGTAAATCTGCTCCAATCCATCTCATCGATATATTCAGCTATGAATTCTAACTCTTTTTTCTCAATTATGTACTCGTTCCCATCCTTTGCCTTAATAGACGGATCATCATCCTCCAGCATGTCTTTTAGAGTTCTTTTCTTGGCAGGCATATGCCTGTTCATTGCCTCGATCATTTTTGCAAGCGCCCTTGTTGACATCATAAAGCATCACTCAAATTCATTTTTACCCCCTATTTTACCCTTTCCTTTTTAGTTTTTGCAGTCCTTTACCACTTTTCGAGGTGGATTAGCTCCTCGATTGGATATCTTCGCCTCCTTTCTGGAGATTCTGCTGGATAGCCGATAGGTATGATTGCCATCGGACGGGCATACTCAGGGATTTTGAGAAGCCTCGAAACCTCCCCCTCGTGGAAGGCTCCTACCCAAACACATCCGAGGCCAAGGGTGCATGCAGCCAGAAGGATGTTCTCAATCGCCGCCGTAGCATCTTGTTCTGCATAAAGCCTCCCCCTCTCTCCATACACCCTCATGCTCCTCGGATAGTTTGCGCATACAACCACAACAACAGGGGCTTCAGCTATGAACATCTGGTTGAGCGCTGCTTTAGCGATTCTCTCTCTCATTTTTTTATCTTTTACGATGATGAAATCCCTTGCCTGTAAATTTCCGGCTGACGGAGCGGCGTTTCCAGCTCTTAGAATCTCCATGAGATCATCCTCAGGTATATCTTTATCTTGGAATTTCCTTATTGAGACCCTGTTAAAAATTACATCAAGGCATTTTCGAAAATCTGAATCCTTTTCGGCTGAATTCATGAATACAATTCAGAACCTGAAAATAAAAAATTAGTGATGGTGGAATAGGAGTGTGGATAAGAATGTGGAATTGGCGATTGTGGTAACTAGCTACGCTCACGCAATGTCTCTGGATGTATCCAGATGTACTCCTTCTCCAATCTCAAATTTGAATAGATCGTTCAGGGGAGTTCTCCCCCTTATCTTTGGGATTCCGAATCTCTTGACATATCGTGAGCCAGAAATCTCAATGAATATGTCCATAATCACATCGGAGACATCAAAAATCTTGTTCAATGTTTTTTCATCGAGTGAATCTCTAATTACATACATAAAGATCAAACCAGATGTCTCTTTTGCTGTAGAGTAGAGGGTATTAATGAAGATCTCCTTCAAGCTATTATTCACTTTTAAATCCATGAAGAAATTTAGATTATCAATTATGATGTTTATTTCTTCCTCCCCTTGAAGAGACCTTATTTCATTTATTGCAAACTCCATTATCTCGTAGTCTAACTCTGAATCTTTAGATCTCTTTTGATCTTTCTGGATTTCAGCGTAGTAGGCTGAATAAACATCAATAAACTCTACAAAGCCATCATCAAGGTTGAGGCTGGAGAAGTCTCTTCTTATCGCGGAAACTGGTCTAGAAGTGTTAATGTAATACGTCCTTCTCTCGGTAGAGAACTGGTAAAGAAAACTTTCAGGACTTGAGGCGGGATCAGCATGAACACAAACGAGAGAACCTTTGGGGAAACCACCATCAAGATTTTTGTCGAGGAGGTCTATTCCCGTTGGGAGATTTTCATCTTTAAAAAGACGAGTTACTGGAATCTCTTCTTTTTTATCTATTTTAGCTTTGCTGGTGAATGAACTCATAGGGGGTTTTTTGACCTCCTTCTTCCTGCTTTCCTCACCTAAAACGTCTTTGATAGTCCAGCCCACAAGTCAACTTTAATTGGTTTGTAGATAAAATTTTCGTAACATCAATTATTATGAATTCTCTCTAATTTTTTGGTCTTATTTCCCCGATTAAGTCTCAAAACTCAAAACTTCACTTAATCCTTAGATCTTTAAGATCTCAAATATGGTGGTTCCTCCTGAAGCTGTTACAGTTCTTAATCTAGTTACCTCATTATTATTATGTAATTCAGAAAAGATTAACTTGTGATAGGAACAATTGAAGCCATGCGAAAGAGAGGTGGTATCATGCCTGTAAGGTCTCTACCAATCTTTTTAGCTATATTAGTCATGGGTGTAATAACACCTTATTCAGAATCACTCGCAGTCAATCATATTTCAGCGTGTACGATCATCGATGAGCCCGGTTATTATGTTCTGGATTCTGATCTTCTTGTAAACAAGACTAAATGCATTGAAATAAAGAGTAGCAATGTAGTATTTGATGGAGGAAACCATAGGATGGTGGCAGGTCCGTTTGGTGGGACATATGGTGTTTTTGTCTACCATGAAGCTGGATTGAGGAACATAACGGTTAAAGACACATCTTTTGAAAACTGGGTTTATGGCGTCTTTCTTAGGGATGTTGAAAAGACATCGGTTTATGATGTTAAAACTAAAGGAGGGTTCTTTGGGATTTACTTCTCCAACGTGGAAAATCTCGTTCTAAGGGATTCGAAGGTTGATGATGTTAAAAAGATAGCATTTGGGCTTGAGGGTGTTTATAAAGCAGAACTCTATAATTTACAAGCAAAAAATGCTACGGAAAATGGCATACTTCTTTTAAATTCAGAAGGTGTCTCAATTCATGATTCGGTTGTAGAGGAAAGTGGTTTTGGATTTTATCTCAAAAATTCTAAGGATATTATCGTCAACAAATGCAAATCGGCCTTTAATGAAAAATTCGGCGTGTACATCTATAATTCAGAGAACGTTGAAGTCCTCGGCCTTCAGGCTTTGGAGAATGAATTGGATGGAATTAAGATTTACAGCTCAGAGAACTGTAGAATATACGGGAGTGAATTTCTCGGAAATCGAGTTGGAATATTTTTTGAAGGTACGAAAGAAAGCAAAGTAATCGATAACACAATCTCGAACTCTGAGAATGGGATCTTCCTCTCCAACTCGAGAAACAATCATATCACATCTAACGAGCTCTCGGGTAATAAAAAGGGAATAATCTCAACCTCGTCCTCCTACAATCTCTTCAACAGCAATAGAATTTCTGGAGGCGCTGCTATATCCTTCCGGGATACATTTTCAAGCACGATAACAGACAATTGGATCGAAAATGCTGAGAAAGGAATATTCCTTATGGGAGACAGTCAGAGAAATCTGATCTATCTGAATTACATCTTTGCGGAAAGGAATACCTACGATGAAGGCAAAGGAAATCTCTGGTATTCTCCAGACATCAAAAAGGGAAATTACTACTCCGATTACGAAGGAAGTGATGCTTATGGAGATGGAATCGGCGATCAAGATTATCTGATCCCACCGAAGAATGTAAAAGACATCTATCCTTTGATGAATCCACTAAAGATGGAGAAAAAAGAAATTGAAGAAGAAAAAGAAGTTCTTGGAGAAGATGCAGGCGGAAAAGAAACAACTACTCCTCTACAATCGGAACAGAAGATGGAGGAAAGTCTGGTAGATTTCCAAAGTTTTGAGTTCCTTTTCGGGATCGCGGCACTGATTGTAATTGCTACGCTGATTGTGCTGTTAATCAGGGACAGAATCCTTTGAGAAGTCTGAAAAATGATGAACTAAATTTATTAAATTTATTGAATTTATATTTGAAAAAGATCTGGCTTTGGGATTCGCCATTTTGGGAAATCAGCACCGTATATCTTTGTGGTGTGACATTTTTCAGGCATCACGCCATGGTCAGCCACAAGCCACGGAATCAAGAGACTAACCCAATTTGTAAGTGTACTCGTCCTCCTCCAATTGCCTCTTCTCGCTGCATACTTTCTTTTGGTGGGAATCCTCAAGGTAGCGAGTTCTATGGAATTGAGACCCTTGTTATTTGCTTTGACAATCTTTCTTGCGTTAGTATTGCATAAATCCGATTTGTATTTTGTCAAAGGTGCTTGGGAAGTTCAAACGTCCTCTTGATTTTCATGCGGGTTTGGAACTCATGCTGTGTTCCCAATAATATGTGCGTTAATAATGGCTTCTTTCACCATAATATTGCGATGGTTGGGGGTTAAATAGTCTGTAAGATGGTTATAGCATGTTAGAGAAGAATGTGAGTTGACATCAAGGAAATTAGAAGAATTAGAAGAATTGGAGGGTAATTTGTTATAATCCAAACCGATCCAAACCACTTTACTTAAACGGCAATAACCATTTTCAACATAACCAAAACAATTTTCAATACTCCATCCCACTCATAGCTATGTTCAGTAGCCCCGAAGTATGGCGGGAGTTCTTCGAATCATACTATCAGAACGAACTCAACAGGCTTGCTGATGCGATTATATCTCTTGATGGGGCTGGCAGATCAATCTATGTTGATTTTCTAAGGGATTTGGCGATCTTCAGAGAGGGGAAGCTTGCTGAGGAGCTCCTCGAATATCCTGAAAAGGTAATCGAAGATGCATCCAAAGGGATCGAACTAGCTTTTAACATCCACGATGTAAGGCTTGAGAACTGCGTCGCCCGATTCATGAATCTGCCGTTGACAAGAAGAATCCTGATAAGGGATTTGAGGAGCGAGCATGTTTCGAAGTTCATCTCTATCGAAGGAATCGTGAGGAAGGTTACGGAGGTAAGGCCGAAGATTGTAAGAGCTGCATTCCTTTGTGGAGCTTGCGGGAATGAGGTGATGGTAGAGCAGGATGATGTCATGCTGAAACAGCCGTACGAATGCAGGAATTGCCAGTCGAAGGGGAGGTTCATCCTGCTGCCTGAGAAGAGCGAGAAAGTGGACAGTCAGAGGATTCGAATTCAGGAGTACCCCGAGAATCTGAGGGGTGGTGAGCAGCCTCAGACAATCGATGTTTATTTGGAAGGAGATCTCACTGGCAAGGTCAATCCTGGAGACAGGGTTGTTGTGAATGGAATCGTTAAAGCCAGGCCGAGGGCTTACGGAAGTAAGAAGCTCCTGCATATGGACATCCATGTAGAGGGTAACTCTCTTGAAATCCTCCAGCAGGAGTATGAGGAGTTTGAGATAACTGAAGAAGATGTGAAGAAAATCCTTGAGCTCAGCGAGGATCCGAGGCTCTATGAAAAGGTTGCAGATTCGATTGCGCCAATAATATACGGTTATGAAACGATTAAGCTTGCAATAGCCCTTCAGCTCTTTGGAGGAGTGCCTAAGAAGCTTCCCGATGGGAGCGAAATCAGGGGGGATATTCACATTCTGCTCGTTGGCGATCCTGGGGTGGCGAAATCTCAGATGCTCAGGTACGTTCACAGAATCGCGCCCAGAAGCGTTTATACAACGGGGAAGGGAACGACCTCTGCTGGATTAACCGCTACGGCAACAAGAGATGAAGTTGACGGAAGATGGACGCTTGAAGCGGGGGCTTTGGTTCTTGCTGACAAGGGTGTAGCTCTGGTTGATGAGATAGACAAGATGAGGCCTGAGGACAGATCTGCCTTGCATGAGGCGATGGAGCAGCAAACGATAAGCGTTGCCAAAGCTGGAATAAATGCGATGCTCCGCTCGAGAT
>Ga0180300_10001121_pt1 | contig 12331 bp, 11 predicted proteins | sample GuaBasSediGuay15_FD_121798 | JGI IMG/M metagenome (GOLD analysis project Ga0180300, IMG submission 121798) | Subseafloor sediment microbial communities from Guaymas Basin, Gulf of California, Mexico - Guay15, Core 4569-2, 21-24 cm | ecosystem: Environmental > Aquatic > Marine > Hydrothermal... | reverse complement strand
TCGTTCTGATCACCTTTATATCGCCTACACCCGTAACTTGCCTAATCCTTACGAACCATCAGTCTATCTTATGAAACTGGATAAAGATGCCAATATCCTCCGGGACGACACCGTCTATGTCAACTCCTCCTGGGCTGCCTATCCTGGTGACATCGCCATTGATCAGAAGCAGCGGTTGCACTTGGTGTGGATGACCACTGCTCCGGGCTGGGAGATTTACTATGCCATGCTCGATACTGCCGGCAATTTCTTAGTCGATACGATGAAGATTGTTTGCAAACCACCTTCAGGTGGTGCAGAATATCCACGAATAGCAATCGATGATTCGAATCTTGCTCGAGTTTGTTGGGATGACGCCAGGGGCACCTCTTGGGATGTCTACTACAAGTGGCAGCTCTGGGATCCCGAGGTGTCGGGAGGATCCAATCAATCACAGACTCAATTTATCTTTCCCAGTTCGGCCTCAAGGCTGGAGCTTAAGCTCAGCGAGGAGACAAAGATTGAGATCTTTGATGTCATGGGTCGAAAGCTCATAAAGACCACTGCTCATCCTCCCCTCTTCATCTGGTCACCCCCCATCCCCTCTGGTATCTACTTCATCAAACTCGACCAGCGGATCTATCCTTTTGTTTTGGTAAGATGAAGGGTTTAATTTCCCAACCCCTTGATGGAGTAAATCTTTTTCTCCACATTCACTTAACATCTGAATAAAAAGTGGAAAGGAGTCTGGACAAATGGTGATAATTAAGGAGAATAGTTTAAAGGAGGGATCATGGGGATGATCATGGTTCTCATTTTCCAGATCTCCTCACCCGGGGACTCGGTAGGATATACAAGGTATGATTATCAGCGTAATGGCCAGACCGCTTGGCAGGTCTGGTATGATGGTTCCTGCATCCATGTCGACTTTATGAGAGCACATGAGTCTCAACCTTGGCCTGATCGGTGCTGCGCCTATAACTTCTGGGAGAGTGGCAAATGGTTCGGTGATGTTGATGTCACTCCAGGCTACTCCGGCTATGTTGCCCTTGGGGTGAAGGCATCTAATAATGCTGGGGTCTGTGCCTATCACCATCAGGCCCAGGGCGATATCTACCGATCCTGGATCTCAGTTGATGAAGGTCAGGGCTACTATAATTTTAGTGTGCGTAAGGTCCTACCCCAAGAGACTACCGAGCAGCTCATCTGGCCGAGACTGGCGGTCGATGATCAGGACAACTTCCATCTGATGCTCCACTCCTATGACTATGAGCGGATCTACTATACTCGCTCGACCGATGATGGTGTTACCTGGTCGGATAAGGAGCTTATTTATGAAGAATCCCAAGCCAACATGTACCGGAATCTTGACGGCGGCGTCTTTGCTGACCGGTTCAATTCACCGGGAAAGATTATCCGTTACTGGACCGAGTGGACCGGTGAAGGGACTGGTGGTAATGCCGAGCATGCCCAGGATGTCTGGTATCAGATCTCGACCGACTATGGTGAGACCTGGGGGCCAAAGATCAACCTCACCAACTATCAACCCTCAGATACGTTCCGGGCCTTCTGCCATGTGAAGGCGATCTTCGATAAGAATGGTGATCCCCACATTGCCTTTCCGGTTAATTATTTCCTCAATCAGACGGCCTATTGGAGATCCTGGATCATCCACTGGTCTCCAACTACCGGCTTCTCAGTCGTGACCGGCCCTCATTCGATGAGTAATGATCCGGGAGGCTGGCGACTACCCTGCGATTTTCCCACCCTTGCCTTGAGAAGGGACAACGGCTGGATCTATTGTATCTATGTCCTCAATCGGGATTGCGACCTCTCAGCCGGTGGTTACCCCAACGGCGACATCTTCTGGAAGGCTTCCACCGATAATGGTAAGACCTGGCTCTCATGGGCTATCGGGGATACCGGGGTCAACATCACCCATACCGCAACCCCGGGCTGTGCTCCAGAAAAGTGTTGTGATGATGATTATCCCTCAATGCATCCCTATGTTGAGAAGATCGAGGATGAGTACCGACTTATCATCAGCTATGTTGAGGATAAGGATGCAGGTGGTTTGCCGATGCAGGAAGGGACCGAGACCGATAACCCCTACCGGGTCTATCTCTATCCCCTCTGGTCTGGAATCGCGGAAGGGAGAGAAGAAGGCAGATCTGGCCTTGAGATCTCTCCCAATCCGATCCAGGGCCATATCCGCATCCGGTTTTACTCCTATACCCCGAAGGAACTGAAGATCACCATCCTGGATGCTTCAGGGCGGGTCGTCTTCGGGCCAATGAGAAGATCGGTCTGCTGCCGGAGATACCTCCAGATCCAGGCCCCTTCAAAGGCAGGGGTATATTTTGTTGCGGTAAGAGGTGGTGATTTCTCACTGATCAAGAAAGTGGTTGTGATCAGATAGCGATCGGCTATAATCGGATATGGATGCCCTGCTCATCATCGATATGTTGAATGACTTTGTTGAGGAGTGGGGAGCCCTCTATGTCCCTCAGGCGAAGAGGATCATCCCCGCTATCAAAAAGAAACTGGATGAGGCGAGAAAAAAGGGGATACCGGTCTTCTTCATCTGTGATGCCCACAAACCGGATGATCCGGAATTCCGCTACTGGCCCCGCCATGCGATCGACGGTGAGAAAGGGGCAGCGATCATAAAGGAACTGAGGCCCCAGGAGGGTGAGTATATCATCAAGAAGGTCTCATATTCTGGTTTCTTCCGCACCGAGCTCGAGAGGAGACTGAGGGAGCATGGGGTGAAGCGGCTGATCCTGACCGGTGTTCTCACCAACATCTGTGTCCTCTATACCGGAGTCGATGCTCTGATGAGAGGTTATGAAGTTGAGGTCGATCCGGATGCTGTGGCAGCCCTGACCGATGAGGATCATCGTTTCGCCTTAAGACAGTTGAAGGAGGTATTAAAACCGAGATGAGATGGATAGCCCGATTCGATGAGATCAGGAAGGGGAAGACGACCGATGTCTATTTTGAAAGGACGCAGAAGGTCCTGAAATCGTTAAGGAAGGATCCGGTCGTTGTCGCCGAGTTTTCGGCCAAGACCCTTCCCTATGGCTATGAATGGGGGATCTTCACCGGGCTCAACGATGTGATCGAGCTCCTGCAGGGTCTCAGGATAAATCTCTATTCTCTACCCGAGGGTTCGATCTTCTATAAGGATGAACCGGTGATGATGATTGAGGGGAGGTATTCTGAATTCGGGATCTTAGAGACTGCGGTTCTGGGTCTTATCTGTCAGGCCTCCGGTATTGCAACCAAGGCAGCCCGGTGCCGGATTGCAGCCGGAGGCAAACTCCTCCTCTCCTTTGGGGCAAGGCGGATGCATCCGGTCCTCTCACCGATGATCGAACGGAACGCCTATATTGGAGGTTGTGATGGTGTTTCGACCATCCTGGCTGCCGAGCGCTTGAAGATAAAACCTTCCGGCACCATCCCCCACTCCCTCATCCTGATCACCGGTTCCCTCCCCGATGCCCTGAAGGCCTTCGATCGCAAGATCGAGAAGGGGGTGAAGAGGATCGCCCTGATCGACACCTTTGGCGATGAGAAGTTTGAGGCGATCGCAGCGGCCGAGACCTTGGGTCGGAAGCTCTACGGAATAAGATTCGATACACCAAGATCGCGGCGGGGAGATCTCCTTTCCATTATAAAGGAAGTGAGGTGGGAGCTCGATATCCGTGGCTATAACTGGGTCAAGATCTTTGCCTCGGGTGGGATTGATGAGGAGACGATTCGGGAGTTGAACCCGGTCTGTGACGGTTATGGTATTGGGACGGTACTCTCCAATGCCCGGGTCATCGATTTCGCTATGGATATCGTTGAGATCGGAGGCAGACCGGTGGCCAAGCGAGGCAAGCGTTCGGGCAAGAAGGGGATCTACTACTGTAAGATCTGTGGGATGAGCAAGGTTGCTCCTTTCGGGACCATCCAGAGATGTTACTGCAAGAAGAGGATGAATCAACTGATCAGGCTTTATCTAAAACAGGGCAAGAAGACATTTAAGCATTATCCTTCGGAGAAGAAAATCAAGAATTTTGTCGCTTCGGAATTGGCCGGACGTCAAGGCCTGTAGCGGAGTGGGCAGACTAAGCAGCGCTCCGCCTCTCTCTTCATCTCATCCGGAGACGGTATCAACTCCACCGGTTCGAAATCCTTTATCCTCGACTCCGAATTCCGGTGGGGGATCATCATCCTTCTCCGTTCAGTGAATGGGAGGAGTTTGAGCTCGAAAGGATATTCTCTCTTTCCCAACCAGGCAAAGAATCCGGGAATTTTCCTTAAGTTTTGATCTATCCTCTGGGCAATCCTGAGGCCGTGGCCAACGGCGTGGGCGATGGTCTTGGGACCGGCAACAACATCCCCACCAGCATAGATCTTCGGATGGGAAGATCGGCCATTCTTCACCACGATAAACCCACGTTGATCGGTTAGCAATTTATCCTTAAGAAAATCGATATCCGGCTCCTGGCCGATCGCAATCACCAGCTGATCCAGTTCCACCTCAAACTCACTGTTTTCAACTATCTCTGGTCGACCATCGACAATCCGGGTCCGTATGAAGTGATGGCGTTTTCCTTCAATCCCGATTGGTAACACCAAAGGGATAATCTCAATCCCTTCCTCTACCGCCTCCTCACGGTCCTCAGGCTCGGCCGGCATGTCCTCAGCCCTCCTCCGATAATAAATCTTCACCTCATTACCAAACCGGACCAGTGTGCGGGCGACATCGATTGCGGTATTTCCACCACCAATGACCCCAACCCGGCCGAACTCAAACCTTTCTCCCTTCTTGGCCCGCCTCAGGATGTCGATACCGTAGCAGACTCTCTCCTCACCAGGGATGTCCAATCGGAGTGGTTTCATCGCTCCAACCGCAATGGTAATGAGATCGAACCTATCGAGCAGTTCATCAATTGAGATATCCCTCCCCACCTCAACTCCGGTCCTCAATTCGATTCCCAAGGAGAGGATCTCATCGACCTCTTTCTTCAGAACGGAAGTAGGCAGTCGGAACTCGGGGATGGCGATGGCTGGCATACCACCGGGATACCCCTCCCGTTCCATAACGGTTACCTGATAGCCACGGAGTTTAAGGGAAGCAGCCAGTGAGAGTCCACAGGGACCAGCACCAACAATTCCAACGCTGGCGTTGCTCTTCCTTGCCTTGGGCCTGATCCATACCTTCTTCACACCGAGCTTTAAGTGCTTTATTGCCACGGGATCGTCATATGCCCTCCTGGTGCAGTGGTCTTCACATGGTGCCGGACATACCATGCCCAGGATCTCAAAGAACGGGATGTAGCTTAGTGGAGCGGGTTTATCCTGAGCCAGATAGTTGAGATAGATCCAGGGACGGATGCCGGCAGGACAGTTCCTCTCACATGGCGGAGGTTCATAACAGTAGCCCTTATAGGCATCAAGGATGTTGTAGAGCCAGATGATAATCCATACCACAAGGAGGGGATAGAAGCCGAAGTTGAAGCCCGTCCAGATGATCTTAATTAGAGCAATTGTCCCATAAAAGGTGAGGGCAAAAGCAATCCCGGCCCAGATTCTCCCTGAGTAAATCTGGCCACCACCGACCAGAAATACCGAGATAATGGTGCTGATTTTATTTTTACCATCCGACATAGACCGCCTTGGTTGGACACTTCTTAACACACTCGAAACAACGGATACAGTCGGCCTGATTGGGCTGCTGATAGACCTTTATCCCCATCGGACACAACAATTCACAGGAGTTGCACTCGATACATTTATCTTTATTCACCCTTAGTTGTAAGATACTGAAGCGATTGAAGAGTGAATAGATGGCACCGAGTGGGCACATTACCCGGCAGAAGAACCGCCGTGATGAGATGATAAGCAATAAAAAGAGGGCGAAGATTGATACCTTAAAATAATAGTGCCAGCCGATTAGAGGACGGAGGGAAGACTGGAAAGGATCCCAGAGGACCAAGGGGATCCCGGCCTGGGTCGAACCAACCGGACAGATCTTACAGAAGGCCGGTTCGGCAGTCAGGTAGGCCCCGATGACGACAAGGCCGAAAAGGAAGACATATTTCAGATTGGCCAGCCAGTTAGGGATCTTGAATTTGAAACTCTTAATGCGGTAGAGGATGTCCTGGAGAAAACCGATCGGGCAGAGATAACCACAGACCATCCGGCCGATGAATACCCCGATAAGACCTAAGAAGCCGATGACATAAAATGGAATGAGCTGGAGGGATAGGAAATGCTGGATCGATCCCAGGGGGCACGATGCTACCGCAAGCGGGCAGGAGTAACAGGTGAAATAAGGAAAACAGAATCGCTTCAGCGGCCCCTGATAGAAGCCCTCGTTTCTTATGATCGATTGAAAATAGTGATTGCCGGCAAAGAAGGCGATCGTCTGGATAATCCATCTTCTCATTCAATCCCCATACAGGAGAGGCAGAGGAGGTTGCCGTTGTTCATTACCTCAGCCGGATCATCAAGCTTGATACCATGATAGGTGAGGAGGATGGATGCGATCAGCACGATCAGGAATATTATCCGCCGGAGCATGGTCGATTATAATCTATCAGGAGGGCCTGTCAACTTTCGGGGTCCGACGAATGATAAAGTAGAGGATGATAATTAGGATTACCCCTAAGATGGGCCAGAGGAATGCGGTTCTCCGATGGGGTGTAATCTTGACCGTTATCTCTGCGGTAGTGGGCTCAACAAAAAGGGTGGTATCCTCTGGCTCGATCCCGATTCGGAATTTAAAATTTCTTATTACATTGGTTAGCAACTGGATGGTGTCCACGGTTCCGAGCGCGCCGATTTCAATTATGGCGGGATGAATTTTGACTCCGATATCATCTGGTTGACTCAGTATCCTAAACCTTAATCGTTTTCCTTCCCCCTTGAGGATCTCCTTCACCCTTATGCAAATAAGTGCGATCCTCTTTTTGGTAATCGTCACCGTATCCGGAAATTCCAATTTCACCGAGGGTTGGAATATCGGGATTTCTTTACGAGCCTTAACAACTGGTTTTATCGATAGCTCTTTGAGAAATCTTTTTATCTCCGCCGGGGGCTCAACCCCGAATGAGATGTAATAGGTGAAGACATTCCTCCTCCGATATTCACCGACATATTTTTTGAGGATCTCATCAAAGCTTAAGGAGTCTTCTTTATCCGGTGGTGGTTCATTGATCCCATCGGTGAGGATATAGATCTCTTTTAGCGATTTCGGCTCAGTGCGGTTCAGCGCTCTCAGCTTCGACCCCACCAGGGCGAATGCCTTAGTCATCCAGGTGAATCGATCCTGGGCTTCTATTCTGTGGAGCTTGGTGATAAGGCGGATCCGATCGGTGCTTGATCGGATCATTGCCTCCTCATGGATTCGGACATCGGAGCCGAAACCGACGACGATCACCCGATCGCCGATCTCGGTATACCGACCGATATAAGCGATGAGACTATCACGGACCCGGTCGAAGAGAAACCCCCGTTTCATACTGGCTGAGATGTCAACGACAAAGAATATAGTTTTGGCCGAGAGGGGGAGAGATAATAGTAAAAGGGATAGAATAAATCTGGCCTTCACGGTGAAGTATACTCACCAATCCCAGGTTGTCCAGGTTTACAACCGACATTGACACCAGTAGAAGGATATTTAGAATAAGCTATGAGAAAGGTGGCGGTATGTAATCAGAAAGGGGGTGTGGGTAAGACCGCCACGGCTGTCAATCTCTCTTCGGCACTGGCTCATCTCGGCAAGAAAGTACTTCTGGTCGATATCGATCCTCAGGCCAATGCGACACGAGGGGTTGGGGTGGAATGGAAGGGGCTGACCCATTCCATCTATGATCTCCTCATTTCTGAGCGGTTAGATCTGGAATCCTTACGACCGACCGAGATTGAAAACCTCTTCTTATTACCTTCCCATCCCGATCTGGTCGGCGCTCAGGTGGAGTTGTATGAAAAGGAGAGGCCAGAATTTATCTTGAAGCGGCTTTTAGCTCCGCTGGAAGAATTCACCTTCTGCTTCATCGACTGCCCACCCGCTCTGGATATTCTCACCATCAACGCCCTCACCGCGGCCGATTCGGTATTGATACCGATCCAGTGTGAGTATTATGCCCTGGAGGGCATCGAGAAGCTGATTAACACCATCAAGACGGTAAAGCGAAAGACCAATCCAGCGCTGGAGATCGAAGGTGTGGTATTAACGATGTACGATAGGAGGCTCAGGTTGGCCCAGGAGGTGGTGAGATCGGTCAAGGAGTTCTTTGGCTCCCTGGTCTATAATATTATTATCCCCCGAAATGTCCGGATTGCGGAAGCACCTGGTTTTGGTAAGAGCATCTTCGAGTACGATCGTAATGCAGTGGGGGCGAAGGCCTATCTCCTCTTGGCCCAGGAGTTCCTCAACCATGGACCGACTCGGTAAAGGCCTTGATGCCCTGATATCGAAGGGGATCAAAGAGGCGATAACCAGCCGTCCCATCCTCATCCCAGTGGATCAGATCTCACCCAATCCATACCAGCCAAGACGGGATTTCTCTCCGGAGGGGATTCAGCAACTCGCCGATTCGATCCGAAAGCGGGGTCTGCTCCAACCAGTCGTCGTCCGGCGCAAAGGTGATCGTTATGAGCTGGTCGTGGGGGAGAGGAGGTGGCGGGCTGCAAAACTGGCAGGCCTGGATGAGATCCCTGCGATCCTCAAAGATTTTTCAGATCAAGAGCTTCTCATTCTTTCTCTAATCGAGAATCTCCAGCGGGAGGATCTCAACCCGATCGATGAAGCAGAAGGGTATCAACGTTTGATTACCCAATTTGGTCTGAGTGAGAAGGAAGTTGCTGAGCTGGTTGGGAAGAAAAGGCCCACTATTTCCAATAAGCTCAGGCTCTTGAAACTTCCCGATACAGTGAAGCGGTATCTGAGAAGCGGTGCGATAACCGAGGGCCATGCCCGTGCCCTCCTATCCTTAGGTCCGGGATTCGATCTGGTAAAGCTCTGCCAAAGGATAAAAAATGAGGGACTTTCGGTCCGCAGTATCGAACGGTTGAGAAAAAGGAAGACAGGAAAGAGAGAGCCCTATTCTGATCTCGCTGAGAGACTTTCCAAACATCTCGGCCTTAAGGTCATGATCCGTTGGCGGGGCAGGCGGGGCCGGATAATTATTGAACTCTATGGTGAAGAGGACCTCGATCGAATCATCGATCTTTTCACCCGCTATGGAAAGAATCGATAAACTTCTAAAAAAACTCTCTGAGGCCGATGCCGTGACCGGGACAGAGGCGAGGATCCATGAGATAATCAGGGGTGAGCTCTCCGGTTTTGCCGATCGGATCGATTCCGACCCATTTGGTGATATCATCGCCCATAAACCGGGCCGGGAAAAGGGGAGTGCTCTCCTCTGTGCCCATCTCGATGAGGTGGGTCTGATGGTGAGAGAAGTGGAGGGGGGATACATCCGGGTGGTTGCTACTGGGATCGATGTGAGGATCCTACCCGGTCAGGTGGTAAAAATCTTGGTCGAACCTCCGATCCATGGGGTCATCGGAATCAAACCGCCCCATCTTACAACCAAGGAGGAGAGAGATAAGGTGATACCGATCAAAGACCTCTTCATTGATACCGGTCTCAGCGAAGAGGAGCTTAAGCGCCGGGTCAAAGTCGGTGACTCGGTATGTTTCCATGCCCCTTATCAAAAGCTCCAGGGTGAACTCCGAACCGGTAAGGCATTTGATGACCGGGCCGGGGTGGTCAGTGCGTTGGAGGTATTTCGCCAGGTTGACCCCTATTATGACCTCTATCTCATCCTCTCCGCCCAAGAGGAGTTTTCAGGACTGGGGGCAACGATTGCCTCCTATCGGATCAATCCCGATCTTGCCTTAGTCATCGATGTCACCCATGCCCCCCATCCGGACCAGCCTGAATATCGGGCCTTTCCCCTTAATAAAGGGCCAGTAATCGGGGTTGGACCAACCTTAAATCGTGATCTCTACGAGAGGCTGAAAGCGATCGCCAAGGAGTTGGAGATCCCCTATCAGATAGAACCATTGCCGAGGAATACCGGAACCGATGCGGACAGCATCGCCTTCAATCGGGAGGGTATTCCAACCGCGCTACTCAGTATCCCACTCAACTACATGCACAGTCCGGTGGAGGTGGTCTCACTGCGAGATATTGATCGGACAGTGAGGCTTCTGATTAGCTTCTTTTCCCACCGACCTTGGAAATAATTGAGATTGAAAAGAATTCTCCTTCATATGAGGCGGGTATCCGAATCGGAGATCGGATCGTCCGGATCGATGGCAGGAGTAATCCCGATTTTCTCGATATCTACCTTTATCGGGAAGAACCGGTGGAGATCGAGGTGCTAAGAAATGGCAGCCGCAGGCGTTTCTTCCTACCCCATCTCTCCGGCATTCGGGTGAGGGGTGAGTACCGGAGTTGTCAGAATCGATGCTTCTTCTGTTTCGTCGATGGACTTCCTAAGGGTCTCAGGAAATCACTCTATTTTAAAGATGATGATTATCGCCTCTCTTTCCTCTTCGGGAATTATATCTCGATGACCAACCTCACCCCTTCTGATCTGGATCGGATCATCTCCCTCTCCCTTTCTCCCCTCTATATATCGGTCCATACCACCGATCCTTATCTGAGGCAGAAGCTCTTCGGTAATGTGCGGGCGGGTGAGATTATGGATCAGTTGAGGATCCTGGCCGAGAATGGTATCGCCTTCCATACCCAGATTGTGGTTATCCCCGGCTATAATGATGGAGATCTTCTCAGACGGACGATCGATGACCTCATTCCCTTCTCCCCTTCATTGAGATCGGTAGCCATAGTCCCTGCCGGTCGAACCAGATACAATCTCGACCGGATCCCGGCGACAACTCCAACTTATGCCCAAAAACTGATCGGACAGTTCGAATCGGAGTGGAGAAGGTATGGTGATCTCATCCAGCTTGCCGATGAGTATTATCTCCTGGCTGGACTTCCGGTTCCTCCGGCCTCAGCCTATGGGGAGTTCCCCCAGCTCGAGAATGGCTGTGGGATGGTGGCAAAGCTCTATCAGGAGCTCTCCAATTTGACCGGGATGGCATCGGCCCCAGTCGATCTCTATCTCATTACCGGCTCTTCGCCCCGGGACTTCTTAGCGCCACTTTTGGCAAAATTGAATCTTCCCGAAGACCGGGTGATCCGAATCGAAAATCGACTTTTTGGGCCAACCGTCTGGGTTTCCGGTCTCATCCCGGGAACCGATCTCCTGAACCAGATAAAGGGGAGAAGCGGCCGATTCCTCATCCCGACCGATGCGGTGGCTGATGGAGAGTTCATCGATGGGGTTCCGGTTGATAGCTACCCCAGCTTTCTCCTCGCCCCCGCCTCAATCCCAGACCTTATCGAGCTGGTTAATCAACTATGACGGTAGCAATCGTAGGCAGACCCAATGTGGGCAAGTCGACAATCTTCAATCGACTGGTTGGAAGGAGACTCTCGATCGTCCATCCCACCCCGGGAGTGACCAGGGATCGCGTCTTTGCCTATGCCGAGTGGCGGGGTAAGATCTTTGGTCTCTTCGATACCGGTGGTTTCTGGCCCGATAAGAAGATCCTGTTCGAGGAGGTTGTTGACTCGATCCGACGGGCGGTGGAGGAATCGGATCTCGTTCTTCTCGTGATCGATGGGAAGATTGGAGCCACCCCCCTCGATCAGGAACTCTATCGCTTCTTACGCCGGATGGGGAAGCGGATTATCATTGTGGTGAATAAGCTCGACCGTCCCGGTGAGGTTATCTATGATCTCCCCTTTCCAGAGCCGAGCTTCATGGTATCGGCAATCCACGGCCATGGCTTCTACGAACTCTTGGAGGAGATGACCAAGGGGATCGAGGTTAAGAAGGAGGAGAAACCCGAGCATTTGAGACTTCTCATCTTGGGGCGTCCCAATGTCGGCAAGTCTACCCTCCTCAACCGGCTCCTGGGCCGGAAACGGGCGGTGGTAGAACCCACACCCGGGACAACCCGGGATCCGCTCTCCGATTTTTTCGAATTTCGGGGAGAGAAGATCGAGTTGATCGATACGGCTGGGATAAGGAGGCGATCGAGGATAAGGGGTGCGATCGAGTTCTATTCGGTACTACGAGCTCTGAAACTGATCCCCCAAAGCGATATTTCCTTCCTCCTCTTCGACTCGGTCGAAGGACCGGTACGGCAGGATCTGAGGCTGGCCGAACTTGTACTGCTTCGGGGAAAGGGGCTGGTGGTGGTGCCCAACAAGATCGATCTCATCCCCGCCGACCGGCTCAATCAGCTTGTGGTTGAGACGAGAAGATAC
>Ga0180300_10001120_pt1 | contig 12340 bp, 10 predicted proteins | sample GuaBasSediGuay15_FD_121798 | JGI IMG/M metagenome (GOLD analysis project Ga0180300, IMG submission 121798) | Subseafloor sediment microbial communities from Guaymas Basin, Gulf of California, Mexico - Guay15, Core 4569-2, 21-24 cm | ecosystem: Environmental > Aquatic > Marine > Hydrothermal... | reverse complement strand
TGGTACCAGATGAGTTCCACGATACCTACCCCGGAGCTGATGAGGCGGGCCTCAACAACAACTCGTACACCAACATTATGGCTGTCTGGGTCATGCGTCGCGCCCTGGATACGCTTGGACTGCCCCCGACCACCGGCACCAGGCTATCCGGGAGGACCTGGGTTTCAGACGAGAGGAAGTTGAACCCTGGGAGGTCCCAGCACAGACGGTGTTTACCAGGGTCTCATTCGCGAGCATAGTGCCCCGACTAGAAAGGGCAGGTGCCGAAGTGGCAGCCGCCGGCGTACTCCGAGTCCGCAGTGACGTATCTCGTCGGCTCCTCAGTGTTCGAAACGCGGCCCCCGAGGTAGAGCACCTGCTGCTTTCTGCTGCCGTAGCGATACACGGTTATACCCTTGCACCCCAGTTCATGGGCCATGGTGTAGACCCGCCGGATGTCCTCCGGGGTGGCTTCGGCCGGCAGGTTCACCGTCTTGGAGACGGAGTTGTCAGTATGCTTCTGGAAGGCTGCCTGCATCCTGACATGCCACTCCGGCTCAATGTCCTGGTCCGTGACAAAGACCCGACGCACGTCTTCCGGTATTCCCTCGATGCTGCGCACTGTTCCCCGCTGAGACACCTCCTGTACCAGCCTCTCCGAGAAGAAGCCCCGTTCATGAGCAGCGTGCTCAAATAGGGGATTGACCTCCAGCAGTCTTGTACCGCCAAGGACGTTTCTCACGTAGGCCAGGGCAAACAGCGGCTCGATGCCACTGGAGCACGCGGCGATGATGCTTATGCTGCCCGTCGGGGCAATAGAGAGAAGCGACGCATTTCTCAAGGCGACTCCTCCCTGCCGGGCATGGCTGCTCCCAGAGAAATTGGGGAAGGCGCCTCGGTTGGCGGCCAGTCTGGCAGAAGCGGCATGCGCCTCCTCGGAAATGAACTGCATGACGCGCTCCGCTGTTTCCAGGCCTTCCTCCGAGTCGTAAGGGATGCCAAGCTTGACAAGGGCATCGGCGAACCCCATCACCCCCAGCCCGATCTTACGGTTTCCTCTCGTGACCTCATCGATCTCAGGGAGAGGGAAATTGTTAGCCTCGATAACATTGTCCAGGAAATGAACCGCCATGCCCACCACCTTCCTCAGCCTTGCCCAGTCGATCTGCCCGTCGGACACCATCTTGGCCAGGTCTATGGAGCCGAGGTTGCAACTCTCGTACGGGAGCAACGGCAGCTCACCGCAAGGGTTGGTCGCCTCTATAGGGCCCAGGTGAGGCGTGGGATTGTGGCGATTAATCTGGTCAATGAAGACCAGGCCGGGCTCCCCGGTGCGCCACGCGTTGTTCACTATCATGTCAAGAAGCTCGTGCGCCTTCGCAGAGCGCACTTCCCTCCCGGTCCTCGGATTGATGAGAGGCCAACTGCCCCTCCGCGAGGCTGCCTCCATGAACTCATCGCTCACTGCTACTGAGAGGTTGAAGTTGGGCAAGGAACAGTCATCTCTCTTGGCCAGTACAAACTCCTCGATATCGGGATGGTCTCCTCTCAGAATACCCATGTTGGCCCCGCGACGCTTGCCTCCCTGCTTCATCACCCCGGTAGCCATATCGAACACCCTTATGAAGGACACCGGACCGGAGGCGATGCCCATGGTGGAACGGACCACGTCCCCGTTTGGCCTGAGCCGACTGAAGGAGAACCCTGTGCCTCCTCCCGACTGATGTATGATCGCTGCGTTCTTCAGGGTCTCGAAGATGTCTACGATCGAATCCTCGACGGGGAGGACAAAACAGGCTGAAAGCTGCCCCAGGGCCGTACCTGCATTCATCAACGTCGGGGAGTTGGGAAGGAACTCCAGGTTACTCATCAGGTTGAAGAACTCCTCTTCTAACCCTTTCACGTCGGCGGTACGATCGAACCTCGCTTCTACTGCAGCTACGCTATGGGCCACTCTCCGAAATAGCTCCCTTGGGGTCTCCACTGCACGGCCGTTCTCGTCCTTCAGCAGATAGCGTCGCTCCAGCACCCTAAGGGCATTGGCACTCAGTTTGAGGTCGTCATGAGCACCTATGTATCTCTTGAATGTGCGCAGGTCGGCCCGCTGCTGCCGGTAGAGGATGTAGGCTTTGGCCACCTTGGGATAGCCCTGGGCCATAAGCACCTCCTCCACCACGTCCTGCACGTCCTCCACACTGGGGATGGTCCCAGCAAACCTGTCCTCCACAACCCCCACGACTTGCCGTGCCAGGTCGCCAGCTAGGCCCTTGCCCTCGGTCCGGGTGGCCTCAAGCGCTTTCTGGATAGCTCCTTCGATTTTGCCCGGGTCGAAGGACTGTATGGAGCCGTCTCGCTTGCGGACTTGAGAGATGCGTGGCTTGCTCATAGGCTGCTCAGACCTTCATTGCTTTCCTTCAACACTGACAACACGCCGCTTCACCGGGGTGACACTGTCCGGGTTCAGCGAGATAGAGTCGATGCCAGCACGCGCCGGGAACTCGGGGAATTCGAAGTAGTCGCTGGGCGCCTGCCCGCAGATGCCGACCTTGCCAGGTTTGAGGCCCCGGGCCCAGTACCATTCATAGCAGCATCATAGCACTTTGTAAACAGCAATTCTCCAACGGCTAAGGCCGACGCAACCCTCAAAAACGGCGCCCTCACCCTGACTATTTCCATGGCCGAAGAAGCAAGGCCAAAGGCAGATCAAGGTAAAGCCCAAAGCGCGGTCCGAGGGCGACAAGAAAGAACAAGAACGCCGGGAGACTCCCCTGAACGCCTGAAACGCTGTATCTCAGTTGGGAGTTGAGGCTGTGACGATGCCTGAAGAAGCTTCAACAAGCGAGCCTCTGAAGGATAGACTGCACGACATGGCGGAGAGCACGGCTCCCATCCGGGCTCAAGAGCCTCGCCTTTGCCTCTCCTTTTCGATGCTGTCTACCAGGCAGCGGAATATCTGCCCGCAGAACAAACATCGGGCACCCCCACGATTCAAAACGTGACCCACCGCCTGGGTAAGCCTGCTAGCGCCCATCTGAAGCGAGACGGCCGGGTCTGGTGCGGAGTCAGGGTGGGGGGAGCCCCTGTCACACCACGGGTTCCGCTGGCCGCGAGGCCAGCAACGGCCATAACCCAACAGACGGGCGCAGTGCAGGCATCAGCCAAACCTGCAAAATAGCGCCTTCGCCGCCTTTTCCCGGTGAGCCTATATCTGGGTGAAACACTCTATATCGTGAATGGTGCCTCGGCGGTGCTCTTTAAACACAGCCCTTACCTTGGCCCCCACGCTTATCTTCTTCTCGTCTGTCTCATCGAGCCAGTGCATCAGACAGGTATCGGCACCCTCCAGCTTGACATAGATATCTGTGCGGGGTACCTTGATCGGCTTCCCCGTGTTGGGGTCGATGTAGGGCAGCTTGACCACCGTGAAAGCATATATTGTGCCTTCGGTCCCCAGGTCTACCCACTCGTTCATGGTAGCAAAGCAGCGCCCACACACCTCCCTGGGCGGCACATAGACCCGGCCGCACCTGGAGCACTTGATCCCCAGGATGGTCTTCTTGTCCCTCAGCCCGAGGAGGAACTTGCTCACATAGTGGCCGCAGTGCCAATAGTACACATGCTCCGCCTCACCGCTGGTTATCTCCAGGAGTTCTCTGTCGCTGCCTTCCTTTTCGTTCATGATCAGTCCTCCTCGGCCAGCTACGGCTTGCCCGATCTCAGTATAGTAGCCTCAAACCAGTAGCAGGAGCCGAAGGCAGTGGCCATAGCCGTATTCACGTTTGGCACCTGTCTACTCCCTGCCTTGTTCATGATCTGGAGAGCCGCCTCTCCTATCCTGATGAGCGCCGTAGCCCCAATGGGGTTGGTGGACAGCACACCGCCTGACGGGTTGACTGGCAACTCGCCGTCCATATCAAACACACCCTCCCTGATCAGCCTGGGCGACTCACCGCGTCCGCAGACCCACATGTGCTCCATCCATATGACGCCGCACGTGGAGAACGGCAGGTAAAGCTCCATTACGTCTATCTCTTTGAGCGGGTTGACGATGCCTGCTCTCTTGTATACCCTGGATGCCGTCGCTTCGAGCGTGGGCATGGCTTCCCAATCATAGTCCCCGAAGTAGACGTAGTCGTGCGACACTGCGCTGGCATGTACCCATGCCGGCCTGGATGCGATCTTCTCGGCCCTGCCCTCGGCAGCATAGATGACGGCGCAGGCCCCATCTGACCTGGGGCAGCTATCCAGCAGCTTTATCGGCCAGCAGAGCACCGGTGAGTTCATCACGTCCTCAACGGTGATGTGCTTCCGCAGGTGCGCGTAGGGGTTGTTTAAGGCATTGTTGTGGTCCCTCACGGCAACCATAGCAGCGTCTTCCTCGGAGGCCCCGTACTGCTTCATATACATGGCGTACTCCGCCGCGTTGGGACCGATGGCGCCCCCGAAGAAGTCTCTCTCCAGTATGGGGTCGGCGCAGGTGCTGATGGCCGCCTGAGTGTCCGACTCCGAGTTCTTCTCCCAGCCGATGGCCATGACCACGTCAAACAGGCCCGAGGCGACGTGATAGTAGGCACACGAACCGAGGGTGCCACCGGTGCTGCCTCCGGTGGTCACCTTCATGATGGGCTTCATGAACGCACCCGAACCATCTACACTCCAGCAGTCGACACAGTTGATAGCCTCGAAGTGGTCCATGTTGCCGATGACGATGGCGTCTATATCCTTCAGGGTGAGGTCGGCATCCTCCAGCGCCCGCCTTACTGCCTCGTTTATCAGTTCCTGACCGTTGACGTCCTTCCTCTTGGAGGTATGGTAAGTCTGGCCTACTCCCACGATGGCCGTTCTGGTACCCATGTCTAGGCCTCCTCGTTGCTAAGTACCCATACACAATGGGTCTGGCCACATATGCCGGTGATCCCGTGGGCCAGGGCGGTTTTCGCCCCCGGTACCTGCCGTCCGCCGGCCTCACCGCGCAACTGGAGGACAGCTTCGGCAATTCGGGCCAGCCCGGCAACCTGGACGGGGTGGGCTGATAGGACGCCGCCGGACGGATTGACCGGAAGCTCACCGCCCATCTGCGTCTTGCCACTCTCTACGAGCTTGCCGCCCTTGCCGCGATCGCAGAAGCCCAGCCCCTCATACCACATCAACTCCATGTAGGAGAAGGCGTCGTAGACCTCGGCAACGTCTATCTGCTTAAAGGGGTTCCTAATACCCGCCATCTTGTAAGCCTTCTTGGCCGCGGTCTCCAGAGCAGCAGAGTATGTCAGGTCTCTCTCTCCTAGCCGGTAGGCATCCGTGCAGTGGGCCACACCTCTCACCCACACAGGCTTCTTGGCTGACTTTCTGGCCCTCTCCTCTGTGGCCAGAATGATGGCACAGGCACCATCGGAGATGGGCGAGATGTCCAGTCGCTTGATGGGCTCGGCCAGCATGGGGGACTTCATCACATCATCAATCGTGATCTCAAGGGCCACATGGGCATAGGGATTGTTTCTGGCGTTAGCGTGGTTCTTTACCGAGACCATAGCGCACTGCTCCTCAGTGACGCCATACCTGTCCATGTAGGCCCTGGCCTGAAGCGCCGAAGAAGAGATGGCGTCCATGCCCAGGATGCGGTCGTAGATGGGGTCGAAGGCCTGGTTGAACAGCTTGCGCGGGTTGCCCTCCGACATCTTGCAGTGCGTGGTGACGATGGTGGCGTCGTAGACCCCGGAGAGGGTGCGCATCAAACCGTAGAACGCACTGAGAGTGCCATCGCCCTCGACGTTGGTAGCGTCCCTGCCGTACGAACCGGAGGCCTCGGCCACGGCCATGCAGGCGATGGTGCGCCCATCGTAGAAATCGTTGGTGGTGGTCACCACGTTGTCGATGTTGTCCAGCTCCAACCCGGCATCGTCGAGGGCTTTCCTGGTGACCTCATAAACTAGCTCAGCGAAGCTCTTGGTATTGCCCCTCTCGTACCTGGTCTGCCCGACTCCGATGATAGCCACCTTATCCATGGTTGGCCTCCTCGATCGGCTTGAAGTATGCAATGTCCAGGTAGTTGCCTTGTGGTTGATGCCTGAAGACCGCCTTCAGCCTCATTCCCGCCTTCAGGCCCTTGATGTCTGCCTCACCGATGAGATGGGTCATGCCTGTATCGGCGCCATCAAGCTTGATTATGCCGTAGGCGAAGGGAGCCTCTACGGGGTGCAGGTCGGGTTCGCTGTAGTGGACTACGGTGAATGTTTGGAGAACCCCCTCATCACCCACCTCAACCCAGTCGGTCAGGTCACTGAAGCACCGGTGGCAGACCTTCTTCGGCGGGACAAGGACCACCTTGCAGGCTGGGCAGCGAAGCCCGAGTACCTTCTTCTCCCGTAGTCCCGCGTAGAACCTGCTGGCCACCTCACCGGCAGCCCAGGTATACGGCACCCTGATCACCCCCTGGTGCACCAGCAAGCCGTCCTTCTCCTGTATCTCGAACGTGGTCTCATTCTCCATCCGGCTGCCCTCCTTGGCTAGCTGCTGGCCGGTCTGCGAGGCCCCGGCCAATGGCGCTATCTCCGTGCCCTCAGCCGCGTTTGGCTATGAAGCTCCTCATCATCCCCACCACCACATCCTCCCCCCTCTGGTTCTTGACCGTTTGCTGGAAAGTGATCACCCCACCGCGCTCGTCCCTGTCCTGCTTTTCCATTGTCTCGAACTCCACGTGGATGGTGTCCAGCAATTTTACCGGCGCGATGAAGCGTACCCTGTCCATCCCATAGAAAGCGATGATGGCCATCTCAGAGAGGGGAAGCAGTCCCGAGGCTACGGACAGCACCAGGAAGCCATGGGCTATCCTCTCTTTGAAAGGGCCCTTGGTGGCATACTCTATGTCAGTGTGGAGAGGATGCCAGTCGCCGCTGAAGGCGGAGAACATGACGATGTCTGCTTCAGTGATTGTCCTCCCCCTGGTGACAATCTTGTCGCCTACCTGGAAGTCTTCGAAATACCTCACCTGGACCTTCCGTTCAGCGCACCGGCCCGGTCTAGTGCACCCTCCTCTTCTGGTCGCCCCAGTACCTGGCTCGAAGTGCTTTCTTATCGTGCTTGCCGACAGACGTCAGGGGGATCTGCTCCACGAAGTCTACCGACTTGGGCGACTTGATCGATCCCTTCCGATCCTTGCAGAACTTGATGATCTCTTCCTCGGTGGCCGTCTTCCCGGCGCGGAGCACCACAACCGCCTTGACCGACTCCCCCCAGTTGGGGTCAGGCACGCCTATCACGGCCGCATCCGACACCGCCGGGTGTTCATGCAGTGTGGCCTCCACCTCTTTGGGGTAGACGTTCCAGCCACCGCTGATGACCATGTCCTTCTTCCGGTCGAGGATGTAGACATAGCCGTCATCGTCCCGACGGCCAATATCCCCCGTGTGCAGCCAGCCGTTCTTCAGTGTTTCAGCGGTCTCCTCCGGCTTGTTCAGGTAGCCGTTCATCATGTTGGGACTCCTGACAGCGATCTCGCCCTCGCCATTCAGTGGAACGTCGTTGTCCTCGTCGTCCACCAGCCGCAACTGGCACATCAGGGTAGGTTTCCCACATGAGGCTAACCTCTCCTCCTGGCCGGGGGCCACCACGTGGTCCTCCTTCCCAAGCGTGGTGAGAAACATAGGGGCTTCCGTCTGGCCGAAGACCTGAACAAAGACGGGCCCGAAAGCGGCGATCGCCTGGCGCAGCCTCTCCGGCGCTATAGGAGAAGCGCCATATATCACGGTGTTCAGGCTGCTGGTGTCGTATTTCTTGAGTTCGGGAAAGTCCAAGATACGGTAGAGTATGGTCGGTACGATAAAGGTACCCGTCACCCTTTCCTTCTCAATGGTCTGAAGGAAAAGCTCGGGTGTAAAGCTGTCCAGGATAACCTGCGTGCCGCCTCGCAGGCAGACTGGCAGCATGAAAACGTTGGAGGCATGCGACATGGGGGCCACGTGCAGGAAGGTGTGCCTCTGGCCCAACCCTATCTCCGCCAGCGCTGTCAGGTAAGTGTGGACACGGTTCTTCGAAGCGTGGAGGCAGCCCTTGGGCACCCCCGTGGTGCCTCCGGTGTAATATATGGAGATTATGTCATCTTCGCTCACCTCCACCGGCGGATCGGTGGCGGGTTGAGAAGAGAGCATTTGATCAAAATCGTTGCTGCCGCCGGCAGTCTCACCGCCTTCCGGAATGCAGATGAAATGCTTCACCGTCTTGAGCTGTGGCCGCATCTCTTCCACCTGCCCCGCATAGCGGGCCTGAAAGATGAGGGCGCTTGCTTCAGAATCATTGGCCATGTAGGCGTTGTCGGCAGGCACGGCAATGCCCTCATGGAGGATCACCTGTGCCAGACCGGCCTTAGCCAGCCCGTAGTCGAGCACGATGCTCTCGATGCAGTTGGCTGTCAGCGTGCCTACCCGGTCCCCTTTCTTCAGCCCCAGTGCAAGCAGGGCGTTGCCCAACTGGTTGGCCTTCTCTTTCAACTCACGATAGGTCATCTGGCGGTCACCTTTGATAGCGGCAAGCCTGTCGGCATAGTGCCCCACAGCCCAGTCGTACAGTCTGCCAACCGTATATCCCAAGTATCCTGACATACTAGCCTCCCAAGATGCCTAGTCCCGGAGCAACTCTCGAGCGATTATCAGTTTTCTTATCTCGGTGGTGCCAGCGCCGATCTCGCCCAGTTTCACGTCGCGAAGCAGACGGTTGACCGGATAATCCAGCATGTAGCTGTAGCCGCCGTGTATCTGGACAGCGTGAAGCGCAGCCTGGGTAGCCACCTGCCCGGCCATCAGAAGCGCCGCCGCGGCCACCTTGTTGATCTCGGAGCCCTTGCCTCCTCTTTCGGCCTTCGCGGCCAGGGTGGCAGCCTTGTACATCAGCAGCTTGGTTGACTCTATGCCCACGTACATCTCGACCAGCTTGTCCTGAACAAGCTGGAATTCCGCAATACGCTGCCCGAACTGTACCCTGTCCTTGGCGTACTGCAACGACAGGTCGAAGGCCCTCTCGGCTATGCCGATGGTCCAGCCCGTACCGGCGACCCTCTCCATGTCCAGGCCGCCCATCATCACATGCACCCCCTGGTTCAGTTCCCCCAATATGTTCCCTTCCGGAACACGGTAGTCCTCGAACACAAGCTCGCCTGTGGGGGAGCCCCTTTCTCCCATCTTCTCCAGGTGCCTGGTGGTGAAGGTGCCCTCGTACCCCGGCTCAACGATGAAGGCGGTAATGCCCTTGGCTCCCTTCCCTGGCTCTGTCTTGGCGTAGAGTATCATGACCCCGGCCACGGTGCCGTTGGTGATGAATGTCTTGGTGCCGTTGAGCAGGTAGTGAGAGCCGTCCTTGGTCGCCCTCATCTGAATGCCGACTGCATCCGAGCCCGCGTTGGGCTCGGTCAGGGCCAGGGCGCCTAGCTTCTCACCGCTGCACAGGGCGGGGAGGTACTTCTGCCGCTGTTCCTCCGTGCCATTGCGGTAGAGGTTGTCACAGCAGAGATTGGAGTGGGCGTGGCATGACAAGCTCAGCGCCGGGCATATGCGGCTCATCTGCTCAAGGCAGATGCACTGGGCCAGGTAGTCCATCCCCGCCCCGCCATACTGCTCCGGCACCGTGACACCCATCCACCCCAGATCGCCCACCCTCTTCCACACCCAGTCCGGTATTTTGTCTTCACGGTCGATCTGCTCCGCGATGGGCTCGATCTCCTTCACCATGAAGTCATAGACCGACTCGGAGAGCATCCGGTGTAGCTCGCTCAGCTCGAAGTCCATACCACTTCGCCTTTCTCGTCTGGCCCGCTACCTCTGACAGTAGTTGCTACCTGCCCTTGAACTGGGGCTTCCGCTTCTCTATGAACGCCCTGGTCCCTTCCTTGGCATCCTCGGTAGCCAGGGCAGAGCCGAAGCACTCGGCCTCATAGCACAGTGCCCGATCCAGATCCATGTCGATGCCATTATTGATGGCCAGCTTCACCAGACCCAAGGCTGCTACGCTCTTCGACAGCAGCTTCTGTACCAGTTCGTCCACTGCCTTGTCGAGATCCTCGGCCGGAACAACCTTGTTCACCAAGCCCAGCCGATATGCCTCGGCAGCACTGATCGGCTCCCCCAGCATGTCCATCTCCATGGCCTTCGTCTTGCCCACCAGCCGGGTGAGCCTCTGGGTCCCCCCCATGCCAGGGATAATAGCCAGATTGATCTCGGGCTGCCCGAACGACGCCTTCTCTGAGGCGATTCTGAAGTCGCAGGACATGGCCAATTCGTGCCCGCCACCCAGGCAGAATCCATTTACCTTGGCTATGATTGGCTTCCTGATCCTCTCCATGTAGGTGGTGAGCGACTGGGCAGTGAGGGCGAAGTCCCTGGCACCCAAGGCGCTCAGCGTCTCTATTTCGCCTATGTCCGCTCCCGCGGAGAACGCTCTGTCACCGGCGCCGGTTATGACAATTACCTGAACGCTGTCATCGCTTTCGGCGTCGGAGAGGGCATCCCGCATTTCCCTGGCCAGCCCCGTGTTCAAGGCGTTCATCACCTTGGGGCGGTTGATGGTTATGCTGGCCACTCTGTCCTTCTTCTCATACAGAATGAACTGATACTCCTGAGCCACGTGTCATTCTCCTTATTGTGGACTACTTGTCGGCAAACAGCGTGTAGAAGCCCTTACCGGCCTTTCTCCCTATGTACCCGCTTTCGACCATCCTTCTGAGTATTGGCGCAGCCTTATATCTCTCCCAGCCCGTCTGGTTGTAGATGGTCTCTGCCAGGTCGAGGACAACGTCAGCACCGACCAGGTCTATCATTTCCAGGAAGCCGATCGGCCAGTTGAAGGCCAGCCTGCATATCTTGTCGATGTCGCTTGCGCTGGCCAGGCCGTCTTCCAGGATCTTCAGAGCCTCGTTGGCAGCCACATTGGCTATCCTGTTGGCTACAAACCCGGGCGAGTCCTTCACCACAACCGGCTCCTTGCCCAGCGACTTGCCGAACTCGACACTGATGCTCACCGTCTCGTCGGAGGTGGTCAAAGACTTGACCACCTCGATCAGCTTCATCACTGGCACTGGGTTGAAAAAGTGCATGCCGAGGAGCTTCTCTGGGCGGTTGACGGCTGAGGAAAGCAGGCTTATCGGTATTGACGACGTGTTGGTGGCCAGAATGGTCTTCTCAGGGCAAGCCTCGTCAAGCTGCTTCAGAACAGGTTGCTTCACTTCTGCCTTCTCGAACACGGCTTCAATCACGTAGTCAGCATCCTTGGCAGCCTGTTTCAGGTCGGTCGTTGTCTGTATCCTGGCCACGATCTCGTCAACCTGTGCCTGCGTCATGGTCTCCTTTTTCACCAGTCTGGCCAGGTTCCCTTTGATAGTGCTCATGCCGCGGTCAAGAAGCTCATCTTTGACGTCAACCATGGCAGTCTCATAGCCTGATTGGGCCACCGTCTGCGCAATGCCGCTGCCCATCGTCCCTGCACCAACAACGCAGACTCTCTTTATGTCCATTCTTGGCCTCCCTTCTAGCATTGAACTCGAGGAACTGGCTGCGGGCCAGACACCTCCGCGGCTTGGTCAACATGGACGTACCCTTCACGCCTTGGCCCTCTGCCCGAACGCCAGCCTTGCTCTTGCGACCAGGCCGGTCTGCCCGCGCGTTGCCTCACTCTATTTCCCGGTGAACTTCGGCTTTCGCTTCTCTATGAAGGCCCTTCTGGCCTCGGCTACGTCGTCGGTGGCGAATATGGCCGGCATTATCCCCAGGCCAAAGTCCCAGTCCTCGTGACACTTTCGGTTCAGTATTCTCTTTATGGCAGCCTGAGCGAAAGGCGGCCCGTTCTTGAGCTTGTCACACACCTTGTCCACCTCAGCCTTCAACTGGTCATGAGGGACGACCACGTTCACCAGTCCCATAGCTTTGGCTTCGTCGGCCGTGATGTCATTCGCCATAAGGGACATGTAGGAGATGTTGTGCTTGCCCAGCACCTCCATACCCCTGGTCAGCGTCTCGATGGGGATGGCCCCATGGTTTATTTCCCGGATGCTGAACTTTGCCCTGTCTGAGGCAATCACGATGTCGCCGGTGAGAGTGATCCCTGTGCCGAACCCGTAGGCAATCCCATTCACCGCCATAACCACAGGCTTCGGTATGTACTCAAAGTGCTCGAATACCTTGACCACCAGTTGCATAAAGTGCATACCTGCGGCCACCTTTTGAAAGTCAAAACCGGTCACGTCAGCCCCGGCAGAGAAGACTTCGCCCTGGCCGGTCAGGACCACCACCCTCATGTCTTCGTCCTCTTCGATATCCGTCAGCGCCCGCTCAATGTCCTTGAATACCTGGTGATTGGCCGCGTTCCTCTTGTCCATGCGGTC
>Ga0180300_10001119_pt1 | contig 12345 bp, 11 predicted proteins | sample GuaBasSediGuay15_FD_121798 | JGI IMG/M metagenome (GOLD analysis project Ga0180300, IMG submission 121798) | Subseafloor sediment microbial communities from Guaymas Basin, Gulf of California, Mexico - Guay15, Core 4569-2, 21-24 cm | ecosystem: Environmental > Aquatic > Marine > Hydrothermal... | reverse complement strand
TACCTATCCCTGGATACCTGAATTTAACATAAACTTCGTTTTCGTTGTAGACTATTTGAGCAGGTATATGGGAGTTCTAACGGCTTTAATAGCCTTTCTCATAGGCGTTTATGGCCTCGAGTACATGAAAGATGACTACAGGCTTGGGTGGTACTGGTTCTTCTTCAACGTTTTTACAGCCTCGATGCTGCTCGTCGTTTACAGCGACAATCTCCTTACACTACTTATAGGCTGGGAAGGACTTGGACTTGCTTCTTGGGCCCTCATAGGGCACTGGTTCAGGGATGACGACGATATCACATTCGTTGGGAAGCGAGGAAGGAAAGTTGGCCCGCTTGAGATGAGCTGGTCTCCGAGCTTTGGGGGCTGGAGAGCAATCTCAACAATAAGATTTGGCGACATGCCGATGTTCTTTGCGATAGCAGCAATTTACGCCTTTGTCGGAACGCTTGATATACACAACATTCCGTGGGATGGGCTCTTCGAAAAAATAGGTTTCGTAGGTACGATACTCCTTCTAATGCTCTTTCTGATGGGGCCTTTCACGAAGTCAGCTCAGCTTCCCTTCAGTGAATGGCTCATGACCGCTATGACAGGTCCTACAACTGTCAGCGCTCTACTTCACAGCGCAACTATGGTTGCAGCTGGGACGTATCTCTTCATGCGTTTGACGTGGTACATTCAGCCTTGGAGTACTGAGAGTCCGGCTTTGGCCGTGGTTTATCTGGTAGTCCTCTTTTTGGGGTTAATCTCAGCCCTCTATGGAGCCTCCGTTGCTCTAGGCTTAAGAGAGAGGAAGGTCTTGCTTGCAGCATCTACGATGTCGAGTCTTGGCTTGATGTTTGCCACCTCTGCAGCCTCTTTCTGGGTCGGACAGATTGCGGTGGTCGTTGCATTCTGGTATCTCATGGTTCATGCATTTGCAAAGGCATCGCTCTTCCTCGTGGCTGGTCACCTCATTCATGCTACCCATGATAGATTCTGCGTTGGAAATCTCGTTTTCGCCAAGAAAATGAAAGCAGCTTTCATCGTAACGATAGTAGCGACTCTTTTCCTCTCAGGCATTCCCCCCTTCACAGCTTACTGGGTAAAATCGGCGATGGATGGTGTGATGGAGCATTTAGTAGAGGAAGGACTGACATTGCCTTTCTATCTGCTTGTTATAGCATCAGTTATTTACTCTGCTTTTCTCGCTAAGTTCCTGAGCCTTAACTTTTTGAAGGGTGAGCAACCGAAGCATGAGCACTTGGAGGGCGGAGGATTGATGAAGCTTGCCTATGCGACTATGGTTTCTATGCTCTTTCTTTTGATTTTTGCAATATTCTCCATCGAAGAATATGGTGAACACTTCGTTGAAGAAGGCTTTCTGAAAACATCCTTCGCTGTTGGGATTCTCGTTACCGCTTCGTATCTCATAACCCTATACCAACCCAGTGTTAAGGCTTTCTCGAAAATTGGAGTATTTCTCACCGACAGAATGTATCTCCCCTTCCTGAATGATTTCATAGTTCCAAAAGTCGGGTGGTTCATCGCGGCGATTGTCGATTACTCGAACATGGGGATTGATTTCTTCTTCCATCGAGCGATACCCTCCTCCTTCGATGTTGTATCGAGAATGATTAGATATGTGCAGAAAGGATACATGACAACGTATCTAAAAATAGTCGTTGCTTGGATAATGCTTTTCATAGTTGTAATATCACTTGTGGGGTGGTACTGAATGCCGGTTTTTACGTCAGCATTATTCGTATCACTCATCTTTTTAACCCTCGGAGCAGCCTTTTCGTTGAAAGACAGGAGAGTCGGATTTGTTGCCTCGATAATCGCGATCCTGATCAGCCTGCTATCTTTAACAGGTGAGACGTACTTTTACGGCCTGTTTATAGTTGGAATTGGCTTTATGAACATTCTCAGCCTCTACATCTCTGAAAATCAGATAAAGGGCGTGGACTATACCCTCATCGCCCTAATGGTTTTCGCAACGATATGGGTAATTCAAAGCAATGATTTTGCCATTATACTGGGAACTTTTGTTTTGGTCTCGGTTCCCACGTATGTTCTCGTTTTGTTGGGTGAGGAGAATGGGCTGGAAGTTGGAATCAAATACATCACGTTCATGGTTCTCGCAACGGTTCTCTTCATAATCGGCGCAATGCTCCTTGTTTTCTCCCATTCGGCTGCAAATCCAACTCTTTACATAATCGGCTACGTCTTTCTCGTTCTGGGATTGAGTCTTGAAGTAGGCGTGGCCCCCCTTCATGAATGGGTTCCCGATGTCTTTACGGCAGCAGATCCTATACCCATCTCGATCATAGCTTCCCTTGCGAAAATTGTCCCATTTGTCGTCGCCTTTAAGATTCTGGTCGCAACTGCAAACCCCGTTACCGAATCAATAACGATGTTTGCAGCTTTTCTCGCGGTGGTCTCCATGTTCGTCGGGAACATAGGGGCCTTGACGAGCAAAGAACATGGAAGGGTTCTTGGATATTCGACGGTTGCTAACATGGGCTACGTGATCGCAACCTTTGTTGCGGTGGTCAATCTAGAATTCATCTATCTCGCGATAGCCGGGGCTTTGCTGCAGTTGTTTGCAAATTCAGCTGGGAAAATCGGCTTCTTTACTGCGATAAAGAAAGAAGGAGTTGGAACTCCAGTAACCTACATGCTTGCCCTTTCCTTCATCGGCATTCCACCCTTGATGGGTTTCTGGAGTAAGCTTTTCATAGCTCTCTCCCTCGTTAACTCTGGATACCTGTGGTTAGCCGTTCTATTGGTTATCAATTCGGCCATATCGGTTCCATATTATCTCAGGCTTGCAAGGGAGCTTGGAAAGGGGAAGGGAATAGGTATGGCAAACGTTATTGGTTTACTTGCTGTTGCTCTTATAATCATAACTCTCTATCCGCCAGATTGGTTCGTGCAAAGTGTGAAGGGGATAATGAGTACATTCGGGGTGGCTTTATGATTGGTTTTATAGTTATGGTAAGGAGGTGGGGGTATGATTGAGGATAACATCATAATCATCGGGGCTCTGATCCTGATAAGCTTGGTGATGGACGGGGCGATACTTATCCTGAGCAAGATCCTTCCAAGATACAAAAAATCTGACATAAAGATCTTGAGGTATGAGGCTGGAAACCTCCCCATCAGAAATCCGAAAAAGAGAATTCCTATGCAGTACTTTGGCTATATGTACATGTTCATGGCGGTGGAGCCGGTGATAGTTGTCCTTCTCCTTTTAGCGGTATATCCCACATTGAATTTTTTCCTCCTTCTTGGAATTTCGGCTCTGATTTTTATCCCGGCAATTTACTTTGCCTACAAGATAGCCCTGGACATGGCCTACAGAAGAGGTGAGGCCTATGGATGATAGTGTGGATTTCCTAAACTCAGGAATTTTCGCCCCGTTTAAGAAGTGGGGGACGAAATGGAGTCTGTGGCCCGTCCATCTGGTTACCGCATGCTGTGGTGTTGAGCTCGCCCATGCGTATGCGAGCGGTTATGATGGTGAGAGGTTAGGTTCCTTAAACTACGGTATAGCAAGGCAAACCAATCTGATAATAGTTGAGGGAGCGATTACAAGAAAGATGGCAAGAGTTTTGAAGATAACCTACGAGCAAATGCCGGAACCAAAGTTCGTGATCGTGATGGGGGCTTGCGGGCTTAAGGGCGGCCTCTTCTGGAATGGCTACCATATGGTACGGCCGTCGGATGTTGTGCCAGTTGATTTCTTTGTTCCTGGTTGCCCTCCCACTCCTGAATCCCTCTTAAGGGCGATTAGGGCTCTACAGGATAAAATAATGTCTGGAGAAGCTAGAAGTACGATCGAATTTGAAAAATACGATCTATCGGGTATTAAAGCAAGGAGCGAGCAACCCCTAGTACCCCCTTCACCCAGATATTGCTCTCCAACTCCGCCTATAAAATTGGATGTTCCTAGAGATGTCGACTGGGAATTTGGGGAAAAGTTAGTTGAGGAAATGAAATCGGAGCTTAAAGGACTTTACAAGTCTATAACTATAACGGATAAAAACAGGATCGCAATCCATGTTGAAAAAAAGGATGTTGTAACTATCGCGAGCAAATTAAGCAAGAAATTCGATCATGTTAAAAACGTTAATGTTATTGACATTCCGCATGAAGACAGTTTTATTGTAGAATATCAGCTCTCGAGCTACTCTGTTAAAGAGCTAATGCCTGTGATTGTTAACATTTTTGCAAGAATTCCGAGGAGCGATGCAAGATTTCCCAGTCTGACAGTCTTCTGGCCTAGTGCCGACTACCTTGAAAGGGAGATGTATGATCTTTTTGGGATATGGTTCGACGGAAATCCGGCGATGGGAGAGAGATTTCTTTTAGCTCCTGACACACCTGAATTTCCACTGAGAAAAGATAGGAAGCTCAGAGAGGAGCAGTATTATGAGGAGGTGAAACAGTGACTGAAAGAGAAGTTGTTCTTGACGTTCCGGTCCAGCCCCCAACTGATCTTTTCCTCCCCATCCCAAAGAAATTCTTGGAAGAGGCTTATAGAGGAGACGATTACGTTGTTCTGGTAGGTCCACAGCATCCTGGAAGCGGGCACATGAGACTTATACTTCGGATAAAGGGTGACGTGATACTCGAGGCAATTCCAGACCCTGGCTACGTTCACAGGTGCATGGAGAAGCTTGCAGAAAACAGGCTTTACATTCAGAATATACCTCTTTTCGAAAGACCGGCGATAATGGACACGGGAAACGTTACCCTCGGATATGTTAGGGCGATAGAGAACGCTCTGGATGTTGAGGTTCCGGAGAGGGCGAAATACATCAGGATGATTCTTGCAGAGTTAAGCAGGATAGGAACACATCTTTACGATGCCGGAATCCTTGCTGTTTTCCTGGGCCACACTACTGGCTTTATGTGGCCTTTCGCTCTTAGAGAGCCGATAGTAGAGGCTATCACAAGGATTAGTGGAGTAAGGGTCACTTCATCTTTCATCATTCCGGGAGGGGTAAGGAGGGATGTGCCCTGGAAAACGCTTGAATTTGTAAGGAAAACAACTTTCGTTTTGGAAAAAAGATTGAAGAGCTTTGAGAAGATCTTCATCAGAAATCCAACTGTCATTGAAAGGCTAAAGGATGTTGGTGTTCTTAGCAAAGAGGAAGCAATTAAATTTGGCGTTGTAGGGCCTTTCCTGAGAGCGAGTGGAGTAGAGTACGATGTAAGGGCTGTAGAACCATACGAGGCTTACGATTCCGTCAGTTGGGAGATCCCAATTTCTGACCATGGAGATTCATATTCAAGATTCCTCGTCAGAGTTGAGGAAATAGCTCAGAGCATTTCTATAATCAGACAAGCCGTAAACGAGCTAAGGAGCATGCCTGAGGGAAATATCATCAGCGAAGACATCCTTCAAGAGTACTCTGAAGTGGCGTCCTCCGATATAAGGGGTTTCTTCTTCAAGGTCTTTGGAAACCTAGTTCTCCCTTCAGGAGAGTTCACCTCTCTTACGGAGGCTGCAAGGGGGACTCTGCTTTATTCGATTATAAGTGATGGAGAGTCGAATATTCCGTATAGGGCTAGAGTGATAACCCCGGGCTGGTACTATCTAAAGGGATTCATGGAAGCTTTAAGAGGTGAAAGGTTGGCAGATCTCCAAGCGATTTACGGAAGCTTTGGATACTTCCCGCCGGAGGCGGATAGATGATTTTCGAGGTGATAGAAGATGCCTGAACTCTTTGGCGTGTCAGATATTTTGGATGTAATTTCAATGCAACATTTCGTGCAGAATATGGTTTCAATCCCGTTAATACAACCGGTTATCGATTTTCTCCTACAAATTCCTGTTTTAGGTTACATCGTTGCTCTGATTCTTTGGAAGCCTATGTTTGCACTTCTCATTTTTCCGGGTTTGATGACCCTTCTGACAGTTCTATTGTTCATAATCTGGTTTGAAAGGAAGCTTACAGCGAGAATCCAGTGGAGAAAAGGTCCCCTCGAAGTACTGAGGTGGGCTGGGGGTGTAATACAGGCTTTAGCCGATGGTTTGAGATATTTCTTCCAAGAAGTAATAGTTCATAGGGACGCTCATCGCCTTTACTTCCTTCAGTTCCCGATTCTCATATTCATTCCAGTACTTCTACCCCTCCTCTTCATTCCCGCCGGGACGATAGTCGGGATAAAGAGCCCTTACTCTCTCGCAATTACAGTTGCGGTAGTTTCTCTGATTCCGGTATTTATAGTTGCCATTGGATGGGCCTCTAACAGTAGGTTCGCCTACATAGGAACTGTAAGGGAGGCTTTCATGTATTTTGCCTACGAAATTCCGTTTATAATCTCTGTTATTTCGATGATCCTCGTCTATGGCACCGCAGACATGGTGACGATAGTAGAAAGACAAGCTATTCCTGGCATAATCTTGAATCCGATTGCCGCCTTAGTCTTTTTCATTACTACTGTAATGGCCACTTCAAGACTTCCTTTTGAGATTCCAGAGGCGGATCAGGAGATAGCCTTTGGGCCTTTTGTTGAATACAGTGGAATCATGTTTGGGCTGGTTATGACGATTGCTTACGAGAAAATGTACATTCTCTCTCTTCTAATGTCCATTCTTTTCCTTGGTGGAGGGAATGGGCCGGCAATTCCACTCCTAGGAGATATCTCAGGAGTGATATGGTTGTTCATAAAGGCGATGGCTGTGATGGTCTCTCTTGCATTCTTGAGATCGATTTACGCAAGGTTAAGACTTGACCAGGCGTTGAGAGTTAGCTGGACAACTATAATGAAAATCTCTCTTGTCTCCCTTGCGATAGGTGTAATCATAAACCTGACAACAGTTGGGGTGGTAGGATGATAAAGATCAAGGTTCCAAAACTGAAAATGCTTGATAGCGTTAAACTGCATGTAGATGCCCTTTTAACGGGAGCTAAAGAAGCAATCAGGCCTGGAACAATAACGATTGAATATCCAAGGGAGAGAAGAAAGCTTCCCGACAATTTTAGAGGTTATATCCTTTTTTCACCTGAAAGGTGTAAAAGTTGTTGGCAATGCTCCTTCGTGTGTCCTGCAAATGCGATAAAAATGGAGTTAGCCAGCAATAATCGATACTATCCCTCTATTGACTATGCAAAATGTATTTTCTGCCACTTTTGTGTCGATACCTGTCCAGTGACAGCTTTGAGGCCCACAAAAATCCATGATGTTGTCTACAAAGACTTAGAGGAGATGTATACACCAACCGAAGGGATGGTCAATCCACCGAAGATAATTAGGGAGGAAAAATACACAGTTGAATACGTCGTAGAGGGTAGAGACCTAATTTTGAAAAGAACGAGAGAGATGGATAACCTTATTCCGGAGATAGAACCTCATGCAGAGGTTAAAGAATATTCTACGTGTTTTGACCCTGAAAGCTGTCTTGCATGTGGATTATGCGTGAACTCCTGCCCAGTTGAGGCGATCTCAATAACAACGGTGGGGCAGGAAAGACGTTTGAAAATTGATAGGGAGAAATGTTACGGTTGCGGAATTTGTGTGAATGTCTGCCCAATGCACATACTGAAGCTCGTTAAGAGACCAGAAGAGGGGGGTTAAAATGGGCACACAAACTGAGACCCTTGAGTGGAGAGTCAAAATTCCCGAAAAAAAGATAGAGGGAAAAGCGTGGTTAAATCTCAAAAAGAGGGTAATTGACACCGGCCTCTGCACTCATTGTTCTGCTTGTGCATTGGTATGTCCCGTTGGTGGAATAATCTCATCTCCTAATCAGGAGATTGACTTTCCTGAGTGGGAGGAAAACTGCATTGATTGTGGTGCCTGCATAAGGGCCTGCCATAGGTGGGAATACACCCCTCTTTACGATCTTGGCGATTACATCGATCTAACAGCTGGAAAATCCAAGAGGTTTAAGGGTCAGGATGGAGCTATGGTGACGGAGTTCATGGCATCAGCTCTGGAGATGGGATTGATTGACAGGGCACTTTTTGTTGGAAGAGATGACGAATGGAGGCCTGTGATATATCACATCAGAAGTGTTGACCAGCTAAAAAATACGAGAGTCACTGGCACGAAGTACTCCTATGCGAGTGTTCTTCCAGAGTTGAAAAAGGCGGTAGAGGTTACGAAAAAGGGTGTTGGGGTTATAGGTACACCGTGTATTGTTACCGGTGTAAGAAAGCTCCAGAGTGAATTCAAGGTTTTCAGGGATAAAATAAACCTTGTAGTGGGTCTTTTCTGTATGGAGAACTTTTACTACTATCAACTCCGCGCGTATCTGGAACAAAAGGGTGTGGATCTTAAAAAGCTTGTAAAGATGGACATAACCAAGGGTAAGTTCATCGCAACGATGACCGATTCTAAGGTAAGCTTCCCTGTTAAAGAGATGGATGAAATCGTTCCTCATGGTTGTGAGAGCTGTACCGATTTTGCAAATGTACTGGCCGACGTCAGTGTCGGGAGTGTTGGCAGTAAAGCTGGCTATTCGACAGTTGTTGTTAGAGCAGAGGTTGGAAAGAAAGTCCTTGATTACATAAAGGATAAAGGATATGCTGACTTTTCAAAAGTCAATCCGGAGATTATTGAAAAGTTGACTAAGCTTAAGAAAAAGAGGATAAAAAACATCCCCGAAGAGTATCTAAGCGTTGCGTTCAAAGAGGACAGGAAGAAAAACAGGGAAAATAAGGAAAATAAGGAAAACAAGGAAAACAAGGAAAACACAGAGTAAAATCGTTTTAGTTTTATTTTGATTTTATTTTCGGTCACATTTGACTATTTTTAACCTAAAACCTAAAATCCTAAAATTAAACATCTAAACCCAATTTTTCCCTTATAATCTCCACAGCCCGCTTTTCTCTATCTCCTCCACACTTCTCAGCTATATCGAGGTAGTATTCAACCTTAACTAATAGATCATCTCTTTTTAGGGAAACAAACCTAGTTCCATGAACGAGAGCTTCTATTACAGCGTTGAAACCCCTGTTAACAGTCCTTATCTCCTTTTCTATAATTTTGGCATCCAAGAGTCTGAGATCTGCGAAACCTCCCCGAAGTTTTGCATCCATTTTACACCATCCAAGAGATCCCTTTATGATTGGGGGATCAAGATTTAAAAAATAACTCTCATCAAGGTCTTCAAAAGATGCTTTTGCGAAGATAACTGGATCGTGAATGATGTTAATCCATAATCTGCTAGTTCTCTCAATGTTTTTTCTTGTATGGTTTGAATAGAGTCTAACTTTTGCCCTATCGCTTTCGGGATTGTCAACAATAATCCCTAAGGGGGCAGTATTAATCCATTCTCCAAAAGTAATCCCTATCACCTCATTGATGCCTTTCTGAAATCCGAACTCGATGAGTTTCATGCTCTATCACCGTTTTATGATTTTTTTGTTATTCACACCACATGATCTAAAACCCTATCTGGAAACTATCTAACCCATCTAAAACTTTAACCCATCTAGCAACGCAAGATATATAGACGAGATCATCAGATCTGCCACCGTACCAGGGTTTATTCCTTTCCCCAATAACTCTTCATCCATCTTTTTGAATAACTTGATGTCCTCCTCATGATTCCCTGATAAGCTGTTTATAATCTCTTTTGCTCTGTAAGTCACATCTTCAGCAACTTCCAGCCCAAATTTTGAAATCACAAGGGGGTCTTTTACCTCAGATAGAAGGTGATGGTAGCACAGAACAATTGCATAGTTTATGTCCTTTGTTTCCTCAAAGAATTTAAAAATCCTCTTCGAATTTAAAACACTCAGCTGAAATCCTCCAACTAGCTCCTTTGCTATTAAATTCTCCTCTGGAGCCATTTCCATCCATGAATAGAGGTTAACCTTATTTTCTTTTATCTGCATCTCGGTTTCTTCCGAGAGGAGATTGAAATTTCTTGCCTCCATAACTCTTGCTGAAGAAAGTTTGAAAGCCCTAAGGACATTTAAAGAATCTTTATAGGTGCTCTCCTTTAAGCTTAAGCTCGCATTTTCTCCTGCCTCCTCTGGAGTTTTTGAATTCCAGCACTTCAGAAGTGGTATAAGTAAAAGGAAGGCGCCGAAGTGCACGTTCTGGGCTTTGTGCCATCGAATAGAATTTTCGACTGCTTTAAGGATGAGTTCTCCACAACCTTCTCTGGATTCTGTTGCTCTAAGAAAAACGGGAAAGGAAGAGGCTGAGGAGGCAAGAAAGTGCTCGTATCTCAGATCTTCAAAGTTATGTTCTCTGTCAACATTTCCAGCCTTTGGATTTCCCGAGACTTCAAGGAGCATCGAAATTACCGCAGCAATTGCCGCATCTTCCTCGGTTTCGAACATGAAAACCATTTGGTGTTGGGGAGATTTAACATTTAACATTTAATATTTACAAGTTTTAACCCGTCTTTAAAAAAGAAAGGTTAATCTTCAATCTTGGAAAAACACAAAAAGATGAGTAAACTCAAGGATTACCTCGACTTCATAAAAATTGAACATACCCTCTTCGCCCTCCCCTTCGCTTATGTGGGAGCCTTTCTTGCTTCAAACGGTTGGTTTGAGTTGAGAACATTCATTCTAATTTTCACGGCTTTTACGGGCTTGAGGACAGCTGCAATGAGCCTGAACAGAATAATTGACAGGGAGATAGATGCCTTGAATCCGAGAACAGCTGGAAGACATATTCCCTCAGGCAAGATCTCTGTTGGAGAAGGATATGCAATAGCAGCTGCAGGCTTTACCGTTTACTTTCTTTCTGCTCATCACATAAACCACACCGCCTTTGTACTCTCTCCAATTCCTGCAATCACCGCATGGATTTACCCTTACCTCAAAAGGTTTACCTGCTTGTCCCACTTTGTACTCGGCTTAAATCTCGCTTTCGCCCCTCTTGGTGGATGGATAGCGATAACTGACTCGATAGACATTTTTGGAAAGGAATTCATACCATTTATGATCGGATTAGCCCTAATATTTTGGGTTGCTGGTTTTGATATGATCTATGCCCTTCAGGATGTCGAGTTTGATAGGAGAATGGGTCTTCACTCGATTGCCGCGCATTTCGGAGTGAGAGTTGCAAAGATATTATCCGCTGCAAACCACCTCCTTTTTTATTTGATCTCAGCCTATATTCTTATTTTCTGGATAAAAGGTAGTATCTACCTTTATGGAGTGGTTCTGATTGGATTAATACTTTTATTTGAGCATTACATTGTAAGAGAAAGGTATAACGAGAAAAAGATTCAGTTGGCATTTTTCTACTCTAATGCCTTGGTAAGCTCAATATTTCTAGGTTTAATAATCCTGGATATATTTATCTAATTTATCAACTTCTTTCTAAGCTAAATCGCTAATCACCAACTCCAATTAAGTCAATAACCCTTCTCTTAATCTCCTTAAAAGCCTCCATCTCACATCCGAGCTCATAGGGCGGGATGTTCTCGAGATCTGCCTTAATAAAACACTGGTTGTAGGCAATCTTTCCAAGAATTTCCTTGTCTATTTCTCCCAAAAGTTTCTTTGTGGCTTCAGAATCGATGTATTTATTGATAACCACTCCAATCCTCTCTATCCCGATATCGGATGCAAGCTTCTCTATTCTCTTCAACGTTTCAACGGATCTCATACCCGGCTCGATTACGGCTATAAGCAAATCAACTCCCCTTGCAGTTCCCCTCCCTAGATGTTCTATCCCAGCCTCCATGTCGAGAAGCAGAACATCTTTCTTTCTGAATATCGCATGCCTCAAAATTGCCCTCAGAAAAGCATTTTGAGGGCAGAAGCACCCCTCACCACCTTTTTCAATCGTCCCTAAAGCTAGCACTCTAACTCCAAACTCGTTTCTTTTTGAAAACTCCTCAAACACGTCGTCAACTTTCGGATTATATTTAAAGGTACCAAGAGGACCCCTTACTCTCTCCTCTATGATCTCTTCAAGCTCCGACATTGGCTTAATCTCCTCCGTTATCCCGAGAACGGTAGGGAGATTTATGGAGGAATCACAATCTATGGCTGTGACTTTATAACCATCCTTCGCGAAAAGATAGGCCAACATAGCTGTGAGGGTTGTTTTACCAACTCCACCCTTTCCTGAGATTGCAATTTTGACCATGGAGCAAACTTCTTCGGTACTGCATATTAAACACTTACTGTTGTGGGTTGCAAATGTTGGAACTAACGCAACTTCAGCGGTTAAGTGGAGAATAATTTGGTCGTGTTCCATCATAGGTGTAAATTCACCTCCCACCTTATATCCCTATTTAGCTTCATAACTTCAACGATGAACGATTCATAGATTGCTTTCTCATACCTCATCTTCATAAGCAGATTACCAAGATTCTCTGCTCCTCTTTCACTCCACTTCATCCACTTATTTTTCATTCTCTTGCTTATT
>Ga0180300_10001116_pt1 | contig 12354 bp, 9 predicted proteins | sample GuaBasSediGuay15_FD_121798 | JGI IMG/M metagenome (GOLD analysis project Ga0180300, IMG submission 121798) | Subseafloor sediment microbial communities from Guaymas Basin, Gulf of California, Mexico - Guay15, Core 4569-2, 21-24 cm | ecosystem: Environmental > Aquatic > Marine > Hydrothermal... | reverse complement strand
CTCATTTTAACTCCCCAAGTTAGAGCAACTTCCATTGATGAGGCTAAAAAAGATGTCATTGAGGAAATTATTCAAGATAAATCGATTGAAAATGCTGAGTTGGGCTACAAAATATACGTCCGCTCACTTGAAATAATAGCTGTTGCAAGGTCAGGTCTTAAGGAAGAGAAAATTACCGAGGAATACTCAGAATGGCTAAAATCCCTTCAGCGTGATGATGGTTCGTTTCCACCCATTATAACCTTTGATGTTTCTGGTGTCCCTTTTTGCGATGCTTATTACTATGCGGAAAGACCTAAAGAGTTCGAGAGCTTTCCCTCTTGTCTTTATGGCTTCTCATTTAAGAAATGCCCAGAGTACAGCTACATAACAACCTGTTCTAGAGTCGCTTCGACAGCTCTGGTTTTATATGCACTCCTAGATGCCGGCGAACCTGAAGATTCCCCCGTAATAAAGAAGGGCGTACAATATCTCTTGAAAACCATGAAAAATGGCACATATTGGAGTTATTTCTATACTGTCTCATCTTCTAAGGTTGGACACTCAAGCTGTGAAAAAGCGGAAGCGATATGGAGCTTTAAAGAAACGCCGAGCTTAGTTTCCACGGCATATGCTATTGCACTTTTGCACAGATTGGGGTACGATGTTTCAAAGCCTCTGCAGTGGTTGAACTCAAATCTTGAGCCTAAAAATTTGATGAACAAGGAATATCTCGCATTTTTCATTGACAATGAAACTCCTAAATGGAGTTACAACTTTCCATTTTACCAGCTTGGTTTTCCAAGTGTTCACACCTCTCACAGAGAACCCTTTGAAAGCTTGATTATTCCTCTAGTGCTAATTAAAGAAGAAGGGTTGGAACTCAACCCGGATATCATTGATTTTGTGGCCTCGGTCCTAAATAAAACGAAACTCTCTTTTACCGATTATTATGCTCTCTACGTTTCAGTGGACTTGTTCTGGAACTCAAAGGAAAAGTACTATATTGATGTGACATTTAGCGGAACCAATTTAACTAAAATTGAGGATAATGGGACATTCTACTACCTCTTAAGCAAGAGCTGGGAGTTTAAGGCATTTGATAAGAATTTCACAGTAAATGGACATCTTAATTTCACTATTCCAGAAGAAATCACTTGGGAACCAGAGGTTGATGTATTCCTTCTCAAAAAACTCTCAAATGACAGTTATATGAGAGTTTATTGTGCTGAAATACAGAAGTGTGGTAAGGGATGTTATAATTTCAAAATTCATCCACACTATGACTGGTGGAGTGACTCTATAAGGCCCTCTGTGATGGCTCTTCTTTGGTATTATTTATTAGGCAACACTCAAGATATAGAAAAATTCCTAAAAGAGTATAATTCACTTAGGTGTGAGAGTGAGCTGGCAGGAGATTACGGAATAAGAGGATGCTCCGAAGATTACGTGATGTTGCTTCTTTTGATGGATCTCCAAAGTAAGAGCTTTAAAAACTATGAGAAAACTCCTCCGAAAAAACTAATAGGGTTTTTGGCAGGCCTCCTCGCTATTTCGTTGATAATATGGTACCTTAAGAGGAAAAGGGCGTGATGATCTAAAGGTTGCTTCCAAACCTGTTCCAGTGAACTCTGTTCCACATTATTTCCTCTTCCTTATGTTCCTCTTTGTCTTCTGCCGGATAACCTATTCCAATTACACATAAAATCCTAATATGTTCTGGGATTCCTAAAAGTTCCCTTACATAGTCCTCGGCACTCTTTTCTTCACTGTGTTGCCTATCCAATACGTGTCCCCAGCATGCTCCTAGGCCTAAGGCTGTAGCGGCTAATTGAATGTGCTCCGCTGCTATTGAAGCATCGAAAACCCAAGAGAGGCTCATATTTTCATCTCCGCACACTACTATCGCTAGAGGCGCTGTTTCAAGAAATCTTAACGCTCTTCTCGTATTTGCCAGCTTTTGAATGATCCCTCTATCGTCAACAACCACAAAATGCCATGGTCTCCTGTTCATTGAGCTTGGGGAATAAAAAGCTGCTTCAAGAATTTTCTCTATGTATTCCCTTGGCACTTTTTTCTCTTGATACTTTCTAATGCTTCTCCTTTTCTTAACTACTTCAAAGAAATCCATGGAATCACCCTAGGAATCTCGAAGATAGCTTTATCAAAATTTCGTGAACAAAAGATGGAAGGAAAAATTAAAAGGTCAGTTAAAAGTTAAACAGGCTTTTAACATCGTACTGTGCTTTTCTTGCCTTTCTCACTTTCAACTCTATTCCAAAGGCGTTTGTGACGGTTCCTTCTTTTTCCGCCCAGAGTCCACTTGTCAGTATTAGGTATTCACCTTTTAGCTTACTTATTGCGGGTGGGTTTCCTATGATGACATAAGCTCCTGCCTCTGGTATGCCTGTAACTCCTGCCTTTGTTAATCCCATAGCATTCACTCCATCGTGGAGGATTAAAGTTGGCACGTCCATAGGCTCAGCTGGACCTTCAATTATTGCCACCTCGTAGCCTTCTTCCACTATCTCCTTGCCCTTCAGTAGTACCTTTAGAAGAGGATATTTCTCTACGTTAGCTTTTAGGAGGACGCGCTTTGCATTTCTAATGTCTTCAAGAGTTGCGGTTGAAGTTCCACCATCAACGGTTGAGCCTATTGGAATTCCCCTTCTTTCCGCAAGCTCTTTGAAGAACGCTATCTCTTCATTTGTAAGAGAGGGTGTGAGTATTAGAGCATATTCTTTTTCTTTTAGGAACTTTTCAGCGTCTTCCCAGCTTACAGCATTCCCGTTCAAAATTGGCTGGGTAAGGTCTTGAGCCCATGGTCTTTCAAAGCGACAGTAATCGCAAATGTATCCATTCCACGAGTCTTTTCTGCTTGAGGCCCTAACTAAGATGTCGTTGTAGACCTCTATGTTCATCTCGCATGCAAATGAACATCCATTGCATACTGTTTTCACCGGCTGGGTCTTCCAAGGACCGGGTTTGACGAATGGAAGCTTTTCAGTTATTGCTCCAACAGGACAAATGTCAATAAGTTCTCCAATGAACACTCCCTTTTGATCCTTCAACTTCTCTCCTAACTGGGGTCCAATATATGTCTTAAAGCCTCTGAACAGGTAGTCTACGATACCCTCTTTGGCAACCTCATGGGTGAAGTTGACACACTGACCACAAAGAACACACTTGTTGTTGTCTAACACAATATTGGGATGAGTCTCATCGATTTCAAATTTGTTCTGTTCTCCTATAAATGCATCCTGTTTTGCATCATAGAGCGTTGCATATTCTCTGAGCTTACATCTAAAGACCTCCATACACCCGCAACTCATGCACCTCTGAGCTTCTGTAAGAACTGTTTCCTCATCCATTGTTGGTTCAACTTCCTTGAAATTGTTCTTTCTAATTTCTGGATCGAGGAGCTTTACTTTGGCTCTCGGTTTTCTCTCCACATGTTCATAATCTTTCTCCGTCACTTTCTTCCAGTGATTGTATGGTCTTAGATCAAAAAGAACTCTATAAAGGTCTTCATCACATAAAACCTCTTCGATGTGCTTTGAAGGATCTAGAAGCACTTCTTTTGCTTTTTCAAGCTTGCCCTTCAAATAGAGATCTATCATAATTGCGGCCCTTCTTCCAGTTGCAATACTTTCTATAACTGTGGATGGGCCTAATACTAAATCTCCACCAGCAAAAACTCCTTCCTTATTCGTTTGGAGTGTTACTTCGTCTACGAGAACTCTCCCACGTTTTGCTTCGATGCCAATGGTTCTCAAGAACTCCTCATCACAGTATTGACCTATAGCAAGGATAACATTGTCTACTTTTACTCTGAACTCTGAGCCTTCTATTGGTATCGGGCGTCTTCTACCACTTGCGTCTGGTTCGCCTAGTTTCATTTTTATGAGTTCAACTTCTTCCACTTTCTCCTTACCGATGATTTTTATGGGATTAGTAAGGAACATGAACCTGATCCCTTCTTCCTCCGCCTCTTCTACTTCCCTTGGATTTGCAGGCATTTCACTCTTTGACCTTCTATAAACCACTGTAACATCTGCTCCAAGTCTCAGTGCAGTCCTTGCAACATCCATGGCTGTGTTTCCACCACCCACTACAATGACTCTCTTTCCAAGTTCAACCTTCTCCCCCATATTGACCTTTCTGAGAAATTCTATGCCGTGAATAACACCATCAAGGTCTTCACCTTCTATCCTCATCTTCCTACTCTTCCATGCACCCACTCCAAGGAATACTGCGTCATATTGTTCTCTAAGATCTTCCAAGGCAATATCTTTTCCCAGGGCAGTGTTGGTTTTTACCTCTATGCCCGTATTTATTACCGTCGCTATGTCTTTATCAAGCACGTCTTTCGGGAGTCTGTAGGGCGGTATGCCATACCGCATCATTCCTCCAAGATGAGGCATTGCTTCAAAAATTGTCACATCATGCCCCATGGTTCTCAGATAATAGGCACATGCTAGTCCTGCAGGCCCACCTCCGACAACCGCGATCCTTTTGCCGGTTGATGGGGGGATCTCTGGCATCCATGGGCCGTGTTCGAGATCATAATCAGCAGCAAATCTTTTCAATTGTCTTATAGCTAGAGGCTCATCTACAAGGTTCCTTCTACATTCTTCTTCACAGAATGCTGGACATACTCTTCCAAGAACTGCTGGGAGGATGTATTTTTCTTTCATTAGTTTTACAGCTTCGTGGTATTTGCCCATAGCTATTAACGCGAGGTACCCTTGTACATCACTATGAGCTGGACAACCATTTTGACATGGCCCGATACAATCCCCATAGTGGTCAGAAAGAATTAACTCCAAGGCGGTTTTCCTCATTTCTATTATTTCGTCACTCAACGTCTCAATTGAAAGCCCTTCCATAGGTTTGAGGGTGCATGAGGTTGTAATCCCTCTTGGAGTCTTTACCAAGCATAGACGACAGGAACCATACGGGTCAAAGGCATCATTGTAGCAAAAGCCAGGCACATGAGTTACTTCCCTGAGAAACTCGATAAGGGGTTTATCTTTGGGAGCTTCAAATTCCTTTCCGTTAACAGTAATCTTGACCATCTCACTCACCCTCCCTCTTGGCATCGGTTATTTCTATTGCATTAAAGCGACACACCTCATAGCAGGTTCCACACTTTATGCATGCCTCTTGATTGATTAAGTGTGGCTTTCCTCTTTCTCCGCTGATGGCCTTCACTGGACACATTATTGCACATGCAGTACAACCTGTGCACTTGTCGGTAATTATAACGTATTTTATGAGAGGTTTACAGACTTTAGCCGGACATCTTCCTTCTATGTGTGCTAGATACTCATCTTTGAAGTATTTTAAAGTTGTGAGAACTGGATTTGGCGCCGTTTGCCCTAGTCCACATAGAGAGCCAGTTTTAACTAGTGGTGCAAGCTTTTCAAGTTTCTCAATATCTTCTAAAGTTCCCTCGCCTTTTGTAATTTTGTCAAGGAGTTCCCACATCCTCTTAGTTCCTAAACGACAGAAGGTGCACTTTCCACAAGACTCCTTCACAGTAAAGTCTAAGAAGAATTTTGCAACATCAACCATGCACGTGTCTTCGTCCATAACCACCATTCCGCCACTTCCCATTATTGCACCTGTTGCAGTGACACTCTCGTAATCAACGGGAGTATCAAAGAGATAATCAGGAATACATCCTCCTGACGGGCCTCCAAGCTGAACTGCCTTTATCTTCTTACCCGTTTTAGTTCCTCCTCCAATCTCGTAGAGTATCTCCCTCAACGTGATACCCATCGGAACCTCTACGTTTCCACCATGCTTGATCTTTCCAGAGAGAGCAAAAACTTTCGTGCCTTTGCTCTTTTCTGTCCCAAGAGCAGCATATGCCTCCCAGCCATGCCTTATTATCCATGGCACATTTGCCCAAGTTTCAACGTTGTTTATATTGGTTGGTTTTCCCCAAAGCCCCTTTTGGGCAGGATAAGGTGGTCTTGGTCTTGGCATTCCCCTCTTTCCTTCAATAGATGCTATTAGTGCAGTTTCCTCTCCACAAACAAAAGCACCTGCGCCTTCTTTTATTACAATATCGAAGGAAAAACCGCTTCCTAATATGTTCTCTCCCAAGAATCCTTTTTCTCTTGCCTGCTTTAGTGCTATTCTGAGTCTCTTTATGGCAAGTGGATACTCCGCTCTCACATAGATGAACCCTTTTGTAGCTCCAATAGCATAAGCGCCGATAATCATCCCCTCTATAACCCTATGTGGATCTCCTTCCAACACGTTTCTGTCCATAAAAGCACCCGGGTCCCCCTCATCAGCATTGCACACTATATATTTTTCATCTCCAGGAGCGCCTCTGGTGAACTTCCATTTAAGGCCCGTTGGAAATCCAGCCCCTCCTCTTCCCCTGAGCCCGGATTTTGTTATGAAATCTATTATCTCCTCAGGTTTCATTTTGAAAGCCTTTTTGAGAGCCTCATAACCTCCAGCTGCTATGTATTCTTCTATGTTCTCCGGATCTATATATCCTGAATTTTCTAACACTATTTTTTTCTGCTTTGCAAAATATCCATCAACATCCCAAGTTTTTCTTTCTCCGTTTTCCCACCAGTCCTTTTTGACAATCCACTCTTCTATGGGTCTTCCGTTTATAACGTGCTCTTCTATTATTCGTGGCACTCTATCGGGTGTAACGTGGCCATAGGTAATGATTTCGTTCTCGGTAATAATATCAAGAAGAGGTTCTCTGTAACACATCCCTACGCAACCCACTATTTTGAGCTTGATGTCGAGGTTTCTCTTCTCCAGTTCTTCTTTCACAGCTTCATACGTTTCTCTAGCTCCGGCTGCAATTCCACAGGAGTTCATTCCCACAGCGATAGCCTTAATTTCAGACATTGAGCTTCCCCTCTTTGAGATTTCTAATGATTTTTCTAACCTTATCAGGCGTTAATTTTCCGTAAACCTTCTCGTTTATCATTATGACCGGAGCTAAGCTACAGCATCCCAAGCAGGCGACTCTCTCTAATGTTATTAGACCATCAGAGGTTGTTTGACCTTCTTCAATCCCTACTTCTTCTCGTATAGCTTGGGAAATGTTCACTGCACCATTAACATGGCAAGCCGTTCCATGGCATATCTTTATCACATACTTTCCAAGTGGTTCAAAACGAAACTGAGCATAAAATGTTGCGACTCCATAAACCCTGCTTAGTGGCACCTTTAAATATCTGGAAATCTTCTCAAGGGCCTCTTTTGGGAGATACCCAAATGTCTCTTGGGTTTTTTGCAACAATGGAATTAGAGAACTGGGATTCGGTTCGTAATGGTAGATATACTCAAATTGAGAGTTCATGTCCATCACCTTACATTTCTCATAATATCTTTCACATTGACGTTTATAAATGCACACTAAAGTATATGTTTGTAACGTTTAGTTAGTCACCATCCGTTTAAAAAATCCTTAAATCGAGTCTTTACAAACATAAAATTGACCAATAACTCTAGGTGATAGTCTTGCGATATGTAAAGCTACCCCAAGAAAATTTTGAGGAGTTCTTCAACTCCCTAAAAAGATGGGGCAAGTTGTATGCACCAGTAAAGAAGGGGGATATATACTCCTTCCAGAATGTCGAAACTCTTTCCGAAATTACTTTGGACTATACAAGAACTATGCTCCCACCAAAAAAGTTCTTTGTAAGGCCAAAAGACGAGATGCTTAAGCTTAAAGAAGGCCACTGGGAAGAGGCCAATGGCACAGAGCCTATAGTTCTCTTTGGAGTCCATTCCTGCGATATACACGGCTTAGAAATTTTGGACAAAGTTTATTTGAGTGACCCAGTGGATCCGTACTACAAAAAAAGACGAGAGAACTCAATAATAATTGGTATTAGCTGTATGCCAGATGAATACTGTTTTTGTAAGAGCTTGGGCACGGACTTTGCCATGCATGGGTTCGACTTGTTTTTACATGAGCTTCCCGATGGCTGGCTTGTCAGAGTTGGGAGTGTAAAGGGACATGAGATTGCATGGGGAAGTGAAGAACTTTTTGAGAACGTGACCGAAGAAGACTTCCATCACTTTAGAGAATTTGAAGAAAAGAGAACTAACTCCTTTAAACGATCTTTAAATAAGGAAGGGCTAGCAGATATTCTCGATTTGGCATTTGACAGTCCAGTGTGGAAAAAATATGAGAGAATCTGTCTTGGGTGTGGCAATTGTAATATGGTTTGCCCAACATGCAGGTGTTACGAAGTGTGTGATCTCTGGATAAACGCCTATGAAGCAGTAAGAGTTAGACGTTATGATTCCTGTTTCATGGAAACCCATGGACTAGTGGCTGGAGGACATAACTTTAGACCCACGCGCTTAGATAGATTTAGGCACCGCTACTACTGCAAAAACTACTTTGATCCTGAGTCCGGATTCAACTGTGTTGGATGTGGAAGGTGCGATGAATTCTGTCCAGCAAAAATAGAGCATGTTAAGGTTCTTGATGAGGTAAGGGAGGGATTGCAATGACCTTCCAAACACATGAGGCAAGGATTTTAGAGGTAAAGGAACTCACTTCAAGAGAAAAGCTCTTCACTCTCCGATTTGTTGACCCTGGAATTAACAGGGGATTCAAATACAAGCCCGGTCAGTTTGTAATAGTCGATATAAGGGGATTCGGGGAATTTCCAATAAGTCTGTGCTCAACTCCAACTAGAGAGGGATACTTCCAACTATGTGTTAGAAGAGTAGGCAGGATGACAAAACACATGCACACTCTAAAAGAAGGAGATATTGTTGGGATTAGGGGCCCTTATGGCAATGGATTTCCAATGGAAAAAATGGAAGGGAGCACATTAATCCTAGTTGCAGGCGGTTTGGGCATGGCTCCCTTGAGATCAGTGTTATGGTATGCTCTTGATAGTGGAAAATATGAAAAAATATATCTGTTCTATGGTACCAAGGCCTACGAAGACATTCTCTTTAGAGACGAAGTAATTCACCTGCTAAAACATGGAGAGGACATGAACTGTCACGTGAAACTTGCCTATGAGGTGGAAAGTCCTTCATGTATATATCTAGAGAAGGGCTACTCACCAAGAGTTTGTAAGGGAGTTGTCACGGATCTCTTTAGAGGAGAAAGCTTTGATGTAGAAAACACATATGCTTTGATCTGCGGCCCGCCAGTGATGTATAAGTTTGTCATCAAGGAGCTCTTAGACAGAAAGTTATCTCCAGGGAGAATTTACATGACTCTTGAAAGAAGGATGCGGTGTGGAGTTGGAAAATGTGGGCACTGCATCGTTGGAACAAGCACCTCAATTAAGTACGTGTGCAAAGATGGTCCTGTATTTACATATTGGGATGCGCTTTCAACAAGGGGGCTGATATGATGCTCAAACTGGGTGTTTTTGAGCTCACTGGCTGTGGTGGCTGTGCTTTAAATATCCTTTTCCTCTACGAGAAGCTCTTTGATTTACTTGAATTCTATGAGATAAAAGAATTCCACATGGCTTCAAGCTTTAGAGAGCACGATGCACTTGATGTTGCCGTAGTGACGGGAAGTGTCTCAACTCAGAGAGACTTGAACCTCCTTCACTATGCCCGAAATCACTCTAACTATCTTATAGCCCTTGGAACATGTGCTACTCATGGAAATGTTCAAGCAAGTGTTGAGGGAAAAATCAGAGAGAAGCTCGAAAAAGTCTACGGCACGAAAGCAAATCCCATGAGAGCTTTAGATTCTACTCCAATTGTACAACACGTTGCAGTAGACTACGCTTTACCCGGCTGTCCTTACGATAAAGATGAGATTTACCAAGTGCTCATAAGTCTAGCCAAAGGGATTGAACCACCAACAAAGGATTACCCAGTGTGTGTAGAGTGTAAACTCAACGAATATGAGTGTGTTCTGGTTAAAAAAGAAATACCCTGTTTAGGCCCAATAACTCTTGGAGGATGCAATGCTGCCTGCATAAAGTCAGGAGTTGGGTGTATCGGATGCAGAGGACCTCTGCCAAAAGAAGCCAACCCAGCAAGTGAATTTGAGATTCTCAAGGAGTTAGGATATGACGAGGAGTACATCCGAAGAAAGTTCAAAACTTTTGCAAGGGGTGAGCTAAGATGGTAAACATTGAAATTGAACCCTTTACCAGGGTAGAAGGAAATGGTGGAGCAGAAATCATCGTTGAAAATGGAGAAGTAAAAGATGTCAAGCTTAAGATATTCGAAGGGCCCAGATTCTTTGAGCTTCTAACTCTTGGCAGACACTACTGGGATGTGCCTGACTTAGAGGCCAGAATATGCGCTATATGCTACCTCTCTCATAGTGTTGCCTCGGTTCTTGGAATAGAGCGGGCCTTAGGCGTTAATGTTCCAGAAGAAATAATGCTACTAAGAGAGCTTGGTCTTCTTGGAGAGCTAATCGAGAGTCATGCACTGCACCTTTATCTCCTCGTTGCTCCAGACCTCTTTGGCTATGCAGATGCTATAAGAATGGCCAGCAAGCATGGAGAAGTCGTCAAAGAAGGGATCACTATCAAAGCATTTGGTAATTATATTCGTGAAATCCTCGGTGGTAGGGAGATACACGGCATAAATATCAAACCTGGTGGATTTGGACGATACCCAACAGTTGAAGAACTAGAACGGATAGAAAGACAGAGCGAAGCACTTCTAAGGCCTGCAAGAAGAGCCGTGAATATATTTGCAGAACAAGAACCATTGGGAGCTACGGTACAGCACTACATTGCCACTAACGGATACTTGTATGGAGATAAGCTGATTGCAGAGGAGGGGGAGAAGTTTGATTATCTTGAGCATGTCGAAGAGAAAACACTTCCCTACAGCTTTGCAAAACAAAGCCGATACAAAGGAAACATATTTATGGTTGGGGCCCTCTCCAGAGTAATGCTAAAGCACGACATGCTCACTCCAATGGCAAAGCACTTTTATGAAGAACACAAAGAGAAACTTGCAAGCGGTTATATAAGCTTTAACAATCTGGCCCAAGCTATAGAACTTGTATATGCTCTCGAAAAAGCAAAAGAGGTTGCAAAAACACTATTAGATAAGGGCATTGAAGGAGAAAATGTTCCAATTGAACCTCAAGAGGGAGAGGGGATAGGATACGCCGAAGCTCCGAGAGGAGTGCTAGTGCACCACTACAGAATAGACGAAAGGGGTAACATAGCATATTCCAATATAATAACGCCGACAGCCTTCAATCACGCCATTATGGAGCTCAGCCTTTATGAAGAGGCCAAGAAGAGGTATGGAGATTCAGATGAGGTGACATTCCTCCAGAAGTTGGAGGAAACTGTAAGGGCATTTGATCCATGCATTTCCTGTTCTGTGCATGTTGTTAGGCTTTGATTTTTTTACAAAAACTTTATATTTTTAGGTTGACATAAACAAACAGTGATAAGGATGGAAGCTCTCGAAGATGTTTTTACTCTCATGGACAAAGTAAAATTTGGAGAGACTGTTCTTATTGAGTATTATCACTCATTTATCCCCGAGCTTACAACTCTTGGACTTTTATATTATGGAAGAACAAGGGGATTGCCCGTTATAATCGATGATAACTTCGATTCTCTCCACGTTATCCAGAAGCACCTTGAATTTGTCGGCATTGACGAAGACTTTAGAGATGCCCTTGTCGTTAAAACTGGTGGAAAAAGGAATGTCGGAAACGTTGTTGCGAGAGTAAGGTTTGTTAGTGAACAGGTCATATATATAAGAAACTATGAAGAAGCATCAAAAGCGGCTTTTTCAAATGTTGAAAAATCCATAAACATTGTACTTGGTCTTGAAAGACTGTTTTCATTTGTTCCATCGGTATCGGAATTCTACACCTTTGTTATTGCGTTTCAGTCTTTCCTTGGAGAGAAAAGGAGAAAAGCATTTTATTTAATCAACAAGAAGATTGCATCTTCTATTCCCTTTAATCCCCTTACAGAGCTTGAAAGAATCGCAAGCACTGTGATTGAAGCTGTTCCAACCCCTACAACCGGCATTTTTACTTTCAAAAAATCCACAAGTTTGGATTTGCTTGGAAAGAAAATTGAGATCCCTATCGGGGTGATAGAATGGAAATGACAAAGGAAATGCTTTTTGATATGATAGATAGAACTCCCTTCGGCGATTTAGTCCTTATTGAGGATGAGGCCTCTTACGGCTCGATTATGGCAACATACATTTTTGTGAGATACGCCCGTGAGAGAGGAATAAAAATAATGATTGACGACGTTTTAGACAGCCTTTTCTTGGTAAAAAAGCAGCTTGAGTTCCTTGGCATTCAGGACGATTTTTCCGATGCTATTGTTATCAAAACTGGAGGAAAGATGGATATTGGAAAGGTCATTGGAAGGATTCCCCTGGAAACAGAGCCGG
>Ga0180300_10001115_pt1 | contig 12359 bp, 10 predicted proteins | sample GuaBasSediGuay15_FD_121798 | JGI IMG/M metagenome (GOLD analysis project Ga0180300, IMG submission 121798) | Subseafloor sediment microbial communities from Guaymas Basin, Gulf of California, Mexico - Guay15, Core 4569-2, 21-24 cm | ecosystem: Environmental > Aquatic > Marine > Hydrothermal... | reverse complement strand
GTTATATCTCCTATGACCCTACCGGGGTGGTGGAGCTCCACCTTCTCTTTGGCGATAATATTACCCACCACCTCACCTTGGATGATGGCGGTACCCACGTGGACCTCCCCCTCGATCTTCGCCGTTTCTCCCACAACCAATATATCCTCGCTGTGGATCTCGCCCTTGAAACGACCATCCAACCTTACTGCTCCGTTATAGCTCAATTTTCCCTCAAAGGAAGTCTCAACCCCTAAAAAGGCGTTGACCTCACCTCGCTCTAGGGAATCTAGGGTCTTTGCTTCTTTCTTCCGCATTTGGTTCATCCTCCTTGCGCAATTTATGCCAGTTTGGTAGATTGCCCCCTGATGACCTCTAAGATCCTCTCCAGGTCGTCTAGGGAGTAAAACTCGATCTCGATCGTTCCTTTTTCTCCTTTCATCTTGATCCTCACCTGGGTCTTCAGGAGGCGACGTAGCTCTTCCCGGAGGGCTTCTGTCTGTGGGGTCAATTCTTCTTTAGCCGGTTTTTGTACCTCCTTTGTCAGGAGGCGCCGCACCCCTTCCTCTGTTTCCCGCACCGATAGCCCTTTTTTTACGATCTTTCTGCAAAAGGAGATTTGTTCCCTTTCATCTCCCAAGGCCAAGAGGGCCCGAGCATGACCCATGGTGATTTCATTTCTTTCTAAGGTACTCTTGACCTCTTCGGGAAGTTTCAACAAGCGCAGGGTATTGGTCACGGAAGACCTGTCCTTGCCGATTCGCTGGGCCAAGGCCTCCTGGGTGTAACCGAATTCCCTGAGCAGCCGTTGATAGGCCTCTGCTTCCTCCAGGGGGTTTAGATCCTCCCGCTGAAGATTTTCTATCAAGGCCATCTCGACGACCTCCTGATCGGTGGCCTCTTTTATGATGATGGGAATCTTTTTCAGGCCTGCCCTCTGGGCCGCCCGCCACCTCCTCTCCCCCACAATGATCTCGTAGCCCTCCTGCTTTTTGCGCACCACCAGGGGCTGCAGGATCCCCTTCTCTTTTATGGACTGGGTGAGTTCCTCTATTCCCTCATCGGGGCGCAGCCTGCGAGGTTGCCAGGGACTGGGACGAATTTCATCTATATCACATAAGAGGAAATTTCCCCTTTCCCCCCTTTCCATCTCGGGGAATAGGGCCCCTAAACCCTTTCCTAAGGCAGTTCGTTTAGGCATGGTTCCCCTTCCCATTTATAAGTATTTCTTTGGCCAGTTCGATATAACTTTGGGCCCCCTTGGAGTGGGCATCGTAGAGGATTACCGGTCTCCCATAGCTGGGGGCTTCGCTCAACCTGATATTTCTCGGGATGACGGTCGAGAAGACTTTCCCCCTAAAGTGGGATCTCACCTCCTCGGCTACCTGTTGAGAGAGGTTGTTTCTCACATCATACATGGTGAGCAATATACCCTCGATCTGCAAGTCCGGATTTAGGTGCTCCTTCACGAGTCTGATGGTCTTTAGCAGTTGGGTCAGTCCCTCCATGGCGTAGTATTCACATTGCAGAGGTATGAGGACAGAGTGAGATGCAGCCAGAGAATTTACCGTGAGCAGTCCCAATGAGGGTGGGCAATCGATGAAGACAAAGTCATATTCAGCTACCACCTCCCACAAGACCTCCTTCAATTTTTTCTCCCTCGCGATCTCATTGATCAACTCAATCTCCGCCCCGATGAGGTCGGTGTTGGCCGTGACTACCTTCAGATGGGGGATTTCGGTGTCTTTAATGATCTCCCGTATGCTCACCTGCCCAATTAGGGCGTGATAGAGGTTTTCCCTTATGTCTTCCTTATCATACCCAACTCCACTGGAGGAGTTTCCCTGGGGGTCAGCATCTACTAATAGGGTTTTTATCTCAGCAATGGCCAGGGAAGCGGAGAGGTTTACCGCCGTCGTCGTTTTACCCCCCCCTCCCTTTTGGTTCGCAATGCTAATGACCTTTCCCATCTCCAATGCAGCCTTTTGCCAAAAGGGCCCTTTCGTTAATTATCATAAACACATCCCTTTGAAAAGGGGAAAAACAGTTGGTATTGGATTAGGGTTTCCTGTAGCTGACGAAGGTTGGGTTTTCAGGGAATTGGAAGAGCAGCAGTATCCTTGTCTCCTGCAGGAAGGGCAGTACCAACCTCCTTTTTTCGACCAGCTTTAAGCCTAACCCCTTCCAATCTACTTCATGCAGCTCTTGCTCACCCCTCTTCCCCCTCATCCCCAGGATGAGCCCCCCTTGTTTGACATAGGGAAGGGCAAATAACAGAAAGGTCGGCAGGTCCGCCAAAGCTCGGGAGAGGACTAGGTCAAAATTCCCGCCATATTTATTGATAATCTCACTTTGTTGTGCACGACCATGGATGACCTTCGCCCCTTCTAACCCCAGTCTTCTGACCATATGTCGCAGGAAGAAGGCCTTCTTTTGAGAAGACTCTAGCAGCAGCAGCTCGATGGAAGGAAATAAGATCTTAAGGGGCAATCCGGGGAATCCCGCCCCAGACCCTATATCTAGAACCCTTTTCACCCCCCGCAGGTAAGGGACAACAGTAAGGGAATCCAAGAAGTGTTTCACCCCTATTTGCAGGTCTCCCTTTAAGGCAGTGAGGTTGATTTTTTGGTTCCATTTCTTTAACTCTTCTGCATATAGGATATAATCTTCCACCACCTGGGTGGTCAAGACTATTCCCAACTCCTGGGCACCCTTAACCAATATTTCCTTAAGTTCCCGCATCCTCAAAAAATAAAAGGCCCACTTAAAGTGGGCCCTAATTTGTAAGGTTCCCCCTATCTCTTTCTTTCATCTATTACCCTCTTGGCCTTCCCCTCACTGCGGGGGATGGAGCCTGGCTCCAAAAGGGTCACCTGGGCCTTGATCCCGATCACCTGGTTAAGACGGGCGCTGATCCTATTCTCGACTTCAGCGATCTTCTCCTTCCCGAGGGAGTAGATCTCGGCCTTGGCTTCTACTTCCACTGCTATGCTGTCTAAATAGCCCTTCTTGAAGACCTTAATCTGATAATGTGGCCCTGTTTCCTCAAACTCGAGCAGGATGTCCTCTATTTGGCTCGGGAATACGTTTACACCACTGATGATGAGCATATCATCCGTCCTTCCGAGGACCCTTTCCATCACCGTCAATGTCCTTCCACACTCGCACCTGATTCTGCCGAGGGCCGTTATATCCCCAGTCCTGTATCTTAAAAGGGGCATGGCCTGGCGTTGCAGAGCTGTGATGACCAACTCTCCCCTTTCCCACTCCGGTAATACCCTCTCTGTTACTGGATCTATTACCTCGGGGTAGAAATAGTCCTCATTTATGTGAAGTCTGCATGCCTCACAGCTGAAGGCGACCCCGGGACCCATCATCTCTGTAAGACCATACACCTCATAGGCCTTTATCCCCATCCTTTCCTCTATCTCTTTTTTCATCTTCTGGGTCCAGGGCTCCGCACCGAAGGAGCCGACTCTTAAGGGGAGTCTTTTCAGATCCACCCCCAGGGTTTCTGCTCGCTCCGCAATGGTTAGGGCATAAGAGGGGGTGCAGAACAGCGCCGTGGTGCCGAGATCCCTAAGGAACAAAATCTGTCTCTCCGTCCTCCCGGTGGAGGTGGGTATGATAGCGCAACCAATGCGTTGTGACCCGTAATGATATCCCATGCCACCGCTGAACAACCCATATCCGTAGGCGTTTTGGCAGATGTCACTTGATCTGATCCCTGCGGACCATAGTGCCCTCGCCATACATTCAGACCACCTATCCAGATCATGGGAGGTATAGGGCACAACTACGGGCTTGCCTGTAGTACCAGCAGTGGCTTGGATGAGGGCTATTTCCTCTGTTGGGACGGCACAGAGATGAAGCGGGTAATGGTAACGAAGGTCACTCTTGGTGGTAAAAGGGAGTTGGGGGATGTCCTCAAGAGATTTGATATCATCTGGTTTGATCCCACATTGATGGAATCTCTCAGTGTAAAAGGGGACATGTTCATAAAGCCACCTTATTGTCTCCTGAAGGAGACCCCACTGGGCCTCTTCAAGCTCCTCCCGCGAGGCGGTCTCCACTTTTTCGTTCCAATATGTCGTCATCGCGCTACCTTAGAGGCTAAATTTTAAATGCCTCTCCCATGCCACAGTACTTCTGCCTCAGTTTGGGTTTTTCTATTTTGCCTGTCGGATTGCGTGGAACCTCCCCGAAAAATACCTTCTTAGGTCTTTTGTATCTGGGAAGAGTTTCACAGAACTCGATGACCTCCTGTTCTGTCAAGGTCTGCCCCGGTATCACCTCGATAACCACCGCTACGATCTCACCTAGACGTTCGTCAGGGTAGCCGATGGCGGCCACGTCTTTCACCTTCGGGTTGGTGTGCAGGAAGTCCTCTATCTCTACCGGAAAGATATTCTCTCCCCCGGAGATAATGACGTCCTTTTTCCTGTCAACCAGATAGATAAAGCCTTCCTCATCCTGGCGGGCCATATCCCCCGTATAAAGCCACCCATCTTTTAAGGCGTTGGCGGTCGCCTCGGGGTTTTTGTAATACTTCCTCATAACCCCATCGCCTCGGACCACCAGTTCTCCCACCTCCCCTTGTAAGACAGGGTTCCCGTTGGGGTCTACAATCCGTGCCTCCCAATTGAAACCAGGCAGACCGATGGCGCCGACCTTATGTTCATTCTCTATGCCCAGATGGACGCAGCCAGGTCCCGTGGACTCACTGAGACCATAATTGGTATCATAGGCCATGTCTGGGAAGTATTCCTTCCAATGTTTTACCAATGAGGGGGGAACGGGCTGAGCGCCTATATGCATAAGTCGCCACTGGCTGAGGTTATAATCTTGTGGCTTCAACTCACCACTGTCAAACTTCAGCAGTATATCCTGGGCCCAGGGGACGAGGAGCCAAACGATGGTTCCCCGCTCTTGGCTCACGGCCTCCAAAATCCACTCGGGGGCAACACCCTTCAGGATCACCGCCCGTCCGCCCACGATCAGACTCCCAAACCAATGCATCTTGGCCCCGGTATGGTATAGTGGGGGGATGAGAATGAAATTATCCTGTTTTGTCTGATGGTGGTGGGCGTTCTCCGTAATACAGGCGCAGACCATATTTCGATGGGTGAGGAGTATGGGTTTGGGCGTACCGGTTGTGCCCGAGGTAAAATAGAGGCCACAAGGGTCTTCGTAAGTTATCTCGACTCGAGGCGCAGCAGAAGATGAGGCCTCCAAGGCCACCTCAAAGAGCTCTGCATACGCTGGTGTTTCCTTTCCCACGAAGAAGTAGTGTTTTATAGAAGGCATTTCGCCTTTGACAGCATCTATCCGATCGATAAACTCCTCTCCGAAAATCATTGCCTTGGGCTCAGCTACCCCTACACAGTATTTTATATCATCGCTGGTGAAGCGGAAATTCAGCGGCACCGCCCACGCCCCCGTGCGGACTATCCCAAAGTAGGCGATCAGCCAATCTATGGAGTTCATCATGAGATGGACGACTTTATCCCCCTTCTTGATCCCCTTTTTCATCAAGGCGTTAGCAAAACGGTTCGCTGCCTCATCAAATTGCCGCCATGTGATCGCTTTTCTCTTGTTTTCCGCTGGGGCCCGTTCAATAAGTGCAATATCATTTGGATACATACGGGCGTTGCGAGCAAGCATCTCTCCGATATGGATACAACTTCCCATTTTTTCTCCCCCCTTCCCGGAATCTCTCGTTTTTTTGGCGTTCACTATATCATCTTTGCATATTGCATACAATCCTTTAGGCAAGAGGGCAAGATGAATTTTGCGAAACAAAATATCTGTCTTAGAGCCTTTTAAAGTGGTTTCTCCCTTTTTTGAGAGATTTTGGAAAAATCTTGATCAAAATAATACTTGACATGGGAGCATATAATATGCATTAATAAACCGACTGGTTGGAATAAAACCGAACAGTCGGAATAAAATATGAAAAACAAAGTGGGTCAATTTAATAGAAAAGGAAATAAGGTCATTAGTATTGCAAAAATTGCTGCTAAGCTCTTTAGTACTAGGGGTTATTTGGAAACAAGCATGGATGAAATTGCTGCGGCAGCAAAGATCAGCAAGGGGGGGATATATCATTATTTCACCAGCAAAGTTGAGATCCTTTATTTTATTCTGAATAATTATATGGACCTTGTTTTGGGGGATTTAGAGGAGGAATTGAAAGGAGTCGAAGGTGATTTTGCAAAAATTAAATATATAATCTCACGCCATATAGATCTTTACGTTAGAAATGTGTACGAAGCCAAAACTTTGCTTCATGAAGCCCATAATCTTCCCCCGAAGTCTTTTAAGATAATCGCTGAAAAGGAAAGAAGATATTATCAGATAGTAGCCGGCGTCCTGCAAAGCTGTTTGGGTGCCTCTGTTGAGAAGGATAAGGTGACAGCCGTAGCCTTTACCCTGTTTGGAATGTGTAACTGGATCTACTCATGGTACAATTCCAAAGGGCCTGTTACGCCTCAACAGTTATCAAAGATAATATTTGGCATTTTTACCAATGGTGTGAGCAATCTTCAAGATGACGGCGGGAGGAGTTACCCATGAACAAAGAGCGAAAGTTTTCTTTTTACCTTGAAGGGGAGAGGATTCCAAATTTTAAGTCTCTTTCCGGTATTGAATATAAAGAGGTATATACCCAATCCGATTGGCATGGTGAAGTTCCGAATCCAGGCCAATACCCCTTTACCAGAGGCATCCATAAGGACATGTATCGGGGGCGGTTATGGACTCGGAGACAACAAAGTGGTTTTGGGACTCCACAGCAAAGCAATGAGCGGATAAGGTATTTACTCAAGATTGGTCAAACTGGCATCAATATGGATGTGGATGTCGCAACTAAGTTAGGCTTAGATCCCGATCATCCCCTAGCCCAAGGGGATGTTGGTCTCCAGGGGACCTCCCTTTGTACGTTTGAGGATATGAAGACCCTATATACGGATATCCCTTTGGATAGGGTGAGTTCCACCCTGATCGTTCAACCACCCTGCTCCGCCATCGTAATGGCTCAGTATCTTTTACTGGCTAAGGAAAGGGGGATCCCCTGGGAGAATTTGATCGGGACAATTATGAACTGTGCGATTACTCAGTTTGTGGGACCGACCTTTGAGGCCACCACCGCCTTCTTCCCCATCGATTTGACGATAAAAATCGGTTTGGATGTCATGGAATACTTGGTGCCACGTACACCACGATGGAACATAATAAATATAAATGCATACAATATTCGGGAAACAGGGGTCAATGCCGTTCAGGAGGCTGCCTTTGCTATATCTCTAGCTGCTGATTACATAAAGGGGTTGATGGATAGGGGGCTAGAGATCGATAGCTTTGCTCATCGAATGGCCTTTTTCTCGGCTGCCCACATAGACCTGTTCGAAGAAGTGGCCAAGTTGAGGGCCATGAGGCGGATATGGGCCCGTATGCTTAAGGAAAAGTTTGGTGCTAAGAGCAACAGAAGCATGTGGTTCCGAACGGCTATCCAGACCTCTGCCCTGGCGCTAACGGCTCAGCAGCCATTGAACAACATCGTACGGGCGACCATTCAGACTCTGGCGGCAGTTCTAGGCGGGGCCCAATCTATACACACCACTGGCTATGACGAGGCCTATAGTCTGCCTACCGAAGAAAGCCACAAACTCTCCATCCGAACACAGCAAATCATCGCCTATGAGACTAAGGTAGCTAACTCCGTTGATCCTCTGGGTGGTTCTTATCTGGTGGAGACGTTGACCGAGCAGTTAGAGGAACAAATTTGGGAGTTGATGAAAGTTATTGAAAATAAAGGCGGTTTCATACAGTGTTTCAAAGAAGGCTGGGTAGAGGAGCAGATAAATGAGGCACGGTATAAATGGGCTAATGCTATTGAAACTGGGCAGCAACCCATGGTCGGCGTTAATATATTTCGAGATGAAGATGAAGACGTAAAGATTAACATCTTTCGGCATACCCCAGACATGCAGACAACAAGAATTCAATATATTCAGGATTACAAGAGTAAGCGGGAGCAAGAACCAGTTCGAAGGGCCCTGGATAAAATATATAATCTTGTCAGACGAAGGCCAGATATAAACTTATTTGAACCAATTATGGAGGCAGTGGAGGCCAGAGCGACTCTGCAAGAGATTTGCGATGCTATGAGGCAAGCTACTGACTTTGTGATCCCAAGTTAGGATTTAATTCAATTTTTTAGGAGAGGTAAAAAATGGTTTATAAAAGGAGAAAGAGGATTGTCCTTGGCAAAGTAGGTTTAGATGCTCATGACAATGGTTTAAGAATTGTCTCCAAGTGGCTCATGGATAGCGGTTACGAAGTAATCTATGCTGGATTATACAATACGCCTGAGCGCATCGTTCAGGTGGCCATTGAGGAAAATGCTGATGCCATTGGAATCAGTTTTTTGGGGGGTGAACACCTCTTTTATACCGATAAGTTAGCAAAACTATTGAAGGGAAAGGATATGGGTGATGTTAAACTCATTATCGGAGGCGTGATACCACCAGACGATGTAGACAAGCTCAAGGAGCTAGGGGCCTCATCTGTCTTTACACCTGGGACCATGCGGGATACCATCATAAGTATTATTGATGGTATTCTTAAAGGTTAAACGTCGAAACGGGGGAGGGGAGAAAATTTGGTTTTTAGCTCAAAGGGTCTTCATAGTAAGGAGGTCGTGGCAAGTGGAGGTATTCGATGGAGCTCGAAAAAAGGCTTGTAGACTATATTTTCCGCACCAAATTTGAGGATATTCCACAAGGGGCACGAAGCGTTGTCAAGAACATGATCTTGACCATTTTGGGGACAACCATTGCTGGGGCAACAGCTGAAGGTTGTGAGGCACTGGTGGAATTCGTCAGGGAAGTGGGGGGGAAGGAGGAAGCCACCATTTTAATCCATGGTGGAAGGGTTCCGGCTCAAAATGCGGCTTTTGTCAACAGTGTCATGGCTCGAGCCCTAGATTTTGATGATGCCATGGCCCCAGGAATACACATAGGGGCTTCTGCTGTCCCCACCGCCTTGGCAGCTGCTGAATTGGTAGGAGGTTGTAGCGGAAAGGAATTTCTCACGGCTCTTGTTTTAGGAGCCGAAGTAGCGGCTAGGTTAAACCTAACCGAATCAGCTTATGACGGTTTTGATCCGACGGGGGTCTGTGGTATCTTTGCTGCAGCAGTGGCCGCCAGCAAGATACTTCGCCTGAATGCGACAGAAATTTGGAACGCCCTAGCCTTGGCGTTTAATAAAAGCGGAGGGAGCTTTCAGAGCAATATCGATGGCTCTCTGGCGGTGAGAGTTATTCAAGGCTGGGTTTCTCAAGGCGGAATGACGTGTGCCTTATTTGCCCGTATGGGAATAACAGGTCCGAAGAACTTCCTTGAAGGCGTCTATGGATATTTTCACCTCTATGCTAAGGATATTTTTGATCCTGAAGCTGTTGTGGGTGGATTGGGCAATAGGTTTGAACTTCAGAAGCTTATCTTCAAAAAGTATCCAAGCTGCGGACTCACTTTGGGCAGCACTGATGCCATCCTCAGCCTCATCGAAGAAGGACATCTTGTTCCGGAAGACGTTGATCGTATTGACATTATGGTACCACCCTATACCTATAAACTGGTGGGGCACCAATTTCAGATAGGTGATAATCCCAGAGTGAACGCTCAGTTTAGCATCCAGTACTGCGTTGCTAACGCCCTCGTCAGAAGGGGTTCTAAACTCCACCACTTTGAAGAATCATATGTAAAAGATCCCCAAGTTATGGAACTCATCAAAAAGATCCATGTCATTTCTGATCCAGCTCTGGAAAAGCAAGGCCATACTGCATTAGAGATGAGGGTCTTGACCACGGGGGGGAATACTTATCTTAAAAGCATCGATATCGCGCCTGGTTTTCCCGGAAACCCCCTCACCAAAGAGGAGCACGAAGGGCATTTTTGGGATTGCATCGACTTTTCAAAAAGGCATCAAATAAAGGAAAGGGCGGAGGAAATAGTGTCGTTGGTCAATCGGCTTGAAGAGCTAGAAGACGTGTGTATTTTGATTCCTTTGTTATTGAGCTGAAACGCAACTCATTGGAGGAGGTATCATGAATATAGTGGATATAGTGGTCAAAAACGCGCGGATGTATCCTCACGATATTGCGTTTGTCGAGGTAAGACCTGCTACAAAAGTGAGAAAGGAGATTACTTGGTCGCAATTTAACGAAAGGACGGATAAATTAGCAAATGCTCTTATCCATAGAGGGATTGGGAAGGGTAAAAAGGTCCTGTTGCTCGGAAGGAATTCCATAAACTGGCTTGAGGCATACTTTGCTGTTATGAAATCAGGGGCGTGGGTAGCTCCCCTCAACTATAGGTTTAAAGACGATGATATTGAATATTGTGCCAATGTGGCAGAACCGTCAGCTTTTATCCTTGACGAGGAGTTTGCCGAAAGGATGAACGCAATCCGTTCGAAGTTACAAACAGTGAAAAACTTTATCTGCGTCGGTCATGGTCACCACGAAGGAATGGAGAATATGGAGGACATTGTAAAAAAATCCTCCTCCGAATCACCGAAGGTGGAATTAAAGGATGAGGAAGAATGTGCGCTTTATTTTACTTCCGGCACTACAGGAGCTCCCAAACCGGTGCTTCTTGTCCATAAGAATTTGATGTGTGCTGCTTTGGCTGAAGCGATCAATCACTACTGGAAGCACAATGACAGTCTCCTGATGATTCCTCCCTTGTATCATTTGGCAATTGGGCATCTGCTTGGCTGCATGATCGTAGGGGGACGAGCTGTTTTGCTAACAGAGCAGGTAAGCCCGCAGTATATAATTGAGACTATTTCAAAGGAGCGCATATCGGTGGTGTTTTTATTGGTACCTTGGGCTTTAGATATACTTGAAGTCTTAGATAGAGGAGAACTTAACAAGGAGGACTATGGTCTCAGCTGTTGGCGCCTTACCCATATGGGGGCCCAACCTATCCCCCCTAGCCTAGTTCAACGCCTAAAAAGGCATTTTCCACAGATGCAATATGATACTAATTATGGACTGAGTGAAAGTGCAGGGCCAGGAGTTATTCACCTTGGGATCGAAAATGAGAGGAAGGTCGGTGCTATCGGGAAGCCTGCCCTAATGTGGGACGCCCGTATAGTCAATGATGAAGGTGAAGATGTACCTAGGGGAGAAGTGGGTGAGCTTATTGTCAAGGGCGGTGGTATTATGAAGGAATACTACAAAAATCCAGAGCTGACCGCTAAGACCATTCGAAATGGTTGGTTATATACAGGGGATTTGGCCAAGATGGATGAGGAAGGGTTTATCTATCTTGTTGACAGAAAGAAAGACTTAGTTATCAGCGGAGGGGAGAATGTCTATCCTGTAGAAGTAGAGGAGATTATCCAAAGACATCCCAAAGTTCACGATGTAGCAGTCATTGGAACCCCTGATGAGAGGTTGGGTGAGATAGTTACTGCAATAATTGAACCTATCAATGGCGAGACATTAACCGAGGACGAAATCATCTTGTTCTGCGAGCAAAACTTACCCCGCTATAAGCGTCCCCGCCGCATTATCTTTGACCATGTGCCCCGCAGCTCCACCGGGAAGATAGAAAAGCCAAAACTAAGGCAGAAGTACGGCAAATCTGAATAAAATTTCGTAGTCCTAAAGACCTCTGTTCTTTCCGTCCCCTTTTTTGAAAATTTTGAACTTGAAGGATATTTGGCTTGACATGATTATTTTTTTAGGCTAATGAATAAAAAAGGTTAGGAGTCTATAACAAATAGAAAGGGGGTGGTTGTGTCTCTAAGAACGGCGGTTTTTAGAGGAGTGTTCTTTTATTAAAAATCTTCCTTATGAAAGGGGGGTAATTATGAAGGGAAGATGGTTTGTGGTAGCTTCTGTGGTTTTGGTTTTGGTGGCATTGCCCTTATTCGTCTCACATGCCGCCCCGATTGAGCTTACCTACGCTAACTTCTTTCCACCTGCACATATTCAGGCCAAATTGGGCGATGCCTGGGCAAAGGAGATAGAAAAGCGCACAAACGGGAAGGTAAAGATCACCTATTTCCCTGGTGGAGCACTCCTTAAGGGACCTCAAATCTATGATGGGATCTTGAAAGGTGTTGCAGATATCGGGATGTCGGTTTTCGGCTATACTCGGGGACGGTTCCCTGCGATAGAGGCCATAGATCTGCCCTTGGGCTACCCCAGTGGGAAGGTGGCTACTTGTGTAATCAATGAGTTTTATAAGAAGTTCAGGCCTAAAGAACTGGATGAGGTGAAGGTCCTTTATCTTCATGCCCATGGTCCTGGCCTGCTGCATAGCAAAAAGCCCGTTTACAAATTAGAGGATCTTAAGGGATTGAAG
>Ga0180300_10001114_pt1 | contig 12361 bp, 11 predicted proteins | sample GuaBasSediGuay15_FD_121798 | JGI IMG/M metagenome (GOLD analysis project Ga0180300, IMG submission 121798) | Subseafloor sediment microbial communities from Guaymas Basin, Gulf of California, Mexico - Guay15, Core 4569-2, 21-24 cm | ecosystem: Environmental > Aquatic > Marine > Hydrothermal... | reverse complement strand
TCTTGACCTCACGGCTCGCCGGCGGGTGCCAGGTGCTGAACTTGATGTGCATGGTCTTGCCCGCGGCCACAGCCTGCCCGCCAGAGGCCAGGCAGAACAACACCGCCAACCCCACTACCAAAAGCCCCCTTACCACTCGCTTCATGACCTCCCTCCTTACGTTTTATTTATACTGAAATTTATGCTCTTTTACTTAAGTTTACTTAAACATATATAGGGACATTTTTTCAAGGACTTTTTTGAAACATTTTAGGTATCCTCAACCCTGTACACCGAGATACTTAAGGAGGATGTCCTCTCTACTGGCTACCTCTTCCTTGGGAGCGCTGAAGGTCATCTTTCCCTTCACCATGAAGTAGACACGGTGGGCCAGAGAGAGGGCAAAGGGAACTTTTTCCTCCACCAGCAGAATGGCCATACCGCGGCTGTTGAGTTCACGGATGACCTCCTTCAACCGTTCTACGATGAGGGGCATCAGGCCGGTTGTGGGCTCGTCGAGCAAAAGGATGCGTGGCTTCTGCAAAAGAGTCCTAGCAATGGCCAGAGCCTGCTGTTCCCCCCCGCTCAGTGTACCGGCCTTCTGGCCCAGCCGGTCCCGGAGGAGGGGAAAAAGGTCAAGAACCCTTTCAAGGCTCCCTTTATCCCTACGGTCACGCATCCCCGTCTTCAGGTTCTCCAAAACCGTCAACTCCGGGAAGAGCCCTCTTCCCTGGGGGACGTAGCCGATCCCAAGCCGAGCTATGCGATAGGAGGGAAGAGCAGTGATATCGACACCGTCTAGAATAACCCGCCCTTGGCATGCTCTCACCAGCCCCATGATTGTTTTCAGGAAGGTGGTCTTCCCCGCGCCATTCCTGCCGAGGAGAGCCACCACCTCCCCTTCTTGAACTGTGATGGACACCCCTTGTAGGACATAGCTTCTACCGTAAAAGGCATGAACCTCTTGTGCCTCAAGTAGCGCCACCGTTAGGTCCCTAGGTAGATCCTTTGAACCTCCTTGTTACGACTGATCTCCTCAGGGCTACCTTCAGCGATCACCCGTCCCTCGTTTAGTACTGTCACCTTGTGGCAGAGCCTTAGCACGACGTCAACGCTGTGCTCTATCAGGACTATAGTCATCCGCTTCGACAACTCGACGATCAGTTCGATTAGCCCCTCTGCCTCTTTGGGGCTCACTCCCTGGGTTGGTTCATCTAAAAGCAGGACCGCAGGATCTGTACTCAAAGCCATTGCAATCTCCAGGGCCTTCTGATCTCCATAGGAGAGGTTAGATGCTAGTTCGTCTCGTTTCTCGTAAAGCCCTACTATACGGCACAGTTCCTCGGCCCGTTCCGATACATCGGAATCCTTCTCGAAGGATCGAAAGGGATCCCAGGGCTTTTCCTTCCTGGAATTTATTCCCACCCAGATGCTTTCATAGACTGTTAACTCCGGAAAGACCATAGTGAGCTGGAAAGTCCTACCCAATCCCTTCTTACATATTTTATGTGGGGGGAGGCCCGTTATGTCTTCACCCTGGAGGTAAACCTTTCCTCCAGTCGGTTTAAGATCGCCGGAGATGACGTTGAACAGCGTGGTCTTTCCCGCCCCGTTGGGACCAATGATACCCCGAAGCTCTCCCTCTTGAACCGACAAGCAAACATCCTTCAGAGCCGTAAGGCCGCCAAAGTTCTTCGTGATCTCCCTCACTTCTAAGATCGCCATCTACCTTCCCAGGAGATAACCCAACAGTCCCTTCCGTGAAGTCCGCAAGATTACCAAAATGAGAACGCCGAAGAGAATTAGATAGTGGGTCCACCAAGCGCTCACATAGTACTGGAAGAAGAACATTAACGCTACTCCGATGCAAGGCCCCACTAGCGTCCCTACTCCTCCTATCAAACACCACACTATGGGGATGATCGACCAGTAGAGGCCGAAGAGGTCTGCCGTCGCATAACGAAGGGTGAGGGCGTAGATTGATCCTGCCAGAGCAGTAAAGGCACCTGAAAGGACAAACGCCGCGAGTTTGTACCTGAAGGGGTCGTATCCCAAGAAGGCAGCCCTCTTCTCATTCTCTCTGATGGATATGAAGACCTTCCCCAGCGGGGCCTCAGTGATTCGCCTCATCAGGAGGTAGCTAGCAAGAAAAAAAACCAGAATGAAATAGTAATTTGTCATAGGGTCGTAGAGGGAAAGGCGGACTCCACCTACAGAGATATCGGGCAGGGTAACAGACAACCCATCATCTCCGCCAGTCAACCATGTCATATCAAGGGACAATAGGTGAAAGATGGCCGAAAAGAGAGCAGTAACTATGACGAAATAGGCCTCGGTGAGACGTACACATATGCTGCCCATTAAAAAGGCCACCACCATACCAGCCACAAAAGCGATTAGAAGCCCCAGAAGAATGCCACTTTGAAGATGCAACAACGACAACACCACGCCGTAGGCCCCCACCCCGAAGAAGACCGAATGGCCTAGACTGCATTGGTTCGTGTAGCCGAAGCAGAGGTCGTAAGCCATGGCGAAGATACAAAAAGCCATGGTCTGCATGGCTAAGCTACGGGGACCCCTTGGCATGAGAACCCCCAGAACCGTAAGGATGAAAAAGCCAAACAACATCCATCTCTGCAGGACAGCCTTCCTGGACTGAGAACCTCCGCGTGAGGGCATGGACTAACCCCTTTGTGTGCCGAAAAGCCCTTGAGGGCGAAGGATGAGCACTCCGACCATAAAGGCAAAAACGGCTGCTCTTGCCCCGGTGGGGCTGAGGAAATAAGCTAACAGCCCCTCCACCCCCCCAAGGACAAGAGCAGCCACCAGGGTGCCGCCCAGGCTGCCAAGCCCTCCGATGATAACCACGATGAAACAGAGCAGGATAACGTCATTACCCATGAGGTAGAAGACCTGGGTAACAGGAGCTGCCAGCACTCCCCCCACAGCCGCCAGGACACAACCCAAAACAAAGGTAAAAACGAGCACTGTATTGACGTTGATCCCCATGGCGCTGGCAATTTCTTTGTCCTGCATAGAGGCTCTGACGAGGATCCCATAGTCAGTCCGGTGTAGGAAGAGCCAAACCGAAGCAATGATCACCAGAGATAGAGCAGCGATGAAAAGACGATAAAGGGGATAGGCAACTCCCAGAAAATCGAAGCTCCCCTGAAGGGGCATGGGGAGTTCTTTGGGAACTCCACCATAAGTCATCAACACGAGCTGTTGGAGTATGAAGGAGAGTCCTGCGGTGGCGATCATGGTAACCGCCGGATGTCCTTCGAAGGGCCTCAAAATCAACCGCTCTGTGGGGGCTGCAAGGAGTCCAATAGCCACAGGGACTATCAAGAGGCTTAACCAGAAGTTACCCAGGGCGGAAAATATCCAGTAAGCGAAAACCGCCCCTAGCATGTAAAGGTCGCCATGGGCCATGTTTACGATGCCCATGACCCCGAAGATAAAAGATAGTCCCAAAGCAATGAGGGCAATAATAAGCCCCCATATGAGCCCATTGACCAGGTAAAAGAGGAGCGCAGAGGCAACCTCTGAGGCCAAGGCCTCTTCCTCAGAAGGATTCTTTGGTGCGATCCACGATCGGTGGATAGGCTCCTTTGGCCGCAGGAATCCGTGCCGCGACTTTCAACTTACCACCCACAATCTGTTCGATGTATAGATCGACGATGGCAAGATGGTCCTCTGCCCGGATGTACCCACTTCCCTGGGGAAATTCCACACTTTCCTTGAACTTCATCCCTTCTAATGCCTCGATCACCTTTGAGGTGTCCTTCCGTGAGCGCCAACCACTTCTCTCTATAGCGGCTTTGATTAGGAACATGGATTCCCACACGGCCCAGTCGTAGGCCAAAACGAAACGTTTCCCAATTCCTATTTCGAGTCCCTCGGGATCCACACCAATCAAACTACGATATTTCCGGTTATACTCGGTATTCAGCCCTTCAAGACGGGTTGGATAGGAAGTGATGCAATAAAGCCCTTCGCCTGCCGGGCCGAGTTTCGCAGGATCTTGAGCTGAGAGTACATAAACAGCTCCCAACTTCTTAATATCTGGACGCACTGCGTAAAGGTCCCTTATAAAGGAGAGGAAGTCTGAGCCAAAGTTGGCAAAGTAGACCGCTTCTGCCTCCCTCGGGATCTTTCTCAGATAGGGTAGCCAATCGCTGGTCCCAAGGGGCACCCTGATAGATTTGAGCACCTTGCCGCCCTTTTGCTCAACATATTTCTTGAACTCCTTCTCGTTGGACCAACCCCAAGCGTAGTTGACCACAACTGTTACCCACTTCTTAGCGATGTTCTTCACCGCAAAGGACGCGGCCCCTTTGCACTCCTCGCGCACATTCGTACAGGGCTGAAAGACATACCGGTTTCCCTTCTCACCCGAGATCTCCGTGGCCCCCGCAGAGGGAAAGTAAGGAGTCTTCAACTCTTTGGCCACAGGAGCACAAGCGATGGCTATACCAGAGCTGTTCGAATCAATGACGAAGTCCACCCCATGAGTCTCGACTAGCTTCCTGAACTTGAGGGCACCTACAGAAGGCTTGCTCTCGGTGTCTTCTACATAAAGCCTTACAGGCCTTCCGACTATCCCTCCCTCTTCATTGATCTTCTTCACGGCCGCTTTGAGGACCTTCTCGTGAGAATAGCCATAGGCGGCTAGGCCACCAGTTTTGTCAGCAAGCATACCAATTTTTATGGGCTCCTTAGCAATAGCCCAGCCGCTGACCATAAACACCGCCAACCCCACTACCAAAAGCCCCCTTATCACTCGCTTCATGACCTCCCTCCTTTAATTTATACTGAAATTTGTACTCTTTTAGAAAAACCCAAAGGGTAGGGATTGTCAAGGGTTCTTGACTGATTGACCGCTTCTTCAACTTCGCTGGGCACCTCGGCGCGCTTGCTCCGCATCATCTGTTGAGGCTAGGGTCAGACGAGTCTTCCCGGTGGTTGCCCGTCTGGGTCAGAGGTGTTAATATTTGGCAAATTTCAGCCTCCGGAGAAGGGAGATGGAGACCTTTCCCATCACCAAAGAGGGTTATCAAAGTCTGAAGAGGGAGCTTGAACGTCTGAAGAAGGAGGAGCGACCCCGCATAATCGCCGAGATAGAGCGGGCCAGGGCCTTCGGCGATCTCTCCGAGAACGCCGAATACGAGGCCGCCAAGGAGCGACAGGCCTTCATCGAGGCCAAGATCAAGGAGCTGGAGGAGAAGCTGGCCAGGGCCGTGGTGGTGGAACAGGTCCCCGAGGAGGGGCGGGTCTCCTTCGGTTGCAAGGTGAAGCTGAAGGACTTGGACAACGACCGAGTCCTCGAGTACCAGCTCGTGGGTGGCGATGAGGCCGACCCCCCCCAGGGCAAGATCTCCATCCACTCCCCTGTGGCCAAGGCCCTCGTGGGGAAGGAGGAGGGCCAGGAGGTGGAGGTGGAGGTCCCCGCGGGCAAGAGGCGTTACCTCATCCTGGAGGTGAGGGCGTGTTGAAGAGAGGGTCCTTGAAGGGAGGGAGGGGCCTCTTCTTGGCCCTTCTGCTCCTTTGCCTTTGGGCGATCTCAGGGGCCTCTACGGCCAAGGTCCTCATGATCATCGCCCCTGAGGGGTTCAGGGACGAGGAGCTGAAGGTGCCCAAGGAGCTCTTCGAGTCCAAGGGCCTCGTGGTGGAGGTGGCCTCGTCCAAGAGGGGGGAGGCCCGGGGGATGCTCGGCCTACGGGTCGAGCCCGACCTCTCCCTCCGAGAGGTTGATGTGGCCCGTTATGAGGCCGTGATCTTCGTAGGGGGCATAGGGGCACAGGTCTACTTCTCCCACCCGGAGGCCTTGCGGATCGCCAAGGAGGCTTACTCTCAGGGGAAGGTGGTGGGGGCCATCTGCATCGCCCCGGTCATCCTCGCCAAGGCCGGCGTACTGGAGGGCAAAAGGGCCACTGTCTGGCCCTCAGAGGGCAGGACCCTCGCGGCCCTTGGGGCCTCTTACACGGCGAAGGCGGTAGAGGTGGACGGCCGGGTGGTGACCGCCAACGGTCCCCAGGCGGCCAGGGCCTTTGCAGAGCGAATCCTCGAACTGCTGGCCAGATGAGGGTGGGGATCATAAGCGACACCCACGGGGGGCTCAAGGCCTGGGAGGAGGCCATCAAAGGGCCCTTCGAAGGGGTGGAGTTGATACTTCACGCCGGAGACCTGCTCTATCACGGCCCCCGCAACCCCTTCCCCAAGGACTATGACCCCCAGACCCTGGCCTGGGCCATCAACCACGCCCCGGTCCCCCTACTGATCGCCAAGGGGAACTGCGACGCCGATGTGGATCAACTGATGATAAACTTCCCCCTTCAGTCCCCTTATGTGTACTGTTTCATCGATGGGCTTTCGGTGATGATGCTCCATGGGGAGGAGCAGGACGTGGAGGACCTGCTGGAACTGGGGGGGCGCTATCAGGTAAACCTGCTGATCACCGGCCACACCCACAGGCCCCATCTCATAGAGAGGGGCCCCTTGGTGCTGCTCAACCCAGGGTCCCCTGCCCTGCCGAAGGAGGGACCACCCTCCCTGGCAGTGCTGGACACGGAGGAGAAGAGGATCGTCCTTCAGGACCTCGGAGGTGAGGTCTTAAAGGAGGTCATTCTCAAGATCTGAAAAGGAGGGAGATATGGAAAAGGACTTCAACCCCCAGGAGTTCGTGGGCAGCTTCATCCAGGTGGCCAAGGAGGTGGCGCTTCGTCCCAAGGAGTTCTTCGGGGATATGTCGCGCACAGGGGGGTTCTACCCGCCGGTGCTCTTCCTGGCGGTCTGCCTCGCAGTGAGGGGGATCCTCGGCTCCCTCATCTTCTTCAACCCCATGCCCTTCATCGCGGCCCTGGTCTCCCTGGTCTTCGCCTTCATCGGGGCGGGGATCCTGCAGTTTGTGCTTCAGCAGCTCTTCCAGGGCAGGGGGACCTACGAAGGGACCTTCCGCGTGGTGGCCTATAGCGCCGTGGTGCAACTGCTCGGCTGGATCCCGTTTATCGGCTTTTTGGCCTCCCTTTACGGCCTTTACCTGCAGGTCGTGGGCCTCGAGAAGGTCCACGAAGTCTCCGTGGGAAAGGCCATCCTCGCCGTCGTCATCACCGCGGCGATCTTCGTCCTCATAATGCTACCCTTCGGGGGCCTGCTGATCATGATGCGATGAAGGAGGTAAGGACCAGGTTCGCCCCGAGCCCCACGGGATATCTCCACATCGGGGGGGCGAGGACGGCCTTGTTCAACTGGCTCTTCGCCCGCCACCACGGTGGAAAGTTCGTCCTGAGGATCGAGGATACCGACCGGAGCCGCTCGCGCGAGGAGTTCCTGGCGGACATCCTCGACAGCCTCTCCTGGCTCGGCCTGCACTGGGACGAAGGACCTTACTTCCAGAGCCAACGGATGGAACTTTACAGGGAGCACGCCGAGCGGCTGCTCGATGAGGGGAAGGCCTACCGCTGTTACTGCACCCCCGAAGAGCTCGAGGAGATGAGGAAGAGGGCCTTGGCCGAAGGGCGCAAGCCCAAGTACGACGGCCGCTGCCGCTATCGCAAGGACCAACCGGACCTGCCCTACGCCATCAGGTTCAAGGCACCCCTCGACGGCGTCACGGTGGTGGAGGACCTGCTGCGGGGGAAGGTGACCTTCAGGAACGAGGAACTGGACGACCTGATCATCGTGCGCTCGGACGGCACCCCCACTTACAACTTCGTGGTGGTGGTAGATGACGCCCTCATGGGGATCACCCACGTGATCCGGGGGGACGATCACCTCAACAACACCCCTCGTCAGATCCTCCTGTATCGGGCCCTCGGCTACCCGGTGCCGAAGTTCGCCCACTTGCCCCTCATCCTCGGCACCGATAGGACGCGGCTCAGCAAGCGCCATGGGGCAACCGCCGTGTCGGCCTATCGGGAGATGGGCTATCTGCCCGAGGCCATGGTGAACTACCTGGCCAGGCTCGGATGGTCCTACGGGGATCAAGAGATCTTCAGCCTCGGGGAGCTCGTGGAGAAGTTCTCCCTTGAGAACGTGAGCAAATCGCCCGCGGTCTTCGATCCCGAAAAGCTCCTCTGGCTCAACGCCCATTACATCAAGGAGGAACCACCGGAGGAGATCGCCAGGAGGCTCCTGCCCTTCCTCAAGGAGGAGGGCATAGAGGTGAACCTGGGGGAAAAGCTGATCAAGGCCGTAAAGACCCTTCAGCCAAGGGCCAAGACCCTCAAGGAGATGGCCTCTCAGGCCGCCTTCTATTTCCGTCCGCCTACCTCCTACGACCAAAAGGGCGTCGAGAAGTTCTTCACGGAGAGGGCTTCGGAGTTCCTCGAACGCTTCAAGGAGGCCATCAAAGGAGTCCCCTTTACGGAGGAGGCCCTCGAGGCCACCTTCCGCCGCCTCTGTGACGAATTGGAGATCAAGACCAAGGACGCCGCCCAAGCGGTGAGGTTGGCCCTCACCGGGAGGACCGTGAGCCCCGGTCTCTTCGAGGTCATGGACGTCTTGGGGCCTGAGGAGGTCATCAAACGGATCGAGCTGGCACAGACCGTATGCGGAAGGCCGGCCCATGCGGCTGAAGCGGATCGAACTCCTGGGGTTTAAGTCCTTCTTCGACCGCACCGTCCTCACCTTCCCGGAGGGGATAACCGCCATAGTCGGGCCCAACGGCTGCGGGAAGTCCAACATCGTGGATGCGGTGCTCTGGGCCTTGGGAGAGATGCGCCCCACCCACCTTCGCAGCCGCTCCATGGAAGACGTAATCTTCAACGGCACCGAAGAGGTGAAGCCCTCCGGGATGGCGGAGGTCTCCTTGGTCTTCGACACGAGCCTCCAGTCCCTTCGAGGCTACGAAGGCCTCGAGGAGGTGAGGGTGACCAGGCGCCTCTTCCGGTCCGGCGAAAGCCACTACCTGATAAACAGGCGGCCCTGCCGCCTCAAGGACATCAGGGACCTCTTCCTCGGCACAGGTCTGGGGGTCAATGCCTACGCCGTGGTGGCCCAAGGGGAGGTGGAGGCCTTGATCGAGGCACCGCCGGGCGAGCTCCGCCTCATGATCGAAGAGGCGGCAGGGGTCAGCAAGTACCAGGAGCGGCGCAAGGAGACCCTGCGGAAGATGGAGAACACCCGCCAGAACCTGGAGCGGCTGCAGGACGTCATCGCTGAGGTAGAACGCCAGGCCAGGAGCCTGAAGTCTCAGGCGTCCAAGGCGAGGCGCTACAGGCGCCTGAAGGAGGAGCTGCGAAGGCTGGAAATCGCGCACCTGGCCGGACGGTGGCGCTCCAAAGGGCAGGAGGCCGAGGGGCTTCAAGGGGAGGTGGAGGCCCTAAGGGGACGGCTGACCGAGCTCCAGAGGCGGAAGGCGGAGGCCCAAAGGAGGAAGGAGGAGGTGGGCCTCCGGCTGCTTGAGGCCAGGGAGGACCTCGAGGCCGTGGAACGGGAGGCCCTCAAGGTGGAGGGGGAGCTGAAGAGGCGGGAGGAACGCCTCCGGGCCCTGGAGAGGGAGCTCGAGGGACTGAAGGGGCTCCTCAGCGCCTGTAAGGAGGACGAGGAGAGGCTCTGCAGCCTCGAGGGGGAGCTGAGGCGCAGGCACCAAGAGACCTCGGCCGAGGTCGAGGGGCTGGGGAAAGAGGTTGGAAGGCTTGAGGCCCTCCTGGAGCAGAGGTGGGAGGGATTTGGGGAGCTGGAGCCCCAGAGAGAGGACCTGATGAGGGAGCGGGATCGCCTGAGGAAGGAGTTCCTCTCCATGGAGGGGGAGAGGGTCCGGCTGGGGAACCTCCTCAAGGAGTTACGGGGACGGCTCCAGGAGTTGGAGGCCAAGAGGGAGAGGGACAGAGCGGAACTTCAGCGGACGGAGGAGGAGAAGAGGCGGCTGGAGGAAGAACTCCGGGGCCTTCGGCTGCAGGAGGAAGGGCTGCAGCAGGAGCTGGAGGGTATAAACGGTGAACTCGAGGAGCTGGGGCTCTCCATAGGGGAGCAGGAGGCGGAAATGGCCGCGGCTCGGCAGGAGATCGCACGCCTCGGGGCCGAACTTGAGGCCTCGAGGATGCGACACGAGCTCCTCCTCAGGATGGAAGAGGAACGGGAGGGTTACCCGGAGGAGGTGAAGGCCATCCTCAAGGACCCTCAGGCGGTGGGCCTCAGCGAGGCCCTGGTCCTCGGTGAGCTCATCGAGGTGCAGCGGGGCTACGAGGAGGCGGTGGAGGCCGCCCTGGGGGAGCGGATCAAGGCCCTGGTGGTCAAGGACGTCGAGGAGGCCCTCCGGGTCCTGAGTAGGGTCAAGGGGAAGGTCTCCCTTTTGCCCGCCGAGGGACCGAAGCCCAAGGGAAAGGGGGGGAACCTGAGGGACTTTGTGAGGGCGGAGGGCTACGAAAGGCTGCTCGATCGCCTCCTGGAGGGGGTCTTCCTGGTGGATGAGCTCTCCTCGGCGAACCCCGAGGGGGAAAGCGAGGTCGTGACCAGGAAGGGGGAACTCGTAGATTCTCGAGGGACCTTCTGGGGGCCCCCTCCCTCGGGGCTCCTCAGGAGGAGAACCTCGATAAAGGAGCTCGAGGAGGAGATGGCCCGCAGGAGGGAGGCCCTGCAGAGGGCAGAAGGAGCCCTGAGGGACCTCGAGACCCGGCTCGGAGCGATGAGGCAGAGGGCGGATGCCCTGAGGCAAAGTCGGGAGGCCAAGGGACAAAGGTTCAGGGAACTTCAGGACAGGAGGCATCACCTGGAGAGGGACCTTGAGGCCGCGGAGAGGAAGGCCTCCCTGCTGAAGGTGGAACTGGAGCAGTCGAAGCTGGAGCTCGATGAATGGGGAGCGGAGGTCGGCCGAACCGCGGAAGGGCTCCGAGAGTTGGAAGGAAAGCTGAAAGGGCTGACCGAGGAGCTCGGCCAGAAGGAAGAGGCCCTAAAGGGGGTGGAGGCCCGTAAGGCCCGCCTCCAGAGGGAGATCTCCGACCTCAGGGAGGAGCTGGCCACCTTGAGGGAGAGGTTGAGGGGAAAGGAGGCAGGGATCCAGGAACTGGCAGCGAGGCTCAAGAGGACCGCGGCTCAACTCAAGGGCAAAAGGCAGGAGGCCAAGGAGCTTGAGGGGAAGATCGAGGATCGGGAGGCGGAGCGGATGAGGACGGCCGAGGAGTTCCGCGAGCTCACAACCCAACAGGAAGGGCTATCCCTCCGCTTAGAGGAAGGGCGTCAGCACTTGGAGCTCCTGAAGGAAGAGGAGGCGCGGGCAGAGAGGGCCTTGAAGGAGCTGGAGGCCCAAGAGGAGGAGATCCGGGGTCGCCTCTCCGCCAAGGAGCTTGAGCTCCAGAGGCTCAGGTTGGAGATGAAACAACTCGAGGAGGCCCTGAGGGAACGCTTCGGCCTCTCCCCAGGAGAGGTCCCCGAGGAGGAGGCCCCAGAGGACCTCACGGACAAGATCTCACGGCTGCGAGAGGCCCTGGAGCGAATAGGCGACGTATACCTCGGGGCTGTGAAGGAGTACGAAGGGGTCAAGGAGCGGTTGGCCTTCCTCAAGACCCAACGGGAGGACCTCGAAGAGTCCCTCTCCACCCTCTCCAAGACCCTAGAGCGGATAAACCGCCAGAGTCGGCAGCTCTTCCAGCAAACCCTTGAAAGGACGCGGCAGACCTTCAACTCCCTGGTCGAACGGCTATTCCTCGGCGGCAGAGGGGAGATCGTGTCCGATGGAGGGCCTGAGCCCGGGGTGAGGATCCTCATACAGCCCAAGGGGAAGAGGCTGAGGAGCATGGAGCTGCTCTCCAGGGGGGAGAAGGCCCTGGCGGCCATCGCCTTCATCCTCTCCCTCTTCCTGCTGAGGCCTGCCCCCTTCTGCATCATGGACGAGGTGGACTCACCGCTGGATGAGGCCAACATCGAACGATTCCTGGGGCTCCTGCGGGAGTTCGAGAACCGCTGTCAGTTCATCCTGGTGACCCATCAGAAGAGGACCATAGAGGCGGCCCACGCCCTCTACGGGGTCACCATGGAGGTGCCGGGGATCTCCAAGGTGGTCTCCTTGCGGCTGAGGTGACCTACCCTCGCCCCTCTGTTATACTTCGAGCACCGTGATAGTGGACCGTTACCTATCCCGGGAGATCGTCAAGTACTCCTTGACGGGCTTGCTCGTCTTCACCTTCTCCTTCATGACGGGGAAGATATTCCGCGTCACCGAGATGGTCCTGGACAGGGGCATCCCCTTCTTCTACGCCCTCAAGTTCATGCTGCTCCTCACCCCCTCCTTCCTCGTCTTCGTCATCCCCATGGCCCTCCTCCTGGGCGTCCTTCTGGCCCTGAGCAGGATGAGCGCCGACCGCGAGGTCCTAGCCCTCAAGACCTCAGGGGTCGGGGCCCAGAGGTTCCTGAGGCCGGTCCTGGCGGTGGCCTTGGTGGCCAC
>Ga0180300_10001111_pt1 | contig 12375 bp, 12 predicted proteins | sample GuaBasSediGuay15_FD_121798 | JGI IMG/M metagenome (GOLD analysis project Ga0180300, IMG submission 121798) | Subseafloor sediment microbial communities from Guaymas Basin, Gulf of California, Mexico - Guay15, Core 4569-2, 21-24 cm | ecosystem: Environmental > Aquatic > Marine > Hydrothermal... | reverse complement strand
TAGCTATACTCATCGCATTAGCGTTTGGATTATTCAAAAATTTGTTTAAAACTTAGATTACTTTCGATTTTTGTTATTAGAACCTTTCTTTATTTGAAACAAAATGGGTAGCAAGATTTTTGGGATTATCATTTCGGAAATTATATTGGCAGTGATTTTTGCGGCTTTATTTCTTATTTGTAATTCGATGGGTCTGCAGTACTGTTCAGCGCTTATTCCATTGTGGATTGCTGCGGGCATATTGACGCTAGTCGTTATTTGGTTAGAACTATTAAAATGGATTATGGAAATAATTCGTGACTTCTTGGGAAAAATATATTGAGTGTCTCTAGTTCAAATCTCACATCTACACTTCTCAACCCAGTCGCAGAATTGGCAGGTTGGGTTTGGGGCTGGTGGATTTTGCTGTTTGAGAAGAGTAGTTGCTTTTGAAAAGATTTTTTTTGCGTTTTCTATGCTTACTTTTACTTTGGATAAATGTCTGTGGAAATTGATATCTCCTGTTTGTTCCTGAACTTTGTTAGGATAATAAAAAAGGATGTACGCGTAGTCTTCTGTTTGATAGCCGTTTAATCTTAGAAGAAGATTGTATATGTCGATTTGATCTTGGAAATATGCATGAGTGTTGTCTTTCACTGGATGGCCTCTTGTTTTGTATTCAAGAACAATAAGCTTGTTTCCTTTGACAAGAAGATTATCTATTGCTCCCATGAATGTATTTCCTTCTGGATCTGTCCATCTTATTCCTTTAAACTGATTTCGCCATAAGTTGAGAAGTTCTTCGTTGTCAAAGAGTTTTACTTCTCCGTCAAGCTCTGCTAGCTCTGGTGGAAGAATTCCTTTTCTCATGAATTTGTCAAAGTGTTCCTTCAGGATTTTATCCATTCCTGAAGGCAGCGTTGGAAAGATGATATCTGGCCTTTTTATTCTTTTTTTGAATTTGAGCCAGAAGCATCTCGGACATTCTCTTAGTAAAGCCAATGATGTTGGTGAAAATGTGTATCCCATGATAGAAAAGAATTTAAAGGATCTTATTTAAGTTTTTTGTAAGAGATCTGTCTGTCGCTTTACTAAAAAATGAAAATAGCTAAGAATAGTCAGTTTGCAAAGAATATGCATAGGGCGATGGCGAGGAAGACGATAGAGCATGCTAAGAAGATACTGGAATGTGGTTACGAAGCAAAGTTGCCTGAAGCAATTGTGGATAAAAGATTTCTTAGGATTCCTATAACAAAAGAAAGAGCAGAAGAACTGAAGAGAATAATAAAAGAAGAAGAACAATATCTTCGCGAACAAAAATGAAAATGCCAGATCCGAATGAAGAGAGGTTTTTGGCTGAAGCGAGTAGGAATTATACGTTTCTTGACCTGCGAATTTTTAGAGAAAAAGTGAGGATGTTAGAAGAATTCTTAAAAAGGCTTGGATTAACGCAGCATGAAACATTGATCCTACTTCAGTATATGACGAATAAACTCCAAACAAAGATTACAACTAAAACTATTTTAGGCGTGCTTGATGATCGCGATAAGGATAAATAGGTATTTTCAAGAATTCTTTTTAAATTTTATTTACTTTGGTAAACAAATGTATTTATAGTTTTATTTATTTTAGTAAATAAAACAGTTTAAATGTAAGCTTTGGGATTATCAATCCCAAGGATTTATAAATGTGTTTGTATTTTGAATACCAAGTAAAAAAATTTAAATTGCTTCTTTGTTTTGGTTTTGGTATGGGTGGAGAATATACTGTTTTTGCTGTGAAGGCTGTTCAACCATGGGAAAAAGAAAGCGGAGCTGATTACTGGATTCCTTTGATTTATGAAGAATTGAAGAGAGGGAATGCAAGATTCGGATGGTCATATTCTGAAAATCACGATCTCAGGAAGCTCAGGGAAAGGATAGAGAGGGACGGCATTGAAAAGCTGAGCGAAGAAGAGAGAGAAGTTTGGAGCTACGCTCGGTTTTTGATAGATGATGTTAGCAAAGGAGATTTTTTCATTTATATCAATATGCCAAAATACGGCGAGTGTTCTTTAGTTGAGATAGTAGGTGATTATTATTTTACTGAAGTTTGGGATAAAGAAGGAAAAAATGATTTCAGGCATTGTTTAAAATGCAATTTTATAAGCGCATTTAATAGAAGATCTAACATTGTTCCTCCGAGGTTGAAAGTATATCTCAGTCTTCCTGGAGCGCATTACAAGATTTATGCAAAAGAAGAATTCGAAGAGTTTATTTCAGCTTTAAAAGAAGGAAAGAAAGGAAAAGAAGCAAAGGAGAGATTGAATGAAGATATTAACAAGCATTTAGAAGATGTTGTCAAAGATTTGCATAAAAACTTTCCGAGGCAAAACCTTGAAGTTTATCTTGTGGAAGTTTTCAAAAGGATGCCGAACGTTCTTTCGGTAAGGAAAGGCCCGGATAAGAACGGAGCTGATCTTGAGATAGAATTTGAAAGCGGTATTCCAGGCTTGATTAAAAGGGAGTTCTGTGCTGTTCAGGTGAAATCCTATGAAAAGGAAGTAAGGGACTTAACTGCTGTGAATGATATAAGACGAGCATTTAAATCTGATCGGCATTATACATGCGGTTTGATTGTGATGACCGCTACGAGCGTTTCTGAAGAATTTATGCAGGGTGTTGAGAAATTAATAGAAGAAAGCGGAAAACCTGTTGGAGTTATCTATGGAACAGAATTGGCTGAATTGATAATTCGATTCAGAGAAAGAAACCACTGACCAAAAAATATAAAAATTATATTCACGGTTTTTATGAAATGGGATTCAAAAATAATTTGCTTTCCTGGATATTAATAGGCGGTATCGGTGCGGGTGGTGCGTTTGTTGGATTCTGCTTAGGTAGTAGAGGAAATGTTAAAGAAAGTCAGGAGATAAAGGTTGAAGCACAAGGACTTGAAGATAGAATTAAAGAATATTTCGATGCGTGCTTGAACTTAAATGATGAAAAGATTTTGGAACTTTTCGGTTATCAAAGGTTTGTAGAGGAGTATAGAAAGGAAATTCAAAATTCGAAGTATGGGCTCAAACTTTTGCCGATAATCAGGAATCTTACGTTATACGTTGGATATTTAACTTTTCTTGGATTTCCACAAGCAAATGATCTTAGCTCAAAGATATATACTTGTAAATTTTCAGGGTTACTGCCGAATATATACAGAAGCCTTCTAACTCTTATAGATCAAAATGTGCTTCCTTCAGAAGTGCAATCCGAAGATATAAATGAAGCTGGAACAAAGACTATTTTAGCAGGAAACGTATTTGTTCATATAAGAGATGTGATGACATGTATGAAAGATCTTGATCTTGTTGAAGAGTTACATAAACAAGACCAAACATATCTTATAAAAGAGCTAAAGGTTATAAAAGAGATGATACAAAAATACAAAAATGAAATTTCATTTAAGGTACGTGATTGTAAGATTTATCCTTACACCTTTTATTTAAGAAAACCTTTTACAGAAAAAGGAGAAAAAATAACTGAAAATGTAGGATTGATAAAAGTCGAAGTTTATTCTCCTAAAAAATTAAGAGAAGAACTTAAAGATGCTTTAAGGAAAATTAACGGATTTAGTGGATTTCGATATGCGCTACGTTCTCTTTTTACCGGAATATATTGGCCATTAAATACTTTTAGGCAAGGATATATCTTAATTCAAGATGAAAATGGCAAATGGAATATATTTGGATCATCTATTGACCTTAGGGGTCTTTTAAAGCCGAATTGGAGAGAGTTTGAGCTGCCCTATAACTTATTTAATCTTCTTTGTTCAAGAGCTTCTTCATCTCCAGATTCACACAAACTTTATTTGGGGAATAAAGGTAAAGTATTCAGGCGGATAATTAGAAATAATTTGTTCTAGTAAGTTTTAATTTATACATGAAAAAATGAAAAGGAAAAGAAAGCTTGAGAACATAGGCGATATAGCAAGAGAAGGTGCTATTTTTCTAACTGTGAATTCAAGTGATGATATTGTAAGTGATCCTATGTTTCTTGGATTTTTTAAGGAAACTTATTCCAATGCTGATTTATCTGATATGCCGAGTGAAAGATTGCTCACGCTTTTAAGAGGTAAAATCGCAGAGTGGATTGTATTTTTAAGAGGAGGAACCTTGCTAGAGACAGCTCGTTTGGCTGAGAGTGCTACTGATCCTATAGGCGATATTTATGTTGGTGATACACCAGTACAGGTTAAAGCTTATGTTAAAAGCGGTCCTGATTTAGAGGGAAAGGTTCTGAAAGGCTTTTTGGAAAAGCATCCAAATGCTTATGTTGCTGGAACAGAGGAAGGTGTAGCAAGGGCAATAGAGCTAGGGGTTCCAAGAGATAAGATTTATGCTACTTTTTCAAGAGAAGAAATAAAGAAAAAATGTGATAAGTTTTTGAGGCAGATAAAGGAAGGTAATGCAAGATACGGGATTGGTGTTGAGGATTTTATTTATAGCTATCAAATTGGACAAGGTATTGGAATAGCGTTTAGCGGTGGATTCTATCTGATTGAGGTTGTGAGCAGGAAAAGAAAGTTTGACATAAATGAGCTTTCTACAGCAATATGCATGGGAGGTCTGCGTGGTGGATTGTCGGCTTTAAAAAATGCGGCTATAAAGGCTTTATTTACATCTCCAAGGATACGACTACCTCCTTTGGCAAAATTTTCTTTGGGTGCAATAGTTTATTTTGCAGCTGAGTATGGCATTGAAAAGATTGTTAACTATTTAACAAAAAGAGATGAACAGGCTGGCTTTTGGTCATATATGTTTAATAAATACAGAGGACTTAGTCCTGAAGAAATCAAAGAAGAAGTTAGAAGAGAGCTAAAACTTCTCGAAGAAGTCCATTCGAAATATCCAATATCTGCTGCGATTCGCGAGATTTCCAAGGAAGATGAAGAGTTGGCAAGAAAGGTAAGAGAGTCGTTTGCAAAAAAATCTCGAAAAAAATAAAAATTTAGGAAGACTCCTCATTTGGTATGGATTTAGACAAATTTGTCGAGAATTATAGAAAGATGATTTGTGATGTTTTGCTGGATGGAAAAAAGATAGATAGAGATTACTTGAAGAGAGATTTTGTTGCAAGGACTGGAGATTATATTAGATGTGCTAGGAAGTTTGTGGCGAGTTCTGGTTTAGAAAAGGAAGAGTTGGAAAAGCTTTTGGAAACTTTGGATAAAGAATCTCCGAGCGATCCTACTATTTTTGCTTTGAGCTATGCTTTGATGAAAGAACAGGGGAATGATTTAACCTTGTTCGTTAAGTAAACTGTATAATTTGATGAAAGCTTTTTTATTATCTTCCCATTTTAAAAGGTCTAAAGCTTCCTTGAAAGAAACCCACTTAAATTGCTCATGTTCTTTATGTGGATTGTTTTGTATGGAAACATTAACACTTGGCTGAACTTCAATGCCGAATACGTACTCTGTTATTTTATAAGGAAGGGGCTCTCCTATAATATGATGTTTTCTAACTATAAACACGTATACATTTGGAATTATTCTAACTATGTCCTTCTTCTTTATGTTTGACTCTTCCAAGAGTTCTCTGTATGCTGCATCGATTAGACGTTCGTGTTTCTCAACGTTTCCACATATAGGTTGCCAAAAATCACCTTCTTGTGGTTTTCTTTTTAGTAAAAGGAATTCGTAGGTGTTGTCCTTTTTTCTGAAAACGATACATTCAACTTGTTTCATTTTTTTTATCCTGTTTCAATTCTTTCATGAATTGTTCTAAAAATTTGATGAGAAATTTGTGGCGTTCTTCTGCTAATTGCTTTGCTGTTTTGGTTTTGAGGATGTCTTTTATTTTTAGAAGTTTTTCGTGAAAATGATTGATTGGAGTAGAATGTTTGTATTCTTCATAAGTCATTTTTTCTTGGTTTTTTGGATCTGCTGCGTCATAGAATTTTCCTTTGTTGTAGCCGCAGTAGGAAAAAGTTCTTGCAATGCCAATAGCGCCTATTGCATCGAGTTTGTCTGCATCGTGAAGGATTATTGCTTCTGGTGTTTTTGGTTCTTCGATTGCTCCTTTGAAAGAAATGCTTTTTATAACGTGCATGATTGAATTTATTTCTTCTTCTGGAATCTTGATGGATTTTAAGAAAGATTGTATCATGTTTAGGCGCTCTTTGTGGTTTGGAAAGAATTTTTTGTCTGCTATGTCGTGAAGATAAGCTGATGCTTCAAGGATAAAGCTATTGCAGGAAATATTTTCTTCTTTAGCTATTTTCAGGGCAAGTTTTCTAACGCGCTCAGCATGAAGAAAATCATGACAAGGCGCTTCTGGAAGATGCTTTTTTGCAAAGGATTTTATTTTTTCTAATGGGCTGGTCATGAGTTCGTTGGAAGAAGAAGGTGTATTTATTTTTTGCTCGTTCTTAAATTAAAATAATCATGATTATACTAATCGTGGTTATTGTAAATACTCTGATTCGGTGGAATTTAATACAAGAAGTGAGGGGGCGTGCTGAGAAGTGGACATGCCAGCAGCAGAGGCTTGCTCTATCCTTTCTTGTTCCTGTGACCCCACAAGCACGATCACCTGCTGCTTAGGGCTGCTCCCTTCCGGGCCTGACCCGGTTCACAGCAGGAACCGCCCTGCGGGACAGGAATTCATTGTCGGGATAGAGGGCTCTCATACTGCTGAAACATGCCGCCTTCCCAGCTTCGGCTCCGCCGTAAAGCCGATTTGCGGTTACAGGTGACGGCTAGCCACCCAGCCTAGCCCCCTCAGAAGAATTAATTGAAGAATGGTATTAAAAGGTTTTTGGTGTTACTCTTTTTTAACATGCTGCCAGAGGAAATGAAAATATTCTTTGTAAGATTCTGCTACCTGAGGGCTTATGATTTGAACTACAAGAGGGGGGCGTCGCCAAACAGAAAGTACAACCTCTGGACCGCAAATATTTGTTGATACAGAAGATTTTATTTTTTCTTCGATGTAGCCTGCTTCTGTATACGGAAGGGAGTTGAGATATTTTATACGATCTATAGCATCATAGTTATAGATGTGATACATTGGAATCTTCAGTGCTATTCTTTTCTTATGGAAATGTGGAATGTATGTTTTGAGCATGTCGGGTGCTGTTTTAGGTATTCCATAAACCAAGATTGGCTCTTTGTATTTAAGGAAGTTGTGAAGAATGTTGATAAATGGTTTTATGCCTTCATAAACAAAAGATTCTCCTGCTTTAGATTTTGATAGTTCTGCTGCTAATTTTAGTTCTGGGATAATTTTTTCAAGACGCTTTTCCTGAAGCTGGAGAAGGAGTTTTAGGTTTTCTGGATCAGTAGCGTGGAACAGTTTTGTTTTGTTTTTTGTTTCATAGCCGACCAATCCTTTTTGAATTAAGTTTTGGAGTGCGTCATAAACGTTTGCTCTGTGGATTTTTGTTTTCTTGGCTATTATTGTTGCTGTTGTCGTACCAAGCTTGAGTAAAGCTAAGTAGATCTTTGCTTCATTTTTTGTAAAGCCTATGCTCTGAAGAATTTGTTCTTTTTCTTGAGGCGATGCCATCGGATTTTTCTTGGAAGAGAATATTTATTAAATTTACGAAAAACTCGCAGAGATAGCTGTAAGAATATTGTTCTATAAAACAACAAAAAATAAAAAGAGAATAAAACGAATTTTAAGGAATGTATGACCGATTACCTGAAGTAGAATTGTTTGCTTGTACTAAGGGAGATGGTGCAGGACCAGAAGAATTAAGTGTTTACGGTGCTTTGGGTTGCTTTGAACAACCAACTTCTTTGGAATTATTTGTTAATGATGCTGAATTAAGCCAAGAAAAAAGAACAAAAAAGATTGAAAGAATATTAGCAGAAACTTCTGGAAGAGGTCATGGCAGTGTGCTTGATCAAAATACGTTTGTTTTTGCAATAAAAGATATACCAAGGATAGCAACTTTACACATATGCCAGCCGCAGTACCTAGCTCATCTTCAACAGTCACTTAGACGGGCGACTGCAGACAGAGGATTTTACCTTCCAGAAGAAATAAGAGATTCAAAGTACAGTAAAGAAGTGAAAGAGCTGCTAAATGATGCTTTCATGTTTTATGATGAGATGCGCGAGAACGGAGTTCCGGCAGAAGATGCGAGATATGTTCTGCCATTGTATACAAGAACAAATATCCAAACGCTTGGTGATGCGAGAGAGTTGATGCACCTTCATCACATGAGCAGAAAGCCAGAAATGCCATCTGTGATAAGGTATGTTGTTGAAGAGATGATAGAAAAAGCAAAAGAAGTAGCTCCGAGATTGATGAAGGAAAGAGAAACAAACTATGAGGTGCTTGCATGGTATCCTTCTGCTCAATTATTTGCACAGAGCAATCAATTGATGAAAAGTTTAATTGAAAGATATGGTAAAAAAGATTTGGTGGTGTTTATTGATGGTTGTTATGATGCTATACCTTTAGATGATCTTGAAAGAATAATAAAAGAAAGGGATGAAGCTGGTTTGGCTATGTTGAAGCATCTACACTTTACGTTCCTGGCTAAGATGAGTTTGGCATGCTGGCATCAGGCAATAAGACAAAGAACATGGGATCAAAGCGTAGAAAGTATCTATGATGCAATCGAAAGAGGAGAATTCAAAATGCCTCCTTCGATAGAAAGATCGAAGTTTAATGAAGCATATCAAAATTTCAATGAACAACTTCAAGAATTATATTTCAAATTAGTAGGAGATGGAGTGCCTTCTCAGGAAGCTATTGGAATCATTTCCCATGCATTAATGGTATGGGATTTAATTCATATCAACGGTTGGAATGCCATACACTCGATAGGCAAAAGAACATGCACAAAAGCGCAATGGGAAATCAGGGGTGTTGCAACAGAGATTGCCAATGAAATAAAAAGAAGATGTCCTGAATTAGGAAGGTTTGCAGAACCGCAAGGGATTGTTTATGGAAGGTGTCCTGAGAGAGAGCCCTGTGGACGCTGCATATCAAAGTGAAGCTTTCCTTCTTTCTAATTCAAGAAGAAGTTGTTTTTCTGTTCTTGCGACGACTTCTCTTATTTGCTGAACGGCATCTATGTTTACTGATATGCTATCTATGCCGAGCTTTACGAGGAATTTTGCCATTTCTGGCTTTGAGCCAGCTTGACCGCAGATGCTTGTTTTAACGCCGTAACGCTGGCATGTTCTGATGACCATTTCTATTTCTTTAAGTACAGCAGGATGTAGTTCATCAAACAGTTTTGCTATGCGTTCATTGTTGCGATCAACGCCGAGAGTAAGCTGTGTTAGATCGTTTGTGCCAAAGGAAATAAAGTTGATTCCTTCTTTGCAGATGTCTTCGATTATAAAGCAAGATGCTGGTGTTTCGATCATAACGCCGAATTCAATATCTCTGCATGGTTCTAAGCCAAGCTTTCTTAGCATTTGCTTTGCAAAGCGGACTTCTCTTAAGCGTGTTACAAATGGAATCATAACGCCGATGTTTTTATAGCCTTCATCGTGTAAGCGTTTTATTGCTTCGAGTTCTGCTTCAAGGATTTCTGGTTCATCTAAAGCTCGCCTTATGCCGTGCCATCCTATCATTGGATCTGTTTCTTTTGGTTCGAGTTCACCGCCTTTTAGGCTGCGATATTCGTCTGTGCGCAGATCAGAGGTTCTTACCCAAACAGGTTTGTCCTTGAATGCTTTTGCTATTCCTCGCAAGCAATTCATTAGAAGTTTTATGTAATCTTCTTTTCTTCCTTCGCGAATATACTGCGCTGGATGAATGCCGCCTTTAACGATAGCGAGTTCTATTCGAACTAGGCCAACGCCATCAGCACCTGTTTGTGCTGCTTTTTCTGCCATTTCAGGCAGATCGCAGATTACCTTGATTTGTGTGGCTGTGATGATTTTTGGAGCAGCAGCTGGTTGAGGAACTTTTGGTGTTGGTGCGATTTCTACTTTGCCTTTATAGACAACGCCGTGGGTTGCATCTACTGTAACGATTTCACCATCTTTCAATACTTTTGTAGCATTTTCTGTGCCAACTATGCAAGGTGTTCCCATTTCTCTGCTTACTATTGCCGCGTGCGACGTCAGGCCTCCTTCATCGGTAATAATAGCTGCTGCTCGTTGCATTGCAGGAACCATATCTGGCGTTGTCATTGTTGTAACGAGAATGTCGCCTTTTTGAACCTTATCGAGGTCTTGCATTGAAAGGACTATTTTTACTGGTCCTGTTGCCATGCCAGAAGAAGCTGTTTCGCCTTTAACTATTATTTCGCCTTCTGGTGCTGCTTCGATTGGGAGTTCAGCTTCTTTTGGTTTGAATGTTGTTACTGCCCTACTTTGAACAATGTAGATATCTCCTTTTTCTATTGCCCATTCTATGTCCTGAGCATAGCCGTAGTGCTGTTCTATTTTTCTTATGATTTTTGCAAGTTCAACGATTTCTTTGTCTGTAAGAACCTGTTGTTTTTCTTCTTCTGGTGTTAGTGTTTTTTCAACGTTTTGCTTTTTTTCTGGATCGTATACGATTTTTATTTTTTGTTCGTGTATTTCGATTTTCTTTATTTTAAGTGTTTGTTTATCGACTATGTAAAGGTCTGGAGTAACTCTTCCGCTGACTACTGCTTCACCTAAGCCAAAGGCTGCTTCGATTACAATTTCATTAGGATTGTTTGTTGCTGGATTTATTGAGAAAGCAACGCCAGACTTGTCTGATTGGACCATTCTCTGAACAACAACTGCAATCAAAACTTTTTCATGAGGGAATTTGTTTTTTGTGCGGTAATAGATTGCTCTTGCTGTAAAGAGAGATGCCCAGCATTTTCTAACAGCATTGATTAAAGCGTCTGATCCAGAAACATTGAGAAAAGTTGCTTGCTGGCCCGCAAATGATGCCTTGGGAAGATCTTCAGCTGTTGCTGAACTTCTTACTGCAACAAAACACTCTGGTGGTTTGATTAGATGCTGGGCTTCTTTTGTTCTTTTTGGAATGCAGACAGTTTCATAGGCTTCTTTTATTGCTTCTTTTATTTCATCAGGTACTGGGGTTGATTCTATTAATTGTTGGATTTGTTTTGCTACAGCTTGAAGTTTGTCTGTATCTTCAACATTAAGGTCTTTAAGCAAAGAAAATATTTTTTCTTTTATTCCTGTTTTTTCGATAAAATAACGGTAGCATTGAGCTGTGACGATGAAAGCCGGAGGTATTGGAAATTCTGCATTGAACATTTCTGCAAGGTTTGCTCCTTTTCCGCCAGCAACTGAAATGCTTTCTTTTGAAAGGTCTTTAAGCCATGCGATGAATTTTATGTTATTAGATTGCATTTGGGCGCCTCTTTTTTTCTTACAGGTTTGCTTTTTCTTACAAGTTTTATGTTAAAGATGTTTGTATATTTAAAAGTTGTCTGGTTTTTTGTTTCCTACTAGTGGGAGACAAAGAAATATTATAAATGGATTTTTTTCTTTTTCTTTGAAAGGGGTGGTTTTTTATGAAAAAACTAGTTTTTGGAATATTGTTTTTGTTTGTTTTTTTATTTTGTGCAACCATCACTTTTGCTCAGGCATCATTCAATTTCTATGGGTATGCAAAATTAGAAAATGGGAGCGGAGTAAGCGGTGCAAATGTTACAATAACGATTTATAATATGAGCGCGAATCATACTAAAGTAACTGAGTTAAGTAATTTAACTGATAGCGATGGATTTTTTAACATCAGCGTGAGTCCTGCAACTGATGATTTAACATTTAAAGTTAGCATATACAAAGAAGGGACATCAAAACATCTTGTAGGACCGAGCGTCCCAGATGTGTTCTACAACGAGTTCTGCAATCTAACTGGGATTAATTTCACATTGGTTGAAGCAGCGAAGGTTAATATTACTGTAATAAACAGCAGCGGAGATAATGTTAAGTTTTACTATGAGATTAAGGATACTAAATTAGGTTATCCAATTGCAGAATATTTTAATGATTCTTCTGTTGAAACTGGTGGGATTACAGAAGATGTTGTTTATTTGCCTGCGCACAGGAATTATTCAATTCAGGTTTTTCCTGCTGGGGTTCCACCGACGAATTATGATTTGAATAATATAAGTGATTATCCTTCACCAAAGAACATCAAGGTAGAAATAAACGGAACTCCTTATTGGGCGTGGGTTTCTGGATATGCTAAGAATAGCAACGGTTTTAAAAATTGGGATAATCTAACTGTTGTTGCTTATTCACTTGAACCAGGAAATATGATTTCTTTTGATCATCCTTTTGAATTGAATATGAGCGCTTGGAGAAGACCGCCTGAAAGTGATTTCTATAATGCAAGTGATGGTTTTTACAATATAACTTTGCCTGGAACTGCACAGGGAACAAAGATTCTGCTTATTGCTGTTGCTCAGAAAGGAAATCAAATCTACCTTG
>Ga0180300_10001108_pt1 | contig 12386 bp, 11 predicted proteins | sample GuaBasSediGuay15_FD_121798 | JGI IMG/M metagenome (GOLD analysis project Ga0180300, IMG submission 121798) | Subseafloor sediment microbial communities from Guaymas Basin, Gulf of California, Mexico - Guay15, Core 4569-2, 21-24 cm | ecosystem: Environmental > Aquatic > Marine > Hydrothermal... | reverse complement strand
TTGATTTCTTAGTTTCTGATTGCTTTTGTAATCGATTTTCTTTAGTATGATTGGCACTGGTATAATCGGTATTTAATTGTAGGATAGGACAAATTTTCAAACCAAATCAAAATCAAGAGCAACAAAACCCACACCAAGTACCAAGTAAGCCTAATTTAATATACTCCTTTCTCAATTATCAGATCATGAAACTCGACACCGAATTTGGAGGAAAACATCTGAGGTTTCATGTGGAAAACGTGGTTATTTTCTGCCATGGTCTGCCATATGAGGCTGGATCCGTTATCGAGAAAGGTTACGATCAGCTTGCTAAAGATTTTGCAGAGAAAGGATTAAATTCCCTGATTTTCGATTTTTCCGGTACAGGTCTGAGTAAAGGGGACTTTAATCTTGAGAACTGGATAAAAGATCTTTCTTCAATCATTAACGAGTTCACATCAGTAAGTCTGGTGGCGTTTAGTATGGGTGGAGTTGTTGGAACCTATGTTGCAGCAAATAGGGATAACATCAGAAATCTCGTCCTCGTTGGCGTTCCATGTTGCTCTAACTCAATTACTGAATACATGTTAAGGGAAATCTATGCCCACAACAAGTTAACAGGTGTCTTAAGGGGGCTAAGAGATTTTGAGTCCTTCAAAAAAAGATTTCTAAAAGAGATGGAGATGTACGAGCCAAAAACATGGATAAGAGACGTTAGATGCCCAAAATTAATAGTTCATGGGTCTTCTGACCAGATAATTCCCTTTGAGGATGCTGAAGTCCTTTTCGATGCTGCTGCCGAACCGAAATACTTCCTCAAAGTGGTAAATGGAAGTCACTTCTTAAGACATCATAAGGAAGTGATGGAAAAGATAAGAACCTGGCTCGTCAAAAAAGAAAAGTATGGGATGGTTATGCAGGAAATCTTCGTCTGATATCAGGCAAGTTTGTCCAAAATTTCCTTTATTTCTTCAAAGACTCCGTCAATGGATTTTGCCCCATCAACATCGTAAACCAAGCCTTTCTTGCTGTAATAATCTATCAAAGGCTCCGTCTGGGCTTTGTAAACCTTTAGCCTTTCCTTTACGGTCTCTTCCCTATCGTCATCCCTCTGATAAAGTTCTCCACCACATTTATCACATTTTCCTGACTCTTTGGGAGGGTTGTAAATTAGATGGTAAACCGCTCCGCACTTTTTGCAGGTTCTTCTGTTAACTATCCTCCTCACGATCTCATCTTCCGGTACCGCAACGTTGATTACGGCATCGATCTTCTTCCCAAGTTCATCGAGTATCTTGTCCAAAGCCTCTGCCTGTTTTAGCGTTCTCGGAAAGCCATCGAGGATGAATCCCTTCTCGCAATCAGGCTGGGCAAGTCTTTCTTTAACGATTCCTATAACAACATCATCCGGCACGAGTTCTCCTTTATCCATGTACTCTTTTGCCTTTTTCCCAAGCTCTGTTTGCTTCGCCACAGCTTCTCTAAGCATGTCTCCGGTTGAGATCTGCGGAATGTTGTATTTTGAAACTATAAGCTTTGCCTGAGTGCCTTTTCCGGCCCCCGGAGCACCCAACAGAATTAGGTTCATGAAGGTAAAATGTCCTTACCATTTTAAAATTTTCCTTTTTTCGAAATTTTAAAATTTCAGATATCTAAAACTTAATATCAAACTTGATGCCAAGTCAATTCAATACCTCACCGAGAAAGATACCATCTTTCGATCTAACGATTCTAAACTTAACAAAATCACCTGTCTTGTGATTTGTTCTAACGGTCACAACCCTATTTTTGACAACAACAAGCTTTTCTCCATGCATTCTGCCTTCTGCAACTATTCTTGCTTTGAAAACATCTCCCTTTTTAATTGGATGGGAAAATTTCTTACACTTGTACATTCCAAAGTCTTCCGGCTTCAGAATAAGTTTCACACCGTATTCCTTCTCCCACCCTTCCAGTTTAGCATAAAACTCCCTGAAGGGCATCACGTTTTTGAGCTTTCTTCCAAATTTGTAGGGTATGTACTTTTGAATGCCCAGAGGGGGGTACTTCTTCCCGGCACCTATCTCAAGGGCGAATTCAATTATCTCCTCCATATCTCCGTCGTTATACCCCGGAACCCAAACAGGAGCTATGAGAAGATCGATCTTGCTCTCAGCAATGGCCTTTGCAACGTCTATAATCCTATTCAATGGATATCTAACTCCCGCAAGCTTGCTCGCTCTTTCTTCATCGAGAGAACTCAAAGAGAGATTTATCCTCGTGACAAGATTTTCAAGTCTCTCGATTTTCTTTTCCGAGAGTAGAATACCATTCGTCTGAATCGAGACAACATCGATCTCCTTTAATCTCGATATACCCTCAAGCAATTCTTCTATGTAGGGATAAAGAAAAGGCTCTCCCTGACCATCTATATGCGCCTCAACATTTTTGCCCTTGAATCGTGCAACTTCTGTTATCCACTCCAGCATATAATCCGGATCTACCAGATAGTCCGTTGCCCTGGTTTTGCTGTTCTTTCCTTCATCAACGCTGCAAAAGATGCACCGCAGATTGCACCCGCAAACGGGCCTTATCTGGATCAAGTTGGTGCCTCTATCTATCAGACCGAAAGCAGAGCTCCCCATGAGGGGAATTCCACTCTCTTTAGTAACAAAAATGAGATTTCTCTTTGTGATATGGCTTAAAATCCGCCTCGGTTCAGCATAGGAAATTACGTACTCCTTCTCCCTTCTCCTTACCAGAGATTCATAAGCGGGAATGGGTATCCTTATTTCAACAAAATTCCTCAGAACAAATACCTTCTCTCCATTCTCCTCGTATTCTCTCAGTATTGGATGTGTCTTTGCTGAGCTGTCCATCTTAGCTACCACTACCCCCTTATTCCTTTTACCTCACCGAATATCTGCTTACCGAGATCCGTAAGCTTATAAATTCCTTCATTGGCTTCAACTATTCCATCTTCTACAAGCTCATCGAGTAAACCTTTGACAACCCTGTCCGGAACCCTCATGCTTTTTGAAATAGCCTTCGAATTGCTTTCTTTCCGGTGAAGGATTTCGATTATCTTAACCTTGTTGCTGTTCGAAGTTACATGTCCAATCAGTTCCTTCATTTCTTTCATCCCTTTCATCAGGTCACCTCTTTTATAAATTGTATTTTTAGTCTTTCAACCTTAGTCTATTTCCCTACTTAAATCAATCTGTTATCGATTAGTTAAACTGGGTGATTTGAACCAACGCTTTCCATCTCCGGAAAGCTTAATATACCTCTCAGAAACATCTATTCTGGTGGGCTAGGCCGGGCTGCTCGGCGTAGCCTGTGACCCGAAACCGTCGATATGCGGGGGCCGAAGCCGAGGGAAGGTTCGTGGAGCAGGGGATGGCATTCTCCTCATCCTCGTAGAGTCCCCGTCCCGATGGGCCGGCGGTTACTGTCTGGCTGCCCGGAGGGGCTGTCAGCAGTATTAACCGGAGGGAACGGCCCAGGCCCGGAAGGGAGCAAGCTTACTCCGGACGACCGGCGCTGTCGGGGTAGCGGGGAGGAGAGGATGTCTTGAATGTCCCCCTGCAAAGCGAATCGACCCGAGGCGTGCCCACCTTAATTTTTAGTATTTTTTGAAACAAATACCAAAACGATTTATTGTGGGGCGATAAGAGAAGTGATATGAAGACACAGGAGATCAGGGAGCTCAGCGGTGTTGCATCGGTGATAACAGCCGCTGTTCTCATGGGTTCGGTTGCCGTATTTGTAAGAAACATCCACATGAATCCCATCCACATAACCTTTTTCAGATTCCTCTTCGGCTTTCTTTTCCTCATACCGATAACCATCTCAGTCAAAAGAAGGCCATCCTTCGATGATCCAAAATTACTCTTAACTATTTCAATCATTAATGTAACCATCGTTACATTTTATATCTCCGCAATACAGCTAATTCCTGTTGGTTTAGCGGCTTTACTCCTTTATATGGCTCCTGTTTACGTTATACCAATTGCATATCTAACTGGAGAGAAAATTAATCATACAGTCTTCATTTCTCTACCCATAAGCCTCGCAGGCCTATTTTTTATGTTAATACCATCTGGTAGCTTAAACATGGGTGTTGGGTTTGGTTTCGTTGCAGGATTGAGCTATGCTTTCTATTTTTTCATTATAAAAAGGCTAAGGGAGTGGATGCCTTCTTTGGAGATCACAACGATTTATCTCGGAATTTCCTCCCTCATCCTTTTACCTAGTGTTTTTGTTATTCCACTCTCTGAACTCGATTTGGGATGGCTTATAGCCCTTGGTTTAATTCCAACAGCTATCGCGTTTACCCTGTTCAATTTCGGTCTTAAGTACTGCAAGATATCCGAAGGACCATTGCTTGCCCTTGCAGAACCGGTAGCAGCTTCAATATTCGGCTTTCTCGTTTTCAACGAATCGTTTAGTGGTATACAGCTCTTCGGGATGATACTGATCCTCACCGGAGTTGGGATCGCAATTAAAAATATTTAAAAATTCAACGAAATGCGTAGACTCTCAATTTATAGAATTTAAATAAAAATCGTAAACAGCAGATAGGCTACCACAAGCATTATAAGCGAGTGCTTTATCCCGGAAGATATGCTTCCCTCTCCCATAACTCCTGCTACGATTCCGGCAAATATCCCCTGGAAGATCGATGCATGCATGAAGATGTTTTTATACGTTTCAGCGTTTATCCCCTGAAGCATGGCATAAGAGGCTCCACTCTCGGCAACCTTTGCTGCGCTCTCAGCAAGGGTTGAAAGGAAGGTCGTTGAGATTATGTAAACGATCCCAATAAAGACGAAGAAGGATATGTAAACAATTATGACGTACATGAACATGTTCGTGAGCCTTTCCCTCCTCATGAGCTCCGCATTTGAGGCGTCCTTGGCAGAAACCATGAGGACTTCCGTAACATTCCCTGTCGACTTCAACGCCTCATTGAGGAGAGTTATTGTCCTCGAGAGTTCGAAGATCTTAAGTCTGTTCGCAAACCTAACGAGCGCGTCGTTAAGACTTATTCCCCAGTCGAGATCTGACTTTATTTTTGCGATATTTTTTCTCAGCGGACTTGTATCGGTTTTTGCGATCATCGTTATAGCTCGATAGATCGGCATACCGCTCTCATTCGCCGAGGCAAGCTTGTTCAGGAAAACCGGAGTGAGTCTTAATGCGGTCTTTATCTTTCTCCTCCCGGCTTCATAGAATATCACAAACGGAAGGAATATTATGATAAGAGATATAAAGAGGTAGTCGTCGAAGAAAAAGAACCATGAGATGAAATCCATCCCCAGCCTGTATGGGAACTGGAGGAAACCATATAGCATAAATAGAGCTCCAACCGGTATAGAAAATATGAATGAATAGACTGGTTTCCTCCTAACCGGCTTCAACGGATTCTTCAGCGTTTTCTTTAGATTCCAAGATTTAAGCTTTTTGTGAAAACTTTTTATTGCATCTTCATAACCTTCTATCCTGTTCGTCTTTTTCTTAACACCAAAACTCTCTCTAAGCTCTGGAGCTTCTCCTTCTTCGATAGGAGTGAGCAGTTTAATGACCATCGCGAAAAAGAAAGAACCTACAGGAATTACCAGGTAAATTATCGCATACAATGCGATGTCATTTCCTTGTCCCATCACAACCATGACCGTCTGGATGATTATGAGGAAGAGTGGTCCAGCAACGAAGGCGGTGATATAACTCTCCGCCATCAATCCCAAGAACTCGAGAAAGTTCTTCTGATCCTGTTTTGCTCTTTCAAGATAGAATTCGGCTCTCTCCTCAAAGTACCTCGTCACGTCTCCACCGCTGTCAATGATCGTAATCAAACCGTGGAAGAACTCGCTCAGGTTTTCAGATGGCGAGAGGTCTATAGCATCTGAAAGGGCTGTTCTCAGATCTTTGCCAAGAAGTTCCATATCTCTTATGATTCTGGCGAATTCTACGGAAACCTCCCCGTAAACTTCATGATTTTCGGCAAGACTCCTGAAAATCTCGACGAGATTCATTCCACCTCTGCTTAATGAATACATGTAGGTGATGGCATGAGGCAAAATCCTGTTGATCTTGCTCTTCCTATCGCTTATAACCGTGGACGGATAGATCTTGAAGAGCAAATACCCAACATAGTATAGGACAACCGTTATGAGTATGGCTAGAAATCCCGCTATCACCCAAGGCCTGTAGACCATCCAGAAGGTGTAAAGCGGTTGAGGTAAGGATATCGGGATTATGACCTCTGGCAAACCAACGATCTCTACAATCAAATATGCGGTAAGCAGACCAACTGCAGCACCTATGAGGCCGAAGATGAGGGAGATCATTTGGGCTGAGGCTATATACATTTCGGGAGGCATTGAGATCATCGCCTGCCTGAGAGATTTTTCGAGATAGTAATACTTGTGTCTCTCCTTTCTAATTCTCTCTCCGAAGAGTTTATATCCGAGGTAACTGAGATAGTTTGCCTCTTTTATCATCCAACCACCTTTTCTTCTATACTACGATTTCCATCTTTTCGAGTATGCTGTCAGGATTGCTCTGGTACGCATGGATTATGTTCGCAACGCTCTTGAAATCCCTGATGTTGTGATTTACCATAAATTCCAAAACCTGCTTCCTCCTTTCCAGCTCTTTTTGAAGCTGCTTGACCGTCCAGCCCCTGGACTTCCTTATATCCTCCAAAGTTTTGGATGCTCCAACAACTTTGTGCGTATCCGTAACAGAATCCCATTGGAACACCGTCGTTGTCCTGAGCATCTTTGAATAGGGATCCAATCCAACAATTTCGCTTATCTCCATGTTTCTCCTGACTCTTTTCTTCCCGATGAAGGTTTGAGCCTGAATGCTTATGATATCTAAGGCATCGAGCATGGCTCTCGGCACACCTATCGGCGGGTTTTCAAGTCTATGGATGACTCCAGTAACGGTATCAGCGTGCAGAGTTGAATAAGTTGTGTGGCCTGTGGACATCGCCTGGAACAGCGTTAGGGCTTCCTTTCCTCTCACCTCACCGACTATTATGAACTCAGGTCTCTGTCTTAAAGCAGCCTTGAGCAGATCGTACATGTCGATAGATGTTTTATCGCCGTGAAAAGCGTCCCTCGTTACCGCAGGAATCCAGTTCTCATGAGGCAACATGATTTCTCTTGTATCCTCAATCGTGACTATCTTCGCTCTTCTGGGAATAAAGAGGGAGATTGCATTCATTGAGGTTGTTTTACCACTCGCAGTTCCACCTGCGAATATGAGGCTCTTCTTGTTTTCAATACAAAGCCAAAGATAAGCCATCTCCTCCGATGAGAACGTTTTCCAGGAGATGAGGTCGATTGGTGTAACGGGCTCCTCCCTGAATTTCCTTATCGTGAATGTCGAGCCATGATCCGTAATTTCTCTGCCCAAAGTCATCTGAATTCTGCTTCCATCGGGCATGGTTGCATCTATCATCGGGTCGGCTATCGAAATGTGCTTACCGCATCTTTGAGCCAGAGAAATTACAAAGGCATCCAGCTCTGTAGGATCGTCAAAAATCACATTCGTTTCGAGATTTGCATAGTTTCTGTGGAAAACGAAAATTGGGATGTTGTATCCATTACAGGAGATGTCTTCGAGGAATTTGTCCTCCATAAAGGTGGAGATCCTCTCGTAATTTACAATATCTCTGATCAGATAGTAAAGTATCTTGTAATAGGACAGAGGAGTCAAGTCAATTCCTATCGACTTTATAAGTTTGTCAACCTCATCCTTCAAAACCGCTTCTTTATCCGAAGTCTCATCAATCTCTATGTTCTCCAGTTCATCTTTCAGAATCTTTTTAAGTTCGTAATATACCTCAACCTCATAGGGATTTAGCTTAGGTTCTACAACGATGTACTTCTGATCGTGAACCTCATCGCTGTGGATTATGTAAACTTTAGCGTAATGCTCCTTTATCCAGTATTCATCTATTATCTCCCAGCCCGGAGGGGGGGAATACTCCACAAGCGGACCATGAACCTCTGGGTTGTATGGTTCAAAAACCGGTTTGTACTTTTTCTTTTTCTTTTTTTCCTTCTCTTTCTTACCCATCCAAAGTTTTTTCTTCTTTTTTGCCTTTTCTATAGACTCTATAGCTTCTTTTTCAATCTCCTCATGTTTGATTTCCTTTGTTTCCTTGTAAGGAAATTCCAGACTTGGGGTTTCATCATTTGCTCCTTCCACATTTTCCATTCTATCGGCTGTTCCATCAAAATTATGTTCTTCGATTTCTTCGTTTTCTTTACTTTCTTTATTTTCTTTATCCCCGTTATCTCCGGTTTCTTCTGGGATTATAGAGCCGAATCCTGAATAATCAAACTTACCTACTTCAGACAATCTTTTTTCACCAGAACCCCCCTCGTTTTGAGGTGTTTCTGGTTTACCATTATCTCCCTTAATTTTTCTCACCCCTATGAAGAGTCAATAGATTCAATTTAGATTAACTTCTGTTAGTATTAAATAAAGTTTTTCATTATAATCATGATGGAAATAAAAAATGGAGTTAAGCTTAAGGTAGCGATTATAAAGGTAAAAAAACCAAAAACGTACAGGAAAAGTGGAGGCTAAAATAAGATTACAAAAACTTCAAGACCATAAACTTCATAAACTCTCCAAGGGGATATTTTTTGCCGCTTTGACGCGGGGGTTGCCGAGTCAGGAAAAGGCGCCAGATTCAGGGTCAAGCCCTCGGAATCCTCGGTTTCCAAAACGGAGCAAGAAGCTATTTTAGATTATGATAAATATAAAAAAGAATTTAAGGAATGGATTCATAAACAAGTTACAAAGAGATCGGCTGATCGCTACATCTCTATCCTTGAAAAAACGATCGCTGGAAAGAGAATAAACAATCCTCATGAACTGGCAACGATATTTGAAGGAAAGCCGAAGGATTATCAGGTAGCAATCAAAGATTTCATGAAATTCCTAATCGAAAGAGGTTATCGAACAAAGAGTCAGCTCATTGATTTCCAGGCAGTTATCAAGATTCCAAAATCAGGTGTAAGGGAGCATAAAAAAGCCTTCACAACAACTGAAAAGATTCAGGAGGCTCTGGATAAGGTAAAGGACGAGAAGAAGAGACTGATGATAAAGCTGCTGGCCTATTCAGGGTTGAGGTTAAGTGAGGCCGTAAACATGCTCAGGACTTTTGACCCTTCAAAGCTCGTTGTTCAGGGTAAGATAGCAAGGTATGAACTGCTGAAGCTCGGAAGAACAAAGAAAGCCTTCTGGGCCTACATGCCTGCAAGCTTTGCAAGGCAGCTTAAGAAATTCCCAGGAATCAAGGAAACCACCTTCAAAGGTGAGAAGCTAGCCGACAGAATAATCTTGCCGAACATGCTGAGGAAATGGAATGCCATGTTTCTGAGACAGCATGGAATTGAGAATGATATAATTGACTTCATTCAAGGCAGAACTTCAGAAAGGATGCTACAAAGGCATTATTTAGATCTGCTGAATGAAGGAGACAAAGCATATTCTAAGATCGTTGACAAGTTTCCATTTTAACGATGAATTTAAAAGAAATGTCCCAATACTCTAAATCAGAAAGGCAGAAAGCCCAGGGTTAAGGAGCTTATCCAAGCCTTAAATAAAAAATTATGATGTTTGTATATTGTCTGTAGTAGTCCCTGTTCCGGTTAGATTTGTTGCTGCAGTAACAAAGCCAAGAATCTTACATGCATCGTATATGTTGTAATTTCCGGCATCGTTTATTCCATATCGCATATTATTCTGATCGTCTTCAATAACTAAACCTCTTGCTATTACTTTACTACAACCACCATTGAATATTCCATCATATATATTTGCACCGGCAGTTGAAGGTCTGTAGATTCTTATGTTGTCCATAAGTATTGGACCGTTAACTGAACTATGGATTCTAACCCCATGATAGCCATTGTTTGCTATTCTCATGTTTGTCATGTAAATATCTTTATCTTGGTAGCTGATGTAAATTCCTTCTTGGCCGTTATCTGCTATTTTTACGTCATCGAAGTATATTTCTTCACAGTTTGATGTAAAAACGCCTTGTTCGGTTGCATCCTCAAAATCACATCCAATTATCCATGCATGCTGACAGTCTCTTATGTCTAAAGCGTTTCTTCCAGTATGGGCGTAAACAAACAGCATTCTTGTAATTGCACAGTTTCTAATCTGGATCACGTCTGTTTGTGCATTGTATGCTAGTATGTTTTCAAGTGTTATTCTTCCTTCTCCGGCCGGAGCATTTAAAGTGTCAGCATAAATACAATGTTCGGCAATTCCTTCTCCCTGCAATCTTAGATCTCGAATTGTGGTATATTGAACATCATCGATGTTAATTATTTTCGTGCACCCTGTTGCAGCTTTTAGGATCGTGTTCATTCTGCTTTCTCCTTCTATAACTACTCCTGATCTTGTTATGTTGAGATCTGAGTCAATGGTATAGATTCCATTTTTGATGAATATTTTACCTCCCTGTTCTAATGCTGAGTTGATTACTTCTGCTGCATCACCTTTTTCTATTTTCCTTCCTCTGCTATCTTCAGCAATTACCAGATCTCCTACCTTGAAAACTATTGCAGAGTAAGGTTTAATCAAAGAAAAATCCTTCAAAGCTCCTGCGAAAGGATCTCCTCTGGTTCTGACCGGAACCTCAACCATGCTGTCACCTCACGTAAAGCACATGCAGAGTCTGATCTGCTGTGGCTGAGACTGCATAGATCTCGTTAACATTCACATCCAGAAGTTCCTTAACGTCTCCAGCAGCCATCACTATAACCTGGTTCGTTGAATTTCCTATTCTGATGCTATCCGAGTTTCCTGAATCTGCTTGAAGAATTAATTTCCTTGCTTTATGGGTGTTTGATGTTATTGCCGCTGGTGTAGTCCCAACTGTAACATCGAAGGCCTCAACATTCCCGGAGCTCTGTGGAAGTCCAACGTCCTCAGCCTTCAGCCTGACGTGCAAGGCGTTTCCAGTTTCATAGATCGCTTTCCAATCTGAAGCTGCATTATCATAACCATAAACCTGAGCCTTCTCAACGACAGCGTTGATCGTTCCGATTGTTCCGCTTACTGGAAGCCTTGTATTGCTGCAGTAAGCCTTGAATCCTGACTGTGAGATCCTGTCCCTTATCTCCTGCCAGACGTGATCCTTGCAGATGATCCAGTATTCGTAGAGGTCGGCCATCAGCGTATCCGACTTGACGTATCTGCATGGATATTCATCCAGCAAATTCTCAACCGCCGTTGTGTAGCTTGTCGAAGTGTAGATGAAATAACCCTCAACCTGCTTCAAAGCTTCCTTAATCTCCCTTAAAAGCTTGATCTGCTCGTCCTCTCCACTCACAATCTCACCTCCGGAAGAGTTTCAGTTCTGGCAAGTCTTGCCATCGTTCTCTCAGCTCCTGTAATCAAGCCAGATTTGACCTGTGTTTTACTTTCTGGAGTAACAATTGGTTTTTCCGAGAGTAAAATGCTCTTAACTCCTCCAGCAGGAGCTTTGAGTTCTGGGCCACCTGCTGCAGCCGTAACTTCAGGCCCGAAGACGGTTGCGATAACCGCTCCTGGAATTCCGAAGACCAACCCCTTCCCAGCAGTTTTTGCAAGTCTTGGTATGTATCTCAGAACCCTCCTTCCAAGGCCGAGAATTCCTCCTTCTGTTATCTCTCTGATTCCCGTTCTTCCGGCTGTTCCTGCGATTCTGCTGATGAGAGACTTTCCTTCCCTCAAGGCTGTTCTTGCCGCAGTTCTTTCAGCTACTTCGCCGGCTCCTCCTCCAAATTTTCTGGCAATGGATTTCCCTGCCTCTACTGCTCCACCGCCTCCTCTTTCAAATCTTCTTAAGAGCCTTAATCCCAACAGGCCCCCTGCAACCATTCCTGTTGCTGCCTCGAGTGGTTCAACTGCTTCTCTTCTTATATTCAAGGTCCTGGCAATGGTCCTCTGAATGTTTTCAAAGAAATCAGGCTGGGTTTGTGTTGGTTCTCCTGGATAAAGTGGAGGAGATGCCGGCGTTGAATAAGGCCTGGGTGGGATATACTCCGGAACCTGTGGACCTATAAATGGACTCACTTCAGATGGTCCTGCTGGCTCAGTTGGAAGTCCGCTTTCACTCTGTCCTCCAAGAAGATTCGGATCTAATAGGACCTTATTCCTATCAGCCCATGCCGAGTAATCCTCATAAGCGTAAGGATCTTCTTCCTCTTCTTCCCTTCCAGTTCCTCCAGGCCAGCCTGAGAATAAGCCAAGACCTCCGGCTCTTCCCATCAGAAAGTATAGCAGGAGCAGAGCCCCTCCTGCAAACAGCCACTTCTTACTTTTTGAGGAGACCATAAGCAATCACTCCCATTCCTGCAAGCAGGATCAACCAGGAGAAGTCGAATCCTCCTTTACCTTCGTTC
>Ga0180300_10001107_pt1 | contig 12391 bp, 14 predicted proteins | sample GuaBasSediGuay15_FD_121798 | JGI IMG/M metagenome (GOLD analysis project Ga0180300, IMG submission 121798) | Subseafloor sediment microbial communities from Guaymas Basin, Gulf of California, Mexico - Guay15, Core 4569-2, 21-24 cm | ecosystem: Environmental > Aquatic > Marine > Hydrothermal... | reverse complement strand
GCACTCGCTTTTTTCCTCGTTCTCATCCACAAAACGACCCACGCGAATGTTCGCGGCTTCGAGGTCGTTTTGTATGGATGCTCACCCGGCGCTCGTGATGCTGTGTGATCGTGAGGGGTTCTAAAATGATGGTCCAATTCTGAATCAATACGAGATGCTGCATAGCTTCAATAAGATGGAAGATTTCAAGTTGTCCTTGTCGTAATAAGGCTTTCTTCTATCTCTGCCTTGTTTGTTGACGAAGTTGGAAGGCAAAAGCTTGTCCAACTGCTCAATGATCTTTACAATACCGCTTTTTGAAAGTTATTATGGTACCATTCATTTGTGCTTTCTTTCCCATTCGAGGTATTTCATTGGTACCGCCATTGAATGTGGGAGGCTCACCTTTTTCGTGACACCCTATACCAATAGGATCATTTTTCGTGATTTAACTCATCTTGATTCTCTATATCTTTATTGGCAGGGTGTACCAACAGCAACACCAGTAGCTTCTTCATACTACCGCCTCCTTGAAGTAATAATCTCGACATCTTAACTATTAGGATTTAAATTGTATCACGATTTCTTCATCACAACCTGACAAAGATCGAAAACGTGACAGGTGAAAACGACCAATCTGGGATGATGCGTTATAATGAAAATGTGCGGGAAAACAGAAAGATTTCTGGGACTTCTCGGGCTTGCTAAGCGTGCCGGCAAGGTCGTCTGGGGCAAAGACAGATTAAAAAAGGCTATCCGTTCCAGAAGGTTGAGGCTTCTGTTGCTTTCATCGGATATTGGAGAAACCGTTGAAAGAGATTTGATCTACAAAGCCGGCAGAAGGAAGATTTACTGTGTTCGACTTTGTGGAGTGACAAAAGAAGATCTTGGTCAAGCTTTGGGAAGCCCAGGAGGTATTTCGGCTGTCGGTATTACTGATCGAAAATTGGCGGAGAAGATCATGAACGTACTCCCAAGAGGTGATGAAATTGGCGCATAAAGTCAGGGTTTACGAACTTGCACATAAACTAGGCTTGGACAGTAAGGAGCTCATCGAGGAGCTTGAAAGCTGGGGAATCACTGTCAAAAGCCATATGAGCGCACTCGACGAGGAAACGGTCAGTCTCATTCTCGAGGCATTTGAAGAAGAACCCACCAAGCCCGCTCCCAAATCGTCGAAACCCAGGAAGAGGAAAGAGGAGGAAGAAGAGGAAGAAGAGATCGCGGAAATCGAACTTCCCTCTTCGAAATTGCGCTTGGACACACTCGCTTCGAAGCTGGGAATATCTCAGAACCAGATCATAAAAGACATGTTCATGAAAGGCATGACGCTCAGGCCTGGTCAAGAACTTACCAAATCCCTGGCTGAAGAGATCGCGCTGAATTACAACACCATTTTGGAAGTCACAAAGCCGGAGGAAGAGATCGAGAAACCCGAAGAAAAAAAGGTAGATGAACTGGAGCTCTACTACAAAAAGCTCTATGAGGAGCATCCCAACGAACTTGTCGAGCGCCCTCCTGTAGTAACCGTGATGGGCCACGTAGACCACGGAAAAACAACACTGTTGGATAGGATAAGGAAGACGAATGTGGCCGAACGGGAAGCGGGGGGGATTACCCAGTCCATTGGTGCGTACCAGGTGGAGTTCAACGGGAAGAAGATAACCTTCATAGATACTCCTGGTCACGAAGCGTTTACAGCCATGCGTGCTCGGGGGGCTCAAGCAACAGACATCGTCGTCCTCGTTGTGGCAGCCGATGATGGTGTGATGCCCCAAACCGTCGAAGCTTTCGACCATGCAAAAAACGCCAACGTTCCGATCATTGTCGCTATAAACAAAATCGACAAACCTAACGCCAACATAGAGTACACCAAACAGCAGCTTGCCAGCCAATTGGGACTTGTGGCCGAAGATTGGGGCGGCGATACGGTGATGATCCCCATGTCCGCAAAAACCGGTGAAGGTGTGGAAGATTTGCTGGAGATGATACTCATCGTCGCCGAGATGTCCCAGATAAGGTGCTATCCGAAAGAAAGAGCAAGGGGCGTGATCATAGAGTCTAAGTTGGACAAGGCTCGAGGCCCTGTAGCAACGGTAATCGTGAAAGACGGTATTCTGAGAAAGGGGGATTACATTGTAGCTGGCGCCACCATGGGACGTGTCAGAAGCCTGCTCAACGATAAGGGAAAAAATGTGGACGAAGCACATCCTTCCGATCCTGTACAGGTGCTGGGTTTTGAAGAAGTACCCAATGTGCATTCGGTCCTCTACGTTGTGGAGTCGCTGGCTCAGGCCAGGAAGATCGTGGAGAAGCGAAAGGAACTCATGAAGAAACCATTAAAGCAGAGGATAAAACTGGAAGAATTCCTGAAGATGATGAAAGGCGAAGAAAAGAAAAAGCTGAATTTGATCATCAAAGCGGATTCCTTTGGAACCGTGGAAGCTCTCAAAAAAGCGCTTCTCAAGCTCAAGGCCAAAGAAGTGGAAATAGAGATCATCCATTCGGGGATCGGCAACGTCAACGCCAGTGACGTCATGTTAGCGGAAGCTTCCAACGCTGTGGTGATTGGTTTCAGAGTCAGAGTAGATGGAGCGGCAAGAAAAGAAGCAGAGAAAGAAGGCATCCAAATACGGACCTACGATGTCATCTTCGATCTCGTGGAAGACGTGAAGCTGGCGATGGAAGGTTTGCTGGAACCGGAGACGGTCGAGGAGTTCACTGGCCGAGGGGAAGTAAAGAAGGTCTTCTCCATTTCCAAGGTCGGTAAGATAGCCGGAGTCGTGATTCAGGAAGGTTATGTGGAAAAGAGCGGTTTTGTGAAGGTTTACAGAAAATCTCGAGAGATCTTCAAAGGCGGTATCGAATCTCTGAAACACTACAAAGAGGACGTCTTGCGTGTGGAAGCGCCTCAAGAATGTGGCATAAAACTCGCAGGGTTCGACGACATCCAAGAAGGTGATGAACTGGAGTTCTACGTCCACAAGAAAGTGAAGAGGGAGTTAACCTTCGAAGAAAGTACGGAGGAAAGGTGAAGCGATATGAGAAAACTCTTGGAAGCTGCTAAACAATTCGCAGGTTCAGCCGCGATAGAAGATTATGTCATCGGTATAGGCCTTTGCATCGTGAAGCTCTCGGACGGACGAACGGGGCTTTCCTATGTGCTTAAATCGGAGATCAGAGGCGGTTGTAGCCCATTAGAGAGAATCTTGGAAGCGGGGCAACCTGCAACCGAGTTTGTAGAGTTCTACGCGAGTTCGGATCCTTTGAAGGTATCCTTAGGCTTAGCCACCATAAACGCGTGCTTGAACCAAGTACACGAACGCGATTTTCAAAGTGGTGATCTAACAGAGTTCCTCCAAATAAAACCACACGATTCGGTAGCCATGGTGGGTGACTTGAGAAAAGCTCTACCTGGGATAAAGGCGCAGCGGGTCTATGTCTTCGAACGTGAAAACAGCACGGGTACGCTACCAGACTGGATGATCCCCTATATTCTTCCAGAGTGCAGCGTGGCGGTGATTACTTCGGCGAGTTTGTCCAACAAAACCTTTTGGTTTCAAGTGGAGCCATACTTAAGGACGTCTAAAGTTGCATTGGTGGGTCCCACGACACCGCTCTTTCCAGAAGCCTTCCATAACGTTGGAATCTTCGCGGGCTTCAAGATCACCGACACCGATGCCGCTTTGAAAATAGTCGCCAGGGGTGGCGGGACGAGAAATCTGCTCAGAGAAGGTGCTGCTACGAAGGTTGTGCTGTCGCGCAAATGATCAAGGAATTCCGGAAAACGCGATCCTGAGTCCGTCTATCTCCACCACTATGATCTTCCCAGAAGCTTCGGAAGTTATGGAAACAGCGTCACCGTTTTCGTAAACAAGGTTGTAACCAGGCCTCGATCCGGGCACCTTTGCCACTCTGTAGAAAACTTTAGAAGCGTTGGAAGGACTGTAACGAATCTCATAAGTGATGCTCTTTCCGTCATTGTAGTTCATCTTTATCTTTCCGCCACTCAATCTGCAACTTTCCAAATCATCGCGACCTCTGTCTACCAATATCAGCTCCAAAGCTCTGAGCTTTTCGAGTTTGCTCTCATAAACACTGACCAAGCGAAGAACGTTGAAGACAGCAGCAAAAACGATAGCAAGCATGAAAGCAAGAATGGTCACCACAAGAAGTTGGACCAAATCTTCCACGATCTTCATGTCAGTACGTCAAGCAACGCGGTGTAATCACACAGAACCACCCGCGCGCCGTTTTCAAAGAGAAATTCTACCGATCTCAACCCCGTGGTAACACCGAAATGCCTTATACCCAGCTCCTTAGCGGCAGTCAGTTCGGTTTCGCTGTCACCAACGATGATGTCGCCATTCTCTGCGATCTTCGCCAATTTCCGTGCCTTCGAATCGATCTTGTAGTCTTCAGTAACCAACACGTCATCGAAGAGACCCGAAATCTTCAGCCATTCGAGCTCTGTAAGGAGATTCTCCCTGATCCTTCGCGCACTCAACAAAACGACGGAGTATCCGCGATCCCTGAGTCTTTCAACGACATAGTGTGGTTCGCCAATGAGTTTGTCGAGACACAGATAAGATGTCGATTCCACTCGATTTACCTTCCACTCCCCGTAATCTTCCCACGCGACATCGATATTGAGCGCCTTAAATATCTCAGGATCGTAGTTGTGGAGACGTTTGAGACGACGGTACTCGGAAAGAGTTGGAGGAGAGAAACCTTTCATCACCAAATAATCCGAGAATATGGCATGAAATCGTGGCATAACATCAACGAGAGTTCCGTCAAAATCCAAAAAGATGGTTGCCATGGTCCATCTCTCCGTCTCCAAAGGTTCATCCCTGTCGGTCTTATCGTGATTCTAACACGGGGTAGAACGTGCGAGTATGTTCAAAAAATCGGTTTCCTTACCTTTTTCTCAATACCTTCTTCATCCTCAGGTATTCCTCTTCCGAGATCTCTCCCCGGGCAAAACGCTCATCGAGGATCCTTTCTGCCTCGCTATAGCTACGGCTATTCTCCCGGCTTACGAAGCTCTGCAACGCTCGTGCGATTATCCACACGACCAACGCGATCACAGCTATTCCAATTATCCACATGATCACCGCCCAGAAGGGCGACGGAAACCACCAATAATGATACCACCAATACATTTCATCTCCCCCTCTTTAATCATTCATACCTCAACGCGTCTACTGGATTGAGCTTCGATGCTTTGTACGCCGGGAAAACCCCGAAAAACAGTCCCACCACCGTTGAAACCCCGACCGCTATGAGGATCACCATTGGAGTGATTGCGATGTTTAGATCCATCATCTTGCCCACAAATCGCCCCACCACAATTCCCAGCACGATCCCTATAATTCCTCCCACAATGGTGATTACAACCGATTCGATAAGAAACTGCGCCAATATAGAGCTGTTAGTAGCGCCAATAGCTTTCCGAATGCCTATCTCCCGCGTTCGCTCGGTCACTGATACCAACATGATGTTCATGATACCTATGCCACCTACCAGAAGCGATATTCCTGCTATGCCTCCCAGAGTGAGGTTTAAAATGTTCACGGTTTCATTGACGGTAGAAAGGATGGCTTCCTGGCTGATTATTTTGTACTTCTCTTCGTCCTTGAACTGAGAAAAGAGATAAGCATCGATCTCGGCGATCGCCTGATCTGTAAGATCTTCAGACGCCACCTGTGCCATTATGAGACTCAAACGTTCCGTATGAAAGATTCGATTCTTCGCGGTGTTAAAAGGCAGTATCACAGCGTTGTCTGGTCTAAACATAAGAAGTTGCCCCGCTGGCTCGAGCGTTCCTACCACAGTCATACGCTGTTTACCCACAGGAGTAACCACGTATATGGTCTTGCCTATGGGATCATCATCACCAAAGAGATCTTCCTTCACTTCGTTTCCTATGACACACACTCTTTTACCTTCATCGTACCATGTCAATGTTCGGCCCCGATCTATTTCCAAATCCAACATCTGAAAAACATTGGGATAGACCCCTATCACAGTGGAAAGTGTATTGGCACTGCCATACTGAAGATTCAGTTGCCGTTGCAAAACCGGGGTTACAGAGTCCACCGAAGGACAAAATTGCGCAATATTTTCGACATCGTCCTCACTGAGAATATCTCCCAAAGCTTCTGCTATTTTTCCTCCTGTTCCGCCCACCTTGCCAGGTGTTATCATGACGATGTTGGACCCCAGAGACGATATCCTTTCTTGGACAGATTTACCAGCTCCTTGTCCTAAAGAGACGACGGCTATTACCGCAGCGATTCCTATGGTAATTCCCAAAACCGAGAGGAAAGTCCTCAGTTTGTTGGCAAAAATCGAGGATATCGCAGTTTTGAAGAGTTCGTATATCATCTTCCCACCTCTTCCTTGACCATGTGACCGTCTCTCATGTGTATCACCCTGTGACCTATCGCTGCCATTTCAGGATCGTGGGTAACAACAACTACGGTCATACCTTTTTCTCGGTTCAATCTCACGAGATTCTCTATCACGATTTCACCGCTGATAGTGTCAAGGTTCCCTGTAGGCTCATCCGCCAGGATTACTTTGGGATTATTGGCCAAGGCTCTGGCTATGGCTACTCGCTGTTGTTGACCTCCTGAAAGTTGGGTGGGACGGTGTTTCATTCTATCAGCCAGTTCGAAGTTAGTGAGAAGCTCTTTGGCACGTTCCAACCTCTTCTTTCGCGGCACTTCAGCATAAACCATGGGAAGTTCCACATTCTCTAAAGCCGTGAGTTGGGGTAATAAGTTGAACTGTTGAAACACAAAACCAAGCATGGTGTTTCTCACCCGAGCAAGTTGCCGATCGTTGAATCTCGATACATCTTTTCCATCGATATATACATGTCCCGAAGTTGGTCTATCCAAACATCCCATTATATGTAACAGCGTTGATTTACCGCTACCAGAGGGGCCCATCACCACCAGGATCTCTCCTGGATACACTTCCAGTGTGACCCTATCTAAAGCTCGTACTTCCTCCGTCCCCATCTTGTATATCTTCGTCACGCTCACCAGTTTGATCACCGATCACTACCTCCCCAAAAACTTCATGGGGTTGGGGGCTGATCCTGAAGGAAACTTCTGAAGCAATTTCTGCCGATCCCAATTGAGTCCACCCTGAAGGAAAGATGAAGCTGCGTTCTTATCTATGACCACGATCTCACCCTCTTCAAGTCCCGAAGTGATCTCAGCAACAAAGTCTCCAACGTATCCCACCTCTACCGGGCGTTCTTCTATCTCTTCGCCAGACTTTACTTTAACCACATAACCACCTTTCGGATCTCTAAGGATTGCGTTCACTGGAACCGTGATAACATCGGTCTTGTTGACAACCATCACACTAATATCACAAGAAAGTCCTGGCACAACCTTTTCCATACCAGAACGCTTCTGAATGTCCACCTTTATTGGAAAGACGGTCAATCCACCACTGGTTCGAGCTACCGATGATACGTAGGAAAGCGTTCCGATTGCCTTCATATTCGAGAGGTTTTCCAACGTAATCACAGCTCGTTGTCCAACCTCCAATTTGCCGTAATCCACTTCGTCCACGGCTCCTTCCACGTGCACAGAATCCACATTTACAATCTGTGCCACTACCCTGCTCGAACCGACGGGTTCTCCTTTCTTCACCTCCACAGAGATCACTACACCATCAATTGGCGAGCGTATCTTCGTCCTTTCCAAATTACGGCTGGCGATCGCCAATTCGAGTTCCCTTTGCTTTATGAAAAGTTCAGAACCCTCCGCCTTGGCCAATTCATAGTTTTGCAAAGCTCTTAAATAGTTGAGCTGGTAATCCTCGTCTTCCAATTCCACAAGGACGTCCCCTGCTTTCACTTTGTCTCCCTCTTCAACGTATACTTCCTTTACAATCCCAGAGACAAGACTCTTCACCTCGTAGCTTTCATCTGCAACCACTTGCCCGGAAACATCCACTGTTTCTATCAACGGACCTTTCCTGACGGTGTATTCGTAGGTTGTGGATTGAGTCTCTTTTTGATTTGCTTCTTGGCCCTTGCTGCACCCCATCGTCACCAATAACAGTACGGCTATAACTACAAACATCATCCAAGATTTTCCTCTGTTCTTCATTTTGTCACCTCCAAGAGGGCTACCAGATCCACACCATGGAGAATCTGCAACTCCAGCTGTGTAATCAAGGTATTAAAATGTATTTGCTTCACGTCGAGTTCTCTTTTCATCACTTCAATTTCAGCCAACCGTAACTCATCTTCAGTGATGAATCCCTCTTCAAATCGTCTTCGAGCTTTTTCCAGATCTGTTTGAGCCATTTCGAGATCTATCTTCGCTATCTCTTGAGAGGTTCTCAAAGATGCTATGGTCATTTCGAGGCTTTGCAGTTGATCTTCTAAATCATCGTGCGTATTTTGATAATTCGCTAAGGCTATCCGATAGTTCAAATCGATGTTTTTAACGTTTGTGTTCCTCTCTCCCCTATCCACCAAAGACCAATCTAAAGAAATTCCAATGGAGAACTCTCCCTGTCCAGGCGCTGGGTTTTCGAACCATCTGATGGAAAGCGAGGGAGACGGCAAATACTGTAAAAACGATCTATCCTTCTCTTCTTTCGCTGCTTTCAAACGCAGTTCCAACGCCTTGATATCTTCTCGTTGAATATCTTCCCCCGTCTGTGTCCCGACAAGGCTTTCGAGAATCTCAACAGTCTCTTCCAGCAAAGGCTCGTCAACTTCTACCTTTCCCAACAATTGACGCTCAAGATCTTCCAAATTACCTTCCAAAGAAAGCAGAACTTTTCGTGCTGTGTTTAACTCTTCCTTTGAAACTGTGATACCTTCGCAATGGGCCTCCTCCTTGTAGATGCGTTGGCGAATCTCCAGTTCTTCCCGCAGCAGTTGAAGTTTTTGACGAGCGATCCAGCTATTGAAGATCTCGCTTACCAAGTTCTTAAAGACACGGTCCCGATTGTTCTTCACACTCCACAATGCTTCAAGATAGCTGGCTTGATCTTCCAAATCCTCGATCTTCTCACTCTGGAAGAGATCTCTGCTCAATTCAAAGCTCCATCCACTCCAATCCGCGTCTTCGGAATTAACGGATAGGTTGTTTAAAACGTGGATACTCCAACCGTTCATGTCGAATGAAAACCGTGGGTGCACCTGGACCTGGAATTCTTCATCTACGAAGACCACGTCGGCGCCAAGATCGAAGTAAGGAATGAACCAATTCTCATCCTTGCTCAATCTCTGTTGCGCTTGGTTAAGAGATTTGAGAGCTTGCAGGTACTGAACGTCCTGAGAGAGTCTTTCTTCCAAGAGGTCCAATAGACTTCCCAGGACAAGAGTGGAGACTGAAAACAGTGCTACCAGGACCGATAATGCCCTTTTCATCTCCTCATCATCCTTCGGGGTTTAAAACCATCTCCAAAGGTTGTTCATAACCGCAATTCAGAAGGAATTCCGTTAACGCCAAGATATAGGAACGCTCAGATTGAAAGTAAGTTCTGGATTTTGACAAAAGCTGGTTTTCCGCCGTTAGGAAAACCTCCTCTGAAATCAACCCTTTCTCATACTCAGTTTTGGTGACCTCAAAGCGAGATTTTTGGACTTCCCAGCTTTCCTTTGCCAATACTAACAGGTTGTACAACTTATCAAGATTGAAAAGCTTTTCTTGAAGATCGACTGAGGCATTATGTTTTGTTAAATACAGATGTCTTTCAGCACTTGAAAAAGCCCTTTGTGCCTTGTTGACATCGTATTGGGAAGCTTTGGTGAGGGAATCCAAGTTCATCTCGGCCCGCCTTAGGTTCAGTTCGGCCATTCGAACATCGAGGTTCTTTTCCATGTAGGTAGTCGTGGAAACGTTCAACTCATCAGGGGCAGGAAGGGAAGTGGGAAGAAGATGAATTTGGTCTCTATCTATATTGAGCCCTGTTCTCCACTCCAACTCTTCTAAATCACTTTTCAAAGTGAATTCGGCTGCCTCTTTGTCAAGTTCTGCTTGAAGGTACGTAATGGAAGCTTCCTTGACATCTTCTTCCACGACGAGCCCCTTTTGATAAAGCTGTGTCTTCTCATCTAAGTCTGCTTGCGCTATCTTCAAATTGTTATCCTTGATCTGCAAATCCAAGATATCGCCGAGAACATCGTAGTACATTCCAACGAGATTCTGATAGAACCTCAAAAGAGAGGAACGGTAGGATTTTTGAGCATTTAGAAAGGTGATCTCGACATCGACTTTGTCTCTCTCCGTGCTGGCAGATATCATCTGCTTGTCGTAATCGTCCTGGGCCTGTTGATAGTTCTCCACAGCGTCCATAAAATCCGGATCATTTTGCTTAGCTCCAATCAACAATTCCTTCAAATCCACTGCTATCAAAGCATTTGCGAGTATCAACAACATGGCAAATAACACGGTGAGTTTCGCCTTCACTTCAAACACCTCCTCCGAGGATTGACTCAATGATGATTCTAACTGTGGAAGCTTAGAAAAAGCTTAGAATACCGGAAGATCCTCTTTCCACACGTGAAAAAACCCCGGAGGAGAATGGAAACAGAAGGGGTCAACTGCAAAGTTGGTATTCCAATACGAGAGTTTCTATCAGCTCTCGCACGTGCAAAATCCTATCCACACGGTAAGCATTGGCACCGGCAAACGCAAATCCCGCATCTAAAGCTCCTCTCTTTGCATTCAAGAGAGCAAGAGCAATGCAATAGGGGACTCTCCGAAAATCACACGTACGCAAGCACTTGTAAGGACAATATACGGGCTTTTTCTCGCCTGCATTCACATTCTCTAGGAAGCCGTTTCTGATCGCTCTGCCAGGTAATCCCACCGGACTTTTGATAATGATAAGATCTTCTTTTTTGCAGTTGAGGTACGCCTGTTTAAACGCGTCAGAAGCATCACATTCGTAGGTTGCCACGAATCTCGTTCCCATTTGAACAGCATCGGCTCCCAACCGCATCAACCTATAAATATCCGCTCCCGTGTACACCCCACCGGCAGCGATGACAGGTATGTGTTTGCCAGATCCTTTGGTGTAAGATTCAACGAGTGTGATCACGTCGGTGACAATTCTGTCCAAGTTATACGCAGGGTTAGTGATCTGTTCCGGTTTGAATCCCAAATGGCCTCCAGCCATCGGACCTTCGACTACCACCGCGTCGGGTAGATAACCATGTTTCCTTTTCCATGATTCAAAAATTATTCTCGTTGCTTTCGCCGAGGAAACTATCGGTGCAATTTTTGTCTTGGTGCTGTGCTTGCCTCCAAACACTACTCGTGGGTCCTTCAGCAAAAGCCCCGCCCCCACAAAGACAATATCCGCCCTTTCTTCGATAGCCGCCGCCACCAAATCATCAAAATCGGACAGCGCGACCATTATGTTAACGCCTATGATTCCATCACTCAATCCTCGAGCATTCCTAATTTCCTTCCTCAAAGCTATCTGGTTCGCTTTTTTCATATCCCTGTCGAAATCAGGTTCAGACATCCCGATCCCGGCCGTTGCGATTACACCTATACCCCCTTCATTTGCAACCGCGGCAGCCAGATTCGAAAGCGAGATTCCAACGCCCATACCACCTTGAACGATGGGAATCCTCGTCTCTAAATCGCCAATATGTAGTGTTGGTATCGTTCGTCTTTCAGCGATCTGCCCACACCTCCTCCGTACCATCCTCACAACGTCGTATTCGATTTGCCACACGTTGTATCTGCCAATCTTGTGTGATATAGCGCTTCATTGTACCACGTCTGGAAACAGTTAAATGCACCTCTTTGTTTGAACGTACATAGGGCGTCACGAAAAAAGTGGGCCTCCCACATTCAATGGTAGTAGCATTGAAACACCTCAAAATAAGAAAGGATGTCCATGTGAATGATTCCACAGAAACTTACAAAAAGCGACATTGTAAAGATCATTGATCAGTTGGACAAGCTTTTGCCTTCTAACTTCGTTAACAAACAAGGCAGAGATGGAGCATCTCGTATTGATTCAGATTGGATGGTAACAACGAAGTGACCGGCCACAGAGATTTAGCGTTCAGCAGTGTATTGACTCAGAATAGGATGGTAACAACAGCCGTTGTACACAACTCAGCAATGGCAAAGGTAGGGATAGATTCTGGCAATCCACGGTCACTGAACGGACTTCTTTGCTTTCTTCTCTGATTCCACATTGCGGAATGCTTGTCCTGCGAAGCGCCAAAGCGAGCACTCATACAAACGGGCACCGAGCTACACGGATGTAGCGAACGCTTTTTCTCCCCCCACTCCAGAATCCCACACGATCACACAGCATCACGAGCGCCGAGTGAGCATCCAAACAAAACGACCTCGAAGCCGCACGGATGCGGATGAGAGCGAAGCTGAAGCACGACGCT
>Ga0180300_10001106_pt1 | contig 12399 bp, 11 predicted proteins | sample GuaBasSediGuay15_FD_121798 | JGI IMG/M metagenome (GOLD analysis project Ga0180300, IMG submission 121798) | Subseafloor sediment microbial communities from Guaymas Basin, Gulf of California, Mexico - Guay15, Core 4569-2, 21-24 cm | ecosystem: Environmental > Aquatic > Marine > Hydrothermal... | reverse complement strand
TTTTAAAAGTATATCTTCACTTATTTGCAAGTGCTTCTTCAATGCTCTTTCAACACCAATTTCATCTTTGTTTTTTAAATTTTTTAAAATTTCGCTATGCTCTTTAACTGTGTTCTTCAATCTGTACGGAGTTGAAAGAATGCAATAAATCATCGTGGAGCTTCTATCCCATAAATTTGAAATTAAATCCACAAGATGTTTATTCTTTGAAGCCTTATAGATACTAAAATGAAAAAGTCTATTAAGTTTCTGTATAGTTTTTATATTGAGATCGTTGGGCGTTCTGTATTCTTTTAATAAAGCCTTTATTTTATTATGTATTTTTTCTACCTTTTCTAACTCTTTGGTTGATATATTCTTACAGGCAAGTTTAACAGCTAAAATTTCTAAGGATTCTCTTATAATATATATCTCTTTTACTTCCTCAGCGCTGAACATTTTGACCATAAATCCCTTCCTTGGCACAGAGACTATAAGCCCTTCTGCTTCTATTTTTCTTGCAGCTTCTCGAAGGGGCGTTCTGCTCACTTTCCATTTTTGCGAGAGTTCCCTCAAGGAAATCATAGTTCCTGGCGTAAATTCTCCATTAACTATAGCTTCTCTTATTAATACAGCTATTTGATCAGTAAGTGTTTCTTTTCTTATCTTAAATGATGACCCAGTCTTCATCAGTGCCTCCTTACTTAACTTACTTAAAATACTACTGTTTTATAGTTTTATATATTTTAACTATACTATAATTTACTAAAAATATTATCCTTGACAAAGAACAAGCTCATATTATAATTAATTTAGATAAATCTGGGATACAATATCCCAATGGGAGGTATAAATGATAGGAATTGTGGGCTATGGTAGTTATATTCCATGGCGGCGAATTAGGATTGAGGAAATTGCGAAGGTGTGGAAGCAAGATGCAGAGGTGCTTAAAAGAGGACTTCTGATCAAAGAAAAAACTGTTCCTGCAAAAGACGAAGATTCTGTTACAATAGCATTTGAAGCTTCAAAAAATGCACTAAAGAGAGCCCAAATAAATCCAGAAGATATTGGAGCTGTTTATATTGGTTCAGAATCAAAGCCTTATGCTGTGAAACCATCATCTTCTATAATTGCTGATGCTTTAGGTATATCTCCTATAGTTCATACAGCTGATTATGAGTTTGCATGTAAAGCTGGTAGTGAATCGGTATTTGTGAGTTATTCGTTGGTTAAAGCTGGACTTGTAAAATTTGCTCTTGGAGTAGGTTCTGACACCTCGCAGGGTGCACCAAGAGATGCTTTAGAGTACACTGCATCTGCTGGAGGAGCTGCTTTTATAATGGGTTCAGAGAACATTATAGCTGAGGTAATAGAAACATTTTCATACACTACCGACACTCCCGATTTCTGGAGAAGAGATGGGCAATTCTACCCAAATCACACAGGTCCTTTTACTGGTGAACCTGCTTATTTTACACACATAATAAATTCAGCAAAAGGATTAATGGAAAAGGCAGGAGTTTCTCCTAAAGAGATAACTTATGCAGTCTTTCACCAACCAAATGGTAGGTTTCCTCTTCGTGTAGGCAAAAGACTTGGATTCACCAAGGAACAGCTGGAGCCAGGATGGATAGTACCTGAAGTAGGCAATACATACTCAGGATGTTCATTGCTTGGATTTACTGCTGTTTTAGATATAGCGAAAGAGGGAGATATAATTCTTCTGACATCTTTTGGTTCTGGTGCTGGCAGTGATTCTTTCCTCTTTCGAATTACAAAAAGACTGGAAGAGGTAAGAGGAAACGCTCCCACTCTTAAAGACATGCTAAACAGGAAACACTATGTAGATTATGCTACCTATGCGTATCTTAGAGGAAAAATTTTAATGGGTAAGGAGGGTTAGAATGAGAGAAGTAGCCGTGGTTGGTATAGGAATAACGAAATTTGGAGCTTTGTGGGATAAGTCCCTAAGAGATTTGGCAATAGAAGCCTCTTTAGAAGCCATAAACGATTCAGGAGTAGACCATATAGATTCAATGTATGTTGGAAATTTTTCTGCTGGTACTTTAATAGAGCAGGAACATATAGCACCCCTTGTGGCTGATTATCTTGGTCAAAATCCAATTCCTGCTACAAGAATAGAAAATGCTTGTGCCTCAGGAGCTTCTGCGCTTAAAATGGGATTCATTGAAGTAGCTTCTGGTATGAGTGATGTGGTAATGGTTTTAGGTGTAGAAAAGATGACTGATGTAACAACACCTCAAGCAGTCTATTCCCTATCACTGGCAGCAGATAGAGAATATGAAGGTTATCAAGGAATCACCTTCCCAGCACTTTTTGCACTTGTAGCTAAAAGACATATGTTTGAATTTGGCACAACAAGAAAACAGCTTTCTTTAGTCGCAGTAAAAAATCACAAAAACGCTTCTAAGAATCCGAAAGCTCAATTCCACAATATAATCACCACTGAAGACGTAGAGAAATCACCTATGATTGCTGATCCTCTTCATCTTTTTGACTGCTCTCCAATTACAGATGGTGCGGCGGCAGTGGTTTTGATGCCATTAGAAAAAGCTAAAAAACTTAACAATCATAAAATTATAAAAATAGCTGGAATCGGTCAAGCAAGTGACACCATAGCCATATATCAGAGAGAATCCTTTGTAAGCTTCAATGCAACTATTAAAGCGGCTGAAAGTGCATATAAAATGGCAGATAAAAGACCAGAAGATATAGATGTAGCAGAAGTACATGATTGTTTTACAATTGCTGAAATATGCACTATAGAAGATTTAGGATTCTTTGAAAAAGGGAGGGGAGGGGAAGCAATAGAAAACGGTTTAACCGATATTGACGGAAAGATACCTGTTAACCCCAGTGGAGGTCTAAAAGGAAAGGGGCACCCTGTAGGAGCAACGGGAGTTGCTCAGATAGTTAACCTTGTGGAGCAATTACGTGGAGAAGCTGGAGAAAACCAAGTTAAAGATCCTAAGATTGCTTTGGCACATAATCTGGGGGGGTCGGGATCTACAGTAGTAGTAACAATTCTGGAGGTGGCATAATGTTTACAATTCCAAGGATCTGGAGAGAGAAAAAGCAAAGATACAGACTTGAAGGTTCAAAATGCAAAAAGTGCAGTTATACATCTTTTCCACCCCGTAAAGTCTGTCCAAAATGCGGGTCAGAAGAATTGGAAATCATAAAACTTCCAGAAACAGGAAAAATATTGACTTATACAATAGTAAGGAATGCTCCTATTGGATTTACTGAATTTGCTCCCTATGCTGTAGGTGTTATAGAACTGGAAGATGGAACAAGAATGTTAGCTCAGATTGTAGATAGTAACTTTGAGGATATTGATATTGGAAAAAAGGTGAAATTGGTCTTTAGAAAGCTATTTAGTGAGGGAGAGGCAGGAGTTATAATTTATGGTCATAAGTGTAAACTTATATAATAAAAAGTTTATAAATAAAGGGAGAGAATTATGAAAAAAAATTCAAGATTTCCTGGTTTTTATAAACTGACGATTCAGGAAAGAGTCGAAAAAATAAAAGAATTTTCAGATCTCTCGGATGAAGAAGTGAACCTATTGTTTAATAAGGGAAATCTGGGTTTAGAGAAAGCTAATAGAATGATAGAAAATGTTATAGGAACCTTCAGTATGCCTTTTGCCGTGGCCGTAAATTTCTTAATCAATGACAGGGATTATGTGGTGCCTATGGTTATAGAGGAACCCTCAGTAGTTGCAGCCTTAAGCTTTGCTGCAAAGCTCGCCAGAGAGGGTGGAGGGTTTACTTCTGTTTATTCAGGCTCAATAACAACTGGTCAAATTCAAATTACAGATTTAAAAGATCCATTCGGAGCAAAGGTAGAGATATTAAAGCATAGAGAAGAAATTATAAAGACTGCAAATGATAAAGATCCTCTATTAATAAGCCTTGGAGGGGGAGTAACCGATGTTGAAGTAAGGGTTCTAAAAGATTCCACTGAGAGCCTTGTGATAGTTCACTTATATGTAGATACCAAAGACGCTATGGGGGCAAATACAGTAAATACAATGTGTGAATCGGTGGCGCCTTTGTTGGAAAAGATAACTGGAGGAAAGGTATATCTGAGAATTATATCCAACCTTTCTGATAGAAGGATAGTAAGATCCAAATGCAAAGTACCAAAAGATGCTTTAAAGTTTAGTAATTTTACAGGAGAAGAAGTTATAGAGGGAATCTTAAAGGCTTACAATTTTGCAAAGCTTGATCCCTACAGAGCTACAACTCACAACAAGGGGATTATGAACGGTATAGATCCTGTTCTTATAGCCACAGGAAATGATTGGAGAGCGCAAGAAGCAGCAGCTCACGCCTATGCCTCAAAAGATGGTAAGTATAAACCCTTAACAGTTTGGGAAAAAGACGCTAATGGTGATCTTGTAGGAACTATTGAAATGCCAGTTCTTGTAGGTATTGTGGGAGGTGCAACAAAAGTTCATCCTCTTGCTCAATTGTCTCTAAAGATTATGGGTATAAAAAGTGTCAAAGAGTTAGCAGAGGTTATAGGTGCTGTAGGTCTGGGACAAAATCTCGCTGCTCTAAGAGTCTTAAGCACTGAAGGATTGCAGAAAGGACATATGAGATTGCATGCTAGGAACATAGCTTCAACTGCTGGGATCCCTGATGAATATGTAGAACAGGTGGCAAGCTTAATGATAAAAGAGGGTATTATAAGGGTGGATAAAGCCAAAGAATTGTATGAAATGCTTCGTAAAAAAACTGATAAGAATTCATAAAAGGGAGGTGATAACAAATTAAAATTTGTTCCAAAAATAAATTTATTTAAAAGGAGGTGGAGTGCATGAAATTCAAGAGAATTCTTATTTTGATTTTGGCTGTGAGTTTAATGAGTGCTTTGGTGGTGTGGGGTTGTGCACCAAAGGAAGAGAAACCTCCAGAAGAGGGAACAAAAGAACCCATCAAGATTGGAGCTGTAATTCCTCTAAGCGGAGGACCTTTTGCAGAAGCAGGGCAAGAACAGAGAATTGGACTCTTAATGGCGGAGAAGGAAATAAATGAAAAAGGTGGAATCTTAGGAAGACCTTTAAAATTAATAATTGAAGATGATCAGTGCAAATCAGAAACAGGTATAGCCGCCTGCACTAAACTAATAACCCAGGATAAGGTGGTAGCACTTATTGGTGGTTACTCCAGCACAATAACATTTGCTGAAATGAATGCAATTTCATCATACGAACCTATAGTGGTATGGATGGGAGCTTCATCTGTAAAAGTAGAGCATGAATTCGGACCTAAAAAATGGTTCTTCCATTTACACCCTTGGGACTACCATCGTCAAAGTACCGTTGTTGAATTCTTTAAATCATTGACACCAAAACCAAAAACAATTGCCTTAACGTATGAGGATGGTATCTACGGAACAACAAGTGCTGATTACTTCAGAAAATATGCTGAAGAGGCTGGATTTGAAATAATCTTTGATGAACCACATAAGAGTGGTTCCTCTGACTTTACCTCACTTCTAACCAAGGTAAAGGCTAAAAATCCTGATATTTTCTATAGTGTAAGCTATGCAGGCGATTACATAATTCAGATAAAGCAAGCAAAGGAAGTTGATTTCTCTCCAAAACTCTTCACCATTGTTGCTCCACTATTTCCTGGATATAAAGATTCATTAGGAAAAGCCGGCGATTACATTGTAGGAGTCAACCCATGGGCTTCCACTTTGAATATCGAAGGATTAAAGGAGTGGTTAGACAGACTCCATGAAATGTATCCTGAGAAAAAAGATATAGAATATTGGGTTCCTCTTGGTTATACAAATCTTATGGTTGTAGCTGAAGCTATAAACAAAGCTGGCACTACAGATAAGGATAAGGTTATAGAGGCTTTAGAAAATATTGATATGATGACACCTTTTGGAAGATTAAAATTTGAACCCAGTGATGAGGGTGGACTCCATCAAGCCTTTACTAATCTTGTTATGGTACAGTGGCAAAACCTTAAACCTGTAGTTGTATTTCCACCAGAGGTAGCTGAAGGTAAGGTTATTTATCCAGTGCCAAGCTGGAAGGAAAGGGATTAGTAAATCATAAGAAAGGAGGATGAGGGGGGAAACCCCCTCAATAGGGTAATATGACAAATTTCTTGCAAACAACCTTTAATGGAATACTAACTTCTGGGGTATATATTGTTGTAACATTGGGACTTGCTCTCGTCTTTGGAATAATGAGGATTATAAACTTCGCTCATGGTGAGCTTGTAATGATAGGTGCCTATATAACTTACTGGATGTTCATTCTGTTTGGAGTTAATCCCTATATCTCTTTAATACTTGATGCCGGAATAGTTTTTCTTATTGGTGTTTTAATGCATAAACTCGCAATTGAGAAGATACTTGATGCTCCCTCAATTGACCAAGTACTTTTAACTTTTGGTTTTTCGGTCCTATTTCAGAACATAGCATTAATATTATGGACAGCTAATCCTTTAGCTCTCTCCAGAGAAACGGTAAGTGTAAAAATAGGAAATATACAATTTGGCAAAGACAGATTGATTGTCTTTATAATTGGTGTAGCAATAGCTTTAATTCTGAACTTCATCCTTTCAAAAACCAAAATAGGCAAGACCCTGAATGCTGTTAGTCAGAATAGAACAGCATCTTATCTTGTAGGAATTAATGTTCCTCTCTTTTACACAATAGCATTTGGTATATCTGCTGCTTTAGCTGGAATAGCTGGGGGATTAATAAGTACAGTAATGTACACATCTCCATACGTGGGAGCAAGGCTGGGTCTGCGTGCTTTTGCTATTCTGACTCTTGCGGGATTGGGAAATATTAATATGACATTAATAGCCAGCTTAATATTGGGTTTATCTGAATCGTATATAAGTGTGTATGTTCCCCAGGGTCCCGGATGGGCAGAAGGGGTATCCTTTCTAATTATTTTAATTGTTCTTGCTGTAAGACCCAGTGGATTAAAAGGAATGAGGGCAGAATGATGGAAAGAAACAATATTAAAAAAATAATACTATCTTGGATAATCATATTTGGGATAAGTGCAAGCATACCATTGTTTATAGGCTCGTATTATATTCATCTTGCCACAAGTGTTTTTATATATATAGCTCTAACTATTGCTATAGGAATTCTTGCAAAAACAGGACAAGTATCAATTGGACAGGCTGCCTTTTTTGGTATAGGGGCTTATACTGCAGCAATATTCTGTAAATACTTTGGTTCTTCACCCTTTGTCGAGTTCGTACTCGCAGGCGCCGTATCAAGTATCTTCGCCTTAGGTTTAGGAGCTATAACCTTAAGATTAAAGGGGATATACTTTTCAATTGCCACTCTTAGTTTTGCTGAAACATTACTTGTTATATCAAATATGGAGAGAAAAATCCTTGGAGGTGCAACTGGCATAGCAGTTCCACCTTTATTTGATAATAAGATCCTTCCAAACTACTATTTGAGTTTATTCCTTGCATTCCTTACACTTATAATCGCTTACTTCGTGAGTAACTCAAAAATAGGATTTGCCTCTACAGTTATACGTCATGATGAGAGAGTGGCAAACTCAATAGGAATAAATCCAACAAAGTATAAAATTGTGGCTTTCTTAATAAGCGCATTTATAACAGGGGTAATTGGTGCGTATTTTATGCATTATGTCACATTTATTGTGCCAGATGAAGTCTTTGGATTGCATATCTCTGTGGCGATACTTGCGATGGCAATTTTTGGAGGTATCTATTCAGTTGAAGGAGCTTTTATAGGAGCTGCTTCTCTAAAGATACTTGAAGAATATTTAAGACTCAAGATTCGTTACGGACATATGATAGGATATGGAATAATACTCATTCTTGCAGTTCTGTTTATGCCAAACGGAGTAATAGGTTTACTTACTAAAGGTAGAAAAGGTTTTAGAAATCCTTTTAAATCAATTATAAAGAGGAGTTAAAAAATGGAGTTACTTGAGGTAAAAAATATTACTAAAACATTCAAAGGCTTGGTAGCGGTGAATAAGGTCTCCTTCAATATAAAAGAGGGAGAAATTGTTGGTTTAATAGGTCCAAATGGAGCAGGTAAATCCACAGTATTTGATATGATAACTGGAATAAGACCGCCTGATGGATCCTCGCCTTTTCCAGACTCTGGAGATATCATTTTTAAGGGGAAGAGTATCGTAAAACTTCCTGCGTATATCCGCTGTAATTTAGGTATAGGAAGAACTTTTCAGTTAACTAAACCGCTGAGAGAAATGACCGTCTTCGAAAATGTATATGTTGCTCTTCTCTTCAGCAAAAAATCTGCAGGAAATAGAAAAAATCTCTCAAAAACTGCAAAGGAAATATGCGAATTAGTTAGTTTAGATAGGAAAATGGAAGAGCTGGCTTCAAACTTAACAGTACCTGACAGGAAAAAATTGGAATTAGCCAGGGCGTTGGCTACTCAACCAGAACTTCTCCTGCTGGATGAAGTAATGGCAGGTTTAAATCCATCGGAAGTAATGGAAGCTTGCAATTTAATTAAAAAAATAAGAGATTTAGGAATTACAATTCTTGTTGTTGAGCATGTTATGAAAGCAATAATGAATATATCTGATAGAATCATCGTTTTAGATCACGGTATTAAAATAGCTGAGGGCAAGCCTGAAGAAGTAGTAAATAATCAAAAAGTGATAGAGGCCTATCTGGGAGAGGAGAAAACGGTATGAGAAAGACTATTCTAGATGTTGAAAATATAAATGTATTCTATGAGGATGTTCAAGTTCTGTGGGATCTATCTTTCAGTGTTGGAGAAGGAGAAATAGTTGCCCTCGTGGGTTCAAATGGGGCTGGCAAGACTACCACATTAAAAACAATTTCAGGAATTATGCATCCTAAAAAAGGTAAGATAAAATTTAATGGTGAGGAAATCCAGGATCTCCCACCTCATCTCATAGCAAAGAGAGGATTGTCATTGGTTCCCGAGGGAAGAGAGCTTTTCTCAGAAATGACTGTATTGGACAATCTCCTTTTAGGCTCTATGTATATTCCTGAAGCGTCTAAAAAAACCACCGAGTTACTTAGAAAAGTTTTCTCTCTCTTTCCGGTATTGGAAGAAAGAAAAAAACAGATTGCTGGAAATTTAAGCGGAGGGGAACAACAAATGTTAGCTATCGCTCGTGGACTAATGTCCGCACCTCGGCTTTTGATGCTTGATGAGCCATCCTTGGGACTCGCTCCCAAACTGGTATCTGAACTATTCAAAACAATTATAGATATCAAGGACTCTGGAGTTACAATACTGCTTGTAGAGCAGAATGCTTATAAAAGTCTTGAGATAGCTGATAGAGCATATGTTATAGAAACAGGTAAAATTACACTTACCGGAGTAGGTAAAGAATTGCTTAAAAACGATTATGTAAGGAAAGCCTATCTTGGTTTATAAATTCTTAAAAATAGATTCTTTTGTTATTTAAAATATAAAAATAGGGGTAAGGGATTATAATTAAATTATGAGGAATAAAGAGGTTGCAAATAAGTTATACGAACTTGCATCCCTTGCAGAACTTGCAGGAGAAAATCCATTTAAAATAAACGCCTACATTGAGGCAGCAAGGAGGATAGAAAACCTTCCAATACCCATAGAGGAACTTGCAAAGGAGGGGAAACTTACAGAAATAAAGGGTGTTGGATCAGGAATTGCAAAGAAGATAAAACAGTTTCTTGAAACAGGAACCATTGAAAAACTTGAGGAATTTAAAAAGAAGGTGCCCCCATCACTTCTGGAACTTGAAAAGATTCCTGGAATTGGACCAAAGGCAGCACTCTCTTTATACAAGCATCTTGGAATAAAGACCGTTGAGGAGCTAAAAGAAGCAGCAGAGAAAGGGAAAATAAGGGATCTTCCCGGCTTTGGACCAAAGAAGGAAGAAAACATCCTTAAAGCCCTTCAGGGTATGAAGAAGAAAGAGGAAAAGAGAGTATCTATTGGTCTTGCTCTTCCTCTGGCTGAGTTTATAAAAGATGAAATCAAAAAGAAAGCACCTGTGGATAAAATTGAGATCTGCGGAAGCATAAGGAGAATGAAAGAAACCATAGGTGATATAGACATACTTGTAACAAGCAGAGAGAGTGAGAAAGTCATGGAGGTTTTTTCAAACCTTCCTGTGGTTAAAGAAGTGCTGGTGAGAGGAGAAACAAAAACCTCAGTGATAACAGAGGAAGACATACAGGTTGATGTTAGGGTAGTGGAACCAGAATTTTTTGGGGCAGCCATTCAATACTTTACAGGTTCAAAACAGCACAATGTTAAACTACGAGAACTTGCAATAAAGAAGGGACTCAAGATAAATGAGTACGGGATTTTTAAAGGGGAGAAAAGAATGGGGGGAGAGAAGGAAGAGGATGTTTACTCTCTCCTTGGCCTTCCCTGGATACCCCCTGAAATGAGGGAGGATAGAGGAGAGATTGAGGAGGCAATAAGGGGGGAATTGCCAAAACTCATTGATTATAAAGACATAAAAGGAGACACCCATGTACACACAGAATACTCAGATGGGGTGGATTCCATAGAAAAAATGGCAGAGGAAGCGATAAAGATGGGCTATGAATACATTGTAATCTCAGATCATGCAGAATCTCTTGGTGTGGCATCAGGAATGTCCATTAAGAAATTTAAGAAACAGAAGAAGGAGATAGACAAACTGAACGAAAAGTTTGGCGATAAGTTTAGAATCTTCTTCTCTGTAGAATTAAACATTCTATCAGATGGAAGTGTTGATTTTCCTGAGGAAGAGCTTGACATTTTTGACTTCTGTATAGCAGGAATTCACTCTGGATTTAACCAGAGCATGGAGAAGATAACCAATAGAATTAAAAGGGCAATGGGAATTAAGAAAGTAAAAATAATTGCACACCCCACCGGGAGGATAATTGGCGAGAGGGGAGAGTATAAAGTGGATATTGAGGAGATATTTAAAGAAGCAAAGAATACAGGTGTGTTTCTTGAAATAAATGCAACACCATCAAGGCTTGATTTAAGTGATTTGAATGTAATGCATGCAAAAAGCCTGTACGGTTTGAAGTTTACCATAGGAACAGATGCCCACGCAGCAGTATCTTTAAGAGATATGAGATATGGAATTGGAGTGGCAAGAAGGGGGTGGCTTACAAAGGAAGACATTATAAATACACTACCTTTGAAAAAATTTGAAAAAATAATGAAGAAGTCGTAGTATAATTTCTTCATGGTTTATTTAATTCTTGCCTCTTTTTTTAGTGCCTCTGTTGCCCTTTTGTTTAAATATAGTGAGTCAAAGGGGCTTAATCGTTTTGTTGTGGCAACAATTAATTACATTGCGGGATTCTTTATAAGTTTAATAATCGTCATATCGAAAGGAATTTTTCCGACAAAAGAAATAAATCCCGGAATTTTTCTAAAGGAGTTTAGTAACGCATTAAAAACTGGTAAAGTTCTCTCTCCCGGGTCCAGCATCATCTGGGCTATAGTTGTTGGAGTCGTTGCAGGAATATTTTTCTTCGTAGCTTTTATATTCTACCAGAAAAGTGTTAAGGAAAACGGGGTTGCCACCACAGGGACTGTAAGATCTTTGAATGTACTTATCCCTATGACTCTTTCCATGGTCTTGTGGCTCGAGATTCCAAACATGTGGCAATGGTTTGGTATAGGCATTGCAGTATTCTCCATAGTACTCTTCTCCCTATCCTCTATAAAGGAACTCAAGAGGAAACTCCATTCCTCCCTCTACCTTTTCTACATAACAGGTGGAACCTCGCAGTTTCTGAATAAACTCTATCAAAAATATGGAATTGTGGAGTACAGGAGCATATTCCTTCTTGTGGTATTCTTCGTGGCTTCTCTAATTGGCATATCCATCCTTATCAAAAATAGAGTTAAAGTAAGGAAGCCAGAGATAGTGGTAGGCTTCTTTGTTGGTCTTTCAAATCTCTTTCAAAACTCCCTCATGATTCTCTCGTTCTCAATAATAAAATCCTCTGTGGCTTTTCCCATATTCAGTGCTATGAGTATTTTCATCTTGAATGTTGGAGGATGGCTGATATTTAAGGAGTATCTCTCTAAGATTAAGATATTTGCAATTATACTTGCAACTCTCTCAATATTCCTTATAAGCCTAAGATGAAAAGTAGGGATTTAGAATTGAGTTTACAAATTCAACTGGGTCAAAGGGAGAAAAGTCATTAATATCCTCCCCTGTAAATAGATATGTTATTGGAATTTTGTACTTTACATATATTGGAATGATTACACCGGGTTTGATTGTTGAATCAAGCTTTGTGATAAAGAGGGATGATACCTTTGAAACTTCTTTAAAATTTTCCACCTGAGAGTACAGATTCTCTCCATCTGTGGAATCAAGAACAAGTATTGATTCTGTAACTTTAG
>Ga0180300_10001105_pt1 | contig 12402 bp, 11 predicted proteins | sample GuaBasSediGuay15_FD_121798 | JGI IMG/M metagenome (GOLD analysis project Ga0180300, IMG submission 121798) | Subseafloor sediment microbial communities from Guaymas Basin, Gulf of California, Mexico - Guay15, Core 4569-2, 21-24 cm | ecosystem: Environmental > Aquatic > Marine > Hydrothermal... | reverse complement strand
CCCCGGGGATGATCCATAGTCCTCCCAGATGATGTGGACCTTATGACTGGAATCGATCCCGACTCGGGGTTCACAGACTTTGATATTATTGTAAGCCAAGTGGGTCGGCGGGATGAGGATGTTACCCGCCTCATCCCGCCTTGAATAGAAGAGGACACCGGTGCTAATTGAAGCTGAGTCTACCCAGACGATCCAGGAAGCATTAGTGGAGTCAACCACAATATCTGACATTCCTTGTAGACCCACGGTATCAAGACCTACTAAATGGTCATCACTCCAGCCCGGTGGGTAGAGAAGGAGCAGTAGCAGGATCATGGCTCCTGGTAGTAGCCAGTCCTGGCTGGATCATGATGGAAGGTGGGCCAATCTCTCTGGTTTATCCGGTTCCTCTGGTCCATTTGGCTTGTCTGGTTTGGTGGTAAGGGAATTGTTTTAACACCTCTGAGTGGAAAAATTTAGGTGTGAACATCCATGTGGCCAGAGGTAAAAGTAGCATTACCGTTTCTACCTCCTTCCTACCCTATAGTCTATCCAGACAATCCCCGGAGGTCAAGCCCAAAATCGCCCACTTTTATCATTTAGTCAATTGACCGGAGACCACCTCCTCATGGGAGGAGGCTGGTTGACAGCCGTGCCTTTCGGGATAAACTTCTCCAATGAGAAGATTTGCTTTCCTTATACTTCTTATCGGCTTCTGCCATCGTGCCACCTTCACTCCGATGGGGACACCGGAGCTGGAGTTCAAACGGGGCAAGGCCTATTTTGATAAGAAGGATTATAAGCGGGCGATAAAGTCTTTCGAGTCACTCATCTTCAACTTCCCCGGTTCCAAGCTGGTCGATGATGCCCAGCTCTATGTCGCCAAGTCCCATCTACTATTAAAACATTATGATCAGGCAGATCTTGAGGCCCAGTTTCTGATCGAGAACTTCCCCCGGAGTGAATATGTTGAGGAGGCCTATATCATCAGGGCCAGGGCCCTTTACGCCACCCTCCCTTCCTATAAACGGGACCAGTCCAGGACTGAGGAGACGATCAAATTACTCGAGCGGTTTATCGAGGCCTATCCCAGCTCTAAATTTCTTGGTGAGGCAAGAGAGATTCTATACCACTGCCGATCCCGGGTTGCTCGGAAGGCCCTAACCAATGGCCTCTTTTATAAGAAACGGGGCGACCTCGATGCGGCGATCATCTATTTTCAGCTCGTCATCGACCGCTATCCAGAAACCCCTTCAGCCCGTGAGGCACGCTACAACCTCGCCCGGATCATGGAGAAGCGACTGAGAATCGATGAGGCCCGGCGCCACTATACCGAGCTCGCCGACTCCTTGGATGAGTGGGGGAAGAAGGCAAAGGAGCGCTTGGAAAGAATTGAAAAATAGGCTCGGCATCATTGGGGGTGCCTTCGATCCCATCCATAATGGCCATCTCATCATCGGTCAATTTGTCCTTGAGGAGCTAAAGCTTGATCAAATCATCTTCATTCCCGCCCTCAATCCACCCCATAAGAAGCCGACCACCCCCTATGAACTGCGTTATGAGATGACCGCTCTTGCGATCCAGGGAAACCCTAAATTTATTATCTCTGACATCGAAAGGGAGATCTCCGGGATTACCTACACCAAGGTGGTGATTGAATCGCTGATCCAAAAAAAGCCTGGAGAGTATAATCTCATCATTGGTGCTGATCAGTATCTCGAGATCGATACCTGGTATGAGCCTGAGGCGATCTTTAAATTGGTGAAGGTTATCGTGGTGCCCAGACCGGGTTACGAACTCACCCCCGAGCTCCCCTTCTACCAGCAGATCATCCGGGTCAATGCCCCACTGATCGATATCTCATCCACCCGGATCCGGGAGCTTGTGAAGCAGGGCCGTTCCATTCGCTACCTCGTCCCACCTCCGGTCGCTGAATATATCGAAAAGAAGAAGCTCTACCAATGAACCGCTACATCCTGATCGACGGCCATTCGATCATCTTCCGTTCCTTTTATGCCTTCATCCGCAACCCCCTGCGCAACTCGAAGGGCTTTAACACCTCGGCAGTCTTCGGCTTTCTCAATACATTAAGAAAGATCGAGAAGCGGTTCCAGCCCGAGTATATTGCGGTCCTTTTTGATACCGGGGAGAAGACCTTCCGCCATGAGAGGTTTGAATCCTATAAGGCAACCCGAAAGCCTCCCCCGGAGGAGCTATCGCCCCAGATCCCGATTATTAAAGATCTGATCGATGCACTCGGGATCAGAAGGTTTGAACTTGAGGGATATGAGGCCGATGATCTCTTGGCAACACTCAGTCGGAAGTTTGCTTCAAGAGGTGAGGTCTATATCGTCACCGCTGATAAGGATCTTCTCCAGCTGGTTGGAGGAAATGTCTATGTCTTCGATCCCTATCGTGAGATCGTCTATGATGAAGCCCAGGTTCGGGATCGATTCGGTGTTGAGCCGAAGCGGATTGTCGATCTTCTCGCCATTGCCGGTGATGCCAGTGATAATGTGCCCGGGATACCTGGTTTTGGTATGAAGCGGGCCCGGGCGGTAATCATTAAATATGGGAGTGCTGAGGCAGCGGTCCGATCCGATCCCAAACTGAAGGGGCATGAGGAGGATATCAACCTCTATAAGTCGCTCCTCACCGTCGATCAGGAGGTCCCGATTGAGGTTGCCCCGGAGGAGTTGAAACGGAGCAGAGCGGATATCGAAAGGCTGGTCCGGATCTTGAGAGAGATGGAGTTCTATCAACTCCTGAGGGAGCTCCTGCCTCAGGGAGAGGAGGGCGATTATCGAAAGGGGAGAGGTCAGATACCGTTGGGCCGATATGGGGTGGCGGTTGAAGATCAGATCTATATCTCAAAGGAACCGAACCGGGCGCGCTCCTATCCTATCAATAAGGAGAATCTCGATTCCCTCTCCCGGTCCCAGATCTTCTCATTTTCGATCAAGGATCTGATTAGGCAGACGAAGATCGTCCCGGAGGAATACCTCGATATCGGGATTGCAGCTCAGCTCATCAATCCCGATCAGAAGCTGAAGGATGAGAATGTTGTCCTTGAGTTCCTCGGTATTCCAGTAGAATCCCTCGATGGTTTCAAGCGGGCCGATTATGCCCTCCGGCTGGGACCGGTGATGAGCAGACGGATTGAGGATCTTGAGCTCGATCAGGTCTTTGAGTTAGAAGAGAAGCTGATCCCTGTGATTGCTAAGATGGAACTGCGGGGGGTGGGGGTGGATCGGGAGCGGATAATGGAGATCCGCAATGAGGTAGAGAAGGAACTGGCCGCCTTAGAGTTTGAGATCTATCAGCTCGCCGGCCAGCCCTTCAACATCAACTCACCCCGTCAGCTCGCCCACATCCTTTTTAAAGTGCTCGGTCTCAAGCCAAAGAAGAGGACCAAGACCGGCTACTCAACTGACAGCTCGGTCCTGATCGAGCTGAGTCAGCACCACGAATTGCCGGGCAAGGTCCTCCGCTATCGGGAGAAGGCAAAACTGCTCTCAACCTATCTCGATCCGATCGCTCAGAAAATCGATAAAGATGGTCGCCTCCACACCACCTTCCATCAGCTCGGTGCCGCTACCGGCCGCCTCTCTTCGGCCGATCCCAACCTCCAGAACATCCCCCATCTTTTGAGGGGGATTTTTGTCGCCCGGAAGGGTTATCGTTTCATCTCGGCCGACTACTCCCAGATCGAACTGAGGATCCTTGCCCACCTGAGTGGTGATTCCCGGTTGATCGAGGCCTTTAAGGCCGGGATCGACATCCACCGTCGGACTGCGGGCGAACTATTCAATCTTCCCGAGGCTGAGGTCCAGGAGCACCACCGGAGGATTGCCAAGATGGTCAACTACGGTGTCATCTATGGATTATCAGAATATGGTCTTTCCGAGAGCCTCGGTATCAGTAAGGCTGAGGCCCAGTCAATTGTTGCCCGCCACCGCTCCCTCTATCCCGAGGCCAGAAAATGGATTGAGGCCCATATCGAAAGGGTGGCCGAGACCAATGAGACCAGGACTATCCTGGGAAGAAGGAGGGTGTTTACCCCACCACTGACCGAGGCCAAGATCCGGGCGGCAATAAACTCTCCGATCCAGGGATCGGCGGCCGATCTGATCAAGATGGCAATGGTGAGGATTGAGGAGAGGCTGAACGGGATCGGTCTGGGGATCATCATCCAGGTCCATGATGAACTCCTCCTCGAGATTGAGGCGGATAAGGTTGATCAGGTCGTGGCGATTGTGAGGGAAGAGATGGAAGGGGTCTATCCACTCAAGGTCGATCTTAAGGTTAATATCGGAGTTGGTGATGACTGGCAGCAGGCCCATTGAGATCCCGATCTTCGATCTCGGCAGGCAGAATGAGAAGCTGATCGATGGGATATTAAATGAGATCCGAAAGGTGGTCCTCTCCGGCCGGTTCATCCTCGGTGAGGCCGTGGCCGAGCTGGAGGAGAGACTGGGAGAGATGATCGGAGGGAGGGCGATCGGGGTTGGATCGGGCACCGATGCCCTCTATCTTACCATCAAGGCACTGGATATCGGAGCAGGGGATGAGGTGATCACCTCCCCCTTCACCTTTATCGCCCCGATTGAGACGATCCTCGCTCTGGGAGCAAGGCCGGTATTCGTCGATATCGATCCCATCACCTTCAACCTCAACCCCGATCTCATCGAGGAGAGGATAACCGAAAGGACCAGGGCGATCCTCCCGATCCATCTCTTCGGCCTTCCGGCCGCGATGGAACCGATCGTCTCGATTGCCCGTCAGCACAACTTAGTGGTGATCGAGGACTGCGCCCAGGCCTTTGGAGCCAGGATTGGTGACCAACCGGTTGGTGGTTTTGGTGATGCCGGCTGTTTCAGCTTCTTCCCGACCAAGATCCTCTCCTGCTTTGGTGATGGGGGGATGGTTATAGTAAGGGATCCGGATCGGGCCGAACGGATCAGATCCCTCCGGGTCCATGGGTCCAGGAAGAAATATTATCATGAGGAGATCGGGGTCAACTCACGGCTCGATGCACTCCAGGCCCGGATTCTACTCTACAAACTTAATTTTGTGGATGAATGGATCAGGCGACGGCGGGAGATTGCCGACCATTACCGGAAGCTGCTCAAAGGTCTGCCCATCTCCCTTCCGGTAGAACCAGAAGGCTATTACCATGTCTACCACCAGTTTACCATCCGATCTCCCCGGCGGGATGAGCTCAAGCGACATCTTGCCGAGAATGGGATCGGTTCAACTGTCTATTATCCTACCCCCTTACATCTCCAGCCGGTCTGCAAGGATCTCGGCTATAAACCCGGTGATTTCCCTGAAGCAGAAAGGGCCTGCTCAGAAGTGCTCTCGCTACCGATCTTTCCGGAACTTACCCCCCGGGAGGTTGAGAGGGTTGCTTCGGTGCTTTCGTCTTTCGACTGGTGATCTGCCTTAATCTCCGTTCGGCAGCATCATTATTCTTGTCCAGCTCCAAGACATTGAGATACATCTTCTTCGCCTCCTCGAACTCCCCCGCACCCTCATAGGCAAGTCCGAGGTGGTAGTAGAGTTCGGGATCCCTGGGATTGATCTTTAAGGCCTCCTTAAATTTATTTATTGCTTCGGAGTATTGGCGGTTGAGCAGATAGCTCTGACCGAGCTCTAAGAGAACATCTAACTCCCTCTCCTCCATCTCCTTACCTTAAGAGTGATAAGACCCTATCCTCGATTTCGGATCGCTTCGCTGGTGTCACCTCAAAAACCATCCCGTCCTTCGGAAGGATCTGAAGATAGTTTCTACCAACGGTGGCCAGTATCTTCTTATCCGAGTTGAGGAGTCGGTTGATCTCGTTCCGGAATCGCTCGGAAAGCATCTCCATCTTGCCGATCTCATCGATCGCATAGAGTTGAGCATCGACTGCAAGAGCCGGGATGGCAACCCTTTCCAGGACATCAAGATCAACATAGTATTTGCCCACTTTGTGTTCCTTCACATCATGGATCGTCGCCAGGATGCCCTGACGACCATCGAAGGTCCGGATTCGAAAACCGGTCCTCATCCCCTTCTCCCTGATCTCCTCAGTATAAAAGCCCGCTGGGGTGATGTCAAGTTTTCTGATAATCCTTAAAAATAGGGTGGTCTTGCCACACCTCGGTCTACCGGTGAGAAACAATTTCATGGTAGAGCGGTTCGGGATCGACTACGGTGTCCTTAAGGTAGTGGTCATCTTTATGGGGGAAGTCCTCTAAGTAGTGGAGTCCGCGCGACTCCCGCCTCATCAGTGCCGAGTGGAGGATGAGATAGGCTGAGGTGAGCATATTCTTGAGCTGCCAGAGTCGAGGTGAACGGTTGATGACCCCGATCACCTCGGAGAGCATCTCTCTCACCCGCTTCTTTCCTTCCTTTAGCTCATCCAGCCTCCGGACAATCCCTGCCTTTCTGGTCATCAGATCCTTGAGTGACTGGATGTAGGTCTCGGTCTGCTTTTCAGGGAAATCTCCACTCAGTTTTAAAGGGGGTGGTGTGAAATCGACTTCACCACTCTCGCCGGCATCAACGGCAGCCCGCTTGGCGAAGACGACCGCCTCCAAGAGTGAGTTGGAGGCGAGACGGTTGGCACCATGGACACCGGTCATCGCCACCTCACCGGCAGCATAGAGCCTTTTAATGTTTGTCCTTCCATCGATATCGACAACAATCCCGCCACAGAGGTAATGGGCTGCTGGTGCAACCGGGATCGGCGACCGGGTGATGTCGAGGCCAAAATCCAGGCAGGTCTTATAGATGGTTGGAAAACGGCGTCTGATCCAGTCGGGATCGAGATGGGTGAGGTCGAGGTAGACGAAGGGTCGGCCAGATCTAACCATCTCCTTCTCGATCGCCCGGGCGACAATGTCTCTGGGGGCCAGGCAGCCGCGGGGATCGTACTTGAGCATGAATGGTTCACCATCAACCGTCTTCAGGATCCCGCCCTCACCCCGGACCGCCTCGGAGATGAGGAAGACCCTCCCGTCGATCATCATATTGTATACCCCGGTCGGATGGAACTGGATAAATTCCATATTGGCGATCCGGGCACCGGCCCGGAAGGCCATCCCGATCCCATCCCCGGTTGCAATCCTGGGATTGGTGGTCAAACGGTAGACCTGACCGATCCCGCCGGTTGCGATCAGGGTGGAACGGGCAACGATCGCCCCAATCTCACCGCTGATGGTGTCGAGATAATAGGCGCCAAAACATTCCCCATCCTCAACGATGAGATCGAGAGCAAGACCACCCTCAATAATGGTGAGCCGATCCTTCACCCGATTGAGAAGGGTGGTCTCGATCTCAGCCCCGGTCCGGTCCTGGGCAAAGACTATCCTTCGGTGGGAATGTCCCCCTTCCTTTCCCAGGGCAAAGGATACTTTGCCATCGGTCATAACCTTGGTGAACCGGACTCCCAGCTCCTCCAGTTCGGTAATCACCTTGGGCGCCTCTTTCACCATCAGTTCAACCACCTCTGGCTTGGAGAGACCATCACCGGTCATCAGGGTGTCCTGGAGATGGGAGACAAAAGAGTCATCCCTGTCTAAGGCTGCAGCAATCCCACCCTGGGCATAGTTGGTGTTGGAATCGGAAGGCCGCTTCTTAGTAAGGATTATGATCCTTCCCCTTTTTAGATTGATTGCATAAGTGAGACCGGCGATCCCTGATCCGATGATCAGGTGGTCGGTCTTGATCGTCTCCATTATTCTGGATAGGCCTTCATCGCCTCGGCCCATCCCCTGAGGGCGCTGATCCGTTTCGACTCCTCCTCCGGGAGGATGAATGGTCTCCCCCTGGTATCGACGATGATTCCGACCACCCCACCCTCGACCTCACACTCATGGAGTTTACCACTACCAGAGCCACAGTCAAATCCCCGCTCCGGATGGATGATTGCGGTTGCCTTCTCACCCACCGGTAGGGGGAAGACGAAGAGCTCACCAAATCGGAACTCCCTGCTCAGGATCTCCTGACCATCCTTCTTCAGGGTGAGTTTGAGACATCGGCCCCCTGGTTTGCCGGTCCCTCTGGGTGCGATACAGGTGCCGAGCCGGATGAGGCAGTCCCGATCAAAGACCTGGGTTGCTGCAGTCTCATGGACGGTGGCAAGGACACCAAGGTGGGGCATCATGAAGATGGAATCGACCGCCAGCTGGGTTACCCCTTCGGGGAGGAAGGAGTCGATAAGCATCATCGCCGCCTGGGACCTTCTGGGAGCATGGGAGAGGGCACCACCGGAGCCAACGATCAGCCTGAGTGACATCATATCGACCAGACTCTCACCGGTCATCGTCTGATCAAAGGCATCGGAGATCGTCCTCTCCTGCTGGATCCCTTTCAGACCTACCGCCATCGTCTTGTGCTGTTCAAAAGCAAGCCGGAGCGCCTCCCTTGCCACCGCCTGTTCGATTTTTAGTTCGAAGAGCGACTGGGGGATTGTGGTGGGACGGATCATCTTGTTCCGGATACGATTCCTCAGATCAGAAGGGTCGACCTCGAAGGGGATCCAGCGGAGGATGTTCTCGACCCCGGCCTCGGCTAAGACATTGGAGATCGAATAGCTCATCCCGAGATTGGCGGAGACGGTCCGGTTGAAGACACCGCTGAAGACCGAGAAGACATCGGTGGTGGCACCACCGATGTCGACACCGAGCACATCGATCTTCTGCTTCTTTCCGATCGTCTCGATCAGAAGTCCAACCGCACCAGGGGTGGGCATGATCGGGACATCGGTCCAGGACATCAGCTTCTTATAACCGGGTGCATGGGCCATCACATGCTCCATAAACAGGTCATGGATCTTGTGGCGGGCAGGCTGGAGGTTCTCCCGTTCCAGAACCGGGCGGATGTTCTCAACGATGACGAGTGAAGTGGACTCCTTGAGGATGTTGAGGATGTGCTTCCGGGCATCCTTATTGCCGGCATAGATGACCGGGAGCGAATAGCCGACCCCGAACCTCGGTCTCGGATCAGCGGCCTTGATCAGCTCGGCCAGCTCGACGACATGGGAGATCGTCCCGCCATCGACGCCACCGGAGAGGAGGATCATATCCGGACGTAAGGTCCTTATCCTTTCGATCTTCTCATGGGGGAGACGGCCATCGTTGGAGGCGATCACATCCATCACGATCGCACCAGCCCCAAGGGCTGCCCGGGCCGCACTCTCCGCGGTCATGGTCAGAACCACACCCGCCACCATCATCTGGAGACCACCACCGGCTGATGAGGTTGAGATGTAGATGTCACACCCCTCCTCATCGGAGCGGCGTTCTTTTAGGATCTCACCACCCTCCAATAACTTCTTGCCGGTCAGCTCCTCAACCTCCCGGACCGCATTGAGAACCCCTTTGGTCACATCCTCGAAGGGCGCCTCAACCGTGGTCGGGGCCTCACCCCGGACGATCAGCCGGTAACCCTCCGGTTTCTTCTCGATCAGGATCGCCTTGGTTGTGGTTGAGCCACAATCAGTGGCCAGGATCGTCTTGAGCTCTTTCTTTTCGCTCATACTCCTCCTCATACTTCTCAATTCTCTGGATCAGAAGCTCGATGTTCTCCCGATCCTCAAGCAGACTGGCAAATTCATCATAAAGGGGGGAGGTGAAGAAGGTGCGATAGAAGGGCTGGAAGAAGATCATCGCCTGATTACCGAGAAAGGAGATCGGCTTGGCCGATTCGAGCATGACGATCGCCACCATCCCCAGTCTCATCTCCACCACCCTCCTTGCGATCCGGTCGATGAGTTCCTCTCTTCTATCCCTGATATCGGACATTCAGCTCCCTCGCTGCTTTCACCTCATCGAGTCTCCGGACCGGAGTCTGTGTCGGGGCCTTTTTCAACCGCTCCGGATCTGTCTCCGCCTCTTTCCTGATCCTTTTCATCGCAGTTATGAAATCCTCTAAGGTCTCGATCGATTCGGTCTCGGTTGGTTCAATCATCAGGGCCTCGGAGACGATCAGGGGGAAGTAGATGGTCGGGGCATGGAAGCCGAAGTCTAAGAGCCTTTTGGCGACATCGAGCGTCCTCACCCCGAATGCCTTCAGCCCGCTCCCGGACAGGACCCCTTCATGCATGCAGAAGCAGGGATAGGGGAGTTTATAATCATCTTTCAGAGACTGGATGAGATAGTTGGCATTGAGGATCGAGGCCTTGGCCACATCATAGAGACCTTCTGGACCGAGCATCCGGAGGTAGGCATAGGCCTTGACCATCACCAGGAAGTTACCATAGAAGGAGTGGACCTTGCCGATCGAATCGGATCGATCATAGTTCAGGTGGTAGCCATCACCCTTTTCGATCACCGGGACCGGAAGGAATCGGGCCAGCCTCTCGGTCACCGCAATCGGACCAGAGCCCGGTCCACCTCCTCCGTGGGGGGTGGAGAAGGTCTTGTGGAGATTAAAGTGGACAATGTCGAATCCGCAATCACCCGGTCTTGAGATCCCGATCAGGGCATTGAGATTGGCACCATCGAGATAGACCAGTCCCCCTTTATCATGGATGATCTCGATCACCTGGTCGATCTCCTTCTCAAAGATGCCGAGGGTATTGGGGTTGGTGATCATGATCCCGGCAACATCATCATCGACCAGATCCTTGAGCCGATAGAGATCGATGGTTCCCGAGCGGTTGGAAGGGACCTTTACCGAGAGGTAACCGGAGAGGGTGGTTGAGGCGGGATTGGTGCCATGGGCCGAGTCCGGGATCAGGATCTTGCGTCGCTTCCTCCCCTGCGATTCGTGGTAGGCACGGATGATCGATATGCCGGTGAATTCACCATGGGCACCGGCAGCCGGCTGGAGGGTGATGGCATCGAGCCCGACGATCTCAAGGAGTAGCTGGCCGAGTTCCCACATGAGCTGGAGCGCACCCTGGACCGTCTGCTCTGGCTGGAAGGGGTGGAGCTGGGTGAAGCCGGGCAGGCGGGCCAGCTCCTCACCGATCTTGGGGTTGTATTTCATGGTGCAGGAGCCGAGCGGATAGAAGCCGCGATCGACATGGTGATTCTTTACCGATAGATTGACGAAGTGGCGGACAACCTCGGGTTCGGAGAGTTCGGGGAGCTCGGGAGGATCGGTTCTTACCAGGTCTTTGGGCAGGGTCTGGAGAGGATCGACCGGGGGGACATCGAGCCGGGGCAGGGAGTAACCCTTCCGTCCCGGTCTCGACTTCTCGAAGATGAGCCTACTTTCGGGTCTGGATGAATCGCTTGATCGATCGGTCATAGGTCCTCTCAACATCTGCCGGGAATAAACAGGCGGGTAACTCGTTGAGAGAGAGATGGTAGCGGAGACATTCACAACACTTCCCCTTCTTATCACAGGGTTCATAGGTGCAGTTGCACCGCTTAAGATTCAGCTCCAGGTTGGGACACTCCATATCACCTCCAGATTCAATTCTACTCTCTTCATCCTTTCCTGTCAATTGAGGTGATCAGAAGAGCGAGAACCCCTCGCCGCAGCACCCCCGTTTTGCCTTACCCGGGATCGCCTTCCTGGTGAAGCCGAAGGTAAAGTCGATACTCTGCTGGGGGAACTTATCACCGATCCGGGCAAAGACGGCATTGTATCTCAGATCGACGAAGAAGTGGAAGTCGTAGGTCCGGAAGAAGATGATACCGCCTCCGGTATTCAGGCCGAGACCGGTGGCTGCCTCCTCAGGGGTGGAGATGAAATGGATACCAAGACCACCACCGAGATAGGTGGTGATGTCACCAAGACCGGGGAGATAGAGGATGGAGAGGTCGATTGGCAGCTCCAGGACACCGCTCTCCTCTTCAAACCCCTCCATCAGATTGCCCATCGGAAAGAGGATGCCCGCAGAGATCTCGCCGATCAGATGGGGGGTCTCATACCATCCCACCATGAGACCGCGCATAAGACTCCCCTCACCATTATAGGTCCCGAAGAGGGGGAAACCGGAGCCGAGCTTGATCCCGATGGTATAGTAACTTGTCCTCCTTCTCCTCTCCTTGGCCTCAACCCCGGTGACCGTCTCGGTGGTGACCAGCCTTTCCGCCTTCTCCCTCTTGGAAAGAGCATCGGCCAGGCGCCTCATCACGATGTCGAGATCATCCTCTGTCTCACCGGTAAGGTCATCCTCAAAGATCACACGGGCCCGACCGACCCGGATCAGCTTCACCTCGGCCAGAATCTTCCGCCGCAGCCTCGAGATTGAACCGATAACAGCAAGGTCGCCACCGAGTTCCCTCCCGATTGAGTCGGCCTCCTCTACCGACTTCACCTGGAGATCAGATTCGATCACCTCATATTTACCGATCTCACCAAGTTCTGATCTCAAGATCTTGGTTGCGGTCCGGGCAACATGGTCGGCGATACCGATCGGCTCCAGCTCAAAGACCACAACCTTCTCTCTGGGAAGAGAAATCAGAAGATGGAGAATT
>Ga0180300_10001103_pt1 | contig 12420 bp, 15 predicted proteins | sample GuaBasSediGuay15_FD_121798 | JGI IMG/M metagenome (GOLD analysis project Ga0180300, IMG submission 121798) | Subseafloor sediment microbial communities from Guaymas Basin, Gulf of California, Mexico - Guay15, Core 4569-2, 21-24 cm | ecosystem: Environmental > Aquatic > Marine > Hydrothermal... | reverse complement strand
GTTTATAAGCACGCACAGGACTGCTAACGCCACCGGGCATGTACTTCGATGCGAGTTCATAGAGTTTTTCGGATTTCATCTCGGAAACACACCTCGTTTTTGTTCTTTTAAGAATGTAATCGCTTTGCAATCGGCTCTGCCAATCTTTTTGTAATCTCACTTATTTCTAACCCTATTATCTGTTCTTGTGCATCATATTCTAATCGCACACCTTTTATCATGTTTTGAATATGTTATTACAATAGCCATGACAACGGCGAGCCGGTGTCTTTAAGTTACCTGAAAGACGAAGCAAGCAGTGCTCCTCCTATCGCACCTATATACTGAGGATATTTCGGTACAATCACATCAAATCCCAGCACATCGTTCATCGCTACTGGCACGCCATCCACCAATGCCGTGCCGCCAACTTCTATCGCAGGCTGTCTGAGGTCTATCTCCTGTAACAACTGCTCTTTCACCTGCTCCACTACTGAATGACATGCAGCAGCCGCAACGTCTTCGCGCCTCGCTCCACTTGATAACGCCGATACGAGGTCCTGAATACCAAAAACGATGCAATAACTGTCGGTCTTTACTTTGTACGCGTCGCCTTCTAAGGCTAACTTCCCTAATTCGACCACATCCACACCCAGTCTGCGTGCTATCATTTCCAGGAACCGTCCTGAAGCACCTGCGCATATCCCGCCCATCGTGAAATTATCAGGAATGCCATCTTTTGCCGTTATTATCTTGTTGTCCATACCGCCGATGTCAATAATCATTGCTTCTCCCTTTTCTATTCCCGCAAGATACATCGCAGCCTTCGAGTTCACGGTCAGTTCTTCCTGCACCAGGTCCGCCTTGAAATGCTCGCCTAACCCGTGTCTGCCGTAACCCGTCGTTCCCAACGCCTCTATATCGTCCCTCTTCACACCTGCGATTTCCAATGCTTTCGCGAAAACGCGCTCACCCGTTTTTATTACATCCCCGGTTGGAGTCCATGTCGCCCCTATCACCTCGTTATCCTGCATTATTGCTGCTTTTGTCGTTGTGGAACCGGAATCAATGCCAGCGGTAAGCCCCTCCTGCTCCTTCCTCTCCAGTATCCATCTCCGCTTCACTATCGTAACCAGCGCTTCCATTCTCGTCAGCAGTTCACCCGCCTTTGTCCGCTCCGAGAAGGGATACATAACAAGCGGCAAAGCCGTCCTCCCCTGTATTATTCGCCTGATTTCTGTCCTTATAACCGCACCGCGTGGGCATTTGTGACACCCTGCGACGAATACCGCATCAGCATCGCATAACCCTTCTGCCACTGCGTATCCTCTTGCCAACGCCACACTTAATCCAATGCTGCTCTTCATGTCGTACCCAAATTCGTCCACCTTCTCCGCTACATAATCAAGGTCCACTTCAGGCACAAATATCTCTGCACCTATTTCTTTCGCCGCACGTTCTATCTCATGCTGCACGTTTCCATACACGGTGCCGCATGAAACCTGTGCTATTTTTATCTCTCCTTCCCTGTCCTTCTCCTTTTTCATCACGTTCTCCATAATTTTAGATATAGGTATAAATCAGATTTAATTAAATTTTGTGCTATGCAATACTACGCTACGGAATCGGAATCACGTTTCCAACCGCTATTTCCACAATCTTATAGAAATACATAGAGATTATGTTTAGCCTGAGAATGAAATCCAGGAAAAATATAACCGAGAAAATGGCTGTTAGAGATAGCGGAATAAGCATGAACAAAGGCGCTTCTTTTACTTCTACCTCTTCTACCCCGCCTTCCGGTCGCTTGAAGAATGCAGTATGTATAATGGGGAAGAAATAAACGACATCAAGTAAAGAAGCTATCAAGAGGACAAACAAAAAGATTATCTCTTCTGCTTGCAGCGTTCCCAGGCAAAGGAACCATTTACTTATAAATCCACATGCAGGCGGAATTCCACACATTCCAAACGCAGTTATGGTAAATGCGAGCATCGTTACTGGCATTTGTTTCCCTACGCCTGCCATCTCGCTTATGTTCTTCTTCCCTGTAACGACCATTATCGCGCCTGCACAAAGGAACAACGTTATCTTCATGAAGCCATGAAAAGGAATATGGATCATTGCACCTTCTATCCCCTTAGGACTTAACAACGCCGCACCCAGGATTATATACGATAGCTGGTTTATCGTGGAGTATGCCAGTCTTCTTTTCAAGTTATCCTGTGCGATGGCAAACAGATTAGCGACAATCATTGTAAAGCCCGCTATACAGGCAAGCGCTAATCCAAGCCCGAGTGAAGTCATCAGGTCCACGCCATATATATAGCATACGATCCGTACGATTCCAAACACCCCTGCCTTCACCACCGCTACTGCATGCAAAAGCGCACTTACCGGCGTGGGTGCGATCATTGCAGTGGGCAGCCAGCTATGGAATGGCATCCACGCCGCTTTCATGAACCCCAACAAGAAACAGAAGAACAAAATCACCAGCGTCAATTTATATGCGGAGCTGAGTTCTGATAACGCTTTTATTCCTCCACCTGTGAAGTCTGTGGTCCCCGTAAGATAATAAGTCATCATTATTGCGAACAGGAGGAAAACGCCCGCGGTGAGTAAATAAGCAAAATACTTATGCCCTGCACTTATCGCTTCTTTGCTCTGCTCGTGTATAACTAACGGATACGTAGATACCGTTAAGATCTCGAAGAATATGAACAGCGTGAGTAAATTCGCGGACATCGCAACACCAATGGCGCCGAATATAGCGATGGCAAAGCAGAAGTAGTATCTTGTCTGTGCATGCTCGTGCAAAGACCTCATGTATCCGATGGAATAGAACGAAACGAGAATCCACAAGAAGGATGCGGTGAGCGCGAAGATAAGCCCAAAAGCATCCACCTTGAATCCAAATGCAATGCCCTTGAACATCGTCTGGAAGAATATGCATTTTATGACCTCCTCGTTCAAAATTGTCGGTATCATGGATGCAATGAGCGAGAACTGCAGTATGCCTGCGATAATCGTCCAGCTCTCTCTTACGTTCGGTCGTTTGCGGGATAGCAATATAAGAATCGAAGCAGTAGCAGGGCATAGAATTGCAAATAGAGGTATGAAACTGGAAACTATCGCTCCCTCAGTCATGGTGCTGCAACCACCCCCGTGCCCAATAACGCATTCACTGCCTGATTAACCATTGGTAGTAAAGGTGTCTTCGCACCCGCGAGCCATAGGATTCCGGCGATAATGCAAAGCGACCCGAGTATTAAGGCAGGAAAGACCATACTCACCGGTGCCTCATCTTTTTTTATTTCGTTTTCTCCCTCATTATGCACAAAATACATGCGATCTATAACTCGCCAGAAATAGACCAGATTGAGGAGCGTGCTGGCAAGTATAACGGCTACAAAACCGTATTCCACCGCTTCTAATGAGGCAAGCAATAGACACAATTTAGTTATAAATCCCACACTTGGCGGCACTCCAATCATTGATAATGCGGCTAACGTAAAAGCAGCGCATGTATAGGGCATCTTCTTACCCAAACCTTCGAAATCGCGTATGTTCCACAAGCCACTCCGGTATATAATGGCGCCAGCAGCCAGGAAGAGGCATCCTTTCGTCATTGCATGATTCAATATATGTATCAATGCACCGTGCAGTCCCCATTGAGTGGAATAGAGTCCCACACCAAGCACAATATAGCCCACCTGTGACACACTGGAATAAGCAAGCATCCTCTTTAGATTTGTCTGCATTATTGCAATAAGCGAGCCCACAATGATGGCTATCGCAGCTATCCAGGAGATAGCAGCGTCAATGGGCACGTAAATCTGGATGAATTTCGTGGTGAAGACGGAAAAAAGGACTCTTATAAATGCATAAATTGAAACCTTTGACATCGCTGCCGCGATGATCACAGTAACCGCGGAAGGGGCATACGTATATGCATCTGGCTGCCATATATGAAGCGGGAAGAGCGCCATCTTTATACTCATTCCAACAACAAAGAAGACAAAAGCCGCTTGCACTACTTTATTCCCGTACAATGGCGGTAACAGATACGAAAGGTCTGCCATGTTAAGCGACCCGGTTACAGCATACAGGAAACCCACGCCGAGAAGGTAGAAGCAAGCACCTATTGAGCCCATAATCACATAGTTATAACTTGCTTTCAGCGCTCTCCCACCAGCAACAGCAATTAACGCATATGCCGCTAAAGAAGCTATCTCAAGGAATACATACAAATTGAATATATCCCCGGTTACCGTTATGCCGCATAAACCAGTGACAAGAAGTTGAAAGATCACGTAGAACGGTACGATTTTACGAGGCTGTTCTTTTTCTATACTTCGCTTTGAATATATCGCCGTCAATAGGCAGATGAAGAGAACTATAACCAACACGTATGCGTTGAATGCATCTATGACGTATTCTATGCCCCATGGAGGTGCCCAGCCACCCAGCCAGTAATGTATTGTTCCACTGGTGATAACCCGGTGTAAAAGAAAAAGAGCCATCATTAGTTGCACGAAAATGGTTGCAAGCGAAATAGGAAAACAATTCTTCTTATTCACCCATCCCGCAATCAAAATAGTAAATGCAGAAAACAAGGATACCACAATGACAAGTACAGGATAATGTTCAGCAAAAAACAATCTTACCACCTTTTCTCCTACATCTTCCCTTTCTCTTCTTCTCTATTATCATTTCTCTTTCAGCGCGTCAGCAGTGTCTCCAAGATATTCTGTGCGATGTTTTATATATATTTTTCGCTTTTTTTTACCACGGGACCCCTTTTCTCCCCATCTTAAACCCGATGTAATTTGTAAGCAGATGCAGAAGCGGAGTAATAATAACAACCGTAATGATTATTTCTGCGGAGAAGGTATCAATAAACCACTCTCTTGCGAAGAGGAACAAAAGCAGCCAGGCGCCGCCTACGAAGTCCAGTTGATCCACCAGAGGCAAAGGAGCACCTCTTTTTAGCCCTGCCCGCCTTTTTATGAAACTCCCAAGCAGGTCCCCAAGCATAGCACCCGCAGATAAGCAAAATAAAGTGAGTAAGAAGGAGGGGAAAGGTCCAAAGGAAGGCATTTTTATATATCCAAGCAGTTGCTGAAAAATGCCAGCGCAAAAACCGCAAGAGAATCCGGTTAAGAGACCCTCGTATGTCTTTCCATTGCCAAGTAAGCGGTTTTTACGCCAGAGAACTCCTCTGTCTATGGGTGTTTTACCGCCAAAAAACGCCGCACTCGCATTTGTTATATACGCCGGCAGCATCAGCCATATTGCAACCCAGACGGTCTCTATGACAGGGTTCATGATATACACATAAAGGAAAAGGCAAATAGATTAAAAAGTAGACTATCAGTAATGATATGTTCTCTTTCCTTTGAAATAAAGAATATATCTGGCTGCACTATATCCTCTTCGGATAAAACCACATCACAGGGAGCAAAGTAAACTTTTCCCAGTCCTCGCTCCTCTACATAAGTTCGTAAAACCTCAGCTTTGTGGGCTTACTTCGTCATATTCTGTCACTACGATACCATTAAAAACCGTGTGCCTCACCGTTCCAGGGAATTCATAGCCCTCGAATGGTGACCACCCGCATTTAGTATATAAGTGTTCGCTGCTGATTTTCACGCGCTTCTGTAGATTCAAAATAGTCAAATTCGCCCGTTTCCCTACTTCTATACGTCCTCTATCGTTTAATCCTAAGAATGCCGCGGGATTATACGAACACACTCTCGATATAAGCGTTGGATGCGTATTACAGGATTCTATCAACCAAGCCACGAAATTACCATAAGTGTCTAAATTAGGGACACCGGCAGGCGCTACTAAGATATCACGTGCTTTTTCCTCCTTCGTATGCGGTGCATGGTCAGTCACGAGAAAATCTACTTTGCCATTTTTAAACGCTGCCAGCAACCGCAGCCTATTTTTCCCGGTTCTCAAAGGCGGATTCGTTTTTAAAAATGCCTTTTTGCTAAGTACATCGCGCTTAGTGAAGAACAAATGGTGGGGTGTGACCTCGCAGTAAACCTTGCCCTTTTTGTATTGCCGTATTAAACCGAAAGTCTTGTAAACAGAAACATGAGCTATATTGATTTTTCCGGAAGAAGTGGATGCGGATAAAACTTTCCTGACCGCGGACAATTCCGCTTCCTCAGGTCTTATCCGGGAATGGAGTTCTATATGTTTCCGGCTTCTCCATTCTTTGCCCTTTACGTTCAATTCCTTCTTCCGCTCTTCTATAATCCCCGGGTCTTCGCAATGAATTACAACGGGTTTAGAAGTCGATTCTACCGCTTTAATCGCTTCTGGCAGCATCTCCTCACGGATATACAACCCACCGGAAGTCTCGGTAAGGTATATCTTGTAAGCCACTACTTCTTTCCGCATATCCATAATCGCATTTGTGTCTATATCCGTGTTGGATTCAGTAACACCGCCGTAGAAAAAGACATCAATTAAACCTCTCGACTTTATGTATGCGAGTTTCTTCTTATTTTTTATTCGCTCGGAATTTATGCCTGGCAAAGGAGTATTTGGCATATCCACAACAGTAGATATCCCACCATGAAGTGCCGCAGCAGTACCGGACTTGAAATCTTCCTTGTAGTCCCATTTATGGCTGCTATCCTCTCTTAAATGGGCGTGTATATCAATAAACCCGGGAAAAATCAAACAGCCCCTGGTTGCTTCTATCTTTGTCTCGCTTCGTAAACCCTGCTTTTTTATCTCTGTAATGTAGCCACCATCAATGCCTATCTGAGCGTTATATATCTCATCTGTATTTACAACTTTACCTTCAACGACCAAATTATGAAGCATGTCTTTTAAACGTATTTATTTGCCCAGATTAAAAAGATAAGATAAAGTAAAGAGGGATGAGAATATGTTTCCAAATAAAAGAATACAAAGTTTGGTGGGGAGAAAGGTGCATGTAGAGATGAAAGGAGAGAGGAGCGTTCTGGAGGGTGTGTTGGCAAGTGTGGATGATTACTTGAATTTGCATCTGAGTGGTGTAAATGAGCTGGAGAATGGAGAAAGGAAGAGGTTGCTTGGCTCTGTAATCGTCAGGGGCAATAATGTCGTGCTTATCAACCCAATGAAAGAATAGATAGAATGAATGAGAGGAAATCAAAGAGGAAGAGAATAGGAATTATCGGCGTGGGTAACATAGGGAGGGCAATTCTTCGTGGGCTATTGGCTGCCGAGCCGGAAGTGAAGATTTTTATAAGTGATGCAAACCCGGATAAGCTAAGATTTTCTGATGCGGAGTCAGACTCCGGAGTGGTAGTATGCGAAAGTAACGAAGAGACCGCGGAGAAATCGGAAGTGGTGATATTAGCGGTTAAGCCAAACGATGTGCGAGGAGTGGTATCAGAGATTGCACCTGTAATGACCGGAGAGAAGATGTTGATTTCGATAGCTGCTGGTGTGCCAACAAGAGAGATAGAGGAGTATCTTGGAGCAGCCGCGGGAAGAAAAGTGATTCGCGCGATGCCGAATATAGGGGCACGAGTAAGAGAGGCAGTATCAGCAACATGCAAAGGCGAATACGCAGGTGATGAGGATGAAGAAATTGCAAAGGGGATTTTAAGTGCTATTGGCGCGGTTTACTCCGTGAAGGAGAGAGACATGGACGTTATTACAGGGTTAAGTGGCAGTGGCATCGCTTTCTTTGCTGCGGTAATAGATGCGATGGCAGATGGCGGTGTGTATGAGGGCATGGGGCGGGATTTATCGCTGGCAATTGCCGCAAGGGCAGCGATGGGAGCAGCGAAGATGATTCTCGCGGGTGATAAGCCGGCGGATATAGAAGCAATGACCGCATCTCCGGGAGGAACGACAATAAGAGGGCTATACGCAATGGAATCGAGGGGTGTGAAGGCAGCGATGATGGAAGCGGTGATAGAAGCAACCAGGCGCGCAAGGGAGATAAGCAAAATGCAAAATGGAAAGTGAAAAATGCAGAATGCAGAAAGGGATAATTTGATAGTAAGGGTAGCGGAAATATTGAAGGAAGCGGGATTTATCGTGTCGAGTAGATGCGAAGCTCGGAGTTTCGATTTAGCGGCACGGCGCGAGGAAATAACGCTGTTAGCAAAGATATTGCATAACATAGATGGTGTTAGCGAGGAAGTAGCGAGGAGCATAAAGCGTGCAGCATTTTGCTTACTTGCTTCCCCAATCGTCGTGGGCGAGCGAAAAAGTGATTTATTTTTAGAAGACGACGTTGTGTATCATAGATATGGGATTCCAGCTCTAAACACGCATACGCTATATGACTATTTTGTTGAAGGAGTGCATCCATACGTCTATTCAGCCACAGGGGGCTTGTACGTTAACTTAGACGGCGAAATGATGAAATGTGCGAGAGAAAGGAAACAACTTTCCTTGGGTGACGTTGCTGCGGAATTAGGGATTTCAAGGAGGAGCGTTAGCAAATATGAGGAAGGGGGGATGAGCACTACCATAGATATAGCACTAAAGCTGGAGGAGATTTTAGATACAAAGCTAATAGAAGCTCAGGAGTTTTTAAACCCTGAATTTGAAGACCCCTTTCCTCCGGATATACCAGAAACAGGAGTAGAAGAATCGGCTTCGAGCTTAGAGGGGTATATTTTGAGAATACTGGAAGAGATAGGGTTTGAGATATTTAGAACTGCGTATGCTCCTTTTAGCGCTGTTTCGGTTTCGCAGTCGCAAAAAGGAAGGGAAGTGGGAGAAGAAAGTGAAAGAGTAAAAATTCTCACAGGGATAAGCAAATATGGGAAGCGAATGATAAAAAGGGCAAGGATAATAAGCAGTTTGTCGCAGGTAACGAGAACGAAGTCGGTGCTCGTGGTGAATGGTAATGTCAAGCGAGTGCAGATAGATAATACGGTCTTGATGCGGAAGGATGAGTTGAAAAGAATAAGGGACCCGGAGGAGTTCACCTGTGTGATGGAAGAGAGGGCGAAGGGCTAAAGCAAATTGAAAATTGAGAAATGACCAAAGTAGCGGTAATAATGGGCTCGGAGAGCGATAGAGCGGTGGCAGATAAAGCGGTAAAGGTGTTGGATGAGCGTAAGATTGCTTATGACCTGAGGGTGATCTCGGCACACAGGAATCCGGAAGAGCTGGATAAGTATTTAGAGGAAAGCGAAGAAGTGGAGGTGATAATAGCGATTGCCGGGCTATCAGCGGCATTGCCGGGGGTAATAGCGTCAAGAACAGAAAAGCCAGTTATTGGTGTTCCTGTGAGTGGGAAGTTGTTGGGCATGGACGCATTACTTTCTATGCTGCAAATGCCTTCGGGTGTTCCAGTAGGCGTAGTGGGTATAGACAACGGTGAAAATGCGGCTTTGCTCGCGCTGCGGATACTAAAGGTGAAAAGACACTGATTAACACAGATAAGAAGATTGCTTTTTTTCGTGTGATGGAGATATGTACGACGATATGTCAAAAAGCAACATTATTGACAAAATACACAGAAGCTTAAAAACGATGCTATGGCGTAGACACGCCTGCCCGGATAGAGGCTGAGGGAGATAAAAGGGACGAGACATTTACAAGAAGGAAAGGGAAATGAATTATAAATGCAGGTGTGTAGGAGAACACAGGCTTGATTTTAGAGATGAGCACGTGATTTTAAATCCGTCTCCATGCGTAAAAGAACCTTTGTAACGCAGTTGCATTGCAGAGAAGAGCAAAGAAAAATATAGTCCAGCCGAGGAATGAGAAGGTTAACAATCCAGATGCGGGAATTGGATATGGGTAAATCAGTGATAGAAAAGTGGCTACGATGATAATCAAAAGGCGGTCTGCTCTGCCAATTAAACCGCCGTACACCCTGCTCAGCCCTACCGCCTGCGCCTGCGTGCCCATATAAGAAGAGAGCAAAACACCGATAATCGCTACCAAGCCGATTTCCCACCTTGGATTCACATAGCCACCAAGGATAATGCCACCGATAACGAACACATCAGAATATCGGTCAATAACATGATCAAGGAAATCACCCTTTTTGCTTGCATTCCCGGTTTCGCGGGCTAAAACACCATCTAAAGCGTCCAGAAAGGCATTCAGACATACGAAAACGCCGGCGAGAAGAAGAAAGTTAAAGGAGTGGCTGGAGTTACCGGCGAAGAGGAAGAACAAGCCGGCGGGTATAGCGCAGCCAAAAGAGAGAAGGGATAATAAATTCGGCGAGATGCCTATCCCGGCGAGAGCAATCGCAATTCTTCTCGCGAATCTACAATTATCCACAAATTCACGGAGCATAGAATCGAGCGCCATTCTATCTATAAATAAATACTCAATATCATGTGCGTATAAATTCTAAACTCTAATTCCTAATCTATCGTCAAGAACAAACTTTTTTGCAGTTTGGAATTTTGAACCAGTCGACAGAGCCCGGCTTATACTTGTCCCTTAGTGCTTCCTTCCTTCTGCTTTCGCCCGCGGTCTCCGCATCTATAATCTCGCGCACCGTAGAAGCGACTTCTGCTATCCTCTTCCCGCTTGTGTCCACTTCATAAACAGTGCGGCAGAGTTGTACCGCCTCAGCTAAGATAATGTCCAGCATTTCTGCTTCCATGTTCTCACGTATTTTCTGCGCAGAAAACCTTAAGCCTCGTTGCTTTAGCCGTTCCGCGAGCAAAAGCGGATTTGCACGCAGCACGATTGCCACATCGGGGTTCAAAAAATGGGCTAAGTGGCTCTCAATCAACATCAAATTTCCTCCTTTCTTCTCTTTCCTTTTTTCTTTATACACTCGCCTTACGTATTCCGCTAATTTATCGAGGTCTGTGATAAGACAGCCTCTTTCGGTATCTACGTCGGTATAGAATCTCTTTTCCGCTATTACCTTATTCAAGTCCATAAATTCGAGTCCAAGCGCATTGCACACGCTTGTCTTGCCGGTGCCCGGCGTTCCGGTGATGGCGATTATCATTCAAACTCTCTTAAAAAGAAAGTTTGATCAAAGAAATAAAGGGAAGGAAGGGATAAGTATATCACGCTCATTATAAAAAGCAAAGCAGAGGAGGAATTCAAGAAGTTGCTGGAAGAAAAGAAAGCGGTGGATAACTTCACGGTGCTATTATTTGGAATAAGCAGATTGTTTTACTGACTGGAGGAATTACAGGATACGACGGAGAAAGGTTTCAGGAGGATAGAAGAAGGGATGGAGAAGGGTTTCACAAGAATGGAAGAAGGGATGGAGAAGGGTTTTACAAGAATAGAAAGAACAATGAGGAATAGCATGTATCCGATTTGGATCAGTATTATTGCAGGAATTATTGCTTATATCATTATAAATGTGTTCCGGATTTAGCATGCTTATCTTTTCAGGTATGAGCGCTGAGCGGGCGGCAGGCGCTATACAGTTAATTAATTCACACTTTTGGTTTACTTAGCATCATCCTCAGAATCAGTAGGTATTATCATAAGCAGACTTTTCTTTAAACCTTTTAAGAAGTTTATCAAAAACGCTTCGCGGCGAAAAGAGAGCTTTACCGAAGAAACATTACTTAGAAAGGAAGTTTTATCAAGGTAAAATAAATAAAATAAAAGTATCCACCTCGAGAAATCAGGGAGTTGCGCGATCTTACCCGAACGCGAAGTAAACTTGTTGAAGCAATGGCCGCAGAGAAAAATCGAGTTCATAAGCTCCTGGAAGATGCAAATATCAAAATTTCGACTGTGGTGTCAAAGGTCTTCGGAGTCTCTTCCCTGAATAAAAACAGGCGAGCCTCATCAGGATGTAGGCGCTGAAGCTGTTAACGGAAGGAAGTCAAAAAATAGGGAATTAAGGCTGATGGCTTTACCGAAGAAAAAAAAGAATAAGGAGGCGGAAGAAAAGATGGAACTGTGGCATGTATTGTTGGGAATAGCTTTTCTGCTTGCGATTTTGACTTTTGCTTATCTTCTGATTGGCAGGCTGAGAAGAAGAAAGAGAGTGATTAAGATTCTAAAAGAGGCAAAAGCACTGTAATTCTACCCCTTCTCTCACTGCTTCGCTCACGACCCCTATCTCCTCTTTCTTCTCTTCAAACTCCTTCGGCGTGTACGCCAATATGTCCAGATCGAAGTCATAATCCCATAATTCAAAAAGCATCGTCAATCTATCGAGAAAATGGATACCTTCAAATGAACTGCTGACAATGATAATATCATAATCGCTATGCTTTAAATAATCCCCCCTCCCCCTGCTTCCAAATAGAATAACTCGTTCAGGCTTAAATTTCACTTCAACCCTTTTTAAAAACTCATTTATTTCTTCAATTCCTCTTTTACCCATTTTATCACCTTTTTTGATAGTTCTAATCGTTCATTTGCTATTTTTTCATCATATAACTCATACAGATAGTCTTCTTAACGCATTGTAAAACTCATCAGGGATATTGACTTTCCTACCAAGAAAGATCAAAGAATGTG
>Ga0180300_10001101_pt1 | contig 12424 bp, 11 predicted proteins | sample GuaBasSediGuay15_FD_121798 | JGI IMG/M metagenome (GOLD analysis project Ga0180300, IMG submission 121798) | Subseafloor sediment microbial communities from Guaymas Basin, Gulf of California, Mexico - Guay15, Core 4569-2, 21-24 cm | ecosystem: Environmental > Aquatic > Marine > Hydrothermal... | reverse complement strand
CTGAAAACTGCTTCTACATTTATAGCGAGCACAGAAACAGGCGCCATACTCGGCGGTGGAAGCGAAGTAGAAATCGAAAAGCTTTGCAATTATGGTAAAAATTTGGGTATGGCATTTCAAATTCAGGATGACGTTTTGGATATCTGTGGTGACCCTGCGAAAACAGGAAAGCCAGTGGGGTTGGACATTAAAAATGGTGAAAGAACTATCCTTATCATTCACGCATTAAATCATTCACATCCCTCAGAAAAGGAATATATATCTGAGGTTCTGTCAAAAAAAAAAGACATCAGTAGTTCTGATATTGAGAGGGTCAGGAGAATTTTCATAAATTCCAGCTCGATTAACTACGCAATCCGGCTATCTAATGAACTCATAAGGGGTGCGAAAAGTTGTATTGAGGGACTTGAAGATTCTGAAGCAAAGGAGAAACTCAAAGATATTGCTGATTTTGCCGCAGAGCGAATAGAAAAGCAAGCTTTGGCTGAGTTTATAAAAGTTTGATCAAAATGCTTCGCAGTCTATGCCAATATACCATTTTTGTAAACTTGAGCTAAATAGCGACATAGTTTTTAGAAAAGAGGCAAATTCGTGAATATTTATTAATATGTAACAAATGTATCCATCGCGACCTTCGGTAGATGGATGCCCTTTTCAGCGTCACAAAAGTGTGTGTGGAATTATCAAGCTCTGCGATTAATTGATGAACGTTTGATAAGGCTGGGTCGTAGATGTAACCTATCGTGAGCTACGTGTTTCACCTAAAAGCGAGTCATGGTATGCAGGCTCACGTCACGAAGGAAGTTTTGGTTTTTCTTTCTTCTTCTGAAGAGATGTCTTCGTTCGGTTTCTTCCTGGATGGTTTAGTGTCTGGTTTGGCTTGCTCTCCTTTTAGTAGATTGATTGTATCCCGTAACTTCTGTTTTTCTGCTTTTAATTTTTCATTCTCCTCGCTCAATTCTTCAATGAGCTGGAGCAGGATGCGAATGACTTCTGCTAATCGTTCATCCGCAATTTCATCAGGGCGGATATTTAGGGTCTTTAATGCTTCTTCTAACCTTATGGTCAAATGGGAAGTTAGTAAATACTCCGCGATGTATTGAGCCCTTCCAATTATTTAAGTAGAAAGTAGAACATGGCTGGGTCACTCTACTGGGTATGGTGTTTTTTTATATATATCCTTTTGGACTAAACCTTCTTTTGTAAATAAATGTTTGAAGGAGCATTTACCAATGGCAGAAAAGAAGGGAAGAATAGTAAGAGTTGGAGATGTAGGGATAAATCTCGATGAAGTGGTGGGAGACATCCGTGGCGAAGAGATAGAGAACATCGCTACTGATATACTCCACGAGATGGGAGAGAGACGATTGAAACAATGGAAACCAAAATTGAATATATTTGCACATGCATCAGATATTGCGGAATGGGATAACGTGCTTCTAAACCGCTATTGCACGATGTACGCGAACATAAAAAAAGTATATGGATTGGATTCTGGCTTGCAGGAAGCTTGTAAAGGTCTGTCCAGACAATTAGCCTTGACGAGGGATTTGCTCGATTTCTCGATGAAATTATTCGGACGGGATAAGGAAATAGACCTTGGGCGCTCTATTACGTATCCTACAATGAACACGTCCATGCTAACGGGTTTCTACACAAAAAATTTGGAAGATATGGATAGAGCGCTCTCCTATGCGGAATCACAACTATCAGAGTTGCTTATCTCGGATTATTCCGGGACTGGAAGCGAGATAGAATTTGCAGAGAAAACACTGCATGCGGGCTCTCTTACTTTCCTTGCAATGGAAATATCAGAGAGCATAAAAATGTGCTGTTTTGATTTCTTCAATGCCGGTAAGCATCCTGCAACGGAATATCCAGATTTTCCACTGGCTGAGACCGAGGTAGGGATAGGTGCGGTTGATACAACTAAACCAGTTGTAGTCTTCTTTGGCAATAATTTCCTACCTGCGTGGTTCACGATTGAGCACATAAGAAGGGAAGGTTTAGAGGATGCGATAGAAATTTGTGGTGTGGGTGCGGTAGGGCATGACATCCCGAGATTTTACAAAAGAGGGCGGGTTCTCACATCGGCAATAAAGGCAAAAAAGGTTTTCAGAACGGGCATACCGGATGTGGTGGTAGTCAGCGACTCGTGTTTCGAGTTTGATGTACTTGCGGAAGCGAAGAGAGTGGATGCGAAGGTGATAGCATACAGATATAAATTTGGTAATGAGTTAGAAGACCGGTCTGAGGATTCTGTGGACGACATACTCAACGATGTCATCGAGAATGACTTGCCAGGCGTACAGCTAACAAATCTGGAGAAAGCGGGTGAGCTTACGGTTAAATTGGCGATGGAGATAAAGAAGAAAGGCAAAAGAAAAAAGAACCATTTGCTGTCAGAGAATGACATAAAAGAAGAAGCATCGCGGTGCAAATTATGCGATACCTGTTTCGCGATATGCCCGAGCAGGTTGGTGCTGAGCAAAGCGATGAAGGAGGGCGTGAAAGCACTCGCCGATATTTACGATGACTGTGTATTCTGTGGTGAGTGTGAAAGAGCGTGCCCCGAAGGCATTCCAATCGTTGATTTGATTATAAGTGCTGCGTCTGTGGCAGGTAAAATAAGGGGAGATAAATATCTTATGCGTGCCGGCAGGGGACCAATGTCAGAGTTAGAGTGGCGAGACCTGACTTTTGGGATAATACTCGGTGGTAACGGTCCTGGGATGATCAACATTATAGGGTGTGGGAATTATCCGGGTTCGGAGCGCGAAGTAGCAGATATGGCAAGATATTTCTTAGAGAGGAACGCTCTTGTCACTGTTTCTGGTTGTGTAGCCGCAGATGTTGCGAAATATTTCGATGCGGAAGAGAAGAAATATCTATTCGAGCAATACATCGCTGCCGGCGTGCTGAAGGGGTTGGTGAATTTTGGTGGATGTACAGCTATTTCGCACGTCCCTTCGGCTGTATATCGAGGCGCATTGGTGGGCAGTGGATACGTACCAAAAGCAAACTGGACGCAGATTGCTGATTATCTCTATGCCAGGTTGCCCGTGGTAGTGATAATGTGGGGTGCAGGGACTGAAGAGATGTATTCCGTGGCATCGGGACTCGTAAGGTCTGGCATACCGGTTGTCGTTGGACCTTCAGGCTTCAAGTTTAAAAGATATTTAATGGGCGATAAATACGACAGGAGCAAATGGTGGATGTATGACGGCATCACGGGAGAGAAGAAAGAGGTTGAACCCTGTCCCACGCACATGCTGGTGCCGGTGGAGACGAAAGAGGAGGCAATAGCAATGAGTGCTAAATTGCTGCACCGACCACTTGCGTTGCGAGACCCGAGACTCGCGAGTTTGGAGGCGGAGAACGAAGCACATAAGGATTTCTTCGGTGAATATCCCGATGATTGGCATCTGTACGTGCGGTCAGAGCAGGAATTACACGTGATGAGAAAGGCGGAGTTACTGAGGAAGCTGGAAAAAGAGCATGGATGGGAGGTAGAGGGCATGCGAATAAAGAGAGCGAGGCATAGGTCTGGCGAGCTGATGGATATGGAGGAGTATAATAAAAAATACGGAATACAATTGGGCAGGTATTCGACGCTTGTGCCGAGGTTGATAACGAGTCGCCTTTAATTCAAATAACAGTAAGTAAGAATGATTTTCTGTTCTACCTTCTTTCTCTTCATTCAATACTAGCAGCACCCATGTCCAAACCTTTCCACTTTACCCTAAACCCGAGTTCTGCCAGAACTTCATCAGGATTTGGTAAGCCAATATCTATAATAGTCCTCCGTGCTTCTACATACGATTTTATAGAAACAAGTTTACCCTTTACTTCTCTCAGCAGATTCTTCTTAACCATCATCTCTTTAAACACCACATAATCCGGGTTATTCAAACATATCCTCACCGCCTCTTTACCAACATTATACCGCATGGCAATGTCCTTAAAGGGGATTATATCTCCTTCAACCTCTATCCGCATCTCCTTCAACTTTCCCACCTCTCTCTTTATCTCCTCTCCTTCAACCTTCGCCAGATACCTGAGCACCTCACCAACAGGCACTTTCTTGCTGAACAGTATCACCGGATGATCGAGACCCAAATCGAACTGTGCAGAATTAAAACAAGCGAGATTCTTATCAATCGCCACCAAGATCTTGAATGGCATATCTCTAAGCTTTGACAACTTCCTTTTTAGATATTCCTCTGTCCAGAACCCCACGATTTCGAAATAGGTTTCTATGCCCATTTCTTTATGTTTGAACTTAAAATCCGGTATGAACACTGTTTTACCCGTGAAGATTGCATCTGGCTCTCGTATCAATTCCCAGCTCTTCGATGCCGGCGATGCTAAAAACGCATTATAAAACCGTTCTTCAATGCTACTGTCAAACGCAGTTTTTGCCTCTTTCCCTTCACTCATTAACAGATTCTTACTCGTGCTGTCCATCACAAAATGATAAATCCGTGGTGTATCTCGCCTGACAACAATCTCGGCATCTATTTCCCATTCATCGCTATTGACAATTACGGGAAGTAATTTTGCCAGTGACGTACCATACCGCTCACTCAATTTCAGCAATGACGAAGCACCTTCAACCCTTACCATATGCCCCTCCGGGCTGTACATCAATCCAAGATATTTAATCGCACGGAAAATCTCTTTATAATTGCTTTTAAACGAGATGGACATACCAGTAGCTTTAAACAAAAGAGTCTGGGCAAGTGAAAGGTTATACAACTTTAACAGTTCCTCAGGCTTTAAAGGCGAAAAATCATCCAATACAACTTCTGATTCCTGGTCTGCCCATAAAGAATGCTCTAAATCGTCAGTAGAAATGTTTAGTTTATATGCGACATCTTCAATCACCCGCTCTCTTTCTTTTCTATTTATGACTTTTTTGCGGCTTGCCGCCTCAAAGACTGCCTTCCTTACCAACACGGGTTCAACGGTAAACTTCGACTGGAAGATGCACCTCCGCTCTAAAAGCGTTCTCAAACCTCTTACACGCTTGAAATTCAAGCCCTGTTCAAACTCCGCCACTATTTCATCTATTTCACTCTTCTTTTTACCCTCGAAATTCTTATACACTTCTATAAGCTCATCAGCCAATTTCAGATGCTCTTCGTCTATCTCCGCGAAAACTGGGTATATCCTCTTCTTTTTCGTCCTTGTGATGAGCAATTCACTCGGTAACATTTTTTCTTTCAATATTTTCTCATTCGGTCGTCTTAGCTTCCATGCCTTTGCCGCCTCCTCGAGATTCCTACTTCTGTTGTCTTCTTCGATACGATTTCATAAAGAACCGCGAGTTTGCCTTCTTTTTTTCGTAATATACGACCCAATCTCTGCTTGTATTCCCTTTTACTGCCACTTCCGCTCAATATAACACCAACCGAAGCTTCAGGGACATCAATGCCCTCTTCCAGAACCTTGGATGTTACTATTGCTTTATATTTTCCCTCCCGGAAATTATTCAGGATTGCTGCCCTCTCCTCTCTCTGTGTCGTATGCGTGATTGCAGGTATGAGGAACTCCTTTGAAATTGCATACACTAAAGAATTATGCTCTGTAAAGATGATCATACGTTCACCGAAATGGTTATCCAGAATTTTAGAGAGTGCATTCAGCTTCGATCTTGAGTTTAAAGCTATCTGTCTCGCTTTGTTCCTTGCCAGCAAAGCTGCCCTCGCACTTGCCTCACGACCACTTCTCATCACAAGCAACCTGAAATCCCCGGGTGATTTCAGGATTATGTGCTCTCTCCTCAAGAAATCCGTGAATGCTGAGTGGTATTTTTCGTATTCCTCCCTTTCATCCTCTGTTAAATCGGTAACGATTTTCCTCGTCTCGTATTCTGCTAAATGTTTTCCCCGCAGTTTATCCATGCCTATTTCATAGACCATTCCTCCTATCAGCCTTTCGAGATCTTTATGGTGTCCATCTTCTCGCTCATAAGTCGCGGTTAATCCCAGCCTGTAAGGAGCAATAAACAGCTCTGCTATGTTCGCATATCCCGGAGATGGCAGATGGTGGACCTCATCGAAGAGTAAGAAAAGGAACCTGTTTCCAAGTTCCTCAGCCCATAAATACGCGGTGTCATAAGTTGATACGGTTATAGGTTTTAAAACGTGCCCTTCGCCGCTGTATGTGCCGATTTCAATGCCAAAATTGTTTTCCAGTTCTTTTTTCCACTGCTGAACCAATTCCAAAGTCGGCGCTACAATTAGCGTTGGAACATTCAGCACTGAAATTGCTTTTATTCCTATTACCGTCTTGCCCGCGCCGGTAGGGAGGACTAAAGTACCACGCTTTGTTTGTAGCCATTTATTCATTGCATCTTTTTGATAATTGCGCAGAGTCAAATTGCAGGCTAAATTCTGCATGGGCATTAAAGCAAGAACGTTGTCGTCGTAATCGAGCCCAGAAAGTTTTAGATAGTCTATTATATCCTTATAAAACATCGGAAGACATCTAAAACATTGTGACCTATTATCCCATACAGTATGTGGCAGCTTGAAATTGCTCTTTACCGCTATTGTTCCCGCTTCATAGCTTAATTTTATCACTTTTGCCTTATTTTTCATGTTAAGTAAACTGTGTAGTTTCAAGGTTTACTTAACAAAAAGAAAAGGTTAATAAATGAAGAAACAAAGAATAATACGAAAGAAGTTATACGAAAGAAGATATTAAAAGTTCTCAGGAGATATTTTTATCTATGAAAGCAAAAGAAATGAACCGGGTTCTGTATATAGATCTAACGAAGAAAGACATCAGGGTAGAGGAAAGAGGGGATTTATTTGACGCATATCTCGGTGGTTCTGGTGTTGCGATAAAGCTTCTGGAAGAAGAATGTCCAAGGGGTATAGACCCTTTAAGTGCGGCGAATCCGATAATCTTTGCCGTCGGTCCTCTCACAGCATTATATCCCTCCGCTTCTAAAACCGTAGCGATGTTCAAATCGCCATTAACTGGCAATCTCGGAGAAAGCCACACCGGTGGAAGAAGTGCGATGGCTATTAAACTTGCAGGTTATGGTGCGATAGTCATCAAAGGTTCAAGTGACATCCCCGTATATCTGGCAATACACGGTGACGAAGTAAAGTTCAAAGAGGCTTCTTCTATCTGGGGCATAGAAGCGGTAGCAGTCGGCAGGATTTTAAGAGAGGTGGAGCCCGGCGCAGGTGTAAGAACCATTATTCGGATTGGAAGAGCGGGAGAAAAACTGGTGCGGTATGCCTGTGCGGTGTGCGAAACATATCGCCATTTTGGACGATTAGGGCTGGGTGCGGTGATGGGATCGAAGAAACTGAAAGCCGTGGTTATATCCGCGGATAAGAGCATAGAGATACCAAAAGCGAAGAGGAAGGAATACAAGCTCGTTTACGATGTGATACATGATGTAGTGGTTGAAACAGATGCAATGGAGAAATATCATGATTTAGGCACGGCGGGAAAGATTTATGACTTGAATAAACTCGGTGGGATGACATATAAGAACTTAGAATCGGCAAGTGCACCGGAAGAGATTGCGAGAGAGTTTTCGGGTGAGAGTATTGCCGAGAAGTATCTTTCGAGGCGAATTTCATGTGCTCACTGCCCGGTGGGTTGTATCCATTTAGCATCGCTGAGAGAACTATACGAGCCGGGCTATTATTTCAAGACATCAATCATTCCCTACGATAACGAGACAATTTATGCACTTGGTTTTATGCTTGGGATGACGAGTGCGGAGGATTATCTGAGGCTGATTGACGTGGTTGACCGGATAGGCATGGATGCAATAAGCACCGGTGTGACCTTAGCATGGGCGACGGAGGCATACGAACGCGGGATAATAACGAAGGAGCATACTGATGGTCTCGAATTCCACTGGGGGGATGTCCACGTCTATTCCGCGGCGATGGAGAAGATAGTGGAGATGCCAAACGAATTCTATCAAAATCTGGCTATGGGTTCTGAACATGCGTCAAGTGTATATGGTGGGCAGGATTATGCACTCGCATTTGGGGGTAATGAGATGCCGGAGTACCATACCGGAATTGCATGCTACCTGAACAATCTCCTGGGTGCAAGGCATAGCCATCTTGATTCCGCGGGCTATGATCTCGACCAGAAGTTAATAGGGAAAGAATTCACACTTGAAGAAGTGGTGAAAGCATTATTAAAAGAAGAAGAATGGCGTCAAATACTGTCAAGTCTTGTGGTGTGCTTCTTTGCGAGGAAAGTTTACACACCAGAGCGTGTAATAAAGGCTTTAGATGCGACAGGGATAGAGAAATGGACGGAGGGAAAATTAGAAGACCTTGGCAGAGTTATTCACCGTGCTAAAATGGACTTCAAGTTTAGAGAAGGGTTTAGCCTCGAAAAACTGCGCATACCCAAAAGGATTTTTGAAGTTCCGACTCCGCATGGGTTATTAAAGGAGGAAGACTTGAGGATAGCAATTGAGATATATAGCAGGCTTTTCTAAAAGAGTTTTTGATGAAAAGATGAACGTGGTCAACACCCAATATGTTCATTTCGCCCTCCCTGGACCTCCTCCACCCTGGATAGTATATCCCGTGCCTCGTGGTCTGACGATGGGCCCGGAGCCAGGATAATCATACCTGTAAGGCGAGTAGTATCCATATCCACCACCGCATACCCAAAAGAACCCCCAGGGGTAATACCTTGTTCTCTCTCTAACAACCCGAGTTTCATTTACCGCCACCGTCTCATTATCCGCAGAAACATTAAAAAACTCCCGCTGGAACGTTTCGTTTGTCGCTACTTTCTCTTTTAGCGCAAGCACCTTCTCGTACGACTTCCTCGCCTCTATGTTCACCGCCGCATCTATCGGTCCACTCAACTTGTGTTGAGGATACTTTATCGCATACATCGTCCCCGCAAGAGGTGCGACGTGCTCAATCACTGCGGGTTCTTCCGATTTATACCTGACATCACTCCTCAGCGATACGAAGTCATTTCCTTCTACACGAATCTTGAACACGTCCTCTTCATAATCGCCTGAACCCGCAGCTATACAAATATATTTGCTACGACCATCGGAATAACTCGTAACGTAAGCAATTATATCACCATTCGCAGCCGAGAACCACGAATAATCCCAGTATTGCTCCCATCCACCACTCCTCTCGCTTTCTAGCGCAGTTGTAACGAAACCTATCTCCTCTAACTTATCGTGCACCGTTTTATCAACATCCTCCGCCTCTCGCCCATATTTATACATTATCCCTGCAACGCCATTTTCATGCACCTTCTGTGCACTGTAATGGTCTATCGAATCTCCGCCAAGCGTACGATAGCCGAGGTAAGAAACTAAAGAAAGAGCGCGTTGCTGGTCTTCTGTGTATGTTGGAGTTGCTAACAGCGGTGCTATAACAAATGGAATCGACACCACTATGAGTAACACTATAAAAACCATAGCTACTATTATGCCTATATCCTCTTTAGCTACCATATCTTCTTATCTTGTGAAATTCCGTGGTTTTTTTATTCATGTTATTATCACCGCCATTGCCACCACCGAAACTGCGACGTATAAAACACCTGAAAGGATACCAGATGCGATGTTTCCGTTACTTATCGCCTCTTGCAGTTTTATCTTCGGCACCAGCAATATATCAAACGCGAAGAAAAAGAGAGTAGCAACGAGCGAAATACCTATGCTCCAGCCAATTGTTAATGCTACATCATGAACCAGCGAGTCTGTTCCTGGTGAGATAATCGTTGCCGAAACCACCAGACTTATTCCGAGCAGCATCAAACTGAAAAATATCGCAACCGCACTATTCTTTCCTTCTATCGCTTCCTGCAAATCGAACTTCCTGAACACGAGCACATCATAAACTTTTACCAACAGCATGCTAAGACCTATCCCTATTACCAGCCATAAGAGTGCTACCCACGCCGTTACTATCATTTCATTTACCATTTTATTTTATTCCCCTCCTATTATTTTATCCAATACAATCTCTGCTTTACCATCCAGCATATTTTCCATGAGCTCCAGAACCTTTTTCGCATCACCACGCCCACATGACATCACCTCTACGAATATCGAATTATCCTCCGGATACGTATGAACGGCAATATGACTCTCGGCAAGCAATGCAACCGCAGTCAGCCCCGAGGGGCTGAACTTATGGCTGACGGTTTCCAGTAACGTCAAATCCATTAACTTCCCCGCTTTCTCTATCGCTTCCTCCATTAGCTCAATATTTTCCAGCTTTTCCACGTTGCAATCCTTTATCAGTCCTATAATAGCCTGAATTCTTGCCATTTCTCTCACCCAGGAATCAAACCCTCTCCCTTGAACACCGAAATTGCCTCCTCGTAGCTCAAATCCTCAGGTGGGAGAGTTAGATCAGGATTCGGAAACGCTTCCTCTTCGCCCAGCACCTCGTCCATTTCGATGTCCTCACCTACAAGCAGTCCCCTCGATCTTATCAGTTCAAATATCCGCTGATAAAGGTAATTGAATTTCTCTTCTGTAAGCTCTCCATTTTCATTAAGAGCTGCAAGTTCGTTGTCCGGCTCGTTTATCTTATCTAATATCTCATCTTTGTTCTCCACCGGGAACGCCCATGTCCCGCCACCAGAAATGCTTATCAAGAAGTATGCACGTGACATCGCTATCACTTCCTCTTCAGCTCCTCGTCAAGAGAGGAAAGCGACTCTGAGACGTTCAGCTCTCTCTCGATTTCGCTTATTCCCATGTCTGCTGTTCCCGCAGCAGTGCCGAGTTCCGCTGATGCCGCCGCGCTTGCCTCTTCCATCCTGATCTTCTCCGTCATACGCTGCACCGTTAAATCGACATCGCTAATCTCGCCATCTATTCCAGAAAGCGCCTCATTAACTCTTTTAGATGCTTTCGCCATCGCATAATCGGATTTCAAATCTGCTCGTTTATCTGCAAATCGCTGTATCTTCGCCGTTAAATCTATCTGTTTGTCCTTCAGCATCCTCACTTTTTTCTCCATCTCCGCAACGGACTGCTGAAGCATCGGTATTCTCTCCCTCGCCCTCGTCTCCTCCTCTAACAGTTGTGTTGCTGCACTGTTCAGTTGTTCCACCTGCCGTTCCGCCTTCTCTCGCTTCGCACCTTCTAATTCCACCAATTTCTCCTCCAATGCCACCGCTCGCTTTCTGTACTCCAACGCCTTGTTGTGCACCGAGTCCACCTTCTTCTGCGCTTCGTTTAATTCACGCTTTTTCAGGTTCTTCGCCGCTATCGAATCGCGCACTGCGGCATCCACCTTCTTCTTCTCTTCAAGTAGTTTTTCATATGCATAGTCGAGTTGTTCCGCCGGGTCTTCAAATCGCTCTATTACTTTGCTCATCTTCGCTTTAGCCACATTTGAGAACCTATCAATCAATCCCATTTTTTTTCATCACCTCAAAAAATTTCCAAACTTCTCCTCGATATTTCATTTCCCCTATATACTTCTATCCTTGCCCCTGCTGGCTTTTCTAAACTGAGAATTTCTCCTGTTCGCTCGAACTCGCAATCCGCATACGTTACCTGCGTTCCAACGGCAATATTCCAGGGGAAAGACCCTTCAACTAAGACAATCCATGCTTTTCCCACTTCGTTCACTTTTACTCTTCCCCCTTGAAAGTCAAATACAGCGCCTTCTTTTAATTTGTCTGGGTCTGGTGCATCAGCAGATTCGACTTCATCAAGTAATTCAAGTGTTGTACCCTCCTTTGATAACCATTTGTGCTCTTCCATATCTGAGAACTCCAAATAGAACTCTTCCCAGCGCCCACCGCCCCAGTCATATACCAGCCTTCCAAGCACGGTGAAATCTAATCCATCTATCGTTCCGATACAGCCTTCTCTTAATTCTTCTGATTTGGTATCTACTTTACCCTCTCCCCGTTGCTTCTTCCTTTTTTCTCTTTTGATTTCAAGTATCCTTTTGCTTCGTTCTAATAATCCCATTCTGAACCTTTTTTCTCTCTTTGATCTATGTTCTTTATACAATATAATCGTGTATATATGTTTTTCGGTAGCTTCTTCGGTAAAGTAAAGCTTTCTTTTCTAAAGGAAGGTTTCTCATAAGCGAAGCAAAGATACAGGGATAGTCCCATCATGGACCGCAGTAGCAACCAGTGCGCCTTTTACTCCCCTCTCCTCCATTTTAGATATATCTTCATAACCTCTAACACCACCACCGCAGAGGATATCATGTTTCGAGAACTCCACTGCATGAGCAAGGAAATCAAAGTCTATTCCGCGTTTCGTTCCTACTCTATCCAGTTCCAGCACGATTACATCCCTTATTGGATACTCATTAAACTTTTTTATTAACAACAAGGGATCAATCTTCATTTTCTTATCGTTTGTCCGCACTTTTTTTTTGAAGAGGTCAATGCTTACGATTATATCACTTGAAAT